>ERZ1066136.673-NODE-673-length-22633-cov-25.712331_pt1 | contig 22633 bp, 16 predicted proteins | sample MGYA00382783_ERZ1066136 | MGnify/ENA primary metagenome ERZ1066136 (study PRJEB33369, sample SAMEA5778366) | biofilm metagenome | biome: Industrial cooling water; feature: Water cooling tower basin; material: Biofilm | place: United Arab Emirates | collected... | reverse complement strand
CCCGCCGACCGCGAGGGACCCGGCTTCGTCGGCCCCCGCCCGCCGGCCCAGGCCTCCGCGCCCCGCGCCCCTGCACAACGCCAGACCGCCGGCCCGGGCCTCCGCGCCCCGCCCCTGCACAACGCCAAACCGCCGCCCCAGGCCTCCGCGCCCCGCGTCCCTGCACAACGCCAGACCGCCGCCCGAGGTCTCCGAGTCCGCTAGTGAATCACCACCACGCTGCCCGGCGCCCCCTCGTGCGCGTTCACCCCGTGCCACCCCTCCGGCAGGAACGGCGTCGTCCAGAAGAACAGCCAGCGCGCGTCGGTCGGCCCGAGGTTGATGCACCCGTGGCTGCGCCGCTCCCCGAACTTCTGGTGCCAGAACGCCCCGTGCAGCGCATAGTTCCCCGAGAAGAACATCGCCCACGGCACATCCTGGATCGAGTAGCGCCCGTCCGACGCCGTATTCCCGTCCATCGACGACGACACGTGCTTCGCCGTGATCCGGTAGATCCCCGTCGGCGTCGCGAACGACTCCTCCGCCGTCCCGCGCCGGCCCGACGAGATCAGCGTCGCGTACACCGGCGCGTCGCCCTCGTACGCGACCAGCAGCTGCCGCTCGAGATCGACATCGATCCACCGCTCCCACGGCTGCACCTGCTCCGGCCGGGTCGCCGGGACCGCCATCCGCAGATCGCTCCTGCGCACGTACAGCCCCTCCGCCGTCACCAGGTATGGCCGCCCGCCGACCTCGACCTCCTCCGCCGCCGCCACCAGCTCGCGGAACTCGAGCCGGCGCTTCCACTTCAGCTTGCCGTCCGCCCCGCGCTCCGCCGCCGCCGCCCCGCGCTCCGCCGTCACGAACCCGAACGCCGCGCGCGCCTCCGGCGGCAGCTCGCCGCCGTGGAAGTCGCCCGTGCCCTTGCGCGCCACCCGGCTCGCCTGCACGTACCCGCCGCGCGCCGTCTTCCACCACGTCTGCCCCTGCTCGCGCAGCTTGTCCGCCAGCGTCACCACGAAGCCGGCCTCCATGAACGGCGTCTGCGAATTGAGCGGCAGGCGGGCCCGTTTGCGCGCCAGCGCCCGCTCCTTCTCCTGCTCCCGCTTCTTGCGCTCCGCCTCGCGCTTGCGCGCCGCCGCCTCGCGCCGCGCCTGCTCGGCCTTCTCCTCCGGCGTCAGCTCGACCGGCGGCGGCGCCGGCTCCGGGTCGGTCACGCTCGGCAGCGGCGCCGGCGAGCCCGTCGCCTCCCCTGTCGGCGCCGCGGCCTCGGCCGGCGCCTCGGCCTTCGCCTCGTTGGATCGCGCCGGTTTCGCCGTCGGCCTCGTCGCCGGCGCCGTCGCGGCGGCGACCGCCGCCTTCGCCTCCTCGGCCGCGACGATCGCCCGATACTTCTGCGCCGCCAGCCCGACCTCCTCCGCGTCCGGGATCCGCCACCACATCGGCGTCCCGTCGGCGACGATCACCCCGTATTCGTAGGGGATCGGCGCGTCGATCTTCGGCGGCGGCGGCGGCAGATACAGATACGGCGGCTTCGCGGCGTCGACGACCAGCCCCTTGCTCGCGCACGCGAACCCGCCGGCCGCGAGCGCGTGGAAGCCCTTGTCGCAGCCCTTGCCCTGATCCTCGATCTTCGGCGTCACCATCGCCCGCGCCCCGATCCGCAGGTACCCGAGCCGCGGCGACGCGAGGTCGGGCAGCGAATAGACCGTCACCACCTCGTAGCTGGCGAGCGCGTGGACCGTCCGCTCCGCGTCGGCCGGCGGCGGCCTCGGCGGACGGATCGCCCCGAAGTCCTCCGGCGGCCCGCCCGGCCCGGGCGGCACGATCGGCTGCGCCTCGAATTCCTCGACCTTCGCCGGCCCCGCCTCGCCCGTCGACGACCCGCCCGACGACGACGACGACGACGTGGAAGTGGAGGTGGAGGTGGAAGAAGGCGACGACGACGTCCCGTCCTGCGTCGGCGCGTCGTCCTCACAGCCAGCGGCATGCATGAGCGACGCGAGGAACGCGAGGACGATCGAGCGCCGGAGCATGGCGCGCGAGATCATCGTGGGCGCGCCGCGGCTGTCAAGCCTGCACCCGCGGCCCGCGCTGCGGCTGGCCCCGCGGGCGGCGTGAGCTCGCCCGTGCTCTGCGGTGCTTCACGCCTCGCGGTGGCGGACCTGGCCGTGGACCTGAGCGCCGCTGCCGTCGCTGCAGGTCACGGCGATCCGCGCCAGCCCGACCGGCAGCCCGAGCACGCGGTGCGCGATCAGCCGGGCGCTGCCGGTGCGGCAGCGCGGCACATGCCGGCCGTCGTCGGTGTCGATCGCCACGTACGCGTGGCTCTTGCCGTCGGGCCCGAGCTCCACCGTGAACGCGAACTCCTTGTGATCGCCGGTCACCGTCACCGTCAGCGACGTGCTCGAGTTGCGGTGGTACTTCAGCTTGACCATGCGCTCGACCAGCGGCCCGAGCGGCTTGCGCCGATCCTGCTCGCTCGTGATCACCCACCAGAGCTGCGCCCGCTCGATCCGCGTCTTCTTCGCGTCCGTCCACGCGTCGATCGCCAGGTCGACGTACGGCTTGCCGAAGTCCCGCTTCACCCGCACCACCTCGACCCCGCCGGGCTCCGGCGCGTCCCCCTTCTCGGCCGGCGGCGCGGCGGGATCGGCGAGGACGAGCGCGAGGACCGATACGTTAAGCTGCATTCGCGTGCCAACGTACCAGCCTTGCAACCGTGCTGGACGCTTCACACGCGCGGACCCGCGCGCGACCTCGCGCCTGGGCGGCGTGGCCCCGCCGTGGCGACCCCGCGGCACACGACCCCGTGCCTCGGCCTGGAGCTGCGCGCCCCGAGGTCCTCGTCCGCGCATCTGCGGCACCGTCGCCCACCGCGCCGTCCGCCGGGCGGTGAACGCCCAGCGCGGGCCTCACGGCGCCTTGCTACGCGCGCGCCGGGCCCGGCGGAGCGCCGCGACGAGGCCGAGCAGCAGCAGCGATCCGGGCACGGGCCCGCCCGTCGGCGCCACGGCGCAGCCGCGGGCCCCGACGGGCGGCGGCGCGTCGGCGGCGACCGGCGCGGGCGGCTCGATCTTCGGCGGCTCGGCCGACGCGGGCTCGTTCGCCGGCGTCGGCGGCGGGTCGACGTGGACCTCCTTCGGCCCGCACTTGTCCGCCTCGCCCGGCTCCCACTCGAAGCGCGCGCAGGTGACCTCGTAGATCGCCTCGTACGCGCGACCGGCGGCGGAGAACTCGAGCGTCACGCGCTGGCGATCGGGCGCGACGACCAGGTGCGTCGCGTCGATCCCGACCGACGTCTTGCCGCCGTCGACGTGCTCCTCGGAGAATCGGTAGCGCCCCGGCAGGATCGGCGTATACGGCACCGGATAGCCGCAGCTGGTCGTCAGCATGCGAGCGGACCGATCCTCGATCCAGGCCCGCTGGACCGCGCTCGCCTCGCTCGCCTCGCGCCCGCGGAACCACTTCCCGGCGAGCCGCCAGTCGCCGTCGTGATCCCAGAACAGCAGCGCCCGGCCGCGCTCGCCGCTGTTGAGCAGCTCGTCGAACTCGCCGAGCTCGGGCGGCGGCTCGACGGTCCGGCCGTCGGCGCGGACCTCGAGGCGCCGGAGCGCCATCGACTCGTAGGCGTGGCGGATGCACGACTTCGCGGCGGCCGGCGCGGCGGCCGACCACGCGAGGGCGACGAGGACGACGGTGATCGGGCGGAGCATCGGCGCGGGAGGGTAACGCGCCGACACGGCGCACGGTGTACACCCCTCGCGGCCGCGCGGTCGCGTGGCCGCGCGCACGGGCGGGCACCGGACCGTCGACTCCGACGGGCACGTGTGATTTCATCGCCCTGACAGCGTGAGCGGGCCGCCGGCGCCGGCGGCCCGGCGCCCGAGCTCCGCCGACAATTGCGGCACCTCCTGCGCACGCGCCACGCGACGTTCGCCCTGCTGCTGCGCGCCGCCCTCGGCCCGAGCTACCCGGCGCTGCGGCTCGAGGCGATGCGCAAGAAATACGACCACCCCGACGACGAGCTGTGGGCGCGCCAGCTGACCGCGACCGCCGACCTCGAGGGCCTCGTGTTCGCCGGCCCGGACGCGCTCGCGACCCGCGCCGAGCTGCTCGCATTGCGCGGCACGTCCCACAAGTCGGTCGGCGCGCTCGAGCCGGCCGCGGCCGACCTCGCCGCCGCGCCGCCGCGAGGGAGCAATGGCTGGCGACGCAGGCCCTCGAGCGCGACGCCTCGCTGGCGACGATCGAGTTGCACCGGGCCGAGGTCGCCGCCGACGCGCCGCCGCCCGTCGGGGCCCGTGGCTGCGCCGTGGTGCCGACGGGCGGGCCCGTACCCGGATCGCTGCTGCTGCTCGGCCCCGCCGTGGCGACCCCGCGGCACGCGACCCCGTGCCTCGGCCTGGAGCTGCGCGCCCCGAGGTCCTCGCCCGCGCGTCGCTCGCCGCGCCGTCCGCCGGGCGATGAACGCCCGGCGCGGGCCTCACGGCGCCTTGCCACGCGCGCGCCGGGCCTGGCGGAGCGCCGCGCGCGTCCGCGGACCCAGGCCGGACGGCCCGCGATTGCGGCCGTGTGTCGAGCACCATGATCGACGTGGCCCTTGCAGGTATCCTCGAGCGGCGTGACGGCGGGCGGTCGCGAAGGCGTGACGATCTCCGAGGGGGACAGGAACGTGGATCTGCACGGCCTCTTGCCGATGCGTGATGTCCCGGACGTCCTCGCAGGCGAGGCCGCGGAGGCCGATCTGCGCGGTGACTACGAGGCCCTGCGGGCGGTCCTCGAGCTGGCGCAACGGCGACCGCTCGATGGCGACCTCGAGGCGCTGCTTCCTGCGCTCGTCGAGGCGGTCGCGCGCGTGGTGCCGGCTGGTCGTGTGGTCCTGCTGCTCGCCTCGCCGACGGGCGAGTTGGTCCCGCGGTGCACATGGCCGGAGCGCGGCGAGCCGGTCGTCTTGCTCCGGCGTGAGCTCGAATGGGTGCACGAGGCGGAGAAGGCGGTGTGGACGACCAGCCCCACGGCAGCCGAGGGCGGAAGCGACGCTCTGTGCGCGCCACTGGTCGGTACGCATGGCGCATACGGGGTGGTGTGGGCGAGCGCGCGGGACGGATTCACAGGAGAGGATCTGCGGCGTTTCGCCTGGGGGGCCAGGCGCGTCGCAGCGATGATCGCGGAGTGCCAGCGCCGTCGCGCCAGCCTCGACTGCATCGAGGAACGGGTGCGCCTCGCGTTCCAGTTCCCGCCCGATCTGATCGAGTCGATCCTGCATGGGCGCCCTGGTCTCGCGCCGGGCGGGGCGTGGCGCGAGGTCACGGCGCTGGTGGTCGATCTACGAGACAGGCTGACCATGGCGCGCCACGGGACGGCGAGGCCAGGGTCGGAGTCGCCACTATCCTCGCTCAATCGCTATCATGAGGCGATGATCGACGCGGTGGTCCGCTGGCGAGGAGTGGTCGATCTCTGCGCCGGGGACTCCTTGCTCGCGTTGTTCGGGGCGCCGATCGAGCTGGCCGATGCGCCGCTGGACAGCATCCGCTGTGCGCTCGACATGCGGCGCGCGCTCGCGGAGCTCGCTGGCCGGGCAGATGGAGAGGCCTTTCGACACATGGACGTCGCCATCGGCGTGGCAACCGGGCCCGCGCTGGTCGGTGCCATCGGGACGGCGGCGACGCGGCGGTACACGGCGATCGGCGCTCCGGTCACGGGCGCGGCCCGGTTGAGCCGGTACGCGCGCGCGAGCGAGATCCTGGTCGATGAGGAGACGCGGCGGCGGGTCGCGGAGTTGGCCGTCGAACGGCGCGTGCTGGGGGAGCATGAGCGATCGCTCGCGTTCTCGGTGCGGGCTCTCGAGGCTCGGGAGTAATCGCCGATCAGCCTCCGCCCCGGGCCCTGCGCCGCGCGACCGACCCGGAGTGGATGGCCGAGCGCCCGCGGATCTCGCCGGCCCTCGCGCCCCTGCAGGCCGACCCGCGCTGGCAGCAATCGCTCACGCTGCCCCCCTGACGCTCGCCCGCGAACCGTGACGATCGCCGGGGGCCGGACGACCCGCCGCCCTCCGACCCTCACGCACGTGCTCGCATTGCGAGACGATTCCGGGGTCCCACCACAATCTTTGCGCCGGCCGGGCGGACGGACCGCCGAAATTGCGGCGCGCCGCGGCGCCCGATGCAATTACATAGCCCCTCATGGTCCAGAACAAGATCTGCATCCTCACGGGCGCGACCGGCGGAATCGGCGCAGCGATCGCGCGCCGCTTCGCCGCCGCCGGCGCCAGGCTCATGCTCGTCGACCGCCCGGGCACGCCGCTCGCCGAGCTCGCCGGGGAGCTCGGCGCGGCCTTCTGCCACGCCGACGCGGCGGACGACGCCGCCGTCGCGGCCTACACCGCGGACACCGTCCAGCGCTTCGGCGGCCTCGACGTCGTGCTCGCCAACGCCGGCACCGAGGGCAAGCTCGCGCCGATCACCGCGACCACGCCGGACGACGTCGCGCGATTGTTCGCGGTCAACGTGTACGGGGTGTTCTCGGCGATCCGCCACGCCGCGCCGCACATGCGCCGCGGCGGGTCGATCATCGTCACCGCCTCGATCGCCTCGTTCATCGGCTCGCCGGGGCTCGCCCCCTACTGCGCGAGCAAGCACGCGGTCCTCGGCCTCGTGCGCACCGCCGCGCAGGAGCTCGGGCCGCTCGGGATCCGCGTCAACGCGATCCACCCCGGCCCGGTCGACAATCGCATGATCCGCTCGATCGAGGAGCAAGCCGCGCCCGGCAACCCCGACGTCGTCCGCCAGGGCTTCGTCGCCAAGGTCCCGCTCGGCCGCTACGCGACCAACGAGGAGATCGCCGCGCTCGCGGCCTTCCTCGCCGGCGACGACAGCACCTATTGCAACGGCGGCTCGTTCGTCGCCGACGGCGGCTTCATCACCGGCTGATCGCGTCGGTGCTGCGCCTGGTGCCCGGCGACCACACGGGACGCGAACACGCGGGGCGCGAACGCGCCGCGCGTGCGCCCCCGCGGGCCCGTGACCGTGGTATGGAGGCTCGTCCGGAGGGAAGTGGGGTCGCTCGCCGAGGAGGGCGTCGGTCTGGTCCCGCTGTCGTAGTTCTACGCCGACCGCCCGGGCCAGGCGATCGCGGGGGCGTGCAGCGCCCGTCTGACGCTCGCGCGCGCGGAGCCGACGATCCGCGCGGCCGGCGAGCGGCTGCGACGATTCCTCGATCGCCTGACCCGGACGTGATCGGACCGCCACGCCATCATCGACGGACGACGCGCGCCAGCAATCGCTGCAGCGCGTCCGGATCCGTCGGCTTGCCGAGCACGCCGTCGAACCCGACCTGCGTCAGCGCGGCCGCGTGCTCGCCCTGATGGGCCGTCAACGCGACGACCGGCGTCCGCCGCGGCTCCCCGCGTCCGAGCTCGCGCAGCGCGGCGACGATCGCCGCCCCGCCGCCGCCCGGCATCTCGACGTCGGCGACGACGACGTCGAAACTCCGCTCGCGAACGGCGCGGACCGCCGCCTCGACCGAGTCGACCGCCTCCGCGCGGTGGCCGAGCGCCTCGAGCAGGCGGGCGGCGATCGTGCACGAGAACGGGTCGTCGTCGGCGACGAGCACCGCGAGCGGCCGCCCGGGCGCCAGCGCCTCGTCGCGCGGCGCCGCCACGGCCCGCAGCGGCAGCGTGATCGTGAAGGTCGTGCCCGCGTCGACGCGGCTGCGCACGGCGACCTCGCCGCCGTGCCCGCGGACGATCCGGCGGACGATCGCCAGCCCGAGCCCGGTCGTCTTCTCGCCGCCGGTCCCCTGCCGCCCCGAGCGGAACGGCGTGAACAGGTGCGGCAATTGCTCCTCGGGGATGCCGATCCCGCGGTCCTCGACCTCGAGCGCGAGCCCCTCGCGGCGTCCGCCCAGCCGCACGACCACCACGCCGCCCGGGTGCGAGAACTTGACCGCGTTGGTGATCAGGTTGGTCAGCGCCTGCGCGAGCTTCTGCCCGTCGACCTCGACCCGTCGCAGCCCCGGCGCCGACGCCTCGTCGAGCTCGAGGTCGATCGTGATCTCCTTCGGCCGCGCCAGCTCGCGGCACAGCCGGACCGTCCGCTCGACCAGCGCCGCGAGGTCGGTCGGCTGCACCGCCAGCGTCAGCGTCCCCGACTCGATCCGCGCGATGTCCAGCAGCTCGTCGACCAGCACCAGCATGTGCTCGCTCGACGCCCGGATGTGCTCGAGCATCTCGCGGTGCTGCGGCGCCAGCGACCCGCAGGCGTCGCGCAGCAGGTGCTCCGCGAGCCCGAGGCCGACCGCGAGCGGGTTGCGCAGGTCGTGCGCCGCCATCCCGAGCAGCTCGTTCTTCTCGCGGCCCAGCTGCTCGAGGCGGGCGCTGCGGCGCGCGAGCTCGCGCTGGGCCGTCGCCAATTCGTTGTTGAGCCGGCTCATCTCGGCGAGCACGTCCGGCGCCGGCCGGGCGCGCCGCAGGCTCAGCTCCTTGAGCGCCCGGCGCAGCTCGCTCGCCTGTTCGCTGTTGATCCGCGCCAGATCCTCGACCAGCCGGTCGAGGTCCTGATGGCTCTCGTCGGCGAGCACCAGCAGCCGGTCGCGCAGCGCCGCGCCGGCCGCCTGGAACGGCGTCGCCTTGCCGTGGATCGGGATCATCAGCTCCCAGCCGACCGCGTGGCCCTCGCTCTGCACGGCCGCGAGGAACGCCGACAGCTTGGCCCGGCTCCCGGGGCTCACGAGGTCGTGCAGCGCGCCGCCGGGCGCGATCGCCGGGACATCGCCGCGCGCGCGGACGGCCTCGACGATCCGGCCTTCGTGGTCGCAGAACACCGCGAGGTGGTTGTTCATCGCCGTCCTCCGCGAGGCGCCGCTCCCACGAGCTCGTTGGCCAGCGCGACCGCCCCGACGGCGTCGCTGGTGCAGCCGTCGGCGCCGATCTCCCGCCACAGCTCGGACCGGGCCCGGAACGCGCTGCCGCCGACGAGGATCTTGACCGACGCGGCCGCGGGATCGGCCCGGATCGCCGCGATCGTCGCCCGCACCTGCGGCACGTGCTCGACCATCGTCGTCGACAGCGCGAGCAGGTGCGCCCCGCGCTCGCGGAGCGCCCGGACCATCGCGTCGTCCGCGACGTCGGCGCCGAGGTAATGGGTGTCCCAGCCGTCGAGCTCGAAGAAGTCCGCGACCATCCGCAGCCCGATCTCGTGGAACTCGGTCCCCGCGCAGGCCGCGATCATCGTCAGCCCGCGCCGCTCGGTCGCGAAGATCCGCGCGTACAGCCGCGACATCACCAGCTGGGTCGCGGCGCTGACGTAGTGCTCCTCGGCGATCGTCAGCTCGTTGCTCTGCCAGCGGCGCCCGACCTCGCGGAGCACCGGCGCGAAGACCTCGAGGTACACCTGGTGGATCGTCGCCGAGCCGCCCTCGACCGCGCCGAGGATCATCCGCTCCGCGTCGTGACGGCGCGCCTCGAGCAGCGCGGTCAGATAGCCGTCCGCGAGCGCGCGCAGGTCGACCTGTGGCTGCCCGGATGTCATCGCGTGATCCGATGGTGCCGCCGATTCGTCGCCGCCGACAAGTGCCCGCGATCACGACGGGGCCCGGCCCCCGCGCGCCGAATGTGGGTAGACCGGAGCCCTTCGATTCGCAGGTGAGAGGCGCGGGCCGCCCCGGATCGATCGCAGCGGTCAGCCCCGGGTGAGACGATCGGCGCGGGCCGCCTCGACCTCCGCCCGCAGCGCCGCGCTCGTCTCGGCGACGACCTCGCACAGCGCCGCACCCGCGAACAACTCGTGCCCACCGGCCCCCTGCGCGAGCGCCTCCTCGAGCTCCGCGAGCACCCGGGCGAGCGCCGAGGCCCCGAGCTGGGCCGCCGATCCGCGCAGCCGGTGGACGAGCCGCAGCGCCGCCGCCTGCTCCCCGACCGCCAGCGCCGACCGCACCGCCGCGAGCTGCTCCGACACCCCCTCGACGAACGCCGGATAGAGGCGCTCGACCAGCCCGAGCTGGTGCATCCATTCGACGGTCGCCCGATCGAGCACCTCGGCGCGGCTCACGTCATCCCTCCCGACTCACGCGCCGGCGCACTCGGCGAGCGCCCGGCGGGCCATCCCGAGCGGCGTCGCCCGATCGACGGCCAGGACGATCGAACACGGCGGGTCCTTGCTGTACGGCCGCAGCAGGTAGATGTGCCGCCGCGTCGAGATCATGATGTCCTCGAGGTCGTCCCACAGGTCGCTCAGCGAGGCCAGCCGCAGCTTGCTGCGCACCAGGTCGAGGTCGAGCCACCCGCCGCGGACGTCGAGGCACTGCCCGCCCCGGAGGTCGAAGATCGCGGCCGAACGCGCGCCGTCGATCGCGATCGCGCGATCCAGGCTCACGCGGATCCGCTGCGTCAACGCCTCGCCGAGCTTCGGCACGGCCGGCCCGCCCGGCGCCCCGCGCAGGCCCGACGCGGCGACCGGCGCCGCCTGCAGCAGCTCCGGCGGGACGACCTCCGCGAGCTCGAAGAACAGGCCCCCGCTGGCGGCCCGGGCCTCCGGGCTGAAGATCACCTCCGGCGCCGTGAACGCCGCGATCGTGGCGATCTTGCTCCGGATCCACGTGCGCAGGATCGCCCGCAGTCGCTCCTGCGAGATCAGCCCCCACGCGACCAGCACGTCGGCGAAGTTCTCGCCGGTGACGCTGCACTCCTCGATCACCCCGCGGATATCGTACGGGGATATGTCCGGCTCGCCGGACAGGATCGCGACCAGCGAGCCCGGCTCGTCCGAGACGTGAGCCCAGGCGATCCGCCCGCCCTGGAAGATGATCCGCCCGACGCGGTGCTGGCAGCGGACGATCACGTCGCCGCCCCCGCTCGCGCTCGCCTCGGCGATCGCCCTGCGCAGCCCGTGGCCGGGGCCGGTCGAGCGGAGCACCCGCTCGGCGACCCGCAGCCGCGCGAGCACCTCGTCGCCGTGATAGGGCTTGGTGATGAAGTCGTCGGCGCCCGCCTGAAAGCCGAGGGTGATGTCTCGCTGCTTGTTCCGCGCGCTCAGGATCGCCACATAGACGTACTCCGCCCCCGGGCGCTCGCGGATCCGCCGGCACAGCTCGAGCCCGTCGACCTCCGGCATCATCCAGTCGAGGAAGGCGATCCGCGGGGCCTCGGGCGACTGGAGGACCGCCCACGCCTCGCGCCCGTCCGCGACCCGCACGCATTCGTGGCCGGCGCCGACGAGGAGGGCCTCGAGGACGGAGGCCGAGAAGACATCATCATCGGCGACCAGGACCCGCACCGCCATTGATGAGACCATCGCATGCGGATCGAGGCGCTGGCAACTGTGGACGTGCGGCGCACACCCCCGCCCCGCTCGGCGCGCCGAGGCGCGCCTCCTCGCCGCGGCGGATGTACGCGCACGGGCGACGAATGCACGCACATCCTCGCCGCCCCCGACCTGCCCGCACAGCGCGCGGGCGCGCCGCGGCCCTACTCGCCCGGCTTGTCCTTGTAGAAGCCGGCCCACGGCGGCGGGCCGGCGAAGGCCGGCGGGAACGGCTCGTCGTCGGCGCGGCGCAGGCACTGCGTCCCGATCGCCGAGCTGCCCTCCTTCACCATGTAGCGGCCGTCCCGCGCCTCGATCTTCAGCTTCAGGCCCTGGCGCCCGCCGACGAATTGCGTGACCACGCCGTCCCCCTCGCCCCGCGGCAGCGCGAACAGCTGGCCCATTTTGGTCCTGCCGGCCTTCTCGGCGGTGAAGAAGATGTCCTCTCCGCCCTTCGTCCACCCGTTGGTGGTATACGTCATGTACTTGCTGCCGGGCCCGCGGTACTCGTAGAGCCGCAGCTGCCCGTCGATCTCGAACACGTAATAGCGGTACTCGTCGGGCGCCGCGTCCGCGCCCGCCCCCTGCCCGTCGCAGGCGACCGGGCGGTAGACCCGCAGCGGCTCGGCCTCCGGGTACCCGAGCGCGTTCTTGTCGGTCGCCCCCGACAGCGACTCGGGGTAGGCGCAACCGACCAGCAGCGCGAGCGACACGATCGACGACGAGAGCAGGAGCCGCACGAGCACGAGCTTTCCCCGCCGCGGCGCCTCCGGTCAAGCCTGCAGGCGCGCGTCCGTCTGCGCGCGCGCCCGCGGGCGCGCGCGCGAGGCCCTGGCGCGCGGACCCGCGGCTACCCGGCCTCGGCCGCGCCGCTGCCCTTGTCGGCGCACTCGCGGATCTCCCACCCGCACGCGCCCTCGCTGTTGCGCAGGCAACGTCCCGACGGCCCGGAGAAGCTGCCGTCGCCGCAGTCGGTCTGCGGCATGCCGGGCGCGGGGCCGCAGGCCTCGGCCGCGCACTCGGACCCCGGCTCGCCCTTGTCCGCGGGCGGCTGGACGTCCTCGGTCTTGCGACAGCCGAACAGGGTGACGGACAAAAGACCGATCGAGAGCAGGGAGAAGGTGGACATGGTGCGCATGGTGCTCCTGGGCATGATAACGCGCCCTCGGCGGCGCGTGCACGTCCGACACGCCGCCCGCCGCGACGATCTTACACCGCGCCGGACCGCGCGGTCACGCTCGACCTCTGCCGTGAATGTTCGTCGCCTGCACATTCGAGTTGCACCCCCTGCAACCCGCGGAGGTCTGCAGCGCCGGCGCGGCGGAGGCTCGTCGCTTCTCGCCGCCCGGCCCGCGCGCTAGGCTGGCCGGCGTGGACATCGACGACACGCGCGCGGCCGGAGACCGACGCGACGACGCGACGCTCGCCGCGAGCTCGCCGACGATCGGGCTCGAGCGCGGCGCCGTCGTCGATCGCTACCTGCTGCTCGACAGGCTCGGCGCCGGGGCGATGGGCGTCGTCTACGCCGCCTTCGATCCGGAGCTCGACCGCAAGGTCGCGCTCAAGCTGGTCGCGCCGCAGGCGGACGGCGGCTCGGGGACGGCCGGGCGGGCCCGCCTGCTGCGCGAGGCCCAGGCGCTCGCCAAGCTGTCGCACCCGAACGTGGTCGCCGTATTCGACGCCGGCACCCACGGCGAAAACGTCTGGATCGCGATGGAGTTCGTCGCCGGCCGGACGCTGCGCGCGTGGGCCGAGGAGCGGCCGCGGCCGTGGTCGGAGGTGCTGCCGGCGCTGGTCGACGCGGCCCGCGGGGTGGCCGCGGCCCACGCGGCCGGGCTCGTCCACCGCGACCTCAAGCCCGACAATGTGATGATCGGCGCCGACGGCCGCGTGCGCGTGATGGACTTCGGGCTCGCGCGCGGCCGCCGGTCGACGTCCGACGATTTGCCGCTCGCCGCGACGCTCGCCGCCGGGGAGCGGGCGCGGCCGGCGATGGCGGCGCTCGACCTGCCGCTGACGCAGGCCGGATCGCTCCAGGGCACGCCGGCCTACATGGCGCCGGAGCAGTGGCACGGGCACGACGCCGGGGCGGCCGCCGACCAATTCGGCTGGTCGGTGATGGCGTGGGAGCTGCTCCACGGCGAGCGGCCGTTCGCCGGCGAGACGATGATGGCGCTCTCCGCCGCGGTCGTCTCCGGCCAGAAGCGGCCGCCGCCGCGCGGCCGCAAGGTGCCGCGATGGCTGCGCGCGGTGCTCGAGCGCGGGCTCGCCGTCGATCCGGCGCGGCGATGGCCGACGATGACCGCGCTGCTCGCGGCGCTCGGCCGCGGCCAGCGGGTCGCCCGGCTCAAGACCGCCGCGCTCGCGCTCGCCGGCGCCGCCGCGCTCGGCCTCGCCGGCGCCGCCGTCCACCAGCGGGACACCGCCCGGCGCGCGGCCGCGTGCGAGGCGGCGGGCGCCGAGATCGACGCCGTGTGGAACGACGCCACCCGCACGCAGCTGCGCCGCGCGTTCGTCGAGACCGGCGCGAACCTGGCCGACGCGGTCGCCGACCGGGTGATGCCGTGGCTCGATCGTCAGGCCGAGGCGTGGAAGCGCGCGCGCACCGACGCGTGCCTCGACGCCGAGGTCCGCGGCGTCTGGACCCCCGAGCTGCTCGACCGCGCGACGTGGTGCCTCGACGATCGCCGCACCGTCCTCGCCTCGCTGATCTCCGAGCTCGGCCGCGCCGATCCGACCACCGTCCAGCGGGCGGTCGTCGCCGTGTCGAGCCTCGGCCCGGTGACCTCGTGCGTCGACGCGGCCGCGCTGCTGCGCCAGCCGGAGCCGCCGCGGGAGCGACGCGAGGACGTCCGGGAGCTGCGCGCCGCGCTCTCGCGGGCCAGGGCGCTCGCCGACGCCGGGCGCTTCGCCGACGCGCTCGCGGCCGCGACCCGGGCCCGCGCCCGCGCCGAGGAGCTCGGCTGGCGCCCGCTCGTCGCCGCCGCCCGCGCCCGCGAGGGCCGGATCTCGCTCGACGCGGCGATGTACGAGCAGGCCGAGGAGGTCCTCCAGACGGCCTATTTCGAGGCCGCACGGCTCGGGCTGTGGGACCTCGCCGCCGAGGCCGCGACCGACCTGATCCGCGCCGTCGGCGAGAAGCTGTCGCGGCCCGCCGACGGCCGCGCGTGGGTCCGCCACGCGGAGGTCGCCGCGGCCCACGCCGGCGACCCGAGCGGGCTGCTCGAGGCGAGCCGCGTCAACAACCTCGCCAACGTGCAGGTGCGCGCCGGCCTGTACGCCGAGGCGCTCCTGCTGTACCGGCGCGGCCTCGAGATCCAGGAGGCCGTCCTCGGCCCCGATCACCCGTGGCTGGCCAACAGCCTCAACAACATCGCCATCATTCACTATTCGCTCGGCGACTACCCGGCCGCGCGGGCGCTGTTCGAGCGCGCCCTCGCGGTCCGCGAGCAGGCGCTGGGCCCCGCCCACCCGGTCGTCGCCGACACGCTCGGCAACCTCGCCGCCATCTACCACGCCGAGGGCGCCTACGCCGCGGCGCTACCGCTGCACGAGCGCGCCGTGACCGCGATGGAGGCGGCGTTCGGGCCCGATCATCCGAAGGTCGCCGACGCGCTCAACAACCTCGCCGCCGATCACCTGGCCCTCGGGCAATACGCCGCGTCGCTGGCGCAGCACGAGCGGGCCCTGGCGATCCGCGAGCGCGCCCGCGGCCCGGACCACCCCAACGTCGCCCAGACCCTGCAGAACCTCGGCAACGTGCACGCCGCGACCGGTCGGCACGCCGAGGCGCGGGCGCTGTTCGAGCGCGCGCTGGCGATCCAGGAGAAGACCCTCGGCCGCGATCACCCCGAGGTCGCCGACACCTTGAAGAGCCTCGCCGCCACGCACCTCGAGCAGAACGACGCCGCGGCCGCGCTCCCGCTCGTCGAGCGCGCCGCGGCGATCTTCGCCGCCCACGACGGCGAGCAGCCCGGCGAGCTCGCGGGCCACTTCACCCTCGCCCGCGCCCTCGCGGCGACGGCCGGCGACCGCGCCCGCGCGCTCGCCGAGGCCGAGACGGCCCGCGACGGCTACCGCAAGGCCGGCCCGGGCAAGCTCAAGGAGCTGGCCGAGGTCGAGGCCTGGCTGAGTCGCCACCGCCCCGCCGACGCTCGCTGAGACCGCCGCGCGCCCCGGCCGCGCGTGCCCTCGCGGCGCGCCGCGCGTCCGCGCGCGAGCTGGACACACTTGACAAGCTCGTCATAGTTTGTAAAGTTCGTTCGCATCGACGCTCGGTCGGTGCAGGGAGACCTCGCATGACCCCGTGGACCTTCGACTCGATCCCCGACCAATCCGGCCGCACGGCCATCGTCACCGGCGCCAACAGCGGCATCGGCTACGAGGCCGCGCGCGCCCTCGCGCGCAAGGGCGCGCACGTGATCCTCGCCTGCCGCGACCTCGCCAGGGCCGAGGCCGCGGCCCGCCGGCTGCGCGACGAGCGGCCCGCGGGCCGCGTCGAGGTCCTGCGCCTCGACCTCTCGGACCTCGAGTCCGTCCGCGAGTTCGCCGCGCAGTTCGCCGCCGCCCACGCCCGCCTCGACCTGCTGATCTGCAACGCCGGCGTGATGGTGCCGCCCGAGAGCCGCACCCGGCAGGGCTTCGAGCTGCAATTCGGCACCAACCACCTCGGCCACTTCGCGCTCGTCGGCCGGCTCCTGCCGCGCGTGCTGGCCACCCCCGGCGCGCGCGTCGTCGTCGTCTCGAGCGGCGTCCACCACAACGGCCGGATCGTCCTCGACGACCTCGACTTCCGCCGCCGCCGCTACAGCGCCTGGCGGGCCTACGCGCAGAGCAAGCTCGCCAACCTGCTGTTCGCGCTCGAGCTGCAGCGCCGCCTCGATCGCGCCGGCGCCGGCGCGATCGTCACCGCCGCGCACCCCGGCTGGACCGCGACCGACCTCCAGCGGACCGCCGGCCTCGTCCGCCTGCTCAACCCGATCTTCGCCATGACCCCGGAGGCCGGCGCCCTGCCGACGCTGCGCGCCGCCACCGACCCGGCGGCCCGCGGCGGCGACTACTTCGGCCCGGCCCGCTTCTTCGAGATGAACGGCCCGCCGGTCCCCGCCCGCATCAGCCGCCGCGCCCGCGACGAGGACATGGCGGCCCGCCTGTGGCAGATCAGCGAGGAGCGGACCGGCGTGCGCTTCGAGCTGCCCACCCGCGCCGCCGCCGCTTGAACCATGACCGGGCGCGACGACAGCACCGACGAGCGCCGCGCCGCGATCGTGCGCGCGGCGACCCAGGTGTTCGCGCGCTACGGCTACCGCAAGGCCTCGATGGACGAGGTCGCCCGCGCGGCCGGCCTGTCGCGCCAGGGCGTGTACCTGCACTTCCCCGCCAAGGAGCAGCTGTTCCACGAGGTCGTCGCCGCGGTGCTCCGCGCCGCGCTCGCCGCCGGCGAGGCCGCGCTCGCCGACGCCGCGCTCCCGCTCGAGGACCGCCTGCTGCACGCATTCGACGCGATGTACGGCCAATACGTCGAGAGCATCGATTCGCTGCACATCGCCGAATTGCTCGAGACCTCGAACCGCCTCGCCGGCGGCCTCGTCGACGCGCAGGAGCAGGCGTTCCTCGCCGCCGTGACCGTCGCCCTCGAGCGCGCCGGCGTCGCCGCGCGGTGGGCCGCCGCCGGCCTGACCGCGCGCGCGCTCGCCGAGACCCTGCAGGCGGTCGCGCACGGGCTCAAGCACCACGTCGCCGCGCGCGCCGAGTTCCTGGATCGCATGCGGATCGCCGTGCGCCTGGTCGCTCGCCCGGCCTGAGCGCGCGACCCGGCGCAATTGATCCGCGGCCCGCGGACACTCCTCCGGAGAGCGCCCCAGGAGCCCCGCCATGCCCCGCGACCGCCTGACCCTGCTGTCCTTCGCCGCCGCCCTGCTCGGGTTCACCGCCGCCGAAGTCGCCCTCGCCGGCGCGTATCGGCTGGCCCGCGGCCTCGTCCGCCTCGCCCCCGCCGGCTGAGCGCGCGCGTCCGAAGCGATCGCCCGCAACGAATGCGACCACCCGCGCGCACGACTTGCGCAGCCCCGACTCCCGCGATCGCGGGCCCGCACGCACGCGGACCTCCGCGCCCGCCGCGGTGCGCCGCGCCGCGCAACGGAGTAGGATGAATCATGCCCGATCCGCGAGCGCCACGGATCGGGCACCGCACCGCGCCGCCTGACGGCCCCCGCATGCAGCCCGGCTCCGACCTCACCGCCGAGACGATCGCCGCGGCCCCGGACGCCGCGGCGCCGGATGCCGCGGCGCCGCCCGTCGCGGCCCTGGAGAGCGAATACCCCGAGCGCCTCGGCCGCTACCGCCTCCTGCGCAAGATCGGCATGGGCGGCATGGGCGTCGTGTTCGCCGGCCACGACGAGCTGCTCGCCCGCGAGATCGCGATCAAGTTCCTGTTCCGCCGCGAGGGCCCGTCCGACGCCCAGTCTCGTCTCCTGCGCGAGGCCCAGGCGCTCGCGCGCCTCGCCCACCCCAACGTGATCGCCGTCCACGAGGTCGCCGAGTACGAGGGCCACGTCTTCATCGTCATGGAGTTCGTCGTCGGCGCGCCCCTGCGGACCTGGCTGCGCGACGCCCCGCGGACCCGCGCCGAGATCCTCGGCGTCATGCTGCAGGCCGGCCAGGGCCTCGCGGCGATGCACGCCGCCGGCCTCGTCCACCGCGACGTCAAGCCCGACAACATCATGGTCGGCGACGACGGCCGCGTCCGCGTCATGGACTTCGGCCTCGCCCGCGCCGCCGAGGAGCCGCTCGAGCGCTCCGGGCCCGACCCGACCGCCTCGTCGTCGAGCCTGCTCGGCGTCGACGTCACGCGGACCGGCGCCCTGCTCGGCACCCCCGGCTACATGGCGCCCGAGCAGTACCACCACGAGACCCCGACCGCGCGGACCGACGTCTTCAGCTTCTGCGTCGTCCTGTTCGAGGCGCTGCACGGCGAGCGCCCGTTCGTCGGCGACGGCCCGCTGGCGCTGCGCGAGGCGATCCTGCGCGGCGAGATCCGGGCGACCGCCGGCGCCGACGTGCCGCGCTGGCTCGACGCGATCGTCCGCCGCGGCCTCGACGCCGACCCCGAGGTCCGCTGGCCGTCGATGCCGGCGCTGCTCGTCGCCCTCGCCGACGACCCCGACGCGCGCCGGCGCCGGATCGCCCGCAGCGCCGCGATCCTGCTGCTCGTCGCCGGCGTCGTGTCGCTGCTCGTGCTGTGGTCGGTCTCGCTCGCCCGCGAGCGCGCCCGCGAGCGCGCCGAGCAGCGGGCCGCCGAGCACCTCGCCGCCGTCGAGAAGGCCGTCCGCCGGGCCGACGCCGCCGGCGACGCCCCGCTCGCCGAGGCCACCTTCCAGGCCTTCTTCGCCGACCCCGCGCACCACGGCACCCGCGCCTTCGCCGGCGCCTGGCAGCTCCGCGGCGACCGGGCCCGCGCCCGCGACGACCTCGACGCCGCCCTCACCGGCTACGCCCACGCCTACGTCCACGCGACCGCCGACGCCGACGAGACGACCGCCCTGCGCCGCATGGCCGAGGTCTTCCACCTCCGCCGGGACGGCATTGCCCTCGGCCAGGTGCTGAGCACGCTGCGCGCCCGCGAGCCCGTCGACCCCACCCTCGCCCTCGACGCCGCGCTGCTCGAGCGCGACTTGCCGGCCGCCGTCGCCGAGCTCGCGCGCCTGCCCGCCGATCACCCGCTCGCCGCCTGGCGCCCGCTGCTCGGCGCCGTGCAAGGCGGCCGCGACCTCGACCTGCGCGCGCGCATGCTCGTCCGTTTGCCGCCCGGCCGCGACGCCGCCTTCGCGGTCACCGGGACCGACGTCGGCGTCACCCTGCTCGACGCCGGGCTGCGGCCGCTCCGCACGCTGCTCGCCGACCGCCAACTTCACCACCTGGTCCCGGGGACATCCTGGGCCTCGATCGGAGGCGACGACGGCGCCGCGCTCGTCGACCTGTACGACCTCGACCGCACGCTGTGGCGCACCGAGCGTCCGTACAACCGCGGGATCCTGCTCGACCTCCCGGGCGACCCGCGCCCGGCGCTGCTGGTCAGCCGGTTCGCGCCGCACCGCGGCTTCCGCCTGCTGCGCGACCTCGGCGGCCCGGACCCGCGCGAGCAGGTCGCCCACGCCGCGACCGAGCGCGCGCAGTCCGACCTCCAGACCGCGCTCGTCGCCGACCTCGACGGCGACGGCCGCGACGAGGTGTTCGCCGCGATCGGCCCGTGGCGGGACTTCTCGCTGCGGGTGTTCCGCCCCGGCGACGACGGCGCGCTCGCGCTGCTCGACCGCCGCCAGCTCGGCCGGATCGGCGCGCTCGCGCTGCTCCGCCGCGGCGACGAGCGCCTGCTCGCGGCGTTCAAGGACGACTCGTGCCCCAACCCCGACGTCTTCCCCGCGCCGCCGCACGCCGGCGCGCCCGCCGGCGTCCACCTGTTCCGCTGGACAGGTGCCGCGCTCGCCGACGCCGGCTTCGCCGCCCTGCCGCTGACGCCGGGCGAGCCGGTCGACGACTTCGCGTTCGCCGCCGACCTCGACGGCGACAGCGTCGAGGAGCTCGTCTACAACCAGCGCGACGAGGGACGACACGCCGCCGGCATCGTCCGTCAGGGCGAGGGCGGCGCCCTCGAAGCCCAGCGGATCGCCGGCGTCCGGATCCTCGCCGCCGAGCAGCTCGACGACGACCCCGGCCGCGAGCTGCTCGTCGCGCTCGACCCGCGCGAGGACCTGTGGCTGCTCGGCGCCGGCGACGACAGCCCGCCGACCCTCGATCTGCCGCCGCAGCCGGCCCGCCTCCCGCCGCCCGAGCTCACCGACCCGCTGCTGCGCGAGCGCTGGTCGCGGGCCGCTCGCCTCGTCACCCTCGGCCTGCGCACCGGCGCCGCCGCGATCCTCGAGGAGACCGGCAGCTTCGCCCTCGACCCCCGCGCCGGCGTCCGCCTGCACGACTACGCCGCCGAGCTCCACACCGCGGCCGGCGACCTCCCCGCCGCGCTCGCGCTCGACGCCCGGATCGCCGACGACCCCGAGTTCGGCGCCCGCGCCCTCGCCCGCAGCGCCGCCGCCTTGCTGCGCCGCGGCCGCTACGAGGAGGCCCACGCCGCCGCCCGGGCGCTGCAAGGGCACCCGGCCCGCACGGGCGAGCATGCCGACACCGCCGCGTCGCTGCTCGCCGAGCTCGGGCCGCTGCTCGACCCCCGGCGCCGGCTCGATCTCCGCTTCGACGCGCCGCTCGCCTCGTCGTGGCGGTTCCACCGGCCCGGCGCGCTGCGTCACGACCCGACCGCGGACTCGCTGCACGTCACCGCCGCCGCCGGCGAGGGCCTGCTCGCCGAGCTGCCGATCGTCTACGAGGGCGGCCCGCTGGCCCTCGAGGCCGAGCTCGACATCACCCGCCTCGAGTACGGCGCCTGCGTGCGGCTCGACATCCTCGACGACCGCGGCGCCAACTGGTTCGGCAACTCCTACTGCGGGATCGGCGGCGGCGGCCGGGTCATGCGCGAGCCCAAGGTCGAGTCGTCGGCCCAGGCCTGGCACACCTTCCCGTCCCACGTCGTGCCCTCGGCGCTGACCCCCGATCACGTCGCCCTGCGCCTCACGTTCCTCGAGGCCCGACGGACCGCCGAGATCACCGTCGAGACGACCGGCCACACCGGGCGGATCCTGTTCTCCGATCTCCCGCCCGGGCGCCCCGGCGCCTATCGCCTCGCGCTCTCGGTCACCGCGCTCGAGAACTTGCCGACCCTGGTCGCCGCCGCGCTGCGCCGGGTCTCGCTCCGCGGCGCCCGGCTCGCCGAGCCCGCCGCGAGCGACCCCCGCGACCGGGCCACCCGCATGCTCCTCGAGGGCGAGCCGGCGGACGCGCTCCGGGTCCTCGACACCGACGCCCCACCCGACGCCGCCCTGATCCGGCTGCTCGCCAGCGACGAGCTCGGCGACACCCGCGGGATCGCCCGCGCCCTCGACGAGGTCCGCGCGCACCTCGACGATCCGACCTGGCGCCCCCCGCTCGCGCGGATCCTGCGGACCCGCCCGGCCGCCGCCGCCGCGCTGCAGACCGACCTCGGCCCGGCCCTGCTGCCGCTGCTCGACGAGGCCTGGGCCGTGATGGGTCCGCACCGCACGGACGCCGAGCTGCGCCGGCGCGCGCTCGTCCAATTGCAGTTCCTCGACGGCCTGCTGCCGGGCACGCCCGCGGAGCGCGTCGCCGCCCGCTCGCTGCTGGCGCTCCGCGGCGACCTGCACCGCCGGCAAGGCGACCGCGCGCGCGCCCGCCGCGACCTCGAGGCCGCCGCCGCGCTCCCGCCCGGCACCACCCCCGGCGATCTCGACCTGCGCTGCCGGCTCCACCTGCAGCTCGTCGACCTGCTCGTCCTCGACGACCCGCCCGCCGCCCTCGCGCACGCCGCCGCGGCCCTTCAGCTCGACGAGACCCCCGAGCTGACCCGCGAGCACCTGCTCGATCTGCCCGCCGTCGCCGTCCTCGCCGTGAGCGAACCGCCCTGGCGCGCCCTCCTGCGCCCCTGAACCCGCCTGTCCCTCAAGCCAGGTCGCCCGACGGCTCTGGTAATGTGCATCGGGGCCGCCGGCCTTCTCGTTGCGCACCGACGCGGGGCCGCGGGCCTTCTCGTTGTGCATCGACGCGGGCACCGGGCCTTCTCGTTGCGCATCGACGCGGGGCCCGGGCTTTCTCATTGTGCATCGACGCGGAGCCCGGGCTTTCTCGTTGCGCATCGACGCGGGCCCGCGGGCCTTCTCGTTGCGCATCGACGCGGGGCCGCGGGCCTTCTTGTTGCGCATCGACGCGGGCCCCGGGCCTTCTTGTTGCGCATCGACGCGGGGCGCGGAGGCCCGGGCCGGCGGACGGGGGCCGACGCAGCCGGGTCCCTCGCGGTCGGCGGGTCCCCGCCATGACTCGTGCTCGGCGCCCGCATGTCGATGAAGACATGTCTCGAAATACATGCGATTTCGTTGCACCTGAAGGGCATGCGGGCGCCTGCGCGCGAGCCATGGCCGCCACCCCGCCTGCGTCCCAGTGCGCCGGCCCCTGCCCGCCGGAGCGGAGGTCCGGGTGAGCCCCGCTCCCGGTCCCACGGCAGGTTTCCCCCGCCCGATGACCACGGCAGCCCCGCTCCTGGTCCCACAGCAGGCTTCACCCGCCCGATGACCACGGCAGCCCCGCTCCTGGTCCCGCGACATGCTTCACCCGCCCGATGACCACGGCAGCCCCGCTCCTGGTCCCGCGACAGGCTTCACCCGCCCGACGATCATCGCAGCCCGCTCCCGGTCCCACGGCAGGTTTCCCCCGCCCGATGACCACGGCAGCCCCGC
>ERZ1066136.670-NODE-670-length-22769-cov-12.711808_pt1 | contig 22769 bp, 20 predicted proteins | sample MGYA00382783_ERZ1066136 | MGnify/ENA primary metagenome ERZ1066136 (study PRJEB33369, sample SAMEA5778366) | biofilm metagenome | biome: Industrial cooling water; feature: Water cooling tower basin; material: Biofilm | place: United Arab Emirates | collected... | reverse complement strand
GGTCGAGGCCGTCCCCGAGCCCGCCACCGGGGCGATCGCCGAGCCGGCCGCCGAGCCGCCGCCCGCGGCCGAGCGCCGCCCGCGCTGGGGCGTGGCCGTGGGCGCGGTGGCCAGCGTCGGGCCCGAGTTCGCCGGCAGCTCGCGCGTCGGCTTCAACCTGCAGCCCGGCCTGGCGCTGCGCTGGGGCCGCGTGAGCCTGGCCAGCCGCAGCGCCTTTGCCGTGCGCGGCGAAGGCGGCACGGCCCAGGGCGGCCTGCGCGTGGAGCTGCTGCGCAGCGAGCGCTGGCGCTCCAGCCTGGGCCTGCGCTGGGACAGCGGCCGCGACGAGGACAGCGCCGTCGAGCTCGAGGGCCTGGGCGACGTGCGCCCCACGCTGCGCGCGCGCCTGGCGCTGGGCTACCGCTTCGACGGGGGCTGGCGCGCCGGCACCTCGTTCACGAACGACGTGCTGGGCCGCGGCGGCGGCTGGACGGGCGAGTTCAGCCTCGGCCGCGACACCCGCCTGAGCGAGGCCACGGGCCTGGGCGCGAGCCTCACGCTGGGGGTGGCCGGCCGCCGCTGGCAACAGGCCTACTACGGCGTGACGCCCGAGCAGGCGGCGCGCACGGGCTACGCCGTCTACACGCCCGGCACCGGCCTGCGCGAGCTGGGCCTGGGCCTGAGCGCGCGCACCGAGCTGGGCAGCGGCTGGGCCCTGTTCTACGGCGCCAGCGTCTCGCGCCTGGTGGGCCCGGCGGCGGCCAGCCCGCTGGTCACCGAGCGCCAGGGCTGGGGCCTGAGCGCCGGCGTCGTCAAGCGGCTGGGGGGCCGATGAACCGGACCGTGCCCGATCGCGAGGCCGCCTGGCCCCTGTGGCCGCTGGCGCTGCTGGCCGGCCTGCTGCCGCTGGTGGCCACGGTGCTGGCGACCACGCTGTCCATGCAGCAGGGCCTGGTGCCCAGCTGCAACCCGTTCTGGGACGGCTGCACCTCCATCAGCCGCGCCGCGCGGCACGAGCTGCCCAACCACCTGTTCCGCGCGCTCATGCTGCCCGCGGCCACGCTGCAGGCCCTGGTGTGGGTGCTGGCGGCGCGCTGGCTGCTGCAGTGCGGGGCCGCCGGCCGCGGCGTGGCCTGGATCGCGCCGCTGGGCGTGGTGGCCGGCATCGCGCTGGTGGTCTACGGCAGCTTCCTGGGCACCGAGGGCCCGGTGTACCGCTGGCTGCGCCAGTACGGCACGGTGGCCTACTTCGGCTTCACCTGCCTGAACCTGCTGCTCACCGGCAACGCCGTGCAGGCGCTGGTGCGCGTGGGCCGGCTGGTGATGCCGCGCGCGCTGGAGCACGCCATGGTGGCGCTGGCCACCACGCTGGTGCTGCTGGGCGTGGGCAACGCCATCGTGGCCGCGGCCTTCGGCGAGCCGCTGAAGGGCCGCGTCGAGAACGTCACCGAGTGGTGGGGCGCGCTGATCTTCGTGCTCGGCTTCTGCGCCCTGGCGGCCATGTGGTGGCGCGAGCGCGTGGAGCTGCGCCTGGGCAGCGCGCTCGGGGTCAGCCCGCGTTGATGCGGCCGCGGCCTTGGCGCCCAATGGCGCTTGTCCCAGCCGTCCCGGAGCCATCGCCATGAACCCCTTCCGCCACCTGCTCAAGGCCCGCGGCGCGCGCGCGCCCATCGGCACCTGGGTCTCCAGCGCCAGCCCGCTGGTGGCCGAGGCCCTGGGCCATGCCGGCTTCGACTGGGGCGTGGTCGACATGGAGCACGCCCCGGCCGACCTGATGGAGGTGGTGCACCAGCTGCAGGCCATCGGCAACACGAAGATGGTGCCGGTGGTGCGCGTGCCCTGGAACGACGCCGTGGTCGTCAAGCGCGTGCTCGACGCCGGCGCGCAGACCGTGCTGTTCCCCTTCGTGCAGGACGCCGGCGAGGCCGCGCGCGCCGTGGCCGCCACGCGCTACCCGCCCGAGGGCGTGCGCGGCATGGCGGGGGCCACGCGCGCGTCGCGCTTCGGCACCACGCCCGACTACCTGCGCCAGGCCAACGCCGGCATCGGCGTGATCGTGCAGCTCGAGACGCCGGCCGCGCTGGCGCAGCTGGAGGCCATCGCCGCCGTGCCGGGTGTGGATGCCCTCTTCATCGGCCCGGCCGACCTCTCGGCCGCCATGGGGCACGTGGGCCACTTCACGCACCCCGCGGTGATGGCGGCCATGACCGACGCCGCGCGCCGCGCCAAGGCGCTGGGCATGCCCATCGGCACGCTGGGCGCCACCGCCGAGGCCGCGACGCGCTACCGCGCCATGGGCTTCGACTTCATGGCCGTGGGCACCGACCTGGGCCTGCTGATGCAGGGCGCCAAGGCGGCCATCCAGGCGCTGCGCGCGGCCGACGACGACGCCGGCCACGTGCACACGCTCAGCGAGGGTACGAAGACCGGCCGCTGAGCCGGCGGCGCTACTTCAGCACGTCGCCCAGGCAGAGGTACTTGAGCTCGAGGTATTCCTCGAGACCCTGGCGCGCGCCCTCGCGGCCGAGGCCGCTCTGCTTGACGCCGCCGAAGGGCACCTCGGCCGCGCTGATGATGCCGGTGTTGATGCCCACCATGCCCGACTCCAGCGCCTCGGCGACGCGGAAGATGCGGCCGATGTCGCGGCTGTAGAAGTAGCTCGCGAGGCCGAACTCGGTGGCGTTGGCGAGCGCGATGGCCTCGGCCTCGGTCTCGAATCGGAACACCGGCGCCACGGGGCCGAAGGTCTCTTCCTTGGCGCAGCGCATGTCGGGCGTCACGCCGGCCAGCACCGTGGGCGTGAAGAAGCGGCCGTCCTGCGCCGCGCCGCCGGTGACGACGTGCGCGCCTTGGGCCAGCGCGTCGGCCACGTGCTCCTGCACCTTGGCCAGCGCGGCGTCGTCGATCAGCGGGCCGATGGCCACGCCGGGCTCGAAGCCGTTGCCCACCTTCATGGCGGCCACGCGGGCGGCGAGCTTCTCGACGAAGGCGTCGTGCACGCCGGCCTGCACATAGAGGCGGTTGGCGCAGACGCAGGTCTGGCCCGCGTTGCGGTACTTGCTCGCCAGGGCGCCCTCGACGGCGCTGTCGAGGTCGGCGTCGTCGAAGACGATGAAGGGCGCGTTGCCGCCGAGCTCCAGGCTCAGCTTCTTCACCGTGCCGGCGCACTGGCGCATGAGGATGCGCCCGACCTCGGTGCTGCCGGTGAAGGACAGGTGGCGCACGACGTCGCTGCTGCACAGCACGGCGCCGATCTCCACGCTGCGCGCGGCATCCGCCGGCAGGATGTTGAGCACGCCCGCCGGCATGCCCGCGCGCTGCGCCAGCTCGGCCGCGGCCAGGGCGGTGAGCGGCGTCTGCTCGGCCGGCTTGATGACCACCGGGCAGCCCGCGGCCAGCGCCGGCGCCACCTTGCGCGTGATCATGGCGATGGGGAAGTTCCAGGGCGTGATCGCCGCGCACACGCCGATGGGCTGCTTGAGCACCAGCACGCGCTTGCCGGCGTCGGTGGCGGGGATGGTCTCGCCGTAGACGCGCTTGCCCTCCTCGGCGAACCACTCCACGAAGCTGGCCGCGTAGGCGACCTCGCCGCGCGCCTCGGCCAGCGGCTTGCCCTGCTCGGCCGTCATCAGGCGGGCCAGGTCGTCGGCGTGCTGCATGAGCAGCGCAAACCAGCGCTGCAGCACGGCGGCGCGGTCCTTGGCCGTGCGTGCGCGCCAGGCCGCGCCGGCGCGCTCGGCGGCGCTGATGGCGGCGGCGGCCTCCACCGGGCCGCAGTTGGCCACCTGGGCCAGCTCGGCACCCGTGGCGGGGTCGGTGACGGCAAAGCGCGCGCTCGCGTCGTTGGCCGCCACCCATTCGCCGCCGATCAGTGCGTCGGTGCGCAGCAGGCCGGGATCGGCCAGCAGGGCCAGCGGGGAGGTCTTGGTGTCCATGCGGTGCTCCGGGATGCCAGGGTTCGGCGGCACTGTAGCCGCCACGCCGGGCCGGGCCGCCGCCTACAATCTGGTTGATTCAACCAATCCGCGCACTGCCACGCGCCACACCGGGAGCCAGCCATGGAGACCGTGGGCCTGTTCGAGGCCAAGACGCACCTGTCGGAGCTCATCGCCCGCGCCGAGCGCGGCGAGGAGACCATCATCACGCGCCACAACAAGCCGGTGGCGCGCATCGTGCCGTTCGGCGTGCCCAGGGTGACGCCCGAGCTGGTGCGCCAGCGCCTCGAGGCCGTGAAGGGCATGCAGGAGATCGGGCGCCGCATGGCAGAGCGCGGCGGGCCCATCACCCCCGAGGAGATCCTCGAGTGGGTGCGCGAGGGGCGGCGTTGATCGTCCTGGACTCGTCCTACGCGATGGCGCTGGTGATGCCCGACGAGGTGCAGCCCCCCAGCGTGGCCACGGTGCTGGCCGACGAGCTGGCCGCGCCCTTCATCTGGCCGCTGGAGATCGCCAGCGCCATGCGCATGAACATCCGCCGCGGCCGCCTGACGCCCGATGACTCCGAGGCCCTGTTCAAACGCATCGGCAGCCTGCGCGTGGAGGTGCTGGGCCCGCCGCACGCGCTGCCGCAGCGCCACTTCGACGCCGCGCAGGAACACGAACTCACCCCCTACGACGCCACCTACCTGACGATGGCGCTGCAGTTCTCGGCCGCGCTGGCCACGCGCGACCGGGCGCTGGCCGCCGCCGCCGCCCGCGTCGGCATCCCGACCTTCAGCTGAACACGCCCGACCCGAAAGAAAACGATGAAAGCCAACCAGATCCGCGCCACCTTCCTGAGCTTCTTCGAGAGCAAGGGCCACCAGGTCGTGGCCTCGAGCCCGGTGATCCCCGGCGACGACCCGACGCTGCTGTTCACCAACGCGGGCATGAACCAGTTCAAGGACGTGTTCCTGGGCTTCGACAAGCGGCCCTACAGCCGCGCGGCCACGGCGCAGAAGTGCATCCGCGCCGGCGGCAAGCACAACGACCTCGAGAACGTGGGCTACACGGCGCGCCACCACACCTTCTTCGAGATGCTGGGCAACTTCAGCTTCGGCGACTACTTCAAGAAGGACGCCATCCGCTACGCCTGGGAGCTGCTCACCGAGCACTTCAAGCTGCCGGCCGACAAGCTCTGGGCCACGGTCTACGCCGAGGACGACGAGGCCTACGACATCTGGCTCAAGGACATCGGCCTGCCCGCGGAGCGCATCGTGCGCATCGGCGACAACAAGGGCGGCCGCTACATGTCCGACAACTTCTGGATGATGGGCGACACCGGCCCCTGCGGCCCGTGCAGCGAGATCTTCTACGACCACGGCCCCGAGGTGGCGGGCGGCCCGCCCGGCAGCCCCGAGCAGGACGGCGACCGCTACATCGAGATCTGGAACAACGTCTTCATGCAGTTCAACCGCACCGAAGACGGCGTGATGCACCCGCTGCCCAAGCCCAGCGTGGACACGGGCATGGGCCTGGAGCGCCTGGCGGCGGTGCTGCAGCATGTGCACAGCAACTACGAGATCGACACGTTCGCGGCTCTGCTGGCCGCGGCCAAGGCGGCGGTGGAGCAGGCCGGCGGCACGAACGTCGACGGCGGCAGCCCGAGCCTGAAGGTGATCGCCGACCACATCCGCGCCTGCACCTTCACGGTGGTCGACGGCGTGATCCCGGGCAACGAGGGCCGCGGCTACGTGCTGCGCCGCATCGCCCGCCGCGCCATCCGCCACGGCTACAAGCTGGGCGCGCGCAAGCCCTTCTTCCACACCCTGGTGGCGGCGCTCGCCGCCGAGATGGGTGACGCCTACCCCGAGCTCAAGCGCGAGCAGGCGCGTGCCACCGAGGTGCTCAAGGTCGAGGAGGAGCGCTTCTTCCAGACCATCGCCAACGGCATGGAGATCCTCGAGGCCACGCTGGCCGCTGGCCAGGGCGTGCCGGGCGACGTGGCCTTCAAGCTGCACGACACCTACGGCTTCCCGCTGGACCTGACGGCCGACGTCTGCCGCGAGCGCGGCGTGAGCGTCGACGAGGCCGGCTTCCAGGCCGCGATGGCCCGCCAGAAGGAGCAGGCGCGCGCCGCGGCCAAGTTCAAGGTGGCGGCGGGCCTGGCCTACAGCGGCGCCGACACGCAGTTCCACGGTTATGAGCACCTGGTGTGCGAGACGAGCCAGGTGGTCGCCGTCTACGTGGACGGCAGCCCCGTGGCGCAGGCCAAGGCCGGCGACGACGCCGTCATCGTGCTCGACCACACGCCCTTCTACGCCGAGAGCGGCGGCCAGGTGGGCGACACCGGCGAGCTGCGCAACGCCACCACGCGCGTGATCGTCGAGGACACGGTCAAGGTGCAGGCCGCGGTGCACGGCCACCAGGGCCGCGTGGTCGAGGGCACGGTGGGCGTGGGCGACGTGTTCACGGCCCGCGTCGACGCGCAGCAGCGCGCGCGCACCATGCGCAACCACAGCGTCACCCACCTCATGCACAAGGCCCTGCGCGAGGTGCTGGGCGCGCACGTGCAGCAGAAGGGCTCGCTGGTGAACGCCGAGCGCACGCGCTTCGACTTCAGCCACAACGCGCCCGTGACGGACGAGCAGATCGCGCAGATCGAGCAGATCGTCAACGCCGAGATCCTGGCCAACCAGGCCACGCAGGCGCGGGTGCTGCCGCTGGACGAGGCGCAGAAGCTGGGCGCCATGATGCTGTTCGGCGAGAAGTACGGCGAGGTCGTGCGCGTGCTCGACATCGGCACGAGCCGCGAGCTCTGCGGCGGCACGCACGTGGGCCGCACGGGCGACATCGGCCTGTTCAAGATCGTGGCCGAGGGCGGCGTGGCCGCGGGCATCCGCCGCGTCGAGGCCGTGACCGGCGACAACGCGCTGGCCTACATCGGTGAAACCGAAAAGAACCTGTCGCGCGTGGCCGGCCTGCTCAAGGCCACGCCGGCCGAGGTGCCCGCGCGCGTGGGCGCCGTGCTGGAGCAGGTGCGCGCGCTCGAGAAGGAGCTCGAGGCGCTGAAGAGCAAGCTCGCGGCCTCGCAGGGCGACTCGCTGATGGGCCAGGCCGTCGACATCAAGGGCATCAAGGTGCTGGCCGCCACGCTGCAGGGCGCCGACGCCAAGGCGCTGCGCGAGACCATGGACAAGCTCAAGGACAAGCTCAAGAGCGCGGCCATCGTGCTGGCCGCGGTGGACGGCGGCAAGGTGCAGCTGGCCGCGGGCGTGACCGCCGACCAGATGGGCAAGGTCAAGGCCGGCGAGCTCGTGAACTTCGTCGCCCAGCAGGTGGGCGGCAAGGGCGGCGGCAAGCCGGATCTGGCCATGGCCGGCGGCACCGACGCCGCGGCCCTGCCGGCAGCGCTGGCCTCGGTGGCCGGCTGGGTGGGCGAGCGGGTCTGAGCGCCGCTCCGGGCGTGCGGGGCGCTCAGCCCCTCACGCCCAGCTTGAAGGCGATCATGGCCCGCAGCTTGGCGGGCAGCACGGGCTTGATGAGCAGGTGGAAGTCGTGCTGCTCGGCCTCGGCCTCGTGCCCGCCGAGGCTGGAGCCGGTGATCAGGATCGCCGGCAGGCGCTGCTGCGGCCAGTGGGCGCGCAGCGCGGCCAGGGCGTCCGGGCCGGTGCGGCCCTGCGGCAGGCGGTAGTCCACGAGCAGCAGGTCGGGGGCCGGGCCCGGCGCGGCGGTGGCCAGCCACTGCTCCACGGCCTCGACGGCGTCGAAGCTCGTGACCGCCGCACCCCAGGCCTGCAGCAGCACCACCAGGCCCTCGCGCACCGCGAGCTCGTCCTCGACGACGACGATGTGCCGCCCGTCGAGCGTGAGGCCCAGCGCGGCCTTGGCCGCCGGCCCGGGCGCGGCATCGGCGCTGCGCGGCGCGCGGCCCAGCGGCACCTCCAGCGAGAACACCGTGCCGTGGCCCACGCGCGAGCGCACCGAGATCGGCGCCTCCAGCAGCGCCGCCAGGCGCTTGACGATGGCCAGCCCCAGCCCCAGGCCCTTGCGCTGGTGCGCCTGCAGCGGCCGCCCGCCCTGGGCCTGGAAGAACTCGTCGAAGATGCGCGGCAGGTTGGCCTCGGAGATGCCGATGCCGCTGTCCCACACCTGCAGCAGCAGCCGCCGACCGCCGGGCCCGCCCTGGCGCACACGTGCGCTCACGAGCACGCCGCCGTCGTCGGTGTAGCGGATGGCGTTGCTCACCAGGTTGCGCAGCACGCGCTCCAGCAGCACGGGGTCGGCCAGGGCCACGTGCTGCTCGCCGCGGAAGCTGAGCATCAGCCCCTTTTCAAACGCCGTGGGCTCGAAGTGCAGGCGCAGTCGGCCGAACAGCTCCTTCAGGCGCACGGGCTCGGGGTGCACGTCGACGCCGCCGGTGTCGATGCGCGTGATGTCGAGCAGCTCGCCGAACAGGCCCTCGAGCGCGTCGACGCTCTCGTTGATGCTGTTCACGAGCGAAGCCACCTCGGGGTCGCGGATGCGCTGGCGCAGCGCCTCGGCGAAGAGGCCCATGGCGTGCAGCGGCTGGCGCAGGTCGTGGCTGGCGGCGGCGAAGAACTGCGTCTTGGCGCGGTTGGCGGCCTCGGCGGCGCGGCGGGCCTCGTCGGCGGCGCGCCGGGCCTCGTCGGCCAGGGCCATCTCGTGGCGCAGGCGCGCGGCCAGTTCGTCGGTGCGGCGCTTGAGCGAGATCGCCTGGCCCAGCGCGTTGCCGTAGGTGCGCGCCATCAGCACCGTCAGGAAGAACAGCAGCGTCAGGATGAAGGCCAGCTGCAGGTTCCACTCCTGGCCCGAGTCGGACGCGATGCGCACGATGGTGGGCGTGAGCACGAGGCTGATGAAGGCCAGGAACACCGTGCGCTGCGTGGCCAGCAGCTGCACCGAGCCCAGGCAGTACGAGTAGACGATGAGGATCAGCACCACGCGGTGGTAGGGCGTGCCCAGGCCCCAGAACAGCCACACGGCCGAGCCCCACAGCGTGCCCTGCGACAGCACCAGCACCATCCAGCTGCGGCGCCAGGCGTGCAGCAGGGCCGCGGGCGCCAGCGGGTTGGCGCGGAAGCGCAGCCAGTGCGCCAGGCGCAGCAGCCACAGCGTGCCGCCCACGCCCAGCCAGCCCAGCACCGTGGGCCCGGGCGCCAGCGGGCCGAAGATCATGGCCATCAGCAGCAGGCCGATGCCGTTGCCCGTGAGCGTGGCCGGCGTCTGCACATACAGCGCGCGGATGTGGTCGGCCGCGGCGTCGCTGCCGGCCGCGGGCGGCGCCGGCACCGGCGCCAGGGCGGCCTCGGGCAGGGCCGCTGTCGGGTGGGCGGTGTCGGCCACGGCGCTCAGCGGGCGGTGCCGCCGCCCTGGCCCGGCGGCCGCCAGCTGAAACCCACGCCCTGGCCCTGCGTCATCTGGCTCACGGCCAGCACGGCCTGCGTGCGCGTGCTCACGCCGAGGGCGCGCAGCACGGCGGCGACGTGGTCCTTGACGGTCTCGACGCTCAGGTTGAGCTGGCGCGCGATCAGCTTGTTGGGCAGGCCCTGCAGCAGCAGCGACAGCACCTCGCTCTGCCGCGGCGTGAGGCCGATGTCCTTCATCGTGGGCACCTTCTGGTGCGGCTCGGGGCGCGCCGCGGCGCCCAGCGGGGCGGCGGCGCTGTCGGGCGCGCCGTCGGGCAGCGTGCGCGCGAAGCCCGAGGGCGTTTCGCCGGCCGGCGCGCCCGCCGCGCGGCCCAGGCCCTGGCCGAAGGGCAGGCCCAGCATGTGCGGCGGCACGTACATGGCGCCCGTCATCACCAGGCCCAGCGCGTGGTGCAGCTCGGCGTGCGTGCTCTTCTTGGGCACGAAGCCCATCGCGCCGCCGTCGATGGCGCGGATGACGTCGCTGGTGCGGTCCGAGGCCGACACCACCACCACCGGCACCGCCGGGTAGGTGCTGCGGAACTCGTCGAGCAGCTCGAAGCCGTCGGCGTCGCCCAGGGCCAGGTCGAGCAGCACGAGGTCGAAGTCGGTGGCCTCGCGCAGGGCCGCGCGCGCGGCGGCGGCGGTGTCCACGCCCACCACCGTGGTGTCGCCGCCGATGCTCTGGATGACGGCCTGCAGCGCCGACAGCACCAGGGGATGATCGTCGACCAGCAAGACCTTCATGGCGTGACTCCTGCAGCGGCGCCCGGCGGGCGGTTGGGATGCGGCGGCATTGTGGGCGGGCCCTGCGCGGGGCCCGGGCCCCACCTTCGGGGGAGGGACGCTCAGCTGTAGCGGCGCGACACCGTCTCGGCCACGCAGGCCGGCTTGGGCGCGCCCTCCAGCTCGATCGTGGCCTCCACCGTCATCTGCGCGCCAAAGCCGCTGGCCACGCTGAGCGGCTCGAAGGCCAGCAGCCTGAAGTGCGCGCGCAGCCGGCCGCCGGCCGGCACCGGCGTCACGAAGCGCACGCGGTTGAGGCCGTAGTTGACGCCCATCTTCACGTCGGCGATGGCAAAGCCGCTGTCGAAGAGCAGCGGCAGCAGGCTCAGCGTGAGGAAGCCGTGCGCGATGGTGGTGCCGAAGGGGCCGGCCTTGGCGCGCTCGGGGTCGACGTGGATCCACTGGTGGTCGCCGGTGGCCGCGGCGAAGGCGTCGATGCGCGCCTGGTCGACGGTGACCCAGTCGCTGGTGCCCAGCGGCTGGCCGACGTGGGCGGCCAGCTCGGCCAGGGTGGCGTAGGTGGTGGGCATGGGTCAGGCTCCGAGCCAGGCGCGCAGCGGCTGCCACTGCTCCAGGTCGCGCTCCACGCGGCTGGGGGCCACGTCGAAGAGCGTCAGGCCGTGGGCCGCCAGCTGCACGTAGTTCTGCATGTCGCGCAGCCAGCCCACCACGGGCACGGGCAGGGTGCCGAGGTAGCTCTGCAGCTGGTCGACCGATCGCGTGTGCTCGCGCACGCGCATGCCCACGAGGCCGATCTTCACCTCGGCGCCGCGGCGGTGCGCGCGCAGCTCCTGCACGAAGGGGTGCGTGGCCTGGATGTCGAAGAGGCTGGCCTGCAGCGGGATCAGCAGCTGGTCGGCGATCCTCATCACGGCGTCGAGCCGCTTGCCGTGCAGGCCGGCGGGGGTGTCGAGCACCACGTGCGTGGTGCCCTTGGGCGGGCGCACGATGTCGTCGGCGGCCACGTCCCAGCCGTCGATGGCGCGCGCCGCGGCCGGGCGCAGCGCCAGCCACTGGCGCGACGACTGCTGGCGGTCGACATCACCCAGCATCACGCGGTGCCCGGCCTGGGCCAGGCAGCCCGCCACGTTGATGGCCAGCGTGCTCTTGCCCACCCCGCCCTTGGGGTTGGCGACCACGATCACCGGCATGGCGCCCTCCTCTCCTGTTGTCGGTGGGTTATGGTAACGAGGCCTTGGCCCGCATCCTCGTCATCGCCGCCCACCCGCAGCTGGAGCACTCGCGGGCCACGCGCGCCCTCATGGAGGCCGCGGCGCGGCTGCCCGCCGGCCACGTGGAGGTGCGCGACCTCTACGCGCTCTACCCCGACTACCTGATCGACGTCGCCACCGAGCAGCAGCGCCTGGCCGAGGCCGAGCTGCTGGTGTGGCTGCACCCCGTGCACTGGTACTCGATGCCGCCGCTGCTGAAGCTGTGGCTGGACGAGGTCTTCGCCTTCGGCTGGGCCTACGGGCCGGGCGGGCGCGCGCTGGAGGGCAAGGCGCTGTGGCTGGCGGTGTCCACCGGCGGGCCCGAGAGCAGCTACCGGCCCGACGGCTACAACCGCTACTTCTTCGACGCCTTCCTGCACCCCTGCGAGCAGACCGCGGCGCTCACGCGCCTGCGCTGGCTGCCGCCCCTGGTGCTGCACGGCGCGCACCGCGCCAGCGAGGCCGAGATCGCCGCGCATGCGGCGCTGTTCGCCGGGCGCCTGGCGGCGTGGCCCTCGGTGGCCGGCTGGCCTGAGCTGGCCGAGGGCGACGAGCGGCCCGACTGCGAGGTGCCGGCCGACGCCCGCCCCGCCGTCGACGAGGCCTGAGCCGCGCCATGGACCACGCCCCGACCTGGCTGCTCAACAGCGCCATCTTCCTGGGCGCCGCGGTGCTGGCCGTGCCGCTGGCGCGGCTGCTGGGCCTGGGCTCCATCATCGGCTACCTGGCCGCCGGCATCGCCATCGGGCCCTGGGGCCTGCGCCTGGTGACGGACGCCGCGGCCATCCTGCAGTTCGCCGAGTTCGGCGTGGTGCTCATGCTGTTCCTGGTGGGCCTGGAGCTGGAGCCCAGGCGCCTGTGGGCGCTGCGCCGGCCCATCTTCGGCTGGGGCAGCGTGCAGCTGCTGGGCTCCACGGCGCTGGTGGCCGCGGTGGCGCTGGCCGCGGGGCTGGACTGGCGGCTGGCCCTGGTGGCCGGCCTGGCGCTGGCGCAGAGCTCCACGGCCATCGCCCTGGGCACGCTGGCCGAGCGCAACCTCATGCCCACCACGGGCGGGCGCAGCATCCTCAGCGTCTCGCTGTTCCAGGACATCGGCGGCATCGCCATCCTCACGCTGCTGCCGCTGCTGGCCGTGCAGCAGGCGCAGGCGGCCGGCGGCACGGGCTGGCTGGCGGCGGCGCAGGCGCTGGGCGTGGTGGCGGCCATCGTGTTCGGTGGGCGGCTGCTGCTGCGGCCGGCGCTGCGCTGGATCGCGCGCAGCCGCACGCCCGAGATCTTCACCGCCGCCAGCCTGCTGCTGGTGGTGGCCACGGCGGCGCTGATGCAGGCCGTGGGGCTGAGCATGGCGCTGGGCGCCTTCCTCGCCGGCGTGCTGCTGGCCGAGAGCGAGTACCGCCGCCAGCTCGAGACCGACCTCGAGCCCTTCAAGGGCCTGCTGCTGGGCCTGTTCTTCATCGCCGTGGGCATGAGCATCGACTTCGCCGTGGTGCTGGCGCAGCCCGGCCTCATGGCCGCGGTGGTGCTGGGCTTCGTGCTGCTGAAGGCGCTGCTGCTGGTGGCCATGGCGCGCGCCATGGGCGTGCCGCTGGGCGAGCGGCCGGTGTTCGTGGTGATGCTGGCCCAGGGTGGCGAGTTCGGCTTCGTGGTGCTGCAGGCGGCCACGGGCGCGGCGCTGGTGGCGGCGCAGCCGGCGTCGTTCCTGCTGGCCGCGATCGCCATCTCGATGCTGACCACGCCGCTGCTGATGCTGGGGGTGGACCGCGTGATCGCGCCCCGGCTGGCGCGCCGTGGCCGCGGCGCGGCGCTCGACGAGATCGCCGAGGAACAGACCGCGCCCATCCTCATCCTCGGCTTCGGCCGCTACGGCCAGATCGTGGCGCGGCTGCTCAACGCCGAGGGCCTGGCCGCCACCGTGCTGGACCACGACGCCGAACAGGTGGCCAGCGTGCGCAAGTTCGGCTGGCCGGCCTTCTACGGCGACGCCACGCGCCTGGACCTGCTGCGCGTGGCCGGCGCCGGCCAGGCGCGCGTGGTGGTGGTGGCCATCGACGACGTGGCGCAGAGCCTCGCGGTGGTGGACCTGCTGCGCGAGCACTTCCCGCAGGCCACCATCGTGGCGCGCGCGCGCAACGCCACGCACTGGTTCGGCCTGCACGAGCGCGGCGTGGCCCACATCGAGCGCGAGACGCTGGACTCGGCGCTCATGAGCGGCCGCTCGGTGCTGGAGCTCATGGGCTGGGAGCCGCACCGCGCGCGCAACCAGGCGCTGCGCTTCCGCCGCCACAACATCGAGCTGCTGCACGCCATGGCGCCGCACCAGGGCGACGAGCGCTCGCTCATCGCCGTGGCCAAGCAAGGCCGGCAGCAGCTGGAGCAGATGTGGTCGCAGGAGCGCGCCGAGCAGCGCGCGCGGCGCGGCCAGCGTGGCGAAGGCTTCGAAACACGCCAGGAGGACGGTGATGGCTGAGATGGCACACGGAGCCCCGCGGGTCTGGCGCGGCCTCGGCGCCTGGGTGGCGCTGCTGGCGCTGGCCGCCTGGGCGCTGCCGGCCCGCGCCCTGCCGCCGGGGCTGCACGAGATCCGCCTGCAGCACGCCGGCCAGGAACGCCGTGCCCTGGTGCACGTGCCCGCGAAGCCGGCCGAGGGCCCCGCGCCGCTGGTGCTGGCGCTGCACGGCGGGGGCGGCCATGCCGAGTTCATGGCCGACGACGAGCGCTACGGGCTCATCGGTGCCGCCGAGCGCGAAGGCTTCGTCGTCGCCTTCCCCAACGGCTTCAGCCGCCTGCCGCGCGGCCGCCTGGCCACCTGGAACGCCGGCGGCTGCTGCGGCGCCGCGCGCGACCGCGGCAGCGACGACCTGGGCTTCCTGCGCGCCCTGGTGGAGCGCATCGCCAGCGAACACGCCATCGACCGGCGGCGGGTGCTGGCCACCGGCATGTCCAACGGCGGCATGATGGCCTACCGCCTGGCCTGCGAGGCGGCCGACCTCGTGGCCGGCATCGTGCCCGTGGCCGGCACCGAGCCCTTTGCCGAGGCCGCCGCCTGCCAGCCCTCGCGGCCGGTGAACGTGCTGCACATCCACGCGCGCGACGATGGCCACGTGCTGTTCGGCGGCGGTGCCGGCCCCGACGCCGTGGACCGCAAGCACATCATGGACTTCGTCTCGGTGCCCGAGACCGTGGCGCGCTGGCGCACACGCCTGGCCTGCCGCGCCGAGACCGAGGTGGTGCTCGAGCGCCCGGGCGCGCGCTGCCTGCGCCACCCGGGCTGCCAGGGCGGCGTGGAGCTGCAGTGGTGCGTCACCGAGACCGGCGGCCACAGCTGGCCCGGCGCCCAGGTGGTGCGGCGCGGCAAGGCGCCGGCGTCCGGCGCGCTGGACGCCAACGAGCGCCTCGCGGCGCTGCTGCGCGCGCTGCCGCGCTGACCGGCCGCTCAGGCCAGCCGGCAGGCCTCGTCGAAGGCCAGGCGCGGCCCGCGCGGGAACAGGCGCGTGTCGTCGCCGTAGCCCAGCGTGCAGACGAAGTTCGTGCGCACGGCCGTGCCGGCCCAGAAGGCGGCGTCCAGCGCCGCGGCGTCGAAGCCGCTCATGGGCCCGCAGTCCAGGCCCAGGGCGCGTGCGGCCATGATCAGGTAGGCGCCCTGCAGGCTGCTGTTGCGGAAGGCCGTGGCCGCGATGAGCGCCGGGTTGCCCTCGAACCACGAACGCGCGTCGGCGTGCGGGAACAGCCTGGGCAGTTGGTCGTGGAAGCGCAGGTCCATGCCCACGATGGCCGTCACGGGCGCCTCGCCCACCTTCTGGCGGTTGCTGCCGGCGTTCATGCAGGCCTGCAGCCGCGCCTTGCCCTCGGGCGTGTGCACGAAGACGAAGCGCGCCGGGCTGCCGTTGGCCGAGGTCGGGCCCCACTTCAGCAGCTCGTAGAGCTCGTGCAGCAGGGCCTCGGGCACGGGCTCGGGGCGGTAGCCGATGGCGGTGCGCGCGTCGGTGAAGAGTTGCGCGGTGGTCAGGGTGCGGGGTGCGGTCATGGAGCGGGTGCAGGACGCCCGGTGCGGGCCAGGGCGAGAATTCTGGGATGTTCCAGCCCTCCCAGAACGATGTGCGGCGATTCTTCTGCGGCGCCTACGCCCGCTGGCGCGAGGGCCTGCCGCTCGAGCCCATGCAGGCCCTGGCCGCGCGCTGGATCGAGCAGCACCCCGAGTACCACGCCGAGCTGGCCGACGAGGCCGCGGCGCTGGCCGCCGTCTACACCGTGGAGGACGGCCGCACCAACCCCTTCCTGCACCTGAGCATGCACCTGAGCATCGAGGAGCAGCTGGCCATCGACCAGCCCACGGGCATCCGCCAGGCCGTGGGCCTGCTGGCGGCGCGCCGGAGCAGCCTGCACGAGGCGCACCACGAGGTCATGGACTGCCTGGGCGAGATGGTCTGGGCCAGCCAGCGCAGCGGGCTGCCGCCGGACGGGCAGGCCTACCTGGAGGCGGTGCGGCGGCGGGCCACGCGGTGATTCAGTCGTCTGCGCGCAGGGCGCGGCTGAGCACGATCACGGGCAGCAAGCCCACCACCACGATGGCCAGCGAGGGCAGGGCGGCCTCGGCCAGGCGCTCGTCGCGCGCCAGGTTGTAGGCCACCACGGCCAGCGTGTCGCTGCCGAAGGGCCGCAGCACCAGGGTGGCCGGCAGCTCCTTCATCACGTCCACGAACACCAGCAGCGCCGCCGCGCCCGCCGAGCGCTTGAGCAGCGGCAGGTGCAGCACCCAGAAGGTGCGGCCGGCGCCGCTGCCCAGCATGCGCGCGGTCTCGTCCACCGACAGCGGCACGCGCGCGTAGCCGGCGTCCACCGACTGCAGCGCCACGGCCGAGAAGCGCACGAGGTAGGCGTAGACCAGCCCCACCGCCGTGCCCGTGACGATGGCCGTGGTGCCGGCCTCGGGCCAGCGCTGCTGCAGCCAGGCCACGGGCAGCAGGATGCCCACGGCGATGACGGCGCCCGGCACGGCGTAGCCCAGCGAGAGCACCCGCGCCGCGCCCGCCAGCAGCCGGCCCAGCAGGCCCCGCGAGCCGCCGCGCAGCACAAAGGCCAGCGCCAGCGACAGCGCCGTGGCCGCCACCGCCGCCAGGGCCGCGAGCTGGAAGCTCGCGCGGCTCCATTGCCAGAAGCGCTCCCAGGGCAGGCCGAACTCGCCGTAGGCCCACTCGCTCCACACGCCGTGGCCCAGCCACAGCACCGGCAGCACGAAGCCCAGCAGCACCGGCAGCGTGCACAGCAGCACCGCCGCCAGCGCCGCGCCGCCGCGCAGCCGGTGCGGGCGCGCCTCGCTGCCCTGGGCTGCGGTCTTGCTGCCCACGAAGCGCAGCCGCCGCTGCGCCGCGCGCTCGGCCAGCAGCAGCGCCGCCACCACCAGCAGCAGGATGGACGCGAGCTGCGCGGCCGCGACGCGGTCGTTCATCACCAGCCAGGCCTTGTAGATGCCGGTGGAGAAGGTGGTCAGGCCGAAATAGGCGCCCACGCCGTAGTCGGCCAGGGTCTCCATCAGCGCCAGCAGGGTGCCGGCGGCGATGGCCGGGCGCGCCATGGGCAGCGCCACCTCGAGCACGCGGCGGCGCATGGGGGCGCCCAGCAGCCGGGCGGCCTCCATCATGCGCACGGCGCGCTCGCCCAGGGCGGCGCGGGCGAGCAGGTAGACGTAGGGGTAGAGGCACAGCACGAACAGCGCCACGGCAAACGGCAGGCTGCGCACGTCGGGCCACAGGGCGCGGCGCGTGCCGGCCAGCTCGCGCAGGGCGGTGTGCAGCGGGCTGCTGAACTGCAGCGCGTCGGTCCAGGCGTAGGCCAGCACGTAGGCCGGCATGGCCAGGGGCAGCAGCAGCGCCCACTCGAAGACGCGCCGGCCCGGGAACTCGAACAGCGTCACCGCCGCCGCCGTGGCGCTGCCCAGCAGCATCACGCCCAGGCCCACGCCCAGCGCCAGCAGCAGCGACTGGCCGGCGTAGCCCGGCAGCACCGTCTCCCACTGGTGGCGCAGCACGGCCAGCGCGGCCTCGTCCAGCGCCAGCCAGGCGCCGAGCACGCCCAGCACGGGCACGGCCAGCAGCAGGCACAGCAGGAGCAGGGTCGGTCTCAGCAGCGGCATCGGGGCGGGGGCGGGGCCCGGGTGACGCCACCCTGGGCCCTGGAAATGCGAACAATCCTCATTCGCGGGCGGCGGATTATCATGGGGACCATGTTCCTGGCCCTCGACGATGTCTCGGTGCGCTACGCGCGCGGCAGCGCCCGCGCGGCGGTCGACGGCGTGACGCTGGGCCTGCAGGCCGGGCAGATCGGCGTGCTGATCGGCCCCTCGGGCTGCGGCAAGACCTCGCTGCTGCGCGCCGTGGCCGGGCTGGAGCGCCTGGACCGCGGCCGCATCGCCATCGCCGGCGAGGCGCTGTCCGACGCCACCACCGGCCTGCACCAGCCGGCCGAGAAGCGCCGCATCGGCATGGTCTTCCAGGACTACGCGCTCTTCCCGCACCTCAGCGTGGCCGACAACGTGGCCTTCGGCATTGCCGGCCAGCCGCGCGCCGAGCGCGAGGCGCGCGTGCAGCGCATGCTGGAGCTCGTGGGCCTGGCGCACGCCGCCAAGCGCGCGCCGCACCAGCTCTCGGGCGGCCAGCAGCAGCGCGTGGCGCTGGCGCGCGCCCTGGCGCCCGGCCCGCGCCTGCTGCTGCTGGACGAGCCCTTCTCCAGCCTCGACGTCGACCTGCGCGAGCGCCTGGCGCAGGAGGTGCGCCAGATCCTCAAGGACAGCGAGACCACCGCGCTGCTCGTCACGCACGACCAGCTCGAGGCCTTTGCCGTGGGCGACGTCATCGGCGTCATGAACAAGGGCCGGCTGGAGCAGTGGGACGACGCCTACACGCTCTACCACCGCCCGGCCAGCCGCTTCGTGGCGCGCTTCATCGGCCACGGCGTGTTCGCGCCGGCGCAGATCGTGGCCTGCGCGCACGGCCCCTGCGTGCACACGCCGGTGGGCGAGCTGGATGACGTGGCCGGCTGCCCGCTGCCCGAGGCCTTCAGCCCCGCCGGCGAGTGCGACGTGCTGCTGCGGGCCGACGACATCGTGCACGACGACGCCAGCCCGGTGCGCGCGCTCATCGAGCGCAAGGCCTTCCGCGGCAGCGAGTTCCTGCTCACGCTGCGGCTGGAAAGCGGCGAGCGCGTCATGGCCCACGTGCCCAGCCACCACGACCACGAGGTCGGCGAGTGGATCGGCATCCGCGCCGAGGTCGACCACGTGGTGACCTTCCCGCGCGAGCGCGCGGCCGAGGCCGGCGGGGCCGACTGAGCCCGCCGCGGGCGCCCCCGCCCGAAACGCGGAAATGACCCCGGAACCCGGCCCCGGCTTGGCCACTCCAAGCCCTGCCGGCACGCACCGCGCACCTATACTGAACTGTCAATCCCGCGTGCCTTCTTCCGGAAAGGCGAGAACCAGCATGGGCTCCAAACTCAAGATCGCCGGCCTCCTGGCGCTGGGCGCCGTCGCGGGCGCCCTGATGACGATGCAGATCACGGCGGTGGCCCGCAGCGCCATGGCGCCGCTGCCGGTGGCCGAGCTGCAGCAGCTGGCCGCCGTGTTCGACCGCATCAAGGCCGAGTACGTGGAGCCGGTGGACGAGAAGAAGCTCATCTCCGACGCCATCTCCGGCATGGTCTCGGGCCTGGACCCGCACTCCCAGTACCTCGACCAGAAGACCTTCCGCGAGTTCCGCGAGAACACCGGCGGCCGCTTCGTGGGCATCGGCATCGAGATGACCATGGAAGACGGCCTGGTGAAGGTGGTCTCGCCCATCGAGGGCTCGCCGGCCTTCCGCGCCGGCCTCAAGACCGGCGACCTCATCACGCGCATCGACGACACGCCGGTCAAGGGCCTGTCGGTCGACCAGGCCGTCAAGCGCATGCGCGGCGAGCCGGCCACCAAGGTGCAGCTCACGGTGTTCCGCAAGGACGAGAACCGCAGCTTCCCCGTGACCATCGTGCGCGAGGAGATCCGCATGCAGAGCGTGCGCTCGCGCATGGTCGAGCCGGGCTACGGCTGGATCCGCGTGAGCCAGTTCCAGGACCGCACCGTCGAGGACTTCGTCAAGAAGGTCGAGGAGCTCTACAAGCAGGACCCCAAGCTCAAGGGCCTGGTGCTCGACCTGCGCAACGACCCCGGCGGCCTGCTCGACGCGAGCATCGCGCTGTCGGCCGCCTTCCTGCCCGAGAACGTGGTGGTGGTCAGCACCAACGGCCAGATGGCCGAGTCGCGCATGACCTTCCGCGCCACGCCGGCCGACTACATGCGCCGCGGTGGCACCGACCCGCTCAAGCGCCTGCCCGCGGCGCTGAAGACGGTGCCGCTGGTGGTGCTGGTCAACGAGGGCTCGGCCTCGGCCAGCGAGATCGTGGCCGGCGCCCTGCAGGACCACAAGCGCGCCACCATCATGGGCGCGCAGACCTTCGGCAAGGGCTCGGTGCAGACCATCCGCCCGCTGCCGGGCGACACCGCGCTCAAGATCACCACCGCGCGCTACTACACGCCGGCCGGCCGCGCCATCCAGGCCAAGGGCATCGCGCCCGACGTGCTGCTCGACGAGACCGCCGAGGGCAACGTCTTCGCCGCCCTGCGCATGCGCGAGGCCGACCTCGCCAAGCACCTGCAGGGCGCCGACGAGAAGAAGGACCCCGAGCGCGACAAGGCGCGCGAGGAGGCCCGCACCCGCCTCGAGGAGCAGCTGGCCAAGAGCAAGGAGCCGCCCAAGCCGCTGCCCGAGTTCGGCAGCGCCGAGGACTGGCCGCTGCGCCAGGCGCTCAACCAGCTGCGCGGCCTGCCCGTGGTGGCCAGCAAGACGGCCGCCGAGCAGCGCGCCGAGGCGCCCGCGGGCAAGTGAGGCCGCCGGCCCGGCCGACCAGGCCCGCTCCGGCGGGCCTTTTTCATGCACCGGCGGGCCCGGGGGGCCGCGTATCCTCGGCCTGATGAACCCGCCCAAGAACCCGCTGAACCCCGAGCTCACCGCGCGCAACTTCCCGAGCGCGCAGGAAGAGGCCGCCAAGGCCCAGGCCGTGCCCGACGCCGGGCGCTACGCCGGCCCCGGCAGCGCCTACCGGCTGGCCTTCACCGACACCGAGTTCCTGCTGCGCGAGGAGCTGCGCCCCGTGCGCATGCAGCTCGAGCTGCTCAAGCCCGAGCTGGTGCAGAACGAGCAGGGCGTCGAGAGCACCATCGTCATCTTCGGCAGCGCGCGCATCAAGGCGCCCGACGTGGCGGCGCAGATGCTGGCCGAGGCCGAGCAGGGCGGCGACGCCCAGGCCCTGGCCCGCGCGCGCAACGCGGTGGAGATGAGCCGCTACTACGATGAGGCGCGCCGCTTCGCCGCCATCGCCACCGCCAAGAGCCGCGAGCACGCCACGCCGCTGTTCGTCGTCACCGGCGGCGGCCCCGGCATCATGGAGGCCGGCAACCGTGGCGCCTTCGACGTGGGCGGCAAGAGCATCGGCCTGAACATCGTGCTGCCGCACGAGCAGGCGCCCAACCCGTACATCACGCCGGAGCTGTGCTTCCAGTTCCACTACTTCGCGCTGCGCAAGATGCACTTCGTGATGCGCAGCATCGCGCTGGTGTGCTTCCCGGGCGGCTTCGGCACGCTCGACGAGCTGTTCGAGACGCTCACGCTGGTGCAGAACAGCAAGAGCCGGCAGCGGCCCATCCTGCTGTTCGGCCGCGCCTTCTGGGAGAAGCTCATCGACTTCCAGCACCTCGTGGACACCGGCATGATCGGTGCGCAGGACCTGCGGCTGTTCCGCTACGTCGAGAGCGCCGAGGAGGCCTGGGAGGTGCTCGCCGCCCACTACGGCTTCGACCTGCCGCCGACAGAAACCGGCGCATTCGCGGAAGACGTCTGAGGCCGCGGCCCGACGCGGCCCGATAGCATCGCGGCCATGAACCGGACCGCCCCGCAGACCGTCGCGCTCATCGGCGCCCCCACCGACATCGGCGCCGGCGCGCGCGGCGCGAGCATGGGCCCCGAGGCCCTGCGCGTGGCCGGCCTGCGCGCCGCGCTCGAGGCCCACGGCCTGCAGGTGCAGGACCGCGGCAACCTGAGCGGCCCGGCCAACCCCTGGTTGCCGCCGGTGAACGGCTACCGCCACCTGCCCGAGGTCGTGGCCTGGAACCGCGCCGTGCACGAGGCCATGCTGGCCGAGCTGCGGCAGGGCCACCTGCCCATCCTGCTGGGCGGCGACCACTGCCTGGGCCTGGGCAGCATCAGCGCCGTGGCGCGCCACTGCCGCGAGGCCGGCAAGAAGCTGCGCGTGCTGTGGCTGGACGCCCATGCCGACTTCAACACCAGCGTGCTCACGCCCAGCGGCAACCTGCACGGCATGCCCGTGGCCTGCCTGTGCGGGCACGGGCCGCAGGAGCTCATCGAGATCGGCGGCACGGTGCCGGCGCTCAACCCCAAGGCCATCCGCCAGATCGGCATCCGCAGCGTCGACCCCGGCGAGAAGCGCTTCGTGCACGAGGTGGGCCTGGAGGTCTTCGACATGCGCTACATCGACGAGATGGGCATGCGCCACACCATGGAGCTGGCGCTGGCCACGATGGACGCCAACACCCACCTGCACGTGAGCTTCGACGTCGACTTCCTCGACCCCGACATCGCGCCCGGCGTGGGCACCACCGTGCCCGGCGGCCCCACCTACCGCGAGGCGCAGCTGTGCATGGAGATGATCGCGGACACCGGCCGCCTCGCCAGCCTGGACATCATGGAGCTGAACCCGGCGCTGGACGTGCGCAACAAGACGGCGGCGCTGGCGGTGGATCTGGTGGAGAGCCTGTTCGGCAAGAGCACGCTGATGCGCGCGTGAACACCGCGCAGGCCCCGGGCCCGACGGCGGCCACCCCGCGCCCGGTGGCGGAGCCGGCGGTGGCGCCGCTGGAGATCCTGTCGCCCGCGGGCGAGGCGCTGCGCACCACGCGCAGCGTGGTGCACCTGCTGGGCCGCACCAGCGCCGGCAGCACGGTGCGCGTCAACGGCGGGGCGGTCGAGGTGTTCGCCACGGGCGTGTTCGCGCGCGACGGGCTCGCGCTGGCCCCGGGCGCCAACCGCATCGAGGTCGAGGCCCGCTCGGCCGCCGGGGCCGTCACGTCGCAGGTGCTCGTGGTGGAGCGCGTGCCGCCGCCGCCCGGCCCCGACTGGCCCGCGGCCGCCGCCTGGCTCGACGGCGGCAGCCTGCAGCCCGCCGAGCTGCAGCGCCTGGCCCCCGGCGAGGCCGTGGAGGTGGCCCTGCGCGCCACGCCCGGCCGCCGCGTGCAGGCCGCCTTTCCCGGCGAGCCCTGGCAGGACCTCGCCGAACACAGCCCCGGCCGCTACCGCGGCTGGCTGCGCTTTGCCGCGGGCGGCGAGGTCGAGCCCGCCCCGGTGCGCGTG
>ERZ1066136.667-NODE-667-length-22787-cov-40.647149_pt1 | contig 22787 bp, 33 predicted proteins | sample MGYA00382783_ERZ1066136 | MGnify/ENA primary metagenome ERZ1066136 (study PRJEB33369, sample SAMEA5778366) | biofilm metagenome | biome: Industrial cooling water; feature: Water cooling tower basin; material: Biofilm | place: United Arab Emirates | collected... | reverse complement strand
TGGCCAGGCATCATCTTGGTGAAAACTACACCATTGAAAACCTTGAACCAGGCTTTACTGGCATCGGCCTATGGCACATCATTAACACAATAAATCTTTAAACCAAAAGGGCTGCTAGAACAAACTAGTAGCCCACCTTTTTTTGTACAAAACACCACCCTGTTGACAGCCTGGGAAACCCCCAAGCCCGGTTTCCCAGACCCTTCCCCCACCCCACCGGACACAGCGGACGCAGGGAACCCCCCATACAGCGGTACCGCCCCTGCGAAAGTTCTCTCGCTTCCCCACCCCCCGGCCCCCTCCCACGGGGAGGGGGAGATCTGCCCTGGCAACGCCAGGGCAGTCAAGGGTAATCCAGACTGGGCACTGCTGCGGCTGTCTTGTTCAAAACCTCTTTATTCAATCCGCATCAGCACCCTCACCTCCGCGCCCTGGGGGGCGCTCCGGTGATGTTCAAGGGTAATCCAGACTGGGCACTGCTGCGGCTGTCTTGTTCAAAACCTCTTTATTCAATCCGCATCAGCACCCTCACCTCCGCGCCCTGGGGGGCGCTCCGGTGATGGGTAAACCGAATTGGGCAGACACAGCGTACCGTCGGAGCGGCTAGACCTTTCCAAGACACCCCCGTAATGAGTATTGGCGATCGCTCGGTTAATAACCTGGGAACCCCCCCCAACCCCGGTTCCCAGACCCTCCCCCACCCCACCCCACCTCCGGGAAGCAGCGTTAAGCATTGCTCTGTTCATGCACGGTTTCTTTGCCGCCAAAATAACCAGTTAAAATTGCCAGCCAGGTCAAGGCTCATCATCATTCACGGCCTCCAGACAGGATTAAGGTCCAGGGCTTAAGCATTCCGATCGCCCCAGTGAAATAGTGTGCCAATCGAACCCTGTGCAAGAAAACTCCTGTCGGTCACCCAATACGTCCTACAGCAGAACCCCTCCGGCTAAGGGTTCGTCGTCGCAGGGCTTCCGTCTCACCCAGCACCAATAGGGCTGCGTCATATCCTCGACTGCGTCTCCGGTATTACTCGCCCTGTGGTGTGCCCTCCAGGAACCCGCTGTCACGGACATGGGTATCAACCGACAACGGAGTTTTACTTATGCACAAGGTCACAATTTACGGACACACCTTCCCCCACCGGGATCTCCTCGGAAAAGAGCTTAAATTGCTCTGGAACCAAAAAAGCCGCGTCTGGTTCGGGCAACTCAATGACGAGCAGCTCAGCCGACTGCAACCCGTACTGGATCAGTTTATTAACCTGGGCTACTCTATCGACGGCAACAAGCGGAAACCCGTCAGCATGAAACAAGCTGCTGCTGCTGCCTAAGCCAAGCTGCACTCCCTTCGGGGGGTGTGGGCACCATCTCACACCCCTCTGCCTTCTACCCCCAAATCAGCGATCGCGATGCTGAAAACGAATGCCGGTGGCTCCATTTTTTTTGTTCACCTCCTACCTCTCCACGCTCTAGGGGAAGGAAGTCAATACCCCCTATTTGACTTCCTTCCCCTAGAACATCGTCAGCCTGACGGCTGTAATTTTCTCTCGCCTCGTCGCTAAAGCTCCATCGGCGATCGCTTTACCCTGGAAAGCCCTCAATCGCGCGGGTTCACCAGTATAGCGGCGGTTCCCCCCACCCTTCAAGGTCGGTCGCAAGCTCCCTTCCTCGCTAAAGCGCCCGCAAGCGGGTTCCGGGTGGTTCCTCCCACCGCTCAGCGCATCGCGCACACGCTTTCAGCGAGGAACTAATATGCAAGCTCAAACTCAAGCCCCACAATGCTTTCCTGAAAACCTGCCAGGAATGCTTGACTACACGGACTCACCTGCATATCAGCAATGGCTAGAGCAGCAATTAGCTGAGCGGGACTACTACTACAACATGCTCAACTCCTAATCAGCACCGGGGGCCGCTGCCCCCATATTTTTTTCGCAATTTTGGCTATCCCAGGTCGATTAGATCTGATCGCTGCCAGGGGTAATTCGGATCGGGCAGGTAGCGACGGCTCTTGCGGAGCGGCTAGACCTGTCCAATACACCCATGTTCTAGGGGAAACACGCGCAGGCGATCGTATAGACCTCCGCGCGCGGCTGTCCCACGATAGCAGCGGGCATCCGCCTGTCAAGGTCGTCAGGCTCCCTTTCCCCTCCGGGACAGGCGGAACCTCCCGCTGCTTGGATAGAGGCGCACACGCACTGGAGCCAATTATGTCTTCAACATCAATCCGTCCAACCAACACCGAACCACAGACCGACACCCAACCCTCAATCCTCGATTCACTGGAGTATCTGAACAGTGATGAATATATCAGATGGCTGGAAGAAAAATATGACCTGATGCAGTTCATGATGGGACACTTCTAAGTATCCGGGGCTTCGGCCCCTTTTTTCTCATCTGCAGCTTAACGATCGAACCTGGGGGGAACCCCCCACTTCACTCGCCAGTTCGTTGTTCGCTACGCTCTCTCCATCGCTCCCTCCGTTTCTCCCAGTCTCAGATCCCATTAAGTTGGCGATCGAGGACAATCAATGGAGAGAAACAGCCCTTTAGTGCAATGCAGTGTAGGGCCACAGTGTATATCGCTGAAAAGGCAAGTACAGACCACGGCAAAAAGCTGAAAGCCAGTCCAGTAAAGAACTATCTTAGTGGATGGCCCCTGCATTAGCTTCAGCAAAAGCCTACAGTGGAGTGCAGTAGAGGGCTATAGTGAAGTACAGTATAGCTTTAGTGAAAGCCTATATTGAAGATACAGTAGAGGGCTACAGTGAGGGTACAGTGTAGTACAGTAAAGATTGAGGAGATAGAAAAAGGGGACTCCCCCACTCAATCGGTTTCGGGTCGGTCGCAAGCTCTCTCCGCTCAACCTCATTCGTGCCACCGTCCCCTCTGCCTGCGGCATTCACCCCCCGCCCCGCTCAATCGCTCCTGCGTCGCTTAATCGCATTCCCCACCTAAAGGAAAAAGAAAAAAAAGGAAAAAATAAAAAAAGGAAACGATCAAAGTAAACAGCTACCGCAATAGTGAAAACCGGGCCAAATCGCTACAACAAGGCTCGAAAACTTAGGAGAATTTTGACAATGTATAATCCCTACAAGTCTGCATTCCAAGCTGCGATCGCTGAATTGACCTCTCAAGAAGCCCGCCGCTTTTATCGTGAAACCGCAATTGAACACACCTTCCTGACCGCTGCGGTAATGTTTATCGGCATCTTCAAGTTCATCCAACTGGCTAACAACAGCTTGAAACTGCTGCGCCAAAACAATGAAGCTACTGCCGTTGAAGTCGAAGTGATGGAAGCTAAAGCAGCCCTGGCACTCCCTGCATCCAATCTCGAAGTTCTGGCACTGCCAAGCACTCAAGTGAAGGGTCTACTACCCGCAACAATTGACATTGACTTCTGGAGCCAGGAAGTTGAAGAAATTCTGCCAGTCCTGGAAATTGTTGAAGAACCGCAAGTCAAAGTCAAAACCATGCTTCTATTACCGGCTGCAAAGGTGGAAAAGCCCAAGCGTCGCTCTCGCAATACTAAAAGCTCTACCAGCGGCTCTGATACCACCTCTACCAGCAGCAAATCTAAAACCAGCACAAAAGGTAAGGCAAAGAAAAAAGCAGTAGCCTAAATCTAAAGGGGTATGCATTGTGTATGCCCCTTATTTCGTTGTTGGCGATCGCAGAGCCAAGACAGGGGAAGCCCTTTGCTTCGCAAACCCCTTCCCCTCTGAACTGCGCCCATTCACCCCTACCCCACCCGGCTAATTCCGCAGTTCTCCCGCTGGGGACATCCCGCCAGTTCCCACGCTGAGGCCGCTGGACAGTTGTCTCTCTGGGCAGTTTTTTCATCAAGACTGCTGGATAATTCCCACATCAGGACCGCTGGATAGCAAGATTCTGGACCTGATGCAGGATTTAGACCTGGGCGTTCCCCCTTTCGGGGTCGGGGTTTTGCGCCTTCGCTCCCCGCTCATCCCTTCGGGACTGGCTACGCCAGGGCTACATCCCCCTAACGCGGCCGGACAATCACCAATCGCATAGCTCCAAACTGGGGGGAACCCCCCGCTCCACTCGCCAGTTAGTCAGTCGCAAGCTCCTTCCCAACTGTCTCATTCCGCGCCCCGTTCCCCCCAGACCCCCCTTCCCCCACGGCTCAAAACAACTCTCTCCGTTCGCTCCGCTCTCTGCGTTCCTTGTTCCTCACCGTTCCCCCAGGAAACAGCTACCAACGCCCAGTTTTTCCCATTTAAGCCACGGTTCCCTCCGAAGTTCAAGGGGTGGAACCCTCACAGTTCCTGTGCCCTCCGGGTGAGCTTCTGACCCTTCCCTGGCTCTGGGGCTGGCGTTCACCGTTGGGAGCACAGTATGGATCGCAAGTTAATTCGCACCGAAGTTAATGGCAAGGTTGTCTACACCTATGTGACCCTGTCCATTAAGGACAAAGAGGTTGACCTGCAATGGTCAAAACAGTAGACAAGGGGGGCAGCTTCGCCCCTGCTTTTTTTTGGCATTTCCGTACCGTAGGGCTGCTTGCAGCATCAAAACTAACACAGTTTTTATTGTCGGAAAGCTGCTTGCAGCATCGCAAATAGAGAGCCAGTCACAATTACCAAAGTCCAACAGTAATCCTGCTTCCTCAAATCGTAGCCTGACGGCTAAGCTGTCTCCCGCCTCGTCGCTAACGCTCCATCGGCGTAGGCAGGAACTGGAAACCCCCGCTTCGCCCCGGTTTCCAGACCTTCCCCCACCCATCCGGGCCTCCGCCCCCGCTGCTTTAGCAAGAATTTTCAAGACTGCTAGTTCGTCGTCAGCAGAAGAATCGCAATCCCGTAGATGAATTTTTTGGTCGGTTCGATAAACACAGGGCTGTGGATAGGGAGTAGTAGAAAGTCGCATTTGTGCCCGAGCGCGCCTCAAAGAATGCCTCCGGTATCCACTCCCTCCAAGGTCGCTTCGCTCCCTCGCTGACGCGCCCTTACGGGTTCCGGGGCGGAACCTCCTACGGCAGGAAAATCGGCGCACACTCGGGACAAACAAATGCTAGACATCTCTAAACTTCTCCCCTACATCCGCTCCAGCCTCTGCTACATCGAAACCGATCAGGAAACCAAAAAAACTTTCATCTACAACGGGATCGGCGATCCTCTAATCTGCCTGGACGACGCTACTCAGCAAAACATTGACAACTTCTTAGCTGAATAGCAGCTTAGGGGCTTCGGCCCCTACCTTCACACACAGCAGGACTGCCTCTCTGCCCTACCCACACTACCCCCCCATGTTCTAGGGGAAGGAAGTCAATACCCCCTCTGTGACTTCCTTCCCCTAGAACATTGTCAGCCTACGGCTGAAAGTCTCTCCCGGCTCCGTCGCCTGCGCTCGTCGCCGGATGTCCCCCCTCGCTAAACGCCCCCCAGGGGGGCTGCTCCAGCAGCACTGGGGATTGCATCCCCCGTCCCCTGCAACGCCGGCGCTCAAGCATAGCCGTGGTTTCCCCCCAACCGTCAAGGGACAAGCCCTCACTTCGTGCCCCTTCGGGGTGACGCTGGTGCCCTCCACGGCTGAGAGATCGCTGAAGCGTTCAAAGGTAGCTTATGTTCTGTTTAGATATTTTACTTGCCGTAATTTTCAGCCTGAATTCAAACCCCTGCATGACCGACACCGAGTGTGATAACTTCCAAGCGCAGGTTAACCAGGTCTGTCAGGCAATCCAACTCTACAAAGACGAGGATTAATTAAGTGGGTGGTCGCAGCCGCATACCGAAGGGTAGCTTGCTGCATCGCCCGTTTTTTTATGCGTTGGGCTAACTGGGCTGGGCAGATGAGCGTGCAGCTTCCCAAGTGTAGCGACGGCTCCCCCCACCCATCAAGGCAACCTGCCAGAGGCAGGCGCACTCCGTGCGTCCTTGACAGGCGGGCCCCTCCATCGCTCAGAAGGAACCGCTCACGCTACTCATTAAACCTATGACAACCTCAACCAATCAATTTCAATTCATAGATGATGAAACGATTCAAAGCTGGATTGATGAGGCAGAGGAAGCCAAACAACGGCTCATTCGAGAAACTGAACGACTGAACAAACTCGCAGAAGATGCGCTGGCTGAATTTAAACTGCTCTAAATCAACGGCTGCTGGCTAAGGTCAGCGGCCATTTTTTTTGCACCTATCTAACCTGCAATTGAGTATTTTTTGAAAAGATTGAGCGGTAATGGGAGGACAAAAAAGATATCGGCCCTGGTTTTGGAATAAACCGATCAAGCAGGAAACTATCAAGGAGTCCAACTACTATACCAACTGCAGGTGTTCCAATAAAACCAATACCAGTAGACGCTGACCAACGAATCACCTTTCCTGTATCTCCATTAGCAAGTCTCAACATCTTTTCCTTAGTACTTCTAAATTTAGATTGCAACTCTTCGTCTGAAATACTATCAACCTCAGATAGCCATCTACGAAAATCCTGACACTCAGGAGACTCAGCAATCTCAAGCACCTTTTGTAGAGAAACTTCACCCGCAGCACAGGCAGCACTCAGATCAGGAAAGTCACCGAAGCTTAGAACACGCCTGAATCGATTAACAGCCTCAGGTTGAAGTTTAAAAACAAGTTGGTCAAGAATCCGCCTAAAAAGTGGTAATTCATCATCTCGAAAAACTGTAATGGCTTCATGAAAATCCATGTCCTCCATCCGTCTATTTAATCCGGCAACACCCAGTAACGATCGCTCTACGCAGCTATGGACTTCTTCTTCAGAAATATCAAGAAGATTGCCAAGATTTGTCTCAACTCTAAACTCTTTTTCTCTAATCTCCTCAATTTTTAGTAAAAGCTGCTCACGAGATATTTCAATTTGTCTCTGTTTTTTAACAGTAAGTAAAACAGCATCCTTAATAACTGGATGATCATCTCTTAAATCTTGGTTGAGCTTCTCAACTGCTTGATCACCAAGACTATTACTATGAGGAATTAAAACACGCGATATATCCTCTTTAAGCTTAATCATTTTACGACCACCAACACAGCCAGCTTTTTCAATCTCCTCAAAACATTTACTGATATAGTCACGATGGTCAACAAGCCGCAAAGGTGAAAAGCAATACGATCCAAGTGGTAAAAGAACATCCCTATAGCCATATTGCCCAATCTGAGTTACAGCAGCTAGGTCGCAATGTATCCGAAACCGATCGGATTTCAATAATGCTCTGGTTCCGTCGTATCCAAAAGCACGGATCAGATGAGGAATCTCCTGAAGTGCATTACTTGAAAGAGTAAAGCGATCGAAAAGAATAAGGCGCTCTATCAGGCTTTGATAATCAAGCTGATCTACCTCACCAAATTCTCCAAGAAATAAGTGAGAAAAAATACGATTTGTTATAGACATGGAAATCCTGAATATTCTTACCAATATTCTATTCATTAATTGCTGGCTAGTGTATAACCTAAAGCCGCTACGATCGCGTCCCCCTAGAATATCGTCAGCCTACGGCTGAAAGTCTCTCCCGGCTCCATCGCCTGCGCTCGTCGCCGGATGTCCCCCCTCGCCAAACGCCCCCCAGGGGGCTGCTCCAGCAGAACTGGGGGAGATCCCCCTGTACCCCCCTACCCGCGTCCTTCAGCATAGCAACGTCACTCAAAAATCAAGGGGCAAGCCCTCGCGCAAGCGCGCCCTACGGGTGATTTTCGAGCCTCGCCGTTGCTCAGGGAACGCTGTCGAGTTCATTTTTTTATTATGGAAACCGAAACTCTCCAAGTTCAAGACCAAGCTGAAATCGATCCCAAACTGGCCACCCTGGTCATGCCTGACAAAATCGATCTGGACTGGTCCGGCTGCCATGTGACGATCGGCAATGGTGGTTGGTGCCTGATGCAGGGAATCCCAACCGACAAAACTGAGAAAGTAGCTGAACGACTCAATCACCTGACCACTGCTACCGTTGTTGAACCTGGCACAGTTCGCTTCCGTAAAGTTGACCTGGCTGAAAAGCTCAGCAAAGTCTTTTGCACTTGCCCACTGCCAGTTGCCAGCTAGCTCAAAAACTCTCTCCTCTCTGGGGCTTCTGCCCCTTTTTTTTATGGGCACTGATTCCCGGCTGAAATCGTCAGGCTACGCCTGGAGCATCTCGGCTCAGGTCGCCTGCGCTCCTTCGCCTGGGGAAACCCCCCCGCGCCCTGCGGTCGCTCCCCCGGTTTCCCCAACCCTTCCCCTCCCCCGACTTCGCTACGCTCAGTCCCCATTCCCACCCAAGGGGAAACCCCCTCTCACTACGTTCGACCCGGTTTCCCCTGCCCCCCTTCCCCCACCCCAGGAAACAGAAAAGGAAACAGCATCAGCAGGAGCGAAAACCTACAAAAACATAAAATGATCGCCGTCTATCATAACCGAAATAACTTATTCGGAATCGTTGAAGATCCAGATGCTTGCCGCAACATCGAAAAAGTGGCAGAAGTCAATTCCAATAGCCTGTCTGAGGCATTCCGGCTGACGAATCATATTGAGAGCGACTGGACTCAAAACCCAGGCGTTGAAGCAGTCCCCGGACGGCACCGCAGTACATCAGTCGGTGATGTGATGATAGTTGATGGCAACCGATTTATCGTCACTTCAAACGGGTTCCAACAGGTTTAGGGAAGATTGGGGGTCAAGGTCTACTTCCCGAACTGGGAACCTCTCACCCCCCCTCCCAACGCAAATAAATTACTGCAACTGGCTTCGCCCTGCCTGAAACCTCAATAGCAATACCAAAATGCTATACATCAAACGATTGCCCCTACGCGAGAACGAATCCAGAGACGTGAAACACCTGATTGCTGAAAAATTAGGATTCAAAAAGTCAGAGGTTCGAGTTTCGGCCAACAAAACAGGTTCCCTCAAAAATTCACTCAACGTCTCATTAAAAGAACTCGAAACCCTGGCCAGGCAGGGAGACTACTCAGAGATGCGCGCATTACAGAAAAAACTATGTGACCTACTGGTTGCTGAAGGATACGACTGGACCTGTAACCGGGAGCGGAGGAACAAGCTGGATACCAGCAACGAAAAATTCTGGACTGCATTCAACGGCAGCAGCCAGATCTGTGTAGCCAGATTAAAAAGTCAAGAACCCCCACCTGCTATTGGCGAGGTAGGGGCGTGAAACAGCCAGGTTTCACGGGTAACTCCTGACTAGACCATGAGGCACAATCTGGTACATACTACCGACCGTTTTCCTAAGTCGGGCTATGTAGAAACTCTCTGGCTGAGAGTGCTTGCAGAAAGGACATCCTGATTGCGCTGGTCAAAGGAACAAGTCGTTTTTGGATTATCTCCATGAACCCAAACACTCGAATCCCAGTATTAGCTCCAGACAATACACCACTCATGCCAACTCTGTACCGCAGGGCGCAAGCATGGGTAGCTTCCGGTAAGGCTGAATGGGTCAGTAATGACCTCAACATCAAACAGGTACGACTACGCAAAGAGCCTGCCAGTCATAATACTCAACCGATTGTAGTTGGCATTGACCCCGGCAAAAAGTTCTCTGGTATTGCCGTTCAATCCAGCCTGTTTACCCTGTTCACTGCCCATTTGATTTTGCCCTTCCCCAACATCACCAAAAAGATGACCGGGAGACGCATTCTCAGACGGGCAAGGAGGGGCAGGCGAATCAACCGTAAGATTGCATTCCATCTCAGAGCGCATCGTCAAAAGCGGGTTGATAATCGTAGGCAGAAAAAGTTAGTTCCCAGCATCCGGGGCAACCGTGAGTTTGAGTTGCGAATCGTCAAAGAATTGATGCTGTTGTTTCCAGTCTCAACCATCGTTTACGAGTACATCGAAGCGAGAGGGAATAAAGCTTTCAGCCCAGTAATGGTTGGTCAAAAAGTCATGCTTGAGTGGCTAAGAAAACTTGCTCCAGTCGTTACGCAGTTTGGTTGGCAAACAGCTAATCTCCGCAGCTACCTCGGCTTGACGAAGCAGAAGCAAGACAAATCCGTTCAGTCCCCGCAAACTCATGCAGTTGACGGTATTGCTTTAGCAGCCAGTCAATTTGTGGAATACCGGAAATATCACAAGTTGGGTGAGGATGGGGCAGATTGGTTTGGCTCCGTGCGAGTGACCCCCTCTCCGTTCCGGGTGATTGCCCGTCCTAACCTATTTCGCAGGCAATTGCATTTTGAGAACTTTAGTAAGGGTGGAATCAGAAAGCGGAAGGGTGGCACTGTTACACCCTGGCAATTCAGATCCGGTGACTTTGTTCAGGCTGAAAAAGCTGGCAGAGTCTATCGCGGCTGGATTGGCGGGTTTAGTGAGGTCAATAAAGTGGTGTCAGTCTACGATCACGACTGGCATCGAATCGGACAGTTCTCAGTTAGTAAAGTGCAATTAATCAAAAGGAGTACAAAACTGTGTGTGGCATAGATTTATTGGCAGACTCCGTTCCTCCGTCTACCGTCGCTATCCCTCCCCCACCTGCAAGCGAGGATGGGGGAGTCCCGCAAAATTTTGTTGAAAATCACTGAAACCCAGTTCAAGCCAGTTCAGCCGATCATCCAGATGCAGGCAATCCGCACGATCGAGGATGAGCAGGCCACGATCGTCATCACCCACGGTGGCAAGACCGTCGATACCCGCGAAACCGTTCACAACTGGCACCAGCACTGCATTTGCTCAGCCGTCGAACGGGCAATCGACCTGTGCCAGTACTTCGAGTGCGATCGCAACAGCAGCATGATCATGGAAGTGCGGTACGAGCGGTATCAGTACCAGCAGCAGAAGGTCAGCAATCAACATCCAAACTGGGAGTACGATCAATCCCAAAATCCAGACTGGGAAACGATTAGAAACTCTCAAAAAACGATCGAGGAGTACACCGCCTGGACGAGTAAAGGGTTACTGCATAATTGGGATCACTCTACCCTTACCCGCTCAGACCAGACATCAACAAAATGAAGCCATAGTATCGGGTTTCGCATAAAATCATTTTTCACGGCTCCCGCACTCGCAAACCAGCAGTACATCGCCATGCAACTCGCGACGATCGTCAATCAGGAAAAAGGACTGCTAGGAGAGGATAAAACCCCAACCCGCGATCGCTACCTGATCACAATCCCAGTCAAGGAGGAAATTTATATCGACCTTCAAGAGATGTGGGAACATCTCATCAGTGATCACAATGCCGAAGAAGCCACCAGCCTCGCAATGAGGCTAAAGCTATTCAACCTGGCCCACTGGATCAGAAGTCACCCCGAAGACTACGAATTTGGCATCTGGACAGGACAGTTTCGGCTGGACGAGTGGTACGGCAACAAAAATGTAATCTACCGCCGATTTCGCGGAGCAGGACCAGGCCCACTGACCAACATACCGCGCGTGTGTGTGCAGCACTCACCTGGCGGCCACGAGTGGGGCTACAACGGATCAGGACCATCCGATTTTGCCCTGGACATCCTGAATCACTTCTTACCACCGCGCAAGAATCCAATAAAATGCTGGGCCGGGCAAAGCAGCTTGGAAGCCTGGGAACTCCATCAAAAATTTAAGCAGGAAATTATCGCCAAACTGGATAATGATGGCGGAATGCTGCCAGCATTGACAATTTCAGCCTGGATCAAGCGAAACCTGCCTCCGGCTCAAGCAAAAACCCACAATTAAAACTCATGCAAACCACCACACCAGCACCAACGCTCGAACGCTTTAGCTATACCGGGTACAGCGGCTGCCAGTCCTTCTGCCAGGTCGCTATCAAGCGCACTCGCGGGCGTGATGTGATCTGGCTTCAAGAAGACCCCAAAAATACCGGAACCAGCATCACAAACAAAGCCGAAACGATCGTCAATACCCTGGTCAAAAACCGCAATCTCAATCCAGATCGCCTGGTAGTAATCGAACATTACCCGGCTCGGGGACATCTGGAACCATCCTGGCGATTAGTGCAGATGAGCTTCGCAAATGGCAATTTCCATCATCCCCGGTGGTGCGACATCAATGAAGAAGCTGCACTGGCACTATTCGCCGATCATGTCCCATTCGGCTGGAGCAAAGTCTAATGCTCGGATTCGGAACAACGCTCGAACAAACCCTTTTCGACCATGCCTACCAGACCGGGCGAATCATGCTCAAAGAACTGGGACACTGCAACCCCATGTGGTTCTTGATCGTTTCGCAGCAAATAGACCGAGAGTTACGGCGAAGACTCGGTAAAAATCAACTGCTCACGCTCGATGTGACCGATGGTAACCGCACTGAGACTTGGAGCTTCGCACCAGGTCCAATCAAACAGGTCTGGATCACGGAAACAACGATCGAATCCGATCCCCAAGATAAGCAACGGGAATTTGTCTACCACGCAATCCGAGCTATTGCCTCACGCTGGTGTTGCAGCCGGGTCGCCTGCGTCACCGAAATGTGGATTACCACGGCAACGATCGACCCCGATGGCACAGTTGACCTGGAAAAACAGATCCAAGCCCGGTATCACAGCGATCGAGAGGAAGTTTTGGCGGTGAACGTCGAAACTCCCGCCCAGTGGTGGTTTGGGAAAAGCGCCATCAGCAGGGACGAGGAAGGAAAGCCCAGCGTCCCGAACAAGGCCCCAAAAATGGAACTGCTCAAAGGCATGGGAAGGGCATCGGTTTGGCATCTGCCGACGAGCAACATCATCCGTCCGAAAACCGATCCACCCGACCCCGGCCAGGCTGCATAATTAACTGACTGCAGCGAGTAGCTTTAAACGATGCTCCAGTTGGGCAACTCGCTGTTGAGTCGCTATCTGCTCCGATCGCAGTTGTTCTAACTCAGACTGCTGCCGGGGAATCTCTACCGAAATATACTGACCCAGAGCATCGCGCAAAACATCAGCAGGGGTTTTACCAGTAATCTCACAGAACTGGTTAAGCTTCTCCTGCCATTCTGGGGGGATTCGCGTGGCAACGCACCTCATGAAAACCTCGCTAACTTGGTTAACGCTGATAGAGCAAGCATAGCAAAGATTTTAGACTTTTCTCTGTTAACATCGTTAACACTGTTAACCACATCATAAAAACTTATCAGAACAACGACAGGATGCGGGTTTCAGCCTTTTGCGATCCATAAGCTCAGCTTAAGCCCAAAAAGGCTGTTTCTGAAACCCTTGCAAAATGGGAAAATAAGAGTTCGTCTTTCCCTAGATTACGAACTCACCGATCAATGCCCAAAATCAACCGCAATGGCCAGGCGGAAGTTTTCTCTGACGAACAGCTAAGAGAGCTATTTGCCGAGCTTATCGATCCTCACCGATTAATCTTCCAGATCTGCTTTTATACCGCGGCTCGGATCAGTGAAGTAGTGCAACTGGAGCGATCGGACATTGTGGGGGGTCACCTGGTGTACCGGCGCAGTAACACTAAGACGAAGCGGACCCGGAGCATCCGGATCTCCCCGGCGCTGGCCAAGCTGCTGATTGCAAGTGACCTACCGGCCAGCGGCTATCTGTTTCCCGGTCGCAAGGGCGGACACATCACCAGCCGAGCCGCTGATAAGGCGCTGCGAATTGCTTGCGATCGCCTGGGGCTGGAGGGCTACTCTACTCACAGTTTCCGCCGATCGTTCCTGACCAAGCTCTATAACCAGGGAACCAACCTCAAGATCATCCAGCGGGTTACCGGCCATGAGAGTCTCGATAGTCTGGCCCGGTATCTAGAGGTGGATAAAGATGAGGTGGAGAAGGCTATCTGTTCGATCGAAATCTGAAGCCCTGGCATCCTCGCGTTTCCAAGTCTAGCAGCGGGTTTGGCTTCAAGGTCGCTCCGCTCCCTCACGCAAGCGCGCCCTTTGGGTTCCGCTATCCGCTGCTGCACTCACTCGCGGCAGAAATGCCACTCCCTCCAAGGCGGCCTAACCAACCGCCTTTTTTTAATGGCCTGCCAAAAAAAAGCTCCCCGCAAGGAGGAGGTGAATCCAAAAATTCTATTAAGCTCATTATGGTTTAAAACCATCAAAAGAGCAAAACACAAAACTTAATCAGCCATTAAATTAACCTGGCAATTAGCCGGGACTGCATACTCTTCGCCATCAATAACCATCGTATTCATTACGATATCAAGATTGGTAATACGGCGCAGCGCTTCACTCTCATTCAAAATCTTAAAATGCTCAACAGCCCAACGTAGAGCAAGATTTGGGTCAGTGATCATCATAAAAAAAATCCCCAACTAACCCCTATATTTTATCGCCGAGCGGACAGCTTCGCCACAGCGGAAACTTTGAGAAAAGAGATGGAAAAAAGATGGAAAAAAGCTGCATCAACTGCAAGTACGGACACTACTACAACTATCCGGGAACCCTCGAAGATCCGCCCGACGAAGGCGTAGAATGCCGTCATCCTAACGAGATGCTCTCTGCAACCAAACCAGATCCCAACTGCCCCCAGTGCCACGGCACCGGAACCAATCCCAAAACTGACCAGGATTGCGACTGCCTCGATCCAACTCCGGTAAACCTCGCCAGAAATTGCGAAGGCTACGAATATCAACCACCAGAGCCGGAACCCCCCGAAGACCACATCGCAGAAGCGTCCTATCAGGAATATCTCAAGTCCGACACCTATCAGGAAGAACTTCAGCAGGAACTCCGCGATCGGGAATACCTTAACTCTGATGGAACTCTCAACGATCGCTTCTTTCAAGATGCTGATTTTGCCTATGACTGCTACAGAAAACCCCGATAAACATTACAAATAACGTCAGCCTACGGCTGGACGTTTCCCCCACCTCAGTCGCAAGCTCCTTCAGTGTTTCCCCCCGCGCGATCCGCCCCCCAGGGGGCTGCGCTAATCGAGCGGGGACACCTTCCCCGCACCCCTACCGCCTGTGGCGGAATCCTTTTTGCAACGTAGCAGTCTAGCAAGCCGACCGCCGCGAGGCGCGTCTAAGTCAAGGCAACCTGCAAGCAGGCTCACTTCATTCGACCTTGACTTCCGGCTTTTGGCTGCCTGCTCTTCAAAAAGGTGTAGTTTTTGAGGCTTTTTTCATGTTTAAAGTAGTGAATAAAAGAAATTTGAGTAATGAGATCGGTTGGATTGATATTGTTATCGATCGCAGTTCAGTCCTGGGTAATCCGTTTGAATTGTTAGATGAAGCGGATCGGGATAAGGTTTGCAATGCGTATGTAGTGTTTGCGTGGCATGCGATCTGGTTGGGTAAAGAGTTTGATCTGTTCGATTATGCGAAAAAGAACGGTCTGGTGATCAGTAAAAAGTTTAAGGATGATCGTGAAAAGGCTAGAAATCTGATTAATCAGATGATTGAAGGTGTTCAGAAAGGTAATAAGTATAGATTGATTTGTTGGTGTTTTCCGAAGCGTTGTCATGGGATGGAATTGGTGAAAATGCTCAATTATATTTTGGAAAATTCATAGTTCATGCGCTGCTTGGCGATTGCTGAGCAGTGCTTTTTAACTCTACTGGTGGACTGGAAACGCCCGTTTCACCCCGGTTTCCAGACCTTCCCCCACCCCGCGCTCACTCTACCCACGTTCTAGGGGAAGGAAGTCACAGAGGGAGTATTGACTTCCTTCCCCTAGAACATCGTCAGCCTACGGCTGTACCCCTCTCCCGGCTCCATCGCCGCCGCTCGTCGCCGGACGGGAACCCCCGCTTCGCCCCGGTTCCCTCACCCCTCCCCCACCCCAAAAAGGGGAAAAAACGCTTTTTCGATGGAAGGCAGAACTCCAAGAAAATTTGCAACAGTTCCCCCGGAGTGGTTACGAAAATTCACCCTACACCATTGCCCCGGCTAAGGGCGCTCCGCACCCTAAGCGTCAAGGCCCTTCAAGAGACTTTCGCGGCATATCCTCGCTTCGCTGCGGTATTCCACGTTCTCTCTCAGGGCTTGCCCGTCCCCGGTACTGCTGGTGTTTAACGGGCTGCGTAAACCACTCTTAGGAGTAACTGTATGCTTAAAATTTCCCCTGCGTTCTGCCCTTCTTCCATCGAAAAAGCTAAACTGTCTCGTGAAGCTGAAGTGATCATCAAGGCTGCAACAAAGGAAGGGAAGCAACTGTACTATGGGTTGCGGGCTTTCTGGTGGGACAAGCTCCCCAAAAGCGAAATCTTCCGGGATGCCAAAGAACGGGGTGAACTCCAGGAATACTTCATTGCTCCAGGTTGCCGTCAGTCTGATGGTTCTTACTCACGCGACGAGTTCGATACCAATGCCATGAACTTAATCTTCTGGCCCGGTAAGCGTAAAGAATTCTACACCCAGTTTGAACAAGAGTTCGGCGGAATTCCTGCGGGTGCTAATACCACCATGAAAATTCTGACTGAGCAAAAGCGGCACATTTTAGAAGTCGCCCTGGATCAATTCGGTGATCAACTGGTTAATCCTGACAGCGATATGGAACCCATTGAGCAAGTTCGACTGGCTCTGATCGAGTACAACGCTGCGAAACTGGCTCAAATGCCCGATAAGCGCGATGCTCAAGCTCCCGGTACAATCGAGGGCGCAAGCTCTGATTATGAACCCTTTGTACCTCCCACTCCTGTCAATGCCGCTGACTATGAAGCTCTGCTACCCCCTGACATCGATGCTGAACTCGGTGTCAAAGTAGTGACCAGCGGCAACAACAATCGCAGCAACCGCAGCAACCGCAGCAACCGCAGCAACCGCAGCAACCGCAATCAACAAGCTGCTTAAACCTTCGCGCTCCAACACTACAACCAGCCTGGGATCGAAAGATTCCAGGTTTTTTTGTTGGCTCTCGCTTCTGTGAAAACCTAATGGTAAGAATATGGCAACTAACCAGCCGATCGTAAAAGTTACCCGCTTCAAAGAGTCGGGCAAATACTACACCAGCGATGAACACACCCTGGAAGAACTTGATTTACTTAAGCCAGAGTTATGGGTCGATCGCAATGTCATGGGCCAGAACGCTACCCTATACATGCCAGCAGTCTTTGATATCATCCGGGAAAAGTACCAGTACTGGCTGAAAGATGACGGATATATCCTGGTCGAACAGGGAGATTACGGCTATCCAGGATTACTAACCCCTGCTTCGTTATATCAGAGCAAAACACCAGTCAAGGTATAGTTCTACCCCAGCCTGGGATCGAGAGATTCCAGGTTTTTTTGTTACCATTCACTGAAAACCTAATAGAAAAAAGATGGAAACCGATTACGCTGAACAAGACGAACGATTGGAATTTGAGCTAATCCTGGCAATCAATGAGAAGGGTCTGAGTCGAGTCACCAGCGCACTGGCCAGAGCAGTCAAACGATTCACCGAAACCCCGCTGGGACTGAAGACCAATATGGAGACTTGGACAGAGGAACCAGCAGAAATAAACCAGATCATTGAAGAGATGGAAGAAATCGCATATAAACTGGAAAATAACCGCTATCGCTAATTCGGAAACTACCCCAGCCTGGGATTGAGAGATTCCAGGTTTTTCGTTGGCTATCGCTCTCAGGAAAACTTAAACCCCAAAAAGATGAATATCCTAACAAAAACTGCCTGTAAATGCGGCGGCGAAATCGCAGTGTGGCCCTATTACGACACCGAAGATGAAGTGACCATCGTCGGCTCAGCCAACTGCATCAATTGCCTGCAAGAGATAGTGCTTCCAAGTCAGGAATATCACAGTTTTTCTCAACAAAATTGCAGGAAAATGTGAAAAGTTCTGCTTAAAGATACTACGGGTATGCCTGGGGTGTTCCCTGCGGTATCACCTGGACAAGTCAGGGGCACCCCTGCTCACTGCGTTCGCACCCCTGCCCCTCTGGGCTTGCGCCCATTCACCCCTGCCCCACCCAACTTAACGCCCAAAAGACAGTACATTAATATTGCTGTCGCCGCATGAAAACGCACTGAAAAAACTATCATGCAGGTATTAGAAAAACCCTCAAAAATGGCACTCAACCCATCGCAGCAACAGGCAGTTGATCACTTCTGCGGCCCGCTCCTTGTAGTAGCTGGAGCCGGATCAGGAAAAACCCGCGCACTGACCCACCGAATTGCCAATCTGGTCATCAACCACCGAGTCAGGCTGAACAATGTCCTGGCCGTAACCTTTACCAACAAAGCGGCCCGTGAAATGAAGGAACGTGTTGGGCATCTGCTGGCTGAAAACGAGCGGCTCTGTGGCACAGAACCAGATCAAATTGAAAAACGGGTTCAAGAATACCTGAAATACCTATGGATTGGAACATTCCACTCCGTCTGTGTCCGTATCCTGCGGATGGAAGTTGAAAAGGTTCCAGGCACTCGCTGGAACAAAAATTTTGTCATCTATGACGAAGCTGATGCCAAAACCCTACTCAGCAACCTCCAGAAAGAGATGGGAATCGACGATCGGGATTTCCCAGTCAAGCTCCTAAAATCGGTCATCAGTAGTGCCAAAAATGAGGGTAAGAACCCACAGACCGTCTTGGATGAAGCCCGCACACCTAAGCAAAGAACAATCGCTGAGGTCTACTACAAATATCAACTGGCCCTGCAGAGCAACAATGCCTTTGACTTTGACGATCTGCTGCTGATGACTGTCTGTGTCTTCCATCGGGTGCCGGATGCTCTCAACTACTGGCACAACCGCTTCAAGCACATCCTGGTTGACGAGTATCAGGACACCAACCGGGTCCAGTACGAAATGATCCGCCTGCTCACCACCAATAGCCCGGTGCCCTGCGACTACGATCTCTGGGAGGAAGATCAGCGGTCACTGTTTGTAGTGGGAGATGCCGATCAAAGCATCTACAAATTCCGTGGAGCAGACTTTACAATCCTGCTCAACTTCCAGCGTGACTTTGGCGACGGGCTGCCAGATGACCGGACCCGAACAATGGTGAAACTTGAGGAAAACTACCGTTCCACCTCAACCATCCTCAATGCAGCAAACCAACTGATCGAGAACAACAGCCAGCGGATCGATAAAGTGCTACGCCCAACCCGTGGTGATGGACATCCAGTTTACTGCTACGCGGCAACAGATGAAGTCCGGGAAGCTCACCACGTCAGCAACAAAATCCGTAACCTGGCCAAAGAGCTACAACTCCCCTGGAACAAATTCGCAATTCTCTACCGTACCAATGCCCAGTCGCGCTCCTTTGAACAGGCAATGGTGGAACTGAACATCCCCTATACAGTCGTTGGTGGTCTAAGATTCTACGATCGGAAGGAAATTAAGGACGCGATCGCTTACCTGCGGCTGCTGGTCAATCCCAACGATAATGTGAGTCTGCTGCGGATCATCAACACGCCCCGGCGTGGCATCGGCAAAACAACACTGGAAAAGCTCCTGCAACAGTCCCGTGCAGCAGAACTGTCAATCTGGGAATACATCACCACTCCGGGCAATCTGGGAAATGACCGAGCCGGTAAAGCCATTGCTGGATTTATTTACCTGATCAACGGGCTAAGAAAAGACCTAGAGAACCACGAACCAGCAGAATTCATCAAAGCGATGATGATCAGAACCGGATATACCGAGGAACTCAAGGCAGAGAAATCAGAAGAAGCTCAGGATCGACTCAACAACATCCAGGAACTCTTCAACGCGATCGCCCAGTTCCAGGAAGAGAACCCAACTGCAACCATCAGCAGTTTCCTCGAAAGTGCTGCCCTGTCCTCTGACCTCGATGGGCTGGAAGATGACAATATCAGAGTTTCACTGATGACACTCCACGCCTCCAAAGGACTGGAGTTTCCGGTGGTGTTCATGGTGGGGATGGAGCAGGGACTATTCCCAAGCTCTCGCTCAATGGGCGAAATCGGCGGGATTGAAGAAGAACGGCGGCTCTGCTACGTTGGCATCACGCGAGCACAGGAACGGCTATACCTGAGCTATGCCCACAATCGCCGCCTCTATGGAAAATCTGAAGGGAACGACCCATCCATGTTCCTCTCTGAAATTCCAATCCAATGATTACCCGCGAGTATCGGAATCGACGCAACAGAATGCTAACCCTGGTAAAAAATCTGCTCAATGAACACCCAGAGTGGCACCGCAAAACCCGACCAGAGGTTATTTCTGAAGTAGCGACTTACCTGGTGATAAACAATTGGGAACAGCAAGCCTGGGATCTCAAACAAGTCGAATGGTGTGTTGAGCGAGTGTTGTTCCCAGAACGCTTTCAAAAAGAGCCCCAAGGCTATGGGTGGAGTTAGATTCTAGAAAGCCGGACTCCCAATAGCTTCAGCGTTTAAGTGAATAACTCCCTTATAGGCGATCGTCATCTTATTGATGGTCGCTTTTTTTTGAGCTTCCCCGCCCGCCCCCCGCGCTTAACCGTCCCCCGCAGGGGGGACTGCGCTAAGCAGTGCTGGGGTTGCACCCCCGCCCCCCTGACACCGCGCTCTGTAGTGTAGCAGCGGACTCGCCTCAGTCAAGGGATAAACCCTCGCGCAAGCGCGCCCTACGGGTGACTGGGCGAGGACTCCCGCTGCTGTGACACCCGCGTAGTGTCTACAGGAATTTTCAAATATGAGCCTTGACGAAGCGTTAACAAAATATGACGAAGGCGAATTGACTCAAGCAGAACTTGAGGAAATCCTTAACAAAACTGAAAATTAAATAAAGGGTGGTTGCCAATCCGGTAACCACCTAATTTTTTGGCCCAAGAGAACTTCCAACCGAAAGTTAAAATAAAGCCAATCACAGTAACTCAGATCAATGTACAACAACAACACACCTCAGCCATATCGCGCCGCCGCCGATCGCGGAACTCAACGAAACAAAGGAAACATGACCGCAGCAACCGTAAGCCCATCAGTCACCACCCCTCGCCCCATCCAGGTCAACCTCATTCGGGCACTTGAAAAAGAAGGTTGGGTTAAACCCAACAACTACTGGACAAAGTTCATCACCGGAATTGACTCCCAGGCGCAGGGAGGGTATCAAATCCAGGGAGAATTTGTGAAAAAAGAAAACACCGTTGCCGATCGCATCCCAGGGCTGTATTTTGTCAAAAACCGGGACAATAACAACCTGACTTTCTTCGAGCTACTGCCATCCGGCGACATTACAATCATCCTGAACCATGAACCTGTCAACTGGCAGATGATCCGAGAGTTTTACGAAGCCTGGATCGCAAACCGTAGCCCCATGATGTCGCGCAAAACCGCTATCCTCCAATCCATCTCCACGCGACGCGCACAGATTGAAAAGCTCCAGGCTGAAATCCGCGATCTTCAGGCTGAAATGGAACTGCTGGACATGCCCGATGGGGAAGAACCTGAATTTTGATACAACCAAATTAGGATCTAGTGGGGGGAGCTTGCTCCCCTTTTTTTATGCCCTACCCCAGATGGGAACGCGGCTATCGGCGTTATGCCTATTACGTCAACCCAACAACCCCAGTTGCAGGAATAGGAATTGCACCGCCAGCAAAGCTCTGCCCCAGACCAGAAGGATTCTTGCCCTATAGCTGGTGGCTGTACTGCGAGGATGGAAATACAGCATCACCGATCGAGGGACAAAGCAAGACACTTAGAGCGGCCAAAAAAGCAGCCGAAACCGCCTATCAAAACCGCCTGCGGCAAAATTGCAAACCAGCACGAAACCGATGAAAGACCGACTGTTCAAAGGAATTTTTCCCACTGGGATCTGCTACGCCGATCGCCAGTGCATCGTCAAAAACGACTATCTCCGGGTCGCGTTCCTGTTCTTCGACACGCTTGAGTTGAAACTGTACAATCCACCCCCCGAACTGCTGAGCGAAATTCAAGCAGATGCTACCGAACTGCAAGCCAGGAAAGGACAGCCATTCCAGATCGATAGCTGCGGTCATACAGTCATTCTCGGAAATAGGAGGGCGGGCCGTGTTTCCTGAAATTGTCGAAATCCGCGAAATCCTGGACGAGGGCACAATGGGAGATGTCATGGGCTATCTCGCAGATGGACATCATGACCAAAGGCAATTCGCAATTCAATGTAATAAAGAATTTGACCTCGCTCCAACCGGTTGCCCAGTTCACATGAGGGATGTAGAGCATATATACTACATTAAAAAGCCCGTTGATGACCAAACCTGGGAAATGGTGGAGGTCAGTCCACAAACTGAAGGAGCGATCGCTGCAACCTGGGTACAAACCTAATCCTTAATGCTTCTAGCAGGGCGCAAAAACATTAAAGGAGAAGAAAATGGGTGACGCAAGACGGCGACAGCTTATCAATGATGACTATGGAAAGCCAGATGTGACAACCTTTGTCGCAATCCACTCTCGCCTAAAAGAGTATTGCATTAGATACTCAAATAATGAGCGGGGTTGTCTTGTTTTCTACTCTCTGAATGAGGCAATATACGTCACCAGGAAAGACCTGGAAGATGCAAAATCAGAACAACCTGCATTTTACGAAATGGTGACAGAAGAAGTTGATAAATACAACCCAGAAAACAACTTCGTTGTCTGTTACTTCTTCATGGGGAAACCAAAGGTATGGCAGGTGCCTCTGAATCTGACAATGGAACAAATCAAGGAAAGGGACGTAATTCCAGCGCGTTGGATAAGGGAAGCAACAGGTTCTCCAATGTTGCACAAGCATAAAAAAAGTAAACCCATGATCGAACAAGTACTCCAGACCATCGCCAAGGCCATAGAAGAAGAAAATGCTAATCCTGCAAAATTGGCTGATACCCCAAGCCAACTGCCAGAACTTGACAACACTCCTGCTCCAGAACTGCCCCAGGTACAAAGAACATTCTGGAGATAACAAACTGATGAGCCATCACCCCAAAGACTACCCTGATCTGGTGCTGATGGAAGGCAAGAATTGGGGCACATACCGATGGTGGCTGTCCTGAATCAGGAATCGACGGCATAACGATCGCGGAGGCATTAGATGC
>ERZ1066136.664-NODE-664-length-22870-cov-10.948893_pt1 | contig 22870 bp, 20 predicted proteins | sample MGYA00382783_ERZ1066136 | MGnify/ENA primary metagenome ERZ1066136 (study PRJEB33369, sample SAMEA5778366) | biofilm metagenome | biome: Industrial cooling water; feature: Water cooling tower basin; material: Biofilm | place: United Arab Emirates | collected... | reverse complement strand
CTCAGAACGCGGTGGCGTGGCGCTCGCGTTCCCAGTCCGACACATGGCTGCGCCAGGCGGCGGATTCGGCGCGCTTGAGCGCCACGAACTCGCGCAGCAGCACCGGGCCCAGGGTGGCCGTGACCACGGCATCGGCCTCGAGGGCATTGAGCGCCTCGTCGAGCAGCGCCGGCAGGCGCGGCAGCTCGGGGTGGGGCACTTCGGAGAGGTCGTCGGTGCAGGCGGGGCCGGGGTCCAGCGCGCGGGCGATGCCGTCGAGGCCGGCGTCGATGAGCGTGGCGCAGGCCAGGTACACGTTGGCCGAGGCGTCGGGCACGCGCCACTCGAAGCGCCCGGGCAGCGTGCGCACCGGGGCCGTGCGGTTGTTGGGCCCGTGGGCGATGACCGCGGGCGACCAGGTGGTGCCGCTGATGGAGGCCGTGGCACCCAACCGCTTGTAGGAGTTGACGGTGGGCGCGGCCAGCGCCGTGAGCGCGCGCGCGTGGGCCAGCACGCCGCCGATGAAGTGGCGCAGCGTGGCCTCGTCGGCCAGCACGCCACCGTCGCGCCACAGCGAGACGTGGAAGTGCAGCCCGCTGCCCGGCTGGCCCTCGAAGGGCTTGGGCATCATCGAGAAGACGCGCCCGTGGCGCTCGGCCAGCGCCTGCGCCGCCAGCTTGAACAGCATCAGCCGGTCGCAGCTGGCCAGCGCCTCGGCGTGGCGCCAGTTCAGCTCGTACTGGCCGTGCGCGTCTTCGTGGTCGATCTGCTGCACCTCGAAGCCGCAGGCCTCGAGCGCGCAGCGCAGCTCGTGCAACAAGGGCCAGGGCCGCTGCAGCGAGGCGAGGTCGTAGCTGGGCTTGGCCAGGCGGTCGTGGTCGTCGGCGGGCACCAGGCGGCCGGCGGCGTCGCGCTTGAGCAGGAAGAACTCCGGCTCGATGCCCAGCTGCATCGTCAGGCCCGCACCGCGCAGCCGCGCCAGCGCGCGGTGCAGCACCTGCCGCGGGCAGGCCTCGAAAGGCTGGCCATCGACGAAGCCGTCGCCCACGAGGCGCGCCACGCCGGGCAGCCAGGGCAGGGGCTGGAGGGTCGCGGCATCGCCGCGCGCGTAGTACTCCGAACGCGGCCCCGTGCGCGCCAGCCCGGTGCCCCAGATCGACGGCCCGGCAAAGCCGGCGCCGGTGGCCAGCACCTCGGCCAGCTGCGCCAGCGGCACCAGCTTGCCCTTGGCCGTGCCGTGCACGTCGGCGAACTGCACCAGCAGCGTGTGGATGCCGGCCTCGGCCAGGCGCTGCACGTCGGCGGCCATGGGTTCAGGCCGCGTCGATGCGGATCCAGGTCGTCTTGAGCTCGGTCACCTTGTCGAAGGCGTGCAGGCTCTTGTCGCGGCCGTTGCCGCTCTGCTTGACACCGCCGAAGGGCACGGTGATGTCGTCCTCGTCGTACTGGTTCACGTGCACGGTGCCGGCGCGCAGCGCGCGCGCCACGCGGTGGGCGCGGCTCAGGTGGTCGCTCCACACGCTGGCCTGCAGGCCGTAGGCGCTGTTGTTGGCGATGGCGATGGCCTCGGCCTCGGTCTTGAAGCTGAGGATGCCCATCACGGGGCCGAAGATCTCCTCGCGCGCGATGGTCATGCTGTTGACCACGGCGTCGAACACCGTGGGCTCCACGTAGAAGCCGCCGCTGTCCTGCATCACGCGGCGGCCGCCGGTCACCAGGCGCGCGCCTTCGCTCTTGCCCGCCTCGATGTAGCGCAGCACGGTGCCCATCTGCGGCTCGTCGACGATGGCGCCCAGCACGGTGCCCGGGTCCAGCGGGTGGCCGGGCGCGTACTGCAGCGCCTCGGCGGCCACGATCTCGGTGAAGCGCTTGGCGATGCGCTCGTGCACCAGCACGCGCGAGGGCGCGTTGCAGCTCTCGCCCTGGTTGAAGAACAGGCTCGCGGCCACCGTCTTGGCGGCGCGCTCGATGTCGGCGAAGTCGTCGAAGACGATGAAGGCGCTCTTGCCGCCCAGCTCGTTGAACACGCGCTTCAGGTTGCTGCGGCCCGCGTACTCGAGCATGCGGCGGCCGGTGCGCGTGCTGCCGGTGAAGCCCAGCGCGTCGACGTCCATGTGCAGCGCCAGGGCCTCGCCGGCCTCGGGGCCGTAGCCGGGCACGGCGTTGAACACGCCCGGCGGCAGGCCGGCCTCGATGGCCAGCTCGGCCAGCCGCAGCGCCGTGAGCGGGCTCTTCTCGCTGGGCTTGAGCACCACCGAGTTGCCGGCCGCCAGCGCGGGGCCCAGCTTCCAGGCGGCCATGATCATGGGGTAGTTCCAGGGCACGATGGCGCCCACCACGCCCACGGGCTCGCGCGTGATCAGCGCCAGGGCCGAGTCCGGCGTGGGCGCGATCTCGTCGTAGACCTTGTCCACGGCCTCGGCGTACCAGGCGATGGTGCGCGAAGTGCTCGGCACGTCCACCGACAGCGCGTGCTGGATGGGCTTGCCCATGTCCAGCGTCTCCAGCAGCGCGAGCTCCTCGCGCGCGCCGAGGATCTTCTCGGCAAAGCGCTGCAGGATCTTCTTGCGCACCGCGGGCGGCTTGCCGGACCAGCGGCGGTCTTCGAAGGCGGCGCGGGCGCTGGCCACGGCGGCGTCGATGTCGGCCGCCGCGCCGCGCGCCACGGGCGCCAGCACGCGGCCGTCGATGGGGCTGATGCAGGCGAAGGTCTCGCCGCTGGCGGCGGCCACGCGCTGACCGTCGATCACGGCGCGGCCGTCGATGGCCAGCGCCGCCGCGCGCGCCACCCAGTCGACGGCGCCCATCAGAAGCTCACGACCACCGAGGCGCCCAGCAGGGTGTTGCTCTTGTAGTAGCGGCTGCTCTTGGTGTCGTAGAACACGGGCTGGCTGGCGCCGTCCTGGCGCAGCTCGAACTTCATGATCGTGTTCTCGTCGTAGAGGTAGTTCATGCCCAGCGTGAGCGCCCAGCGGTTGCTGCCCACGCTCTCGCCCTTGGCGAAGTTGCCGTCGGCGTCGACGCCACGGCCGATGCCGTTGATGTCGTCGTCGAAGCTGTAGCCCAGCAGGCCGCCACCGTTCTTCTTGTTGGCGATGTAGTCGGCGCGCAGCACACCCTCCAGGCGCGGCGTGAGCTTGTAGGCCGCCGTGCCCGACAGGCCCCACCAGCGGGCGTCGCGCAGCTGCCCGTCGCTGTTGAAGATGGCCGCGCCCTTCTGCTGGCCGAAGCTGACCTGGCCGAACAGGCTCCAGTCGCCACGGATGAAGTAGGCGTCGACCTCGAACAGGTTGGCCATGGTGTTCTTGCCGGCGCTGGCGAAGCCCACGTCGCCCAGGATCGGATCGCCCGTGATCGGGTCGACCTCGCCGGTGTCGCCGAAGTAGGTGCCATCGGCCGCGAAGTTGGGGATCTTGCCGTGCAGGCCGCTGAAGCCGAAGCCCGAGAACTCGCCCTTCGAATAGTCGACGCGGTAGATCAGCACCGGCGTGTTGTTGCCCGGTGTCTGGCGCGCGGCGTTGAAGTTGGCCAGGCCCACGCGGCTCCACCACTTGCCGCGCGTGACGTCGAGCACGGCGCCGGTGTAGGACGTGGGCGCCATGAAGTCGAACAGCAGGTTGTGCGTGACCAGCTTGTTGCCGGCGGGCAGCGTGAGCTCGTAGCCCGTCCAGTCGGGGATCTGGCCCAGCCACAGGCGCGTCTGCAGGTCGGACAGCGGGATCGACACCGAGGCCTCATGCACGATGCTGCCGCCGTTGGCGATGGCGCCCGTGCCGCGCTCGGGCGCCAGGGTCAGCTTCCACTTCGTGCCGCCTTCGGTCTCCTTTTCGAAGTCGATGACGGCCATGCCGAAGTAGCTGTTGTCGTAGGTGTAGCGCGCGTCGCCGTTGTTCAGGAAGACGAAGGTGCGGTCGTTCTGGCGGCGGTTGACGATGTAGGTCGGGTCGATCTGGCCGCTGATCTTCAGGCCCTTGAAGCCCTGGTCGGTGAAGTTGTCCTGCAGCGACTCGGTCTTGACGGTGACGCGGCTGAGCTCGCGCGCCTGCTCGGGCGTCATGCCCCACTCGCCGGGCTTGGGCTGGGCCTTGACCTGCTTCTCGAGCTGCTCCACGCGCTCGCGCAGGGCCTTGAGCTCCTGCAGCAGGGCTTCGTTGCTCTGGGCCGCGGCGGGCAGCGCGGTCACGAGGATGGCGGCCGCGGCGGCGACCACGGTGAGGGCAGGGCGGGTCATGGGTTCTCCTCGCTCGGGTGTGTGTGTTCGGGTTGGGGGCTAGCCGCGCGTGGCGGCGGCCATCTCCTGCTGGCGGCGGCGTTCGCCGCGCGCGATGAGGTAGCTCGCGAGCACCACGCCCACGGCCACGACGACGACGATCACCGTGGCCACGGCGTTGACGCTGGGGTTGAGCCCCAGCCGTGCGCGCGAGAAGATGACCAGCGGCATGGTGGTGGAGCCCGGCCCCGACAGGAAGGCCGAGAGCACCACGTCGTCCAGGCTCAGCGTGAAGGTCAGCAGCCAGGCCGAGAGCAGGCTCTGCGCGATCATGGGCAGCGTCACGAGCCAGAACACCTGGTGCGGCTTCGCACCCAGGTCCATGGCGGCTTCCTCGAGCTGCGGGTTCAGGTCCTGCAGGCGGGCCTGCACCACCACGGTGGCGTAGGCCATGCCCAGCAGCAGGTGGCCCAGCCAGATGGTGAACATCCCGCGCTCGGGGAAGCCCAGGGCGCGCTGCACGCTCACCAGCATGAGCAGCAGGCTCAGGCCGACCACCACCTCGGGCATCACCAGCGGTGCGCTGACCATGCCCGAGAACAGCGTGCGGCCCTTGAAGCGCTTGTACTTGACGAGCGCGAAGGCCGCGAGCGTGCCCAACACCACCGAGCCGCAGGCCGTGAGCAGCGCGATCTTGAAGCTCAGCCACAGGCCGCTGAGCATCTCCTCGTCGCGGATCAGCGCCTCGTACCACTTGAGCGTGAAGCCGCGCCACACGTTGGGCAGCGGCGAGTCGTTGAACGAGAACACCACCAGCGCCACGATGGGCAGGTACAGGAAGACGAAGCCGGCGGCGAGCCAGCCGCGGCCGAACCAGCGGTTGAAGCTTGCCGCCTTCATCGCTTGTCCTGCGCCTCGGCCTGGTATTTGTTGAAGATGGCCAGCGGAACAATGATCAGCAGGATCATCACCACGGCCACGCTCGAGGCCATGGGCCAGTCGTTGTTGCTGAAGAACTCGTCCCAGAGCACGCGGCCGATCATCAGCGTCTCGGGGCCGCCCAGCAGCTCGGGGATCACGAACTCGCCGATGCACGGGATGAACACCAGCATGCTGCCGGCGATGATGCCGGCCTTGGACAGCGGCACGGTCACCTTCCAGAAGGCCGTCCAGGGCGTGGCGCCGAGGTCGGCCGCGGCCTCCAGCAGCCGCAGGTCCATCTTGGCCAGGTTGCTGTACAGCGGCAGGATCATGAACGGCAGGTAGGTGTAGGTCATGCCCAGCACCAGCGAGAACGGCGTGTGCATGAGCTTGCCGGGCGCCGAGATCAGGCCCATGGCGTAGAGCACCTGGTCGAGCCCGAGCCCGACGATGACCTCGGCCACCCAGCCGCCCTCGGTGAGCAGGCCGCGCCAGGAGTACACGCGCAGCAGGAAGCTGGTCCAGAAGGGCAGCATCACCAGCATCAGCAGCGCGGGCTGCACGGTGCTCTTGGCGCGCGCCATGAAATAGGCGAACGGGTAGCCGATGAACAGGCACAGCAGCGTCGTGGCGCCGGCGTACTGCAGGCTGGCCACGTAGGTCTGCCAGTACAGCGGGTCGGCCGCGATGAACTGGTAGCTGCCGAACTTCAGCGAGATCGTCAGCACGCCCTCGGACCAGGTGACGAGGTCCTTGAAGGTGACGGTCTCCATCTCGGAGACGCTGATCTTGCCGACGATGAAGAAGGGCGCCAGGAAGAACAGGAACAGGAACAGGAAGGGCACCGCGATGACGAGGCTGCGCCCGCCGAAGGTGCCGATCACCAGGCGCTGGAAGGCGTTCATGGGCGCCGCGTTCATGCCGGGCTCACTGCGTGAGCACCACGTGCGCCGAGCGCGACCAGTGCGCCCAGACCTCGTCGCCCCAGGTGAAGCTGTCGTCGCGGTGGCGCTGCGTGTTGGCCATGCTCACCTTGAGCATGGCGCCGCTGCCCAGCTGCACGTGGAACACCGTGTAGCTGCCGAAGTACGACATCTCCTTGATGGTGCCGCGCGCCGTGTTGTAGGGGTCGGGCTGGCCGTCGTGGCCCTGGGGCTGGTGGCGCGAGAGGTGGATCTTCTCGGGCCGCAGCGCCACCGTGACCGCCATGCCCTGCGTGCCCGTGATGCCGTGGCCCACGTAGTGCCGGCAGTCGGCGCTGCCCACCACGCAGTGGTCGGCCTCGTCCTCGTCCAGCGTGCCGGCCATGAGGTTGACGTTGCCGATGAAGTCGGCCACAAACCGCGTGGCCGGGGTCTCGTAGAGGTCGCCGGGCGCGCCCACCTGCAGGAAGCGGCCCTCGCTCATGATGGCGATGCGGCTGGCCATGGTCATGGCCTCCTCCTGGTCGTGCGTGACCATCACGCAGGTCACGCCCACGCTCTCGATGATGTTGACGAGCTCGATCTGCGTCTGCTCGCGCAGCTTCTTGTCGAGCGCGCCCAGGGGCTCGTCGAGCAGCAGCAGGCGCGGCTGCTTGGCCAGGCTGCGCGCCAGGGCCACGCGCTGCTGCTGGCCGCCCGACAGCTGGTGCGGCTTGCGCTTGGCGAACTTGCTGAGCTGCACCAGCTTGAGCATGGCCTCCACGCGCTCGGCCACCTGGCCCGAGGGCAGGCCCTCGCGCCGCAGGCCGAACGCGATGTTGTCCCACACCGTGAGGTGCGGGAACAGCGCGTAGCTCTGGAACATCATGTTCATGGGCCGCTGGTAGGGCGGCAGGCCCGCGAGGTCCCGCCCCTCCAGCACGATGCGGCCCGAGGTGGGCTGCTCGAAGCCCGCCAGCATGCGCAGCAGCGTGCTCTTGCCGCAGCCCGAGCTGCCCAGCAGCGCGAAGATCTCGCCCTTGGCGATGTCCAGGCTGACGTGGTTGACGGCCTTGAAGCCGTTGAAGTCCTTGACGACGTCCTGGATCTGCAGGAACGCCGGCTTCTCGGCCACCGCGGGACTCACAGGCCGGTCTTGAAGCTGGTGAAGGTGCGCGTCATCAGGCGGCGCAGGTCGTTGTTGATGGCGTCGGGCGGCACCATCTTGGCCATGTCGGCGGGGCTCAGGAACACCGTCGGGTTGGCCGCCACCTCGGGCCGCACGTGGCGGCGGCTCTCGGCGTTGGGGTTGGCGTACATCACCTTGTTGGTGAGCGAGGCGTGCACCTCGGGGCGCAGGATGTAGTTGATGAACTTGTGCGCGTTGCCCGGCCTTGGTGCATCGGCCGGGATCACCATGACGTCGAAGAACAGCAGGCCGCCGGTGCGCGGGATCAGCGTCTGGATGTTCTGGCCGGTCTTGCCGTCGATGGCGCGCTGGCGCGCCTGGCCGATGTCGCCACTCCAGCCCAGGGCCACGCAGATGCTGCCGCTGGCCAGGTCGTTGATGTAGCCCGAGCTGCTGAAAAGCGTGACGTGCGGGCGCACGCTGCGCAGCAGCTGCGCGGCGGCGGCGTAGTCCGACTGGTTGCGGCTGAACGAGGGCTTGCCCAGGTAGTGCAGGGCGGCCGGCACCACCTCGGTGGCGCTGTCGAGGAAGCTGACGCCGCAGCTCTTGAGGCGGCTCACGTACTCGGGCTTGAAGACCAGGTCCCAGGCGTTCTCGGGCATGGGCAGGTTGCCCAGCGCGGCGCGCACCTTGTCGACGTTGATGCCCACCGTGGTGTAGCCCCACAGCCAGTTGACCATGAAGTTGTTGCCCGGGTCCATGCGCGCCAGCTGCGCCTGCACGGCGGGGTCCAGGTTCTTCAGGTTGGGCAGCAGGGCCTTGTTGAGGGGCTGCAGCAGGCCGCCGTCCATCTGCAGCTTGGCCCAGTTGGAGCTGGGGATGACGATGTCGTAGCCCGTCTTGCCCGCCACCAGCTTGGCGTGGACGATCTCGTTGTTGTCGAAGTTGTCGTAGCGCACCCGGATGCCGGTCTCGCGCTCGAAGTTCCGGATCGTGTCCTCGGCGATGTAGTCCGACCAGTTGTAGATGTTGAGGACCTTCTCCTCTTCCTGGGCCCGGGCGGGCAGGACGGCCGCGCAGGCGGCGGCCAGGGTGGCGATCAGGGCGAACTTCGTCTTCATTCGGTCATCCTCCGGATGGGTCGGGCAGTCTAGCAATCAGCGGGCCCAGCCCGCCGCGCGGGCGTCGGCGAGCGTCAGATCGAGACAACGCCGGATCAGCGCCACCATCTCGTCGATCTGGGCGCGCGTGATGACCAGGGGCGGCGCGATGATCATGCGGTCGCCCACGGCGCGCATGATCAGCCCCTCGCGGAAGCAGTGGCCGCGGCAGACCATGCCGATCTCGACCTCGTCGGCAAAGGCCTCGCCCGTGGCCTTGTTGCGCACCAGCAGCAAAGCCCCCATCAGGCCGCAGGTTTCCGCGTCGCCCACCAGCGGGTGCGCGGCCAGCTCGCGGTAGCGCTCGGCCAGGTAGGGCCCGACGTCGTCGTGCACGTGCTCCACCAGGCGCTGCTCGCGGATGAGCGCGATGTTGGCCAGGGCCACGGCGCAGGCCACGGGGTGGCCGCTGTAGGTGTAGCCGTGGTTGAACTCGCCGCCGCGCTCGATGAGCGCCTCGGCCACGCGGCTGCCCACGAGCACGCCGCCCAGCGGGATGTAGCCGCTGGTCACGCCCTTGGCGAAGGTCATCAGGTCGGGCTTGAAGCCCAGGGTCTCCGATCCGAACCAGCGGCCGGTGCGGCCGAAGCCGCAGATGACCTCGTCGCTCACGAGCAGGATGCCGTGCTTGCGGCAGATGCGCTCGACCTCGGGCCAGTAGGTGCGGGGCGGGATGATCACCCCGCCGGCGCCCTGCACCGGCTCGCCGATGAAGGCCGCGACCTTTTGCGCGCCGATGGCCTCGATGCGTTCTTCCAGCCAGCGCGCGGCCTGCAGGCCGAAGTCGTCGCGGCTCAGGCCTTGGGGCCGCCCGTGCGCCCACCAGTAGGGCTGCTCGATGTGCTCGATGCCCGGGATCGGCAACCCGCCCTGCGCGTGCATGCCGGCCATGCCGCCCAGCGAGGCCCCGGCCATGGTGCTGCCGTGGTAGGCGTTGTGGCGGCTGATGATCACCGTGCGCTCGGGCTGCCCCATCACGTCCCAGTAGCGGCGCACCATGCGCACCACGGTGTCGTTGCCCTCGCTGCCGCTGCCGCTGAAGAAGACGTGCTGGTAGCCCGGCGCCACCTCGGCCAGCACCTCGGCCAGGCGGATGGCCGGCGGCGTGGCCGTCTGGAAGAAGGCGTTGTAGAAGGGCAGCTGCTTGAGCTGCGCGGTCGCCGCGTCCACCAGGGCCTGCTGGCCGTAGCCGACGTTCACGCACCACAGGCCGCTCATGGCGTCGAGGATCTTGTGCCCGTCGCTGTCCCAGAGGTAGATGTTGTCGGCGCGCTCGATGATGCGCGAGCCCTTGCGGGCCAGGCCCTTGAAGTCGGTGAAGGGGTGGAGGAAGTGCGCCGCGTCGGCGGCCTGCCACTCCTGGGTGCTGCGTTGCATGGCGGGGCCTTTCAGACGTGCAGGAGCAGGTGTTCCCGCTCCCAGGGCGAGATCACCTTCATGAACTCGGCGTACTCGATCTCCTTGACCTCGGTGTAGACGGTCACGAACTCGCGGCCCAGCACGGCGGCGAGGTCGGCCTCGTCGCGCAGCAGGGCCAGCGCCTCGCCCAGGCTGCGCGGCAGCTGGAAGTCGCCCAGGTAGGCGTCGCCCTTGCACTCGGGCGCCGGCTCGATCTGGTTGACGATGCCCAGGTAGCCGCAGGCCAGCGTGGCGGCGAGTGCCACGTAGGGGTTGGCGTCGGCGCCGATGACGCGGTTTTCCACGCGCCGCGCCGCCGCCCCCGCCACCGGGCTGCGGATGCCCACCGTGCGGTTGTCGGTGCCCCACTGGATGTTGATGGGCGCGGCGTTGCTGCGCACCAGGCGGCGGTAGCTGTTGACGTAGGGCGCGAACAGGGCCATCGCGGCCGGGATGTACTTCTGCAGCCCGCCGATGTACCAGTAGAACTCCTTGCTGGGCGTGAAGTCGGGGTTGCTGAAGATGTTCTGCCCCGTGGCCTTGTCGACCACGCTCTGGTGGATGTGCATGGCGCTGCCCGGCTCACCGGCGATGGGCTTGGCCATGAAGGTGGCGAACATGTCGTGGCGCAGCGCCGCCTCGCGCACCGTGCGCTTGAACAGGAACACCTCGTCCGCCAGACCCAGCGGGTGGGCGTGGAAGAAGTTGATCTCCATCTGGCCCGCGCCGACCTCGTGGATGAGGGTGTCGACGTTGAGCTCCATGCGCTCGCAGTAGGCGTAGACGTCCTCGAACAGCGGGTCGAACTCGTTGACGGCGTCGATGCTGTAGGCCTGGCGGCTGGTCTCGGCGCGGCCGCTGCGGCCCACGGGCGGCTTCAGCGGCACGTCGGGGTCGGTGTTGCGGGCGACCAGGTAGAACTCGAGCTCGGGGGCCACCACCGGCGCCCAGCCCTTGGCGTCGAACAGGTCGCACACATGGCGCAGCACGCTGCGCGGCGCAAAGGGCACGAGGCGGCCCTGGCGGTCGTAGCAGTCGTGGATGACCTGCGCCGTGGGGTCGGTGGCCCAGGGCACGATGCGCACCGTGCTCGGGTCGGGGCGCAGGTGCATGTCGCGGTCGGTGGGCGTGATGACGTCGTAGTACGGCCCCTCCTCGGGGAACTCGCCCGTCACGCCCATGGCCACCACGGCCTCGGGCAGCCGCATGCCGCGGTCCTCGGTGAACTTCTGGCGCGGCAGGATCTTGCCGCGGGCCACGCCGGTGAGGTCGGGCACGAGGCACTCGATCTCGGTGACGCGGTTGTGGTCGAGCCACTGCTCGAGCTCGGCGAACGTGAAATGGGGTTTCGATGACATGGGGCACCTGGAAATCTGTACCGCGGGGCCCGGTCGCGCGGCGGGGTTCTAGCGGGCCGGGGTGGGCTCGCGCCGAGGCAAGGGGCCGCGCACGCGGTCGCGGTACATGTGCACGGCGTCGCCGAAGGCGCGCAGGATGCGCATGGACTGCGGGTTGTGCGCCGCCTGCCACTCGGGGTGCCACTGCAGGCACAGGTTGAAGCCGGGCGCGGCCGGCTGCGTGAAGGCCTCGACGAAGCCGTCGGGCGCGCGCGCTTCCACGCGCAGGCCGGCGGCCAGGCGGTTGACGCCCTGGCCGTGGATGGAGTTCACCGTGAAGCGGCGCTCGGGCAAGAGCTCGGCCAGCAGGCCGCCGGGCTCCACGGCCACGTCGTGCGCGGGGCCATAGACCTCCTCGACCGAGGGCGAGTCGTCGCGTGCGCTGGCGCCTCGGTGGTCGTCGTAGCCCGGCACCTCCTGCACGGCCTGGTGCAGGCTGCCGCCCAGCGCCACGTTGACCTCCTGCGCGCCGCGGCAGATGGCCAGCAGCGGCAGCCCGCGCTCGAGCGCCAGGCGCGCCAGCGGCAGCGTCCAGGCGTCGCGCTCGGGGTCCAGCGGCAGGGTCTCGTCGTGCACGGTCTCGCCGAAGTGCGAGGGGTGCACGTTGCTGGGCGAGCCGGTGAGGAGCAGGCCGTGCACCTGGTCGAGCAGGCCGGGCAGCTGGGCCTCGTCGAAGGGCGGCGCGATCAGGGGCAGCGCGCCGGCCAGGCGCACGGCGTCCACGTACTTGCGGCCCACGGTGTGCGAGGGGTGGCCGGCCAGCACCTTGTTGCAGCTGCTGACCAGCACCAGCGGCGGGGGCAGTCGGGGATTCGATGGATGCACGGCAGGCCTTTCAACCGAGCATATCGCGCAGCCGGTACCAGGCCATGCCCAGCACCAGCGCAGGGGTGCGCAGCAGGGCGCCGCCCGGGAAGGGCCGGTGCTTCAGCCGCGCAAAGACGTCGAAGCGCGCGCTGTCGCCGCCCATGGCCTCGGCCACCAGGCGGCCGGCCAGGCCCGTGAGCGCCAGGCCGTGGCCGCTGAAGCCCTGCAGGTAGTACACGTTGGCCGGCCCGCCCGGCGTGGCCGCGGGCAGGCGGCCGAAGTCGGGGGCGCGGTTCATGGAGATGTCGACGAAGCCGCCCCAGGCGAACTCCACCTTCGCGCCCGCCAGCTGCGGGAAGGTGTGCACCATGCGCGCGCGCAGGCGCTCGGCCAGCCGCGCCGGCGTGACGGTGCTGTAGCTCACGCGGCCGCCGTAGAGCATGCGGTCATCGACGGTGGTGCGGAAGTAGTCGAGCACGAAGTTGGTGTCGCAGACGGCGCTGCGGTCCGGGATCAGCGCGTCGGCCGTGGCGCGCGGCAGCACCTCGGTGCAGGCAATGTACGTGCCGACCGGCATGACGCGCGGCGCGAGCGCCGGCGCCAGCGGCGGCGCCACGCCGTGCAGGTAGACGTTGCCCGCCAGCAGCACCTGGCGCGCGTGCAGCGTGCCCGGGCCTTGCGCGCTGGAGGTGCGCAGCACGGGGCGGTCGCCCGGCACCAGGGCCGTGGCCTGCGTGCCCTCGTGCAGGCGCACGCCCGCGCGGGCCGCGGCGGCGGCCAGTCCGCGGGTGTACTTGAGCGGGTGCAGGTGGCCGGAGCGCGGGTCGTGCACACCGCCGTGGTAACGCGGGCTGGCGATCCAGCGGCCGATGTCGGCGGCGGCGATGCGCAGCATCGGGTAGCCGTAGACGCGTTCCAGCCGCTCGGCCTGCGCGTGCAGCTCGGTGGCCTTGCGCGGCGTGGTGGCCACGCCGAGGTAGCCGTCCTGCCAGTCGCAGGCGATGCCGTGCTCGGCGATGCGCGCGCGCAGCAGGTCCAGCGCCTCGATGGACATGGCCCACACGCGGCGGGCCTCGTCCAGGCCGAGCTGCTGCTCGATGGTGTCCTGGTCGCAGGCCAGGCCGTGGATGGCCTGGCCGCCGTTGCGGCCGCTGGCGCCGAAACCGATCTCGCGCGACTCGATCAGCACGACGTCGAAGCCGCGGGCGCGCAGGTCCAGCGCCGCGCTCAGGCCGGCCAGGCCGCCGCCCACCACGGCCACGTCGCAGCGCGCCTCGCCAACGAGCGGCGCAAAGGCCGGCGCCTGCGGCGCGGTGGCCGCGTAGTACGAGTTGCGCGTGAGGGCCTGGTCGGTGTCCAGCAGCGGCATGCAGCGGGGCGACAGTCCTGCAGGGTGGCGATCAGGCCGCGCGGCGCAGCGCCGTGCGGATGGTCTCGATGATGCGGTCGACGTGCGCGCGCTCGATGATCAGCGGCGGCGACAGGGCGATGGTGTCGCCCGTGGTGCGGATCAGCAGGCCCTGCGCCCAGCAGTCCAGGAACACCGAGAACGCGCGCTTGGTGGGCTCGCCGGCGATGCCCTGCAGCTCGATGCCGCCCACGAGGCCGAAGTTGCGCACGTCGATGACGTGCGGCTCGCCCTGGAGCGAATGCACGCCCTGGGCGAAGTAGGCCGCGATGTCGCCGCCGGCGCGCGTGAGCAGGCTTTCCTCGGCGTAGGTGTCCAGCGTGCCGATGCCCGCGGCGCAGGCCAGCGGGTGGCCCGAGTAGGTGTAGCCGTGCGGGAACTCGATCAGGTGCTCGGCGCCCACCATGAACGCGTCGTGGATCTCGTTCTTGACGATCACCGCGCCCATGGGCACGGCGCCGTTGGTCAGGCCCTTGGCGCAGGTGATCATGTCCGGCGTCACGCCGAAGGTCTGCGCCGCAAACGGGTTGCCGGTGCGGCCGAAGCCGGTGATGACCTCGTCAAAAATCAGCAGGATGCCGTGCCGGGTGCAGATCTCGCGCAGCTTCTGCAGGTAGCCGGCCGGCGGGATGAGCACGCCGGTGCTGCCGGCGATGGGCTCCACGATCACGGCGGCGATGTTGCTCGCGTCGTGCAGGGCGACGAGCTTGTCCAGGTCGTCGGCGAAGTCGGCGCCGTGGGCGGGCTGGCCCTGGCTGAAGGCGTTGCGCGCGGGGTCATGCGTGTGGCGGATGTGGTCGGTGCCGGCCACGGCCAGGCCGAAGGTCTTGCGGTTGCCGATCATCCCGCCCACCGAGATGCCGCCGAAGTTGACGCCGTGGTAGCCGCGGTCGCGGCCGATCAGGCGCATGCGCGTGCCCTCGCCGCGCACGCGGTGGTAGGCCAGCGCCATCTTCAGCGCCGAGTCCACCGCCTCGCTGCCGCTGTTGGCGAAGAACACCTTGCCCATGCCGGCCGGTGCCAGCGCGGCCACGCGCTCGGCCAGCTCGAAGGCCTTGGGGTGGCCCATCTGGAAGGGCGGCGCGAAGTCCATCTCGGCGGCCTGGGCCTGGATGGCGGCGGTGATGCGCGGCCGGTTGTGGCCGGCGTTCACGCACCACAGGCCGGCCACGGCGTCCAGCACCTCGCGGCCCGTCACGTCCCAGTAGTGCATGCCGCTGGCGCGCGACAGCAGGCGTGGCGCCTTCTTGAACTGGCGGTTGGCCGTGAACGGCATCCAGTAGGCCTCCATCGACGACGGCAGCTGGCTGCCCACGGCTTCGGCGGCTTGCATCAGGGCGGGGTCGAGGGCTTTGTTCATGGCGGGGCCTGCAGGAAAGGCGTGCGGAATCGCTCGGGCAGTCTAGCCAGCGGCGCACGCAATGTGCTTGCCAAGCTGGACCGGGTGAACCCGGGTCGGCACAATCGGCTGCCGCGATCGCCCCGATTCACGCAAGAACATGCAACCCCAAAGCCCCGCCGTGCAACTGGATGCGATCGACACGGCCATCCTGGCCGCGCTGCAGCGCGAGGGCCGCATCTCCAACCAGGCCCTGGCGGCGCAGGTGCACCTGAGCCCCAGCGCCTGCCTGCGCCGCGTGAAGGCGCTGGAGGACGCCGGCGTCATCGCCGGCTACGTGGCGCTGCTGAACCCGCGCGCCATCGGCCGGCCGGGCACCAGCTTCACCATCATCAACCTCGAGAGCACGCAGCCCGCCGTGCGCCAGGCCTTCGAGCAGGCCGTGGCCGACACGCCCGAGATCCTGGACTGCCACTACGTGGCCGGCGCCAACGACTACCTGGTGCGCTTCACCTACCGCGACGCGGAGGACCTGGAGCGCTTCCACGCCGAGGTGCTGGCGCGCCTGCCCGGCGTGGTGCGCAGCAACTCGATGCTGGTGCTGCGCACCGTCAAGCGCACGACGGCGCTGCCGCTGCCGGGCTGAGGCCCGGTTCAGGCCGCCAGCGCCATGGCCAGCGGGGCGCGCGTGCGGTGCGCCCACTTGGGGCCCAGGCGCAGCGTGTCCAGCACGCTGGCGCTGGCGTCGGCGAAGAACAGCTCCTCCGACAGGCCCAGCCGTTCGAACAGCCGCCGCTGGCGCAGCGAGCGCACGCGCAGGTCGCCCCCGGCGGGCAGCTGCGCGAACAGCGTGGCCGCGCGCTGGGCCACGTCCTGCGCGGCGGCGTCCAGCGCGGGCACGGCGCGCGGCGCCGACAGGCGCGCCTGCACGATGAAGGGGTTGCGGCCCACCACCAGGCCCCAGGGGCGCAGGCCCTGCACGGGGTCGACGCTCAGGGCCTCCAGCTTGGTGAGGCCGAAGGCGCGCGCCAGGGCCAGGCGCGCGGCCAGGCCCACGTCGTGCTCCTGCACCATCGACAGCGCCCAGGCGGCGTCGCTGTCGCGGCCGGCCACCGGAAGCACCAGCGACTTCAGCAGCGTGTGCGCGTGGGCGTCGCCCTGAAGCGCGGCGGCGTGCAGCCAGGCGATGGCCTGCTCGGAATCGGCCAGCGTGGCCGCGCCGCGCAGCATGAGCGCGCCGAGCTTGCGCTGCGCCTCGGCCAGGCCTTCCTGCGCCGCCTTCTCGAGGAAGAAGCGCGCCATCTGCGGGTTGGCCACCGAGAGGCTGTGGTCGGCGTGCAGGCCGTAGAGCAACAGCCAGGCCTCGGCGTCACCGGCGTCGGCGGCGCGCAGCAACCAGGCCGCGCCCTTGCGCACGTTGAGCTGGCCGTCGAACACGGCGCCGGGCAGGCCGGCGGCCGGCAGGCCGCTGAGGCCACGGCCCAGCCACGAGAGCGCGTCGCGCTCGCCGGCGGCGGCGCGCTGCTCCAGCGCCTGGCGCAGCAGGTCGGGGGGCAGTGCGGGCAGGGGCTGGCCGGCGTCGCGGCAGCGCCGCACCAGGGCCACCAGGCCGGCGGCGGCCTCGTCCGACAGGGCGCCCGCGTCGCCGTCGCCCAGCTGGCTGGCCGCCACCAGCGCGGCGGCCGCGGCGGCGGGGCGGTCCTGGGCCAGCGTGCGTTCCGCCAGCCACAGGGCCACGGCCTGGGCATCGACAGCGGCCCGCTCGGCCGCGCGCCGCAGCGCGGCCTGCAGCCGCTGCGCCGCCGGGGCCGACCACGCGGCGTCGAGGATGTCCTCGGCCACGGCCTCGCTGACCGCGGCGCGCCGCAGCAGCGCCAGGCCCTCGTCGGCCTCGGCGCCGCCCAGGCCCAGCAGCACCAGGCCCAGGCGCCACTGCGCGCCGGCGCTGCCGTCGGCCGCGGCGCGCTGCAGCGTGGCCAGCTCGCCGGCCCGCAGCAGCTCGTGCAGGGGAAGGCACTCGGCCAGCACGCGCGCGGCGCGCGGCGCGTCCTGCCGCGCAGCCTGGCGCAGGTGCTCCAGGCCCGAGGGCAGGTGCTGCGGGAAACCGTCGGCCCCCAGCAGGTAGCGGCGGCCCACCTCGCAGCGGGCCACGAGATCGCCCTGGCGCGCCAGGGCCAGCAATCGGATGTCTTGTCGCTTCATGGTCGGGTCTCCCGGTCTGAGCATCACTGCCCGCAACCGTAGGGAGCCCGACCCACAGATCGATGGCGCGAGGATTACCGTTTCGTAAGCCAAGGCCCCGGTGGGACCTTGCGCTTCACGCGGCGGTTAGGCCTCGGTCATCGAACCGTCATCACCGTGTCATCAGAACGAGTGGCGGACCCCGAACTCGTAGCCGGTCGACGTGGCGCCGCCGGTGATGGCCGGCGGCGTGCCCACGGCGTAGCCGGCAAGGCCGTCGTTGGCCACGCGCGCGTAGGTGGCGTACAGCGAGGTGCGCTTGGACAGCGTGTGCACGTAGCCCAGCGCGATCTGGCTGGCGTCGTTGTCGGCGATGCGCGTGCCCGCGGGCGTGCGGCCCTGGCCGTCCGCGCGCGTGTACGAGGCGCGCAGCGAACCCTGGCCCAGCGGCACCGTGGCGCCGATGCTGGTGACGTCGACCTGGCCGGCGCCGAATTCGTTGCTGCGCCACGAGGCCAGCAGGCGCACCGCGCCGAAGTCGTAGGCGCCACCCACGACGATGACGTCGTGCTTGTCGCTGCCCGCGGTCGGCGTGACCTCGGTGTTGCCGATGGCCAGCGACACGTTGAGCGGCCCCGCCGAGTAGCCCACGCGGCCCGCGACCATCTTGCGCCCGGCCACGCCTTCGCCCGCGGCCACCGACACCTGGCCGTACACGCCGCCCATCGAGGGCAGGAAGTAGCTGACCTGGTTGTCCGAGCGCGTCAGGGTGTCGACGTTGCTGCCCAGGCGGTCGCTGAACTTGCCGCCGGCGGCCACGCCGTTGTCGCCGAAGGGGTCGAAGTCGGCCCAGCCGGTGTAGATGGGCGTGAAGTCGCGACCGAGGCGGATCTCGCCGAAGCCGCCGATCAGCGACACGGTGGAGCGGCGGTTCCAGAAGCGGCCGCTGTCGGTCTGGGTGCCGGTGTCGATGTTGAAGCCGTGCTCCAGCCAGAAGCCGGCGCGCAGGCCGCCGCCGAGGTCTTCGACGCCGCGCACGCCCAGGCGGCTGGAGTTGATGCCGCCGCTGGCCAGCGAGCTGACGCTGTCGCCGCCGTTCTTCACCTGGCGCAGGCTGGCGTCGACGATGCCGAACAGCGTGACCGAGCTGGTCTGGGCCTGGGCGGTGGCGGCCGTGGCGCCGGCCAGGGCCGTGAGCGTGAGGAGGGCGAGTTGCTTCTTCATGAGGAGGCTTCCTGTTGGTGGACACGGACCCCGGCCAACCGGCCGGGGGCGCGTGCCGCCGCGGGAGCACACCCGCTGCGGCACGACGTGGTCGCAACTTGGGAAGCCGCCCCGGCCTGGGGCAGGGGCTGTCGCCAAACCGGGCACCCGGCACCCGCAAGGGGCGCCACAAAACGGCAGGACCGTGGTCCCACCGCACCAACCGCGGTGCCGGCAGGGCTGTTCACCGGGCCGCCGGGGCCGCCGTGCGCGCGCCGGGGATCAGGCCACGGTGGCGCGGCGCTGCGCGGCCTCGGCCTTGACGCGGCGGGCCGCGGGGTAGACCACGGTCTCCTCCAGCGCCATGTGGTCGACGTACAGGGCCTCGAACACCGGCAGCGCGGCCTGCAGCAGCGCCAGCTCGTAGCCGTTGTAGCCCTCGGCCACGGCCTTCACGTGCGGGGCGAGCTCGCGCCAGTCCTGCTCGATCCAGTGGTGGTCCTGGCGCAGGCGGCGCACGTAGGCCTCGAGCTCGCCGTCGCCCAGCGACACGATCTCGGGGAACACCAGGCGCTCCTCGTCGTCGTGGTGGTGGCGGCCGGGGCCGTCGAAGTAGGCCAGCACCTGGGCGGCCAGGGCCTCGGCCTGCACGTCCAGGCCCTGGTCGTCGAGGTGCGCGACCAGGCGCTTGAACACGGCCAGCATGTCCAGCGCGGCGCGGTGGGCGTGGTCCAGCGAGGCGAAGGTGTCGTCCGCCCGCTGCGGGCGGCGGGGGCGTTGGTCGCGCGGTGGGCGCTGGGGCAGGGGGTTGGCGGGCATGGCTTCCTCCGTGGAATGGGTTCGGAAGCACTGTCGGGGCGCCGCCGCCCTGCGGGTTTGCCCCAGGTCAAACCGCGTGGGCGGCGCCCCGCTCGCGCGCGATCTGGCCACACAGGAAGGTCCAGACGAAGTGCGCCGCGGCCTGGCTGGTGAGCTCGGCGTGGTCGTAGGGCGGCGACACCTCCACGCAGTCCATGCCCACGAAGGGCAGGTCGGCCAGTTCCTCGAGGATGGTCAGGACCTGGGCGCTGCTCAGGCCGCCGGGCTCGGGCGTGCCGGTGCCGGGGGCGTAGGCGGGGTCCAGGCAGTCGATGTCCAGGCTCAGGTACAGCGGCGGATGGCCGTGCTCGGCCAGGCGGCCGCGGATGGCCTGCAGCACGGGCGCCAGCTGCGCGGCCGACACCAGCCCGCGCAGCGCCCGCGCCGTGAAGATCTGGCCGCCCCGCTGCTGCACGTACTCGCGCGCCGCGCGCTCGCCGGCCGAGCGGATGCCGATCTGCGTGAAGCAGGCGTCGACCACCAGGCCCTCCTGCATGGCCTCGTACACCCAGGTGCCGTGGCCGCTGGGCTCGCCAAAGTGGTCGGTCCAGGTGTCGCAGTGGGCGTCGAAGTGGATCACCGCGAGCGGCCGGCCCAGCTGGCGGCGGTACTCGCGCAGCAGCGGCAGGGTGATGGAGTGGTCGCCGCCCAGCCACAGCATGCGGTGGCGCGCGATGAGCGCCGCAGCCTGCTGCTGCAGCACCTCGCGCATGCGCTCCAGGCCGGTGTTGGGCAGGCGCAGGTCGCCGACGTCGCCCAGCTGGTCCAGCGGGGCGAGGTCGAACACCGGGTGCGTGCCGTCGCACAGCATGTGGCTGGCCTCGCGGATGGCGCGCGGGCCCATGCGCGAGCCGCTGCGGTTGGTGGTGGAGCCGTCCCAGGCCACGCCGGCCACGGCCCAGGGGGTGCCGGGGCCGGGCGGGCCGACCTTGAGGAAGCGGTTGTCGGAGAGGTAGGCGAAGTCGGACATCGGGGCAGGGGGTGGGGCAGTGGAGGCTGTGCCGCAGCGGGCACACTCGCGGCCGATCATAGGCAGCCCCTCCGGCCCCCGCGCAGCGCATGAAGCCCGTCCTCGTCCTCCAGCACCTGCCCGACGACGGGCCGGCCTTCCTGGCCACCTGGCTGGCCGCCCAGGGCCACGCGCTCGAGCTGCGCCACACCACGGCGTGCGACGCCTACCCCGAGCGCATCGACGGCTTCGGCGCGCTGGCCGTGCTGGGTGGCGAGTGGGGCGCCAACGACGAGCGCCCTTCGCTGCGCCAGGCCGAGCACCTGATCCGCCAGGCCGTGGCCTGCGGCGTGCCGGTGCTGGGCCATTGCCTGGGCGGGCAGCTGATGGCGCGCGCCCTGGGCGCGGCGGTGGGGCGCTCGCCCGCGCCCGAGCGGGGTTGGCACGCCGTGCAGCGGCAGCACACGGCGCTGGCCCGGGAGTGGCTGGGCGACGGGCCCGCGGAGCCGGTGCTGTTCCAGTGGCACCGCGACGCCTTCGCGCTGCCGCCGGGCGCCGAGTCCCTCGCGCACAACGCCGCCTGCCCGCACCAGGCCTTTGCGCTGGGGCCGCACCTGGCCATGCAGTTCCACGTGGAGGTGGACGAGGCCAAGCTGCAGGCCTGGGCCGCCGAAGCCGAGGCGGAGGCCCCCGCGCCCGCCACGCCGCCGGGGTGGCACGGCGCGGAGCGCCTGCGCCAGGACACGGCGCGCCACCTCGCTGCGAGCCAGGCGCTGGCGGCGCGGATCTACGCGCGCTGGCTGCGTTTCGCGGGTTGAAGTCGTGATTCCACGATGCGGAAGGCGCTCTGCTGCACCGCCGCAATGCCATCGCACATCGGAGAGGGGCTTTTCACGATGCGGATTGGTGCACGCAAGTCCTTGATTTGACTGGATTCAGTTGTCTGTCTTTTATAAGACATAAGTTGTTTGACATGGCTCCCGCTGAGCGACACTGAGGCCACGGGCCGGACGACACCGGCCCCCTCAGCCACCAACCCAGGAGCCTCACGATGAGCCAGCTGACCCGCCAACAACAGATCGACGCCCTCGAGACCGAATGGGCGCAGAACCCGCGCTGGAAGGGCATCAAGCGCGGCTACACCGCCGCCGACGTGGTGCGCCTGCGCGGCAGCCTGCCCATCGAGCACACGCTGGCCAAGCGCGGCGCCGAGAAGCTGTGGAACCTGATCAACACCGAGCCCTTCGTCAACAGCCTGGGCGCGCTCACGGGCAACCAGGCCATGCAGCAGGTGAAGGCCGGCCTCAAGGCCATCTACCTGAGCGGCTGGCAGGTGGCGGGTGACGCCAACAGCAACGGCGAGATGTACCCCGACCAGAGCCTGTACTCGGTGGACTCGGTGCCCAAGGTGGTGAAGCGCATCAACGCCACCTTCAAGCGCGCCGACGAGATCCAGTGGAGCGAGGGCAAGAACGACATCGACTACTTCGCGCCCATCGTGGCCGATGCCGAGGCCGGCTTCGGCGGCGTGCTCAACGCCTTCGAGCTGATGAAGGCCATGATCGACGCCGGCGCCGCCGGCGTGCACTTCGAGGACCAGCTCGCCGCCGCCAAGAAGTGCGGCCACATGGGCGGCAAGGTGCTGGTGCCCACCCGCGAGGCCGTGGCCAAGCTGGTGGCGGCGCGCCTGGCGGCCGACACCATGGGCGTGCCCACCATCCTGCTGGCGCGCACCGACGCCGAGGCCGGTGACCTCATCACCAGCGACGTCGACGACAACGACAAGCCCTTCTGCACCGGCGAGCGCACCGTGGAAGGCTTCTTCCGCACGCGCAACGGCCTTGACCAGGCCATCAGCCGCGGCCTCGCCTACGCGCCCTACGCCGACCTGATCTGGTGCGAGACCGGCAAGCCCGACCTGGCCTTCGCCAAGGCCTTCGCCGACGCCATCCACGCCAAGTTCCCGGGCAAGCTGCTGGCCTACAACTGCTCGCCCTCGTTCAACTGGAAGAAGAACCTCGACGACGCCACCATCGCCAAGTTCCAGCGCGAGCTCGGCGCCATGGGCTACAAGTTCCAGTTCATCACGCTGGCCGGCTTCCACAGCCTAAACTACGGCATGTTCGACCTCGCCTACGGCTATGCGCGCAACAACATGAGCGCGTTTGTGGAGCTGCAGGAGAAGGAGTTCGCCGCCGCCGAGCGCGGCTTCACCGCGGTGAAGCACCAGCGCGAGGTCGGCACGGGCTACTTCGACGCCGTGACGACGACGATCGAGAAGGAGGCCTCCACGGCCGCGCTCAAGGGCAGCACCGAGGACGAGCAGTTCCTCGACGGCACCCATCACTGACCAGCCGGAGCGCTGGAGGAGACGAGGCCCGGCCCTGCCGGGCCTTTTTTCGTGCCCTGCCGCGGTGGCGTTAGGCTCGCGGCTGCTCCGCCCCCACACCACAGGACGACCCATGATCCGACGCCTTCGAACCCTGGCCCTGGCCGCCTCGTTGTGCCTGCTGGCTGGGCAGCCCGCACGAGCCCAGGCCGACGACACCGAGCAGCGCCTGGCCGCCGCGCGCCAGGTGGTGGCGCTGATGAACGAACACACCGGCCCCGAGAAGATGCTCGGCGCGATGAAGGCCAGCCTGCGCGCACCGCTGGAACAGCAGCTGCGCTCGGCCACCCACCTGACCATGGCGCAGCGCGACCGCGCCGCCGACGTCATGACGGCTGCCCTCAGCGAGGGCATGGGCGAGGTCATGGCGCGGCTGATGCCCGAGGTCAATGCGGCGATGACGCGCCTCTACGTCGAGCGCTTCACGCTGGCCGAGATCCAGGCGGTGCAGGCCTTCTACGACAGCCCGGCCGGGCGCAAGTCGATGGCCGTGGTGGCCCAGGACCTGCCCCAGCTGATGCAGCCGCTGATGCAGGGCCTGAACGCCGAGATGCCCAGGATGCAGGCGCGCGTGGAGGCCGCGCTGAAGCGCCTGGCCGACGAGGGCATCGCGCTGCGCCCGCCGCAGCCCGGCCGCTGA
>ERZ1066136.663-NODE-663-length-22878-cov-13.362660_pt1 | contig 22878 bp, 21 predicted proteins | sample MGYA00382783_ERZ1066136 | MGnify/ENA primary metagenome ERZ1066136 (study PRJEB33369, sample SAMEA5778366) | biofilm metagenome | biome: Industrial cooling water; feature: Water cooling tower basin; material: Biofilm | place: United Arab Emirates | collected... | reverse complement strand
GGCGGGCTGGGCCTCGGCCGCGTCGAGCAGCGGCAGCAGCAGGCGCTCGCGGTCCAGCGCCTGCAGGCGGGCGCGGCCGTCCTCGGGCGTGGGCGCGTCCCAGTAGGCGGGCAGCGCGCGCGCCACGTCGGCGGCGGCGCGGCGCAGCAGCCAGCCCTTCCAGACGATGAGCACCCAGGCCGCGATCGACATCGCCAGCAGCAGCAGCCCGGTGGCGCGGCCGACGCCGTCGGCCGCCTGCCAGAGCTCCATCAGGCCCTGCATGGCGGGGCGGGGCTACAGGCCGAGCACGTCGGCCATGCTGTACAGGCCGGGGCCGCGCTGGTGCAGGAAGTGCGCCGCGCGCAGGCTGCCCTCGGCGTAGTTGGCGCGGCTGCCGCTCTTGTGCGCGATCTCGATGCGCTCGCCGGTGCCGGCAAAGACCACGACGTGCTCGCCGATGACGTCGCCGCCGCGCAGCGTGGCAAAGCCGATGTCGCCACGGCGGCGCTCGCCGGTGTGGCCCTCGCGGCTGAGCACGGCGCGCTCGGCGAAGACGACGCCGCGGCCACGCGCCACGGCCTCGCCCAGCGCCAATGCCGTGCCGCTGGGCGCGTCGACCTTGTGGCGGTGGTGCATCTCCCAGACCTCGGCGTCGTAGCGCTCGTCGAGCGCGGCCGCGGCCGCTTCCACCAGCTTGGCCAGCACGTTGACACCCACGCTCATGTTGGGCGCGAAGACGATGCCCACCTGCTGCGCGGCGGCGCCGATGGCGGCCTTCTGGTCGGGCGTGAAGCCCGTGGTGCCGATGACCACGCGCACGCCGTGGCGCTGCGCCAGCGCCAGGTGGGCCAGCGTGCCCTCGGGGCGCGTGAAGTCGATGAGCACGTCCACGCCTTCGGCCAGCGCCGCGTCGGCGTCCGCCCGCACGGGCACGCCCGTGGCGCGGCCCAGCGGGGCGCCGGCGTCCTGGCCGAGCGCCGGGCTGCCGGGCACGTCAAGCGCGGCGGCCAGCACGGCCTGCGGGTCGGCCAGCACGGCCTCGATCAGCATGCGGCCCATGCGGCCGCTCGCCCCGGCGATGGCGATGCGCAGGGCCATGGCCTCAGCTGGGCTCGAGCGGCGGGTAGCTGCGCACGGCGCCCTGCGGCGCGGGCTCGGCCGGCGGCGCGGGCACGCGGGCCGGCGGCGGCAGCGCCTTGCGCTCGGCCTCGGTGAGCTCCAGCTTCACCTCGGCCGGCGTGCGCTGGCGGCCGATGCTGGCCACGAACTCGCGTTCGGTGGGCAGGTCGGCCGGCGCCTCGACCGACTTGACGCGGTCGCCCTCGAAGAACACCACCACGCTGCGGCGCTGCGCCCCGGTGCCGTCGCGGCGCAGCGTGAACAGGTAGTCCCAGCGGTCGGCGTGGAACGGGTCGGTGAGCATGGGCGAGCCCAGCACGTCGCGCACCTGCAGGCGCGTGACGCCCGGGCGGATGAGCGCGATCTGCTCCTGGGTGACGACGTTGCCCTGCACGATGTCGATGCGGTAGGGCGTGATGCGCCCGAGCAGGCTGTCGGTGTGGTCCAGCGAGGAGCCGCAGCCGGCCAGCAGGCCGGCGGCCAGCAGCAGCGCCACGGCGGGGCGGACGAAGGGGGCGGCAGGAACAGGGAGTCGGCGCATGGCTCGGCACAAGAAAAGGCGCCATCGGCGCCCTGGCTGCACGTGCTGGATATGATCCGCCCGATTCTAGCGAGGCCCATCCGCCGCGCCCCGAGCCAGGAGAGGCGAGTGAAACACGCCGACGAACTCAAGAGCAGCGGCCTGAAGGCGACGCTGCCGCGCATCAAGATCCTCGAGGTCTTCCAGCGCTCCGACCGCCGCCACCTCACCGCCGAAGACGTCTTCAAGGCCCTGCTGCAGGAAGACGCCGACATCGGCCTGGCCACCGTCTACCGCGTGCTCATGCAGTTCGAGCAGGCCGGGCTGCTGTCGCGCAGCAACTTCGAGAGCGGCAAGGCCGTGTTCGAGCTCAACCAGGGCGAGCACCACGACCACCTGGTGTGCCTGGACTGCGGCCGCGTGGAGGAGTTCTTCGACGCCCAGATCGAGCAGCGCCAGCGCGCCGTGGCCGTGGAGCGCGGCTTCACGCTGCAGGAGCACTCGCTGGCGCTGTACGCGCGCTGCGCCAAGGACGCCTGCCCGCACCGGCAGGGCAAGTAGGCCCTGCGGGCCCGGGGGCCTTACTCGGGCGCGCCCTTGTCCATCGCCTCCTGGTGGCGGCGGATGAACTCCTGGTAGGTGTCGATGCCGCGCAGCTGCAGCACGGTGTTGCGCACCGCGGCCTCCACGAGCACGGCCAGGTTGCGGCCGGCGTCCACCGCGATCACCACCTTGCGCACGGGCAGGCCCAGCACGTCTTCGTAGAGCGGCTCGTAGGGCAGGCGCTCGAACTCGCGCTCGAGCGTCTCCTTGCGCACCAGGTGCACGATGAGCTTCAGGCGCATCTTCCGGCGCACCGCCGTCTCGCCGAAGATGGCCTTGATGTCGAGCAGGCCGATGCCGCGCACCTCGAGCAGGTTCTGCAGCAGCTCGGGGCAGCGGCCCTCCAGCGCGGTCTGCGTGATGCGGTAGATGTCGACCGCGTCGTCGGCCACCAGGCCATGGCCGCGCGACACCAGCTCCAGGCCCAGCTCGCTCTTGCCCAGGCCGGACTCGCCCGTGAGCAGCACGCCCAGGCCCAGGATGTCCATGAAGACGCCGTGGCGCGTGGTGCGCTCGGCGAAGTGCTGGCCGAGGTAGCCGCGCACGAGGTCGATGACGTGGCCCGCGCTCTCGGCCGTCACGAACAGCGGGATCTCCGCGCGGTCGCACATGGCCACCAGGCGGGCCGGCGCCTGCACGCCGTCGGCCACGATGATGACCGGCGGCTCCAGCGTCACGATGCGCGCGATGCGGCGCTCGGCGTCCTCGGGGCTGGCGCTCTCGAGGTAGCCCACCTCGCGCCGGCCCACGATCTGCACGCGGTAGGGGTGGATGTAGTTGAGGTAGCCGATCAGGTCGGCGGCGCTGCGCGCGTCGCGCACGGCGGCGTCGTCGAAGCGGCGCTCCGGGTGGCCCTGGCCTGCCACCCAGGCCCAGCGCAGGGCCTCGCGGTGGGCTTCGAACAGCGCCTCGGCGCTGATGCTGGTGGGCTTCATGGGCCCGGCGGCCTCAGGCCACCGACTTCAGCGGTTCCCAGTCGGAGATGAGCTTGTGCACCGTGGCCGCGTCGGCCTCGGTCTTGAGGCGCTCGCGCAGCTCGCGGTCGGACAGCATCTCGGCGATCTCCGACAGGATCTCCAGGTGCCGCTGCGTCGCCGCCTCGGGCACGAGCAGGAAGATCAGCAGCGCCACGGGCTCGTCGTCGGGCGCGTCGAAGGGGATGGGCGCCTGCACGCGCAGCACGGCGGCGAGCGGGTTCTTCAGGCCCTTGATGCGGCCGTGCGGGATGGCCACGGCGTGGCCCAGGCCGGTGGAGCCCAGGCGCTCACGCGCAAACAGGTTGTCCGTGACGATGCCGCGCGCGATGGCGTGCTGGTTCTCGAACAGCAACCCGGCCTGCTCGAAGACGCGCTTCTTGCTGGTCGCGTCCACGTTCACCAGCACGTTGCTGGCGGGCAGGATGGCGGCGAGACGGTTCATCTGGGCATTCCCCTGAGGCTCGTGGCCTCCTGCGACAGCCCCGCCGGGGCGCCGATGGCGCTGCGGGGCGTGCGATTGCAGCAGAACTGCAAAAAACCATGATAGCGCCGGGCCACCGGTCCGAGCCCTGGAGCAGGGCCCCGAAACCGGGGCAGAAGCGGTGGTTTTGCGGCGCCGCAGCAACAACGCAGCGCCGCGGGGCCGCGCGGGCAGCAAAAACGGCCCCGCGGGGCCGTCTGGGGCGGTGCCGGCAGGTGCCGGCGCGCACCGGGCACTCAGGAGGCGCTGGCCACCTGGCGCTTGGGGCTTTCGTGGTGGTGATCCTGCACGCGGTCCTTGTGGCGCACGACCTGGCGGTCGAGCTTGTCCATCAGGGTGTCGATCGCGGCGTACAGGTCTTCTGCAGCATGCTCGACGAAGATGTCGCGGCCCTTGACGTGCAAGGTGACCTCGGCGCGCTGTCGTCGCTCCTTCTCCTTGTTCTTCTCCACCGTCAGCAGCACGGAAACGTCCACCACCTGGTCGAAGTGTCGGGTCACGCGATCCAGCTTGGTGAGCACGTACTCTCTCAAAGCCGGGGTGACTTCGAGGTGATGGCCGCTGATCGTCAAGTTCATCAGAACCTCCTTTTCGGAAAGGGCCGAAGGGACAAGAACGCCGGCGGGTGCCCGGAGGTGGGCGGCCGGCCACGGGACAACGGTGGAGGATGGGTGCGGTGGCGACGCAGCGGCGGGTTCTGCAGAGGGGGCCGGGTCGCGGGGCGGATGGGTGGAAGCCGATGGGTTGAACCCAGTGTGCACCTGTTCAGGGGGTGTGGCAAGGCGGCCGGCACGGCCCTGGTGGCGGCGCGGTCTGGGTGTGAGGAAGTGCCGCGACGCGCCGCGGGCAACCCTCGGTCCGTATCCTGCAAGGGCCCCGGCACGATGCGGCACGCCCGCCGCGCCGACCACGGACACCGACCATGCCCCGCGACCTGCTCATCACCCACGCCACCCTGCCCGACGGCCGCCGCGGCATCGACCTGCTGGCCCGCGATGGCCGCTGGGCCGCCATCGGGCCCGCCCTGCCCGTGCCCGAGGGCGCCGAGGTGCTGGACGCCGCCGGCTGGCTGCTGAGCCCGCCCTTCGTCGACGCGCACTTCCACCTCGACGCCGCGCTGAGCCACGGCCTGCCGCGCGTCAACGCCAGCGGCACGCTGCTCGAGGGCATCCGGCTCTGGGGCGAGCTCAAGCCGCTGCTCACCGAGGAGGCCGTGGCCGAGCGCGCGCTGGCCTACTGCGACTGGGCCGTGGCGCGCGGCCTGGGGGCCATCCGCAGCCACGTCGACGTGTGCGACGAGCGCCTGCTCGCCGTGCGCGCCCTGCGGCAGGTGCAGCAGCAGGTGGCGCCCTGGCTCACGCTGCAGCTCGTGGCCTTTCCGCAGGACGGCGCGCTGCGCCACCCGCGCGCGCTGGCGCTGCTCGAGCAGGCGCTGGCGATGGGCGTGGAGGTCGTGGGCGGCATCCCGCACCACGAGCGCACCAGCGCGGAGGGCGCCGAGAGCGTGCGGCGCCTGTGCGAGCTGGCCGCCGCGCACGGCCTGCCGGTGGACATGCACTGCGACGAGACCGACGACCCCGGCTCGCGCCACGTCGAGACGCTGGCCTTCCACACCCAGCGCCTGGGGCTGCGGGGCCGCGTCACGGGCTCGCACCTCACCTCGCTGCACTCCATGGACAACGCCTATGCCGCGAAGTTGGTGGCACTCATGGCCGACAGCGGCGTGCACGCCATCGCCAACCCGCTGATCAACATCACGCTGCAGGGCCGCTACGACGGCTACCCCCGGCGCCGCGGCATGACGCGCGTGCCCGAGCTCATGGACGCCGGCGTCACCGTGGCCTTCGGCCACGACTGCGTGATGGACCCCTGGTACGCGCTGGGCTCGGCCGACATGCTGGAGGTGGCCTCCATGGGCCTGCACGTGGCGCAGATGACGGGCCAGGCCGCGCAGCGCCGCTGCTTCGAGGCCGTGACCACGAACCCGGCGCGCATCCTGGGCCTGCAGGGCTACGGCCTCGAGCCCGGCTGCCGCGCCGACGCCGTGCTGCTGCAGGCGCGCTCGCCGCAGGAGGCCATCCGCCTGCGCGCGGCGCGGCTGGCGGTGCTGCGCGGCGGCGAGGTGATCGCGCGCAGCGCGCCGGCCACGGTGCAGCTGGCGCTGCCGGGCCGGCCCGAGGCCGTCGACTTCACGCGACAGCCCGACGCCGCGCCGGAAAACCCCGCTGGCTAGAATGAACCCGACCCAGGGACGAGGCGCGCCGGCCCCAAGCCGCAGCGCGAACAGCACGATGAAACTGATCGGATCACTGACCAGCCCCTACGTGCGCAAGGTGCGCGTCGTGATGGCGGAGAAGAAGCTCGACGCGCAGCTCGTGCTCGAAGACGTCTGGGTCAACGACGACATCCTCAAGAGCAACCCGCTGGGCAAGGTGCCCTGCCTGGTGCTCGACGGCGGCGAGGCGGTGTTCGACTCGCGCGTGATCGTCGAGTACCTCGACACGCTGAGCCCCGTGGGCAAGCTGATCCCGCCCAGCGGCCGCGAGCGCATCGAGGTCAAGACCTGGGAAGCCCTGGCCGACGGCCTGCTCGACGCGTCCATCCTGGCGCGGCTCGAAGCCACCTGGTCGGGCCGCACGGCCGAGCAGCGCTCGCAGGCCTGGATCGACCGCCAGATGAGCCGCGTGCACGCTGCCGTGCGCAGCATGGCGCTGGGCCTGGGCGACAAGGCCTGGTGCAACGGCACGCACTTCACGCTGGCCGACATCGCGGTGGGCTGCGCCCTGGGCTACCTGGACTTCCGCTTCCCGCAGATCGACTGGCGCGGCGCGCACCCCAACCTGGCCAAGTGGCACGAGAAGCTCGCCGCGCGCCAGAGCTACATCGACACCGCGCCGCCCGCGGCCTGATCAGCCCGCCACGGGCTGGAAGCTGCCGCTCTGCGCGAGCGGCCAGTACTGGCGGTACACGTTGTGCGGCCACTCGCCGCGGCCGTCCATGGCCGCGAGCAGCGCGCCCGGCTTCACGAAGGGCAGCTGGTGGGCCAGCAGCCGCACCTCGGCCTGCGACACGCGCCGCACGATGTGGCTGGCCGTGATCTCGCCCGGGTGCTGCAGGCCGGCGGCCTGCACCAGCTCCTTCAGCGCCCCCAGCGTGTTCTGGTGGAAGCGCCAGACGCGCTCCATCTTGGTGGGCACCACCAGCGCCTGCTGGCGCAGCGGGTCCTGCGTGGTCACGCCCGTGGGGCAGGCGCCGGTGTGGCAGGCCTGGGCCTGGATGCAGCCCAGGGCGAACATGAAGCCGCGCGCCGAGTTGCACCAGTCGGCGCCCAGCGCCATGCAGCGCGCGATGTCGAAGGCGCTGACCACCTTGCCCGCCGCGCCCAGGCGGATGCGGTGGCGCAGGTTCAGGCCCACCAGCGTGTTGTGCACCAGCAGCAGGCCCTCCTGCAGCGGCGCGCCCACGTGGTCGGTGAACTCCAGCGGCGCCGCGCCCGTGCCGCCCTCGGCGCCGTCGACGACGATGAAGTCGGGCAGCAGGCCGGTCTCGAGCATGGCCTTGCACAGCGCGAACCACTCCCAGGGGTGGCCGACGCAGAACTTGAAGCCCACGGGCTTGCCGCCCGACAGCCGCCGCAGCCGCTCGATGAAGCGCAGCATCTCCACCGGCGTGGCAAAGGCCGAGTGGCTGGCCGGGCTCACGCAGTCCACGCCCACGGGCACGCCACGCGCGGCGGCGATCTCGACCGTGACCTTCGGGCCTGGCAGCACACCGCCGTGCCCGGGCTTGGCGCCCTGGCTCAGCTTGAGCTCGATCATCTTCACCTGCGGGTCGAGCGCGTTCTGGGCGAAGCGCTCGTCGCTGAAGCGCCCGGCCTCGTCGCGGCAGCCGAAGTAGCCGCTGCCGATCTCCCAGATGAGGTCGCCGCCGTGCACGCGGTGGTGCTGGCTGATGCTGCCCTCGCCGGTGTCGTGCGCGAAGCCGCCCTTCTTCGCGCCGCCGTTCAGCGCGAGGATGGCGTTGGCGCTCAGCGCGCCGAAGCTCATGGCCGAGATGTTGAAGACGCTGGCGCTGTAGGGCTGGGTGCAGCCCGTGCCGCCCTCGCCCACGGTGACGCGGAAGTCGTGGCTGGCGATGGCGGACGGCGCCACCGAGTGGTTGATCCACTCGTAGCCCTCGGCGTGCACGTCGAGCTGGGTGCCGAAGGGGCGCTTGTCGGCGTCGCCCTTGGCGCGCTGGTAGACCAGGCTGCGCTGCTGGCGCGAGAACGGTGCCGCCTCGTTGTCGCTCTCGATGAAGTACTGGCGCATCTCGGGCCGGATGAACTCCAGCAGGAAGCGCAGGTGCCCGATCACGGGGTAGTTGCGCAGCACCGAGTGGCGCGTCTGGCGCGTGTCGCGCCAGCCCAGGGCGGTGAGGAACAGGCCGGCCAGCGCCGCCAGCCCGATGGCCGCCCCGCCGCCCAGCACCCAGGCCAGCGCACCCAGCAGCGCCAGCACGGCCGACAGCAGCCAGGCGGTGTAGCGCACCGGGAAATGCTGGTCGAGGCGGTGCAGCCAGGCGTGCATGGACGGGGCCCTCCTGAGGCCGCCGCATGCTACCCAGCCGCGGCGCCACCCGCGCCACGAACTGGGGCGCCGCGGGCCGGCTTATCGGCGCATCGCGGCCGGCGGGCGCCCAGCCACCCGGCGCTCAGGAACCGGCGCCCTCGCCGGCCGCGCCCTGCACGACCTGCCGCGCCAGCGGGTGGTGCAGGCCGCGGCGCGAGCGGATGGCGTAGACCTGCTCGTGCAGGTCGTCGCAGCGGCCCAGGAGGCGCAGGCCGCGCAGCAGCATCAGGTCCTGCACGCCGAGGCGGCTGACCGGGAACACGCCCAGGCCCTGGGCGGCGAACACGGCCATCAGCGCGCTGTCCTCGAACTCGCCGGCGATGTGCGGGCGCAGGCCGTGCTGGTCGAGCCAGCGGTCCAGCGCCGGGCGCAGCGCGGCGTGGCCGGTGGGCAGCAGCACCGGCAGCTGCTGCAGGCAGGCGGGGAAGCGGCCGACGTCGGCACGGCGCACCAGCGCCGCGGGGCCGTACCAGTCCACCGGCGACGAGGCCAGCCGCTCGCTGCTCAGGCGCAGGGTGGCGTTGGGCGGCGCCGGCTGGCCGGCGAGCACGAGGTCGAGGTGGTGCAGCGCCAGCTCGGCCTGCAGCTGCTCGAACTCGCCCTCGTGGCACACCAGCCGCAGCCGCGGCGTGGCCAGCACCGGGCCCAGCAGCGCGTGCGCGGCGAGCTTGGAGATGCCGTCCGACAACCCCACGGCCAGCCGGGGCGACTGTTGTCCCGCGGCCTCGCGCACCTCGGCCGGCAGGGCCTGGCCGATGCGGAAGATCTCCTCGGCGCGCGCGAACGCGGCCTCGCCGGCCTCGGTGAGCGCGAGGCCGCGGCCGGCGGGCTTGAGCAGCTGGTGGCCGAGCGCCTTCTCGAGCTCGCGCACCTGGGCGCTGACGGTCTGCACCGCCATGTCCAGGCGCTCGGCGGCGCGCGCGAAGCCGCCCTCCTTGGCGACGACCCAGAAATAGTGCAGGTGGCGGTAGTTCAGGGTGCTCATGCGGTCCGGTGCGCGGCAGGTTCGGAAAAACCGAAGCGGCCTTCACTGTATTCCTGCTTCGAGCCCGGGCCCGACCTGCCGACCATCCGCGCTCCGCCGCCGCCGCGCGGCCACTCACCTCGACCCCATGGACTTCCTCTTCAACCTCTGGCTGGGCATGCCCGCCTGGATCTGGCTGGCCTTCATCGGCGTGGTGCTGGCCATCCTGGCCTTCGACCTCGGCGTGCTGCACCGCGACGCGCACGAGATCGAGGTGCGCGAGAGCCTGGTCATGTCGGCGCTGTACATCGGCCTGGGCCTGGCCTGGGCGGCGGCCGTGTTCTGGATCTACTACACCCACTCCGGCACCGCGTCCATCGACCCGCAGATCGCCGAGGCCGCCACCGCCAGCGAGCGCGCCTGGACGGCGGTGCAGCTCTACATCACCGGCTACCTCGTCGAGAAGACGCTGGCGCTGGACAACGTGTTCATCATCTCGATGATCTTCACGTACTTCGCGGTGCCCCGCATCTACCAGCACCGCGTGCTGTTCTGGGGCATCCTGGGCGTCATCGTGCTGCGCGCCATCATGATCGGCCTGGGCGCCGCGCTGGTGATGCAGTTCGCGTGGGTGATGTACTTCTTCGCCGTCGTCCTGATCGCCACCGGCATCAAGATGATCGTGATGATGGACAGCGAGCCGGACATCGAGAACAACCCGGTGCTGAAGTTCCTGCGCAAGCGCCTGCGCGTGACCGAGACCATGCACGGCGAGAAGTTCTTCGTGCGCCAGCCCGACGCCCGCACCGGCAAGGTGGTGCTGTGGGCGACGCCGCTCTTCCTGTGCCTGGTGCTGGTGGAGATCGCCGACCTGGTGTTCGCGATCGACTCGGTGCCGGCGATCTTCGCCATCACGCCCGACGCCTTCATCGTCTACACGAGCAACATCTTCGCCATCCTGGGCCTGCGCGCGCTGTACTTCGCGCTGGCCGCCGTGGTGCACCGCTTCCACTACCTCAAGTACGCGCTGGCGATCGTGCTGATCTTCATCGGCGCCAAGATCTTCCTCGGCGACTGGCTGTTCGACGGCAAGGTGCCCGCGGCGCTGAGCCTGTCGGTGACGGCGGGCCTGCTGGCCGGCGGCATCCTGTTCTCGCTGTGGAAGACGCGCCGGCTGGCGGGGCTGAAGTCGGGCCCCGTGGGCTGAGGCCACGGCGGCGCCGGCCGCCCGCGGGCGGCCGGCGGGCTCAGGCGCCGAAGAACGCGATCAGCCGCGCGGCCGTGGCCGCGGGCTGTTCCTCGGGCAGGTAGTGGCCGCAGTCCAGCGCCTCGCCCTGCACGGCGGCGGGGTCGTGGCTGGCGGCGCGCCACAGCGCCAGCGGGTCGAACAGGGCCTGCACGACGCCGCGCCCGCCCCACAGCACGAGCAGCGGGCAGCGCACGCGCTCGCCCGCGGCGCGGCTGGCGCGGTCGGCCGCCATGTCGCAGCTGAAGGCCGCGCGGTAGTCCTCGCACATGGCGTGCACGACCTCGGGCCGCTGCATGCAGCGCTCGTACTCGGCCAGCGCCGCCGGGTGCAGGTGGTCCAGCGAGCCCGCGCCCCAGCCGCCGAGCTTGCGGTGCAGGTAGCGCACGGGGTCGGTGTCGATGAGCCGCTCGGGCTCGGGCGCCGGCTGGGCGAGGAAGAACCAGTGGTAGTAGGCGCGGCCGAAGCGCCAGTCGACGCCCTCGAGCATGTCCAGCGTGGGCGCGATGTCGAGCACGGCCAGGCGCGACACGGCCTCGGGCGCGTCCAGCGCCAGGCGGTGCGCCACGCGGCCGCCGCGGTCGTGGCCGGCCACGGCAAAGCGCTCGTGGCCCAACGCGCGCATCACGGCCAGCACGTCGGCGGCCAGGGCGCGCTTGCCCATCTGCGCCTGCTCGGGCTCGTCGGGCGCGGGCTCGCTGTCGCCGTAGCCGCGCAGGTCGGGCAGCACGAGGCGGAACTGCCCGGCCAGGGTGGGCGCCACGCGGTGCCACATCGCGTGCGTCTGCGGAAAGCCGTGCAGCAGCAGCAGCGGCGGGGCGTCGGGCCGGCCGCCGACGCGGCCGCGCACGCGGCGGCCCTGCACCTGCAGGTCGAGCGGCTCGAAGCCCTCGAAACCGGGGATCGGGGTCTGCGTCATCGTTCGGCCGGCCTTTCCGAGCGCGCGAAGGTCCACGACAGGCCCAGGCCCACCGCCGTGCCCGTGGGCTCGTCGACCAGCGGGCTGCCGCGGTTGGCCGCGCCGCGCACGCTGTCCACGCGCGCGAAGCCGAACACCAACCAGTCACGGTGCAGCCGCCGGCTCAGGTTGAACGACAGCCGCGTGGCCACCAGCCCGGCCTGCGCCTCGTAGGCCGGGCGGCCGGGGCGCGCGAAGGCGGGGGCGATGCCGTAGAAGGTGTCGGCCAGGCGCTGGTCGGCGATCAGCAGGCCCAGGCTGGTGCCCAGGTTGAACCCGGCCACGCGCGTGCCCCAGCTCAGGCTGGGCTCGAGCGCGAGACCGCGGTACTCGAAGCGGTTGTTGAGGTCGAACACGCCGCGCAGCGGCACGGCCGCGCCCAGGTTGCCGCCGAAGGCCGGCCCCAGCCGCCAGCGCAGGCGCGGGCCGAACTCCACCAGCGTGCCGATGTCGGGCATGCCGCGGCGCGCGTCGTTGCTGGAGGCCGCCGAGCCGAAGCTGCCGGCGAAGCCGACGTCGAGCTCCATGCGCTCGGTGCGCGCGGCGCGCAGGCCCACGGTGCCGCGCTCGGCGCGCAGGATGCGGCCGCGGTAGAGCAGGTAGGGCAGCACGATGCCGTTGCTGCTGCGCTGCGCCGCGCCGGGGTAGGCCGGGGAGCGCGCACCGAAGGCGGCCAGGCCGGCCTCCCAGAGTGGCGGCGCGGGGCCGTCGTCGGACATCGGGTCGGTGCTGGCCACGGCGCCGGACTGGTCGGCCACCTGGGCGCGGGCCAGGCCGGTCGCCAGGGCCAGGGCCAGGCACAGCGTCGGCAGGAGGGGGTGTCGCATCGCGGCGCATCTTAGGCGCTGGCTATACTCCGCGCCTTCAGCGCCGATTTGATCCGGATTGCGGGCGCTTCAACAAATGCCGCTAAACAGGACGCCCGTCGCCCGGTGTCCGCGTTGCCTGCGGCACCGGGTTTTTTCATGGGTTCGGTCGGCTCCGTCACGCCACAGAAGATGCGCCTGAGCGCGCCACTGCCACTGCAGAGCGGCGCCGTGCTGCCGGGTTGCGAACTGGTCTACGAGACCTACGGCACGCTCAACGCCGCGCGCAGCAACGCCGTGCTGGTGTGCCACGCGCTCAACGCCAGCCACCACGTGGCCGGCACCGCGCCCGACGGCAGCCTGGGCTGGTGGGACAACCTCGTGGGCCCGGGCAAGCCGCTGGACACCGACCGCTTCTTCGTCATCGGCGTCAACAACCCGGGCTCCTGCTTCGGCAGCACCGGGCCCATGCACCCCAACCCGGCCACGGGCCGGCCCTGGGGTTCAGACTTCCCGGTGGTCACGGTCGAGGACTGGGTCGACGCCCAGGCCCTGCTGCTCGACCATCTCGGCATCACCCAGCTCGCCGCCGTGCTGGGCGGCAGCCTGGGCGGCATGCAGGCGCTGGCCTGGTCGCTGCGCCACCCGCAGCGCGTGCGCGCCGTGGCGGCCATCGCCACCGCGCCCAACCTCTCGGCGCAGAACATCGCCTTCAACGAGGTGGCGCGCCGCGCCATCACCACCGACCCCGACTTCCACGGCGGCCACTTCTACGCCCACGGCGTGGTGCCGCAGCGCGGCCTGCGCGTGGCGCGCATGCTGGGCCACATCACCTACCTGTCGGACGACTCCATGGAGGCGCGCTTCGGCCGCCGCCTGCAGCGTGGCGACGAGGCGCCGCTGGCCTACAGCACGCTGGACATCGAGTTCGCGGTGGAGAGCTACCTGCGCCACCAGGGCGACAAGTTCAGCGGCTACTTCGACGCCAACACCTACCTGCTGATCACGCGCGCGCTCGACTACTTCGACCCCGCGCGCGCCCACGGCGGCGACCTCGCCCGCGCCTTCGCCGCCGCGCGCGGGCTGCGCTTCCTGGTGGTGAGCTTCACCACCGACTGGCGCTTCGCGCCGGCGCGCAGCCGCGAGATCGTCAAGGCCCTGGTCGACAACGCCATCGCCGTGAACTACGCCGAGATCGACGCGCCGCACGGCCACGACGCCTTCCTGCTCGACGACCGGCGCTACCACGCGCTGGTGCGGGCCTGGTTCGAGAAGGTGAAGACGTGAGCGAGAGGAAGGACCTCGAAGTCATCGGCGCGCTCGTGCCGCCCGGCAGCCGCGTGCTCGACCTCGGCTGCGGCGACGGCGCCCTGCTCGAGTGGCTGCAGCGCCACAAGGGCTGCAGCGGCTACGGCGTGGAGCTGGCCGACGACAACGTGCTGCGCTGCGTGCAGCGCGGCGTGGACGTGATCCAGCTCGACCTCGAGGAGGGCCTGGCCCTGTTCGACGACCAGAGCTTCGACGTCGTGCTGCAGATCGACACCCTGCAGGCCATCCGCCACACCGAGCGCATGCTGCGCGAGACGGCGCGCGTGGGCCGCATCGGCATCGTGGCCTTCCCGAACTTCGCGCACTGGCCCAACCGCCTGAAGGTGGCCGCCGGCCGCATGCCGGTGACGCGCGCCCTGCCCTACGAGTGGCACGACACGCCCAACATCCGCGTCGGCACCTTCGCCGACTTCGGCGTGCTGGCGCGCCGCCTGGGCCTGCACGTGACCGACGCCTTCGGCCTGCACGATGGCGCCGTGGTGCGCGTGGCGCCCAACTGGCGCGCCAGCGTGGCGGTGTACCGCTTCGAGCAGAAGTAGCCGCGGCGCGGCAGCTGCGTTCAGGCCGCGGGCAGGCGCACGCGGAAGGTGCTGCCCTCGCCGGGCGTGCTGTCGACGGCGATGTCGCCGCCCAGCGCCTCCACCAGCTGCCGCGTGAGCGCCAGCCCCAGGCCCGTGCCGGGCACGTTGCCGCGCTCGGCGCCCAGGCGGTCGAAGGGGTTGAACAGGCGCGAGCGCTGCTCGGCGCTCAGCCCCTGGCCGCTGTCGGCCACCTGCAGCTCCCAGCCGGCCGTGCCGGCCTCGGTGCCCAGATCGACCGGCACCACGCTCACGCGCACCCAGCCGCCGGGCCGGTTGTACTTGGCGGCGTTGGACAGCAGGTTGCCCACGATCTGCTTCAGGCGCTTGCGGTCGGCCATCAGCACCGCGCCGCGGCCGGCCACCCGGTCCTCGAAGCGCAGGGACAGGCGGTCGCCGCCGGCCTGCACCATGGTCCAGGCCTCGTCCACCACGGCCGCCAGCGGCACCGGCTCCACCACCATGGGCAGGCGGCCGCTCTGCAGGCTGCTGAGGTCGAGGATGTCCTCCAGCAGCGCCAGCAGGTGGCGGCCGCTGCCCAGCACCTGCTGCACCCAGGCGCGCTGGCGCTCGCCGGCGCCGCCGGGCTCCAGCTCCAGCAGCTGGGCAAAGCCCAGCACGGCGTTCAGCGGCGTGCGCAGCTCGTGGCTCACGCGGCTGAGGAACTGGCTCTTGGCGCGGTCGGCCGCGGCGGCGCTGTCGCGCTCCAGGCGCAGCACCTCGGCCTGCTTGGCCGCGGTCACGTCGGTGTGGGTGCCGATCATGCGCAGCGGCCGGCCCTGCGCGTCGCGCTCGATGACGAGGCCGCGCGAGAGGATCCACTTCCAGCGCCCGTCCTTGCACTGCACGCGGTGCTCGTTGACGTAGCGCGCCGTGCGGCCCTCGAAGTGGGCGTCGCGGTCGGCGCGCATCTGCGGCACGTCGTCGGGGTGGGTGCGGCTGTCGAGCGCGTCGGGCGTGTCGGGCAGCTCGTCGGGCGCATAGCCGTACAGCGCCTTGCACTGCGGGCTCAGGATCTCCACGCCCTCCTGCACGCGCCAGTCCCAGACGCCGTCGCCGCTGGCCTGCAGCGCGCCCAGCCAGAGCTCGCTCTGGCGCTGCAGGGCCAGCTGGGCCTCCATGCGCTCGGTGACGTCGAACATGACGCCCACGCGCACGCGCTCGTCGCCATCGCCCTGCGCGGGGCTGCTCATGGCGTGCACCCAGCGCACCTGGCCGTCGCGGCGCACGATGCGCAGCTGGTAGTCGAGCGCGCGGTGCGCCCGCACGGCCGCCTCGACCGGGCCGAGCCCCTGGCCGGCCTCGTCGGGGTGGCGCATGCGCACCAGGGCTTCGCCGTCGGCCAGCACCTCGGCCGGCTCGATGCCGTAGATGTCGCGCACGCGATCGCTCACGAAGCTGTAGCGGCGCCGGCCCTCGCGGTCGATCTCGAGGCGGTAGACCATGCCGGGCACCAGGCTGACCAGCTGCTGCAGCCGCTCCTCGCTGCGGCGCAGCGCCAGCTCGGCCTGCTTGCGCGCGGTGACGTCGGTGACGACGCCGGCGCGCACCACGTGCCCCTCGGGCGTGCGCCCGGCGGCACTGCCCTGCCACAGCACCCAGCGCTCCAGGCCTTCGTCGGCGGTGCGGATGCGGAACTCCAGCTCCATGGGGCCGCCATGGGCCGTGACGCGCGCCACCTCGTCGGCCACGCGGGCCCGGTCGGCGGGGTGGATGCAGCGCGTGAGCGCCGCGACGTCGCGCATCGCCTCGTCCACCGTCACGCCGTAGAGCGCCTGGATGCGCTCGCTGATGAAGGTGAAGCGGCGCACGCCCCCGGGCTGCAGCTCCAGCCGGTAGAGCACGCCCGGCACCAGCGAGATCAGCTCGCGCAGCCGCTCCTCGGCGCGCCCCAGCGCCTGGCGCGTGAGCACGATGTCGGTGATCTCCTCCACCGTGCCCTCGTAGTAGCGCGGGCGGCCCTCGGCGTCGAACACGAGGTGGGCGTTCTCGCGCACCCAGATGCGCTCGCCCGTCTTGCGGCGCCGCACCTCGGACTCGAAGCCGATGACCTGGCCGTCCTCGTGCATGAGGCGCAGGAACTCGTCGCGGCGGCCCGGCTGCACGTACCAGCCGTTGATCTGCGCGCGCACGGCGGCCATCTGCTCGGCCTCGGTGTCGAAGCCATTGAGCGCGGCCAGCGCGGGGTTGGCGCGCAGCGGCCGCCCCTCGGGCGTGTTGCGGTACGCGCCGATGGGCAGGAACTCGAACAGCGACGCCCAGGGGTCGTCGGCGTCGACGGGGTCCTGCGGGGCCATGGGCTTCAGTCCAGCGTGACCTCGGTGTGCACGCTGCCGGCGCGGTCGGCCGTGGCGCTGAGCGCGATGGCCGTGCCGCGCGGGCCGCGCACCACCCACTCGCAGACCGCGCGGTCGCCCGTGAGCTCGCGGCTGGGCAGGAAGGCCTGCAGGCTGGCCTTGGGCGCGTGGCCCTCGAGGTGCTCGCCGACCTCGCGCTCGAGGCCGCTGACCAGCGACACGCCCGCGGGCAGGTGGATGCGGAACACGGTGCCGCGCGCCGTCTTGCGCTCCAGCGCGCGCTTGCTCACGTAGCTGGGCAGGTAGCCGGCGTTGGCCACGGCCAGGCGCACGCGCCAGGTGTCGGGGCCGAGCGCGCGCACCTCGGTGCGCAGCACCTCGAGCTTGGGCAGGCTCAGGCCCAGCTGCAGCAGCCAGGCCGGGAAACGCGCCGCCTCGCGCTCGCGCAGCGGCGGCGGCGGGTTGCGCCAGTAGTTCATGCGGTCCCAGCCGCCGAGCTCCACCATGCCCAGCTGCGGGTGGCGGAAGGGGTACCAGTCGACGTGGGCCTGGCCGCCGCACTGCTCGTCGCTCCACTTGAGCAGCTTGAGGTCGTCCTCCACCGGGTGCTCGCGGTACCAGTCGATCCACTTGTAGTCGGTGATGCCGGCTTCCTTGTTGGGCGCCCAGATCTCCACCGTCCAGAACAGCGCCCCCAGGTGCTCGTAGACCCAGTCCTGCGTGCCCGTGATCACCTGCTTGGGGTGGTACTTGAAGTCGTGCCAGATGCTGATGGCGGGGTAGCCCGTGAGCTTGGCGCCCAGGTCCGACAGGCGCTGGTAGATCCACAGGTCCTCGGGCGTCATGTCGTCGTCGGACTGCGTGCCCATGGGGCGCAGGATGACGCCGCTGTGCGTGTGGAAGCTCACCGCGGCGCCGATGTTGGGGTGCTTCACGATGAAGTCCACCATCGCCCGCACCTCGGGCTCGCTCGTGGGGTAGGGGCCGGCGCCGACCTGCTCGAACTCCTGCCGCCAGTAGGCCGGGAAGTTGCGGTTGAGGTCCAGGCCTTCCATGTCGGGGTTGGCGGTGATCTTCACGCCGTCGAAGGCCTTGAGGCTGCCCTCGGGCACGAGGCGGAAGTACTCGCCGCCGAACTCGCCGGGCTCGCGCGGCACCATCAGGCGCGGGTCGCCGGCGTGCTTCTTGTAGGGGCCGTGCGGGTCGGGGATGCGCATGCTGAGGATGCGGCCGTCGCCGTCCATGTCCTCGATGGTCAGGCCCTCGACCGGCTCCTCGTCGAACGGGTACGGGCGCGTGCTGCTGCGGATGTGGCGCGGGCGGTCGGCCAGGGCCAGCTCGGCGCCGTCGGGGTTGAGGCGCGGCACCATGTAGACGACGCGCGTGTCCAGCAGCTGGCGCACGCGCTCGTCGCTGCCGTAGGTGCTGACGAGCTGGTGCAGCCAGTACAGGCAGGCCGTGCTGGCCGTGAGCTCGGCGGCGTGGATGTTGCCGTCGACCCAGAACGCCGGCTTGTCGGTGTCGGCCCCGGTGGCCTGGTTGGTGATGGCCAGCAGCCAGATCTCGCGGCCCTCGTGGCTCTGGCCGATGGAGCGCAGCTGCACCAGCATGGGCGCGGCGGCGGCGTAGTCCTGCAGCAGGCGGGTGAGCTCGGGGTAGCGGTAGAACTGGTCGAAACGAGGAACGGGGATGACGGGCATGGCGGGCGCGCTCGGGCGGCGGCTTGGATCGTGGCGACCACCCATGCTAAGCGCGCGCCGGCGCGCCGGCACCCGCTACTGACCCTTGAACAGGCCCTGGAAGTGCCGCGAGACGGGCAGCGTCTCGGGCCGGCCGCGCAGCACCAGGTGCATCTGGCCCTCGTCCACGCGCACGGCGCTGGCGATGTGGCGCTGGTTGACGATGACCGAGCGGTGCACCTGCCAGAACTGCGCCTCGTCGAGCTGGGCGAGCAGCTCCTTGAGCGGCGTGCGGATGAGCGCGTCGCCGCCGCCGGCCGGGCCGTCGTAGACCACGCGCGTGTAGCGGCTGTCGGCCTCGAAGTACACGACCTCCTCGACGCGGATCAGCCGCACCTCCTTGCCCACGCCGGCCTGGATGACCTGCAGCGGCGCCGGCCGGCGCACGCTGCCGGCCAGCTGCGCGAGCAGGGCCTGCAGCGCCGCCGGGTCCAGCGCCGGGGCGCCGCCGGCCTCGCGCGTGGCCAGGCGCAAGCGCACGCGCTCCACGGCCTGGGCCAGGCGCGCCGGGTCCACGGGCTTCATCACGTAGTCGACGGCGCCGGCGTCGAACGCGGCCAGGGCGTGGTCGCCGAAGGCGGTGACGAAGACCACGGGCACGCGCCCGTCGATGCGGCGCGCGACGTCGATGCCGCTCATGCCGGGCATGCGGATGTCGAGGAAGCACACCTGCGGCTCGTGCTCGAGGAAGGCGTCCCAGGCGTCGACGCCGTTGGCGCACTGCGCCACCAGCCGCAGGCCCGGCCAGGCCTGGGCCAGCGCGGCGGCCAGCTGCGCGCGCGGGGCCTCCTCGTCGTCGGCGATCAGGGCGGTGACGGGGGCGGTGGTCATGCGGTCTCCAGGGGGGCGGTGATGCGGGCGATGCAGCCACCGCCCGCGGCGTTGTCCAGGGCCAGGGTGGCGCGGCCGCCGAAGGCCTGGGCCAGGCGCGCGCGGCTGTTGGCCAGGCCCACGCCGTCGGCGGCGCCGGGGGCCAGGCCGGGGCCGCCGTCCTGCACCTCGACGACGACGCGGCCGGCCTCGGCGCGGGCGCGCACGGCGATCTCGGCGCCGCCCAGCATGGGCGTCACGCCGTGTTCCACGGCGTTCTCCACCAGCGTGAGCAGCAGGCCCGGCGGCACCTGCGCGGCGGCGGCCGCGGGCTCGACGGCCAGGGTGTAGCGCAGCCGCTCACCCAGGCGCAGCCGCATCACCTCGAGGTACTCGCGCACGGCCGCGGCCTCGTCGCCCAGCGCCAGGCGCGGCCGGTTGAACAGGGGCAGCGTGGCGCGCAGGAAGCCCGTGAGCGCGGCCAGCATGGGCGCGGCGCGGTCGTCCTTGACCTGCACCCAGTGCTGCAGCGCCGCCAGCGTGTTGTAGAGGAAGTGCGGCTGGATCTGCGCCGCCGCCAGCTGCCCGGCCATGGCCAGGGCGCGCGCCTGCTCGGCCTGTTCGCGCAGCCGGGCCTCGATCTGGTGGGCGCGGTAGACGGCCACGAACCACCAGCCCAGGCTGAGCAGCGAGCACAGCCCGATGAACACCGCCAGCACCCAGGCCCGGGCGTCCGAGCCCGGCGCCAGGTCCAGGCCCCGGATCACCAGGGCCAGCAGCAGCAGCAAGCCGGTCACGCCCACGAGCGACCAGCGCGTCAGGGCGCGGCGGCTGGGTTGCCGCCACACGCGCAGCGCGATCGGCCCGGCCAGCGCGCCGGTGCCCGCCAGCAGCAGCGTCAGGGGCGCGGTGGCCGCCGCGGGCGCCATCTGCAGCAGCATGAAGCCCAGCAGCGCGTAGTTGAGCAGCGCCACGGCCACCAGCGTGGGGCCGGGGCGGTCGGCACCGGCGCGCGCGAGCTCGTCGTCGCTGAAGACGCGCGTCGGCCCCGGGTACCAGAGCTGGCTCCAGTCGATGCCCGGCCTCATGGCGCCTCCCCGCCGGCCGCCGGCAGCGGCAGCACGATCCGCGCCTCGGTGCCGGGTGCGGCGGCGCGCAGCTCGAGCCGGCCGCCATGGTGCGCCAGGCGCTCGCGCACGTTGGCCAGGCCCGTGCCCGGCTGCCAGCCCGCGGCCAGGCCCGCGCCGTCGTCGTGCACGACGAGCTGCAGCTCGGCGCCCTCGCGGTGCGCCTGCACGCGCACCAGGCCCCCGGCCACGGCCGGCGCGATGCCGTGCTCCACCGCGTTCTCCACCAGCGTGAGCAGCAGCCCGGGCGGCAGCGCCACGGCCGCGGCCTCGGGCGTGGCGACGAGCTCGAAGCGCAGGCGCCCGCCCAGCCGCGCCTGCATCACGTGCAGGTACTCGCGCACAATGGCCAGCTCCTCGCCCAGGGCCACGCGCTCGCGGCCCAGCAGCTCGGTGGAGCCGCGCAGGAAGGCGCTCAGCGAGCGCAGCAGCGCCGGGGCCCGCGCGTCGCCGGTGTCCACCCAGTGCTGCAGCGCCGCCAGCGTGTTGAACACGAAGTGCGGCTGCACCTGGGCCTGCAGCAGCTTCAGGCGCGCCTCGCTGGCCTGGCGCGCCTCGCGGGCGCGGGCCAGCAGCTCCTGGCGCACGCGCGCCAGGCCCCACTGCAGCGCCAGCAGGCCGGCGACGACGGCCAGCGTGCCCGGCGCCAGCAGCAGGCCCTTGGCCAGCAGCTCCTCGCCGAGGCGGGCCGGGTCGAGCTGGCCGTGGCGCCCCACGTGCCCCGCGACGAAGCCCGTGAGCGCCCCCGCCAGGCCCAGCAGCACCGCGCCCAGCATGCGGCGGCGCAGCTCGACGAGGGCGAACTTCTGCGGCTGCAGCCAGGCCGCCAGCAGCGCCAGCGGCAGGCCCAGCCACACGATCAGGGCCAGCAGCAGGGCCAGCGGCCAGGGCATGTCGAGCTGGCGCAGGCCGGCCACGCTGCCCACCAGCGCACCCAGCAGCCCCAGCCAGACCCCGAGGCCGCGGCGGCTGTAGAGGAAACGGTCGAGCAGCTCAGCCTGCTCGCGCTGCTCGGGCGCGAGGCGCTCGTAGAACGGCGCGGCCCAGGCGGCGTAGGCGCGCTGCAGGCGGTTGCCTTGCGAAAGCGGGGGCGGTGGCGGTTTCACGCGGCGCAGTCTAGGCAGCGCCGCGGGCGGCACGGGCCGGGCCGCGGGCGGGTGGCGGGGTGGCCGTCATGAACGGCCGCCGGCGGCGGCGGGCTGCAGCCGGCGGCGCGCACTCAGCGCGTCTGCACCGCGGCGGTGATGGTGAGGTTGGGCGTGGGCAGGCAGTCCACGCTGGTGCCGCCGAAGTTCACGCTGCTCAGGCTGCAGGGGGCCGCCACCATGGCGTCGACCACGTCGCGGCCCGCCGTCACGGTGCCGAACACGGCGTAGCCGCCGCTGGCGGTGTCCAGGAACGCGTTGTCGGTGGTGTTGATGAAGAACTGCGACGTGGCCGAGTTGAGGACGTTGGTCCGCGCCATGGCCACGGTGTAGCGCACGTTCGACAGGCCGCGGCCGACCTCCAGCGCGATCGGCGCGAGCGTGGTCTTGGGCTGGCCGAACGAGGCCGTGCTCGTGAGCGGGCCGGCGAAGCCGCCGCCCTGCAGCACGAAGGTGGACGGCGCGCCGCCGGTGGGGGAGCGCCCGTGGCGGTGGAACACCGTGCCGTTGTAGAAGCCGCTGTTCACGTACTGCAGGAAGTTGGCCACCGTCACCGGCGCGGCCGTCGGCTCCAGCGTGATGACGATGTTGCCCGCCACGCCGGCGCCGTTGGAGACCGTGAGCGTCACCTGCGGGGCGGGCGCGGACGGGGGCGTCGGCGCGGGGGCCGGGGCGGCCTCTCCGCCACCGCCGCCGCCACAGGCCGTCAGGGCAGCGAGGGAGGCCAGCAGGGCGGCGCGGTGGAGCTTGGCGGTGACGGTCATGCGGGATCCGGTCTGAAGGGGTTGGAACAAGGGCCTCATTCGAACATGAGCCGCGCCATGCCGCGCAGGCTGAACAGGTTGCCGGGGTGCTGGGTCTCCTCCAGCAGGCCCTGCAGCTTGCCCAGGATGCGCGGGCTGCGGCGCGCGCGGCTGACCACGAGGTTGGCGATCCAGGGCCAGCGGTTCACGTAGCTGGCCGTCTCGTAGGTGTCGAAGCGCGGCTTCAGCGCCGCCAGCGTGGCGGCGTAGCGGCCCTGCACGGCGGCATCGTCGGCGGGCGTGGCCAGCAGGGCGTCGGCGGCGGCCAGGCCGGTCTCGAGCGCCTTGCCGATGCCCTCGCCCGTGAAGGCGTAGGTGCTGCCGATGGCCTCGCCCGTGCCGAGCAGCCCGGGCCGCGAGAAGCGCGCGCCGGTGAGCGAGCAGCGCAGCGGCGCTCCCTTGAGCTCGCCGGCCCAGCGGCCCTCCTGCACGAGGCGGCGCGCGGGCTCGTGCAGCTCGCAGAAGGCCTCGAACATGCGCCGCAGGTTGGGGCCGGCGCGGCGCTGGCCGTGGCCGTCGTCGCCGAGCTCGTGGCTGCCGACGACGCCGGTGCCGATGTTGAAGCGGCCGCCCGGGGCCGGGAAGATCCAGCCGTAGCCGCCCTTCAGGCGCGGGTGCCACACCAGCTGCAGCTCGCGCATCTGCGCCGCCAGGGCCGGGTGCTCGATGTAGCCGCGCAGCGCCACGCCGCTGGGCGTGTGGCGCTCGGCAAGGCCGGCGGCCACCAGCGGCGGCGCCGCGGCGCCGGTGGCCAGCACCACCCAGCGCGCGGCGACCTCGGCCA
>ERZ1066136.662-NODE-662-length-22900-cov-12.272620_pt1 | contig 22900 bp, 20 predicted proteins | sample MGYA00382783_ERZ1066136 | MGnify/ENA primary metagenome ERZ1066136 (study PRJEB33369, sample SAMEA5778366) | biofilm metagenome | biome: Industrial cooling water; feature: Water cooling tower basin; material: Biofilm | place: United Arab Emirates | collected... | reverse complement strand
CGCGAAGACCGTGCCCGACCCGCGCCAGCGCCCGGTCTTCACGCCCGAGCACGACCTCGCGCCCGACGCGCCCATGCAGCGCACCGAGACGCTGCCCGCGGGCGGGCGCGGCGCCGAGACCTCGCCGCGCGACGTCTCGATCGAGGAGCTCATCGACCTCGAGCAGCAGGCCGAGTTCTTCATGGTGCTGGGCCAGGACGAGGCCGCCGTCGACCTGCTGGTGGAACACCTGCGCAGCACGGGCGGCGGCAGCCCGCTGCCCTATCTGAAGCTGCTCGAGATCCACCACCGCCGTGGCGACCGCGAGGCCTACGACCGCATGCGGCAGCGCTTCAACCACCGCTTCAACGCCTACGCGCCGGAGTGGGGTGTGGACCTCACCAGCGGCCGCACGCTGGAGGACTACGTCGGCGTCATCCCGCGCCTGCAGCAGGTGTGGGCGCGGCCGCTCGACGCGATGGCCGAGCTGGAGGCGCTGCTGTTCCGCAAGAGCCGCGGCGAGCTGTTCGACCTGCCGGCCTACCGCGAGGTGCTGTTCCTCTACGCCCTGGCGCGCGACCTGCTCGACCGCGCCGCGGCCGACACCGGCAGCGTCGACCTGCTGCTGCCCATGAGCGACGGCACCGAGGACGGCAGCACGGCGCCGGCTCCCTTCCTGGGCCTGGAGCACGACGCCTTCAAGGACACCATGCCGCCCGAAGACCCGCGCCCCACGGCGCCGCTGGACTTCGACCTCACAGGCGGCGACCGCCCCACGAGCATCTTCGACCTGCTCGACGACAAGCCGCGCCCGCCGCGGCAGCCCTGAGCGCGCGGCGCGCTACAGCCGCGCCAGGCGCTCGAGCGCGCGGTTCAGCGTCTCGTCCTTCTTGGCGAAGCACAGGCGCGCGAGCTTCTGCTCGAAGCCGCCCTCGTAGAACACCGAGAGCGGGATCGCCGCCACGCCCACCGTGGTGGTGAGCCAGCGGCAGAACGCCAGCTCGTCGAGATCGCTCACGGCCGAGTAGTCCACCAGCTGGAAGTAGCTGCCCTCGCTGGGCAGCAGGCGCAGCCGGCTCGTGGCCAGGCCGGCCCGGAACAGGTCGCGCTTGCGCTGGTAGAAGGCCGGCAGCCCGAGGTAGGGCGCCGGCTCGGCCATGAACTGCGCCAGGCCGTGCTGCACCGGCGTGTTCACTGTGAACACGTTGAACTGGTGCACCTTGCGGAACTCCGCCGTCAGCGCCGCGGGCGCGGCCACGGTGCCGACCTTCCATCCCGTGACGTGGAAGGTCTTGCCGAAGCTCGACACCACGAAGGCGCGCGCCGCCAGCGCCGGGATGCTGCTGGCGCTGACGTGCGGCTGGCCGTCGAACACCATGTGCTCGTAGACCTCGTCGCTGATCAGCAGCGTGTCCGTGGGCGCCAGCAGGGCGGCCAACTGTTGCCATTCGGCGCGCGTCCACACGGTGGCGCTGGGGTTGTGCGGGCTGTTGACGATGACGAGGCGCGTGCGCGGCGTCAGCGCCGCGGCGATGCGGCCGAAGTCGGGCCGGAAGCTGCCCGGCGTGAGCGGCACGCGCACCACGCGGCCGCCGGCGAGCTCGATGTTGGGCGCGTAGCTGTCGTAGCAGGGCTCGAGCACCATGACCTCGTCGCCCGGGTGCACCACGGCCAGGATGGCCGTGAGGATGGCCTGCGTGGCGCCGGCGGTGATGGTGATCTCGGTGTCGGGGTCGTAGGCGCGGCCGTACAGCGCCTCGATCTTGGCCGCCACGCGCTGGCGCAGCAGTGGCACGCCGGCCATGGGCGGGTACTGGTTCAGGCCCTCGCGCATGGCGCGGTGCACGGCGTCGAGCAGCGTGGGGTCGCAGTCGAAGTCCGGGAAGCCCTGGCCCAGGTTGACGGCGCCGTGCTCGGCGGCCAGCGCCGACATGACGGTGAAGATGGTGGTGCCCACCTGCGGCAGGCGGCTGGTCAGCGCGGGCGTGTGGACGCGCAGGTCGGGCAGGGTGTCGGTGGCGCTCATGGCGGTGGGTCGGGTCAGAGGTTGAAGTCGGTGCCTTCGCCCTGCATGGCGCGCTCGACGAGCGCCGGCGACAGCCGCGGCGACAGCATCTCGGCAAAGGCCACCACGTAGCGCCGCAGCCAGGCGCCGCGCTTGAAGGCCACGCGCGTGACGTTGCTGCCGAACAGGTGGCCCAGCGGCCGCGCCACCAGGCCCGCGGGCGGGCCCTCGGCGCCGCCGGCCATGGCGCTCTCGGCCACGATGCCGATGCCCAGGCCCAGGCGCACGTAGGTCATGATGACGTCGGAGTCGATGGCCTCCAGCGCCACGCGCGGCGCGAGGTGCGCGCGCGCGAAGGCCTGGTCGATGCGCGTGCGGCCCGTCACCGTGGGGTGGTACAGCACCAGCGGCTCGGCCGCCAGTTGCTCCAGCGTGGGCCGCTCCACCGCCGCCAGCGGGTGCGCGGCGGGCACCACGAGCACGTGCTGCCACTCGTAGCAGGGCAGGGTGACCAGGCCCTCGTGCGCGGCCAGGGCCTCGGTGGCGATGCCGATCACGGCCACGTCGTCCAGCAGCATCTGCGCCACCTGCTCGGGCATGCCCTGGTGCAGCTGCACCTGCACCTTGGGGTAGCGGCGGCGCAGCTCGGCCACCGGGCCGGGCAGGAAGTAGCGCGCCTGCGTGTGCGTGGTGGCGATGGACAGCGTGCCGGCGTCCTGCTTGGAGAACTCCTCGCCGATGCGCTTGAGGTTGACCAGCTCGCGCAGGATGATGTCGATGGAGCGCAGCACCTGCTGCCCGGGCTCGGTGACGCGGCGGATGCGCTTGCCATGCCGCGCGAAGATCTCGACGCCGAGCTCTTCTTCCAGCTCGATGATGGCCTTGCTGACGCCGGGCTGCGAGGTGTGCAGCGCCTTGGCCGTCTCGGTGAGGTTGAGCTTGCGCCGCACCGCCTCCTGCACGAAGCGGAACTGCTGCAGGTTCATGGCGCGCCCCCGCCCGCGGGCAGCTGCGCCAGGGCCGCGGCGGCCATGGCGGCCACCACGGTGTCGATCTCGCCGATGGCGGGCTGCAGCGTCACCACCAGGCCCGGGTGGGCGGCGCGCAGTTCGTCCAGCAGCAGCGGCAGGTCCTTGCGCACATGGCCGCCGGCGCCCAGGAACATGGGCAGCACGGTGATGTGCGTGCAGCCGGCGGCGGCGAGCCCGGCGCCGGCCTCGGGGAGCGTGGGCGCCATGAACTCCAGGAAGGCCAGGCGCACCGGCAGGCCGGGCCGCGCGGCGCGCACGGCGGCGGCCACGGCCTCGAAGGGGGCGGCCCAGCGCGGGTCGCGCGCGCCATGGGCAAACAGGATCAGGCCGGGGGTCATGGGTGTGTTCAGCGGTAGCGCACCAGCCACGTGAACGCGGCCAGCGACATCAGCAGGTAGACGAGGCTGGGCACCGAGGCCGCCACCCAGGGCGTCCAGCCCTGCAGGTTGCCGATGTGCCCCGCGAGGTTGTTGAGCAGCACGAAGCTGATGCCCAGCATGATGCCGCCGAAGACCTTGAGGCTCACGCCGCCGGCGCGCGCGTGCAGGTAGGCAAAGGGCAGGGCCAGCGCCACCATCACCAGGCAGGACAGCGGGTACAGCGCCTTGCGCCAGAAGCGGATGCGCTGGCTCTGGCTGGCCTGGGCCTGGTCGGCCAGGTGCTCGCTGTAGCGCCAGAGCTCGATCGTGCTCATGGTCGACACCGGCATCACGGCCGCGGCCACCACGCGCTGGTCCAGCGTGCTGGGCCAGTCCAGCGTGGCGTGGCGCGACAGTTCCACGGCCGGGCGTTCGCCGCCGCGGGCGGGCGGCCAGCGCGTGAGCTCGGCCTCGGTCAGCGTCCAGGTGCCGTCCTCGCCCACGCGCGCCTGGGGCGCGGCCAGGCGCGAGACGAGGGCGCCGTCGTCGTCGAACTCGAAGATGCGCACGCCGGTGAGCGTGCCGCCCGGCCCGGTGCCGGCGACGTTGACCGAGTAGCTGCGGCCGGCCTCGCGGCCCGTGCCCTCGCGGCGCTCCTTGAGCCAGGCGCCCGCGCCGCCGATGGACACGCCGCCCGAGAAGCGGGCCTTCAGCTGCACCAGCTGCTGCTCGGCCGCGGGCGCCACCACGTCGCCCACCACGAAGGTGGCCACGGCGAAGCCCGCGCCCAGCACCGCCAGCAGGCGCAGGGCGCGCCCGGGGCCCAGGCCGCCGGTGCGCAGGATGGTGAACTCCGAGGTCTGCGCCAGGCGCGACAGCGAGTAGATGCCGCCGATGAGCACGGCGATCGGCAGCAGCTCGTACAGGTGGCCCGGCAGCTCGAGCAGCGCCGCCAGCACGGCGTGCCAGGTGGTGCGGCCGCGCTGGCCCACGCCCTCGAGCTCGTCGACGAAGTCGACGAAGAAGAACAGCGACAGGAAGGCCAGCGCCACGAACAGCACCGAGGCCAGGATGTCGCGGTAGAGCAGGGCGCGGACGGTCCTCATGGCGTGTGCATCGCGGCTCAGGCGGCGCGCCGCTTGAGCGCCAGCGGCCAGCGCGCCACGGCGGCGTGGTCGCGCCACCACAGCAGCGCCAGGGCCAGCGCGAAGACGCCGCCGTGCAGCAGCACCAGGGCCGCGCCCAGGCCCAGGCGCCCGCCCGCCACCCAGGCCTGCGACAGGTTGATGAGGTTGTAGTAGACGACGAAGGCCAGCAGCGCGAACAGCAGGTTCCAGTTGCTGGCGCGCCGCGGCGGCGAGGCCGCGAGCGCGATGCCGAGCAGCAGCAGGTTGGCCGCGCCCAGCAGCAGGCCCAGGCGCCAGGCCAGCTCGGCCTGGTGGCGCGGCGTGGGCTCGGCCAGCAGCGTGGCCGTGGGCACGGTGCGCGGGGCGCGCGCCTCGGCCGAGCGCGCCGCGCGCTCGTCGGCCAGCAGGCGGTAGCTCTCGAAGCTGGCCAGCAGGCGCTCGCCGCTCTCCAGGTCGGCGCTGTTGCGCTGGCCGCGTTCGAGCACGAGGTAGCGGTCATCGCCCTCGCGCTCCAGGCGGCCCGCGCGCGCCGTGGTCACCGACTCGGTCTCGCCGCTGCGCGTGAGGATGAAGACGTTGCGCGCGTTGACGCCGTCCAGGCTCTCGCGCTCGACGAAGAACACGCGGCTGCCGTCCGACGAGGTCTGGAACACGCCGGGGGTGACGCGCGCCAGGTCGCCGCGCTGCTGGTAGCGCTCGCGCAGTTCCAGCGTCGCGCGGTTGGCCCAGGGCCACACGAACAGCACCAGCAGCCCCACCACCAGCAGCACCGGCCAGGCCGTGCGCAGCACCGGCCGCACGAAGCGGCCGATGCCCACGCCGCTGGCGAACCAGATGATCATCTCGCTCTCGCGGTACATGCGCGACAGAGCCACCACCACGGCCACGAACAGCGACAGCGCCAGCAGCGTGGGCAGCTGCCCCAGTGTCACGTAGCCCAGCAGCAGCACCACGTCCTGCGGTGCCACCGCGCCGCTGGCGGCCTGGCCCACCGAGCGGATCAGGGCGTTGGTGAGCACGATCGTCAGGATGACCACGAGGGTGGCGCCGAAGCCCCGGGCCAGCTCCTTGCGGACGGTCGAATCGAATACCATGAGTGGTTTTACCTGACCCGTTCGATTATGGACTTCAAGACAAAGATCGCCGACGCGGCGGGCGCCATCACCGTGGCCGCCGATGCCCTGCTCGTGATCGTGGCCTCCACCGAGGCCGCCGCCACCCTGGCCCAGCCGCTCGCCGACGAGTTCGCGCGGGCGCTGCGCGAGGGTGATCTCGACGCCAAGGCGGGCCAGGTGCTGTACGCGCACCGCGTCGAGGGCGTCAAGGCCGCCCGCGTGGCTTTCGCCTTCGCCGGCGGCGCCACGGCGCGCGCCTTCCGCCGCGCGCTGGCCGCGGGCCTGGGCGCGCTCAAGGGCGGCGGCACGAAGTCGCTGGTGGTCACGGCCGCCGGCTTCGGCGCATTGGGCGCCGCCCACGGCGAGGCAGCGGCCGTGGTCGCCGCCGAGGCCACCTACCTGTACCGCGAGACCAAGCCCAGCGCGCCCGCGCCTTCGCGCCTCAAGGCCATCACGCTGCTGTGCGCCGACAAGGCCGAGGCCGCCGCCGTGGCCGAGGGCCTGCGCACCGGCGAGGCCCTGGCCGAGGGCGTGACCCTGGCCCGCGAGTGGGCCAACCGCCCGGGCAACCACTGCACGCCCACCCACCTGGCGCAGCAGGCCCTGGCGCTGGCCAAGACCCACGCGCTCAAGGTCGAGGTGCTCGAGCGCAAGGACTGCGAGAAGCTCGGCATGGGCTCCTTCCTGGCCGTGGCGCAGGGCTCGGACCAGCCGCCCAAGTTCATCGTCATGCGCTGGATGGGCGGCGCCAAGGCCGACGCGCCCGTGGTGCTGGTGGGCAAGGGCATCACCTTCGACACCGGCGGCATCAGCCTGAAGCCCGCCGCCGAGATGGACGAGATGAAGTTCGACATGGGCGGCGCGGCCAGCGTGCTGGGCACCATGGCGGCGGTGGCGCGCCTGAAGGCCAAGGTCAACCTCGTGGGCATCATCGCCGCCACCGAGAACATGCCCAGCGGCCGAGCCGTCAAGCCGGGTGACGTCGTCACCAGCATGAGCGGCCAGACCATCGAGATCCTCAACACCGACGCCGAGGGCCGCCTGATCCTCTGCGACGCACTGACCTACGCCGAGCGCTTCAAGCCCGCGGCCGTGGTCGACATCGCCACGCTCACGGGCGCCTGCGTCATCGCGCTGGGCCACCACCGCAGCGGCCTGTTCAGCGCCGACGACGCCCTGGCCGCCGAGCTGCAGGCCGCGGGCGACGCCGCCTTCGACCCCGCCTGGCGCATGCCGCTGGACGACGAGTACGACGAGGCGCTCAAGAGCCACTTCGCCGACATGGGCAACGTCGGTGGTCGCGCCGGCGGCGCCATCACGGCGGCGATGTTCCTCAAGCGCTTCACGGCCAGCCTGCGCTGGGCCCACCTCGACATCGCGGGCACGGCCTGGAAGAGCGGCGCCGCCAAGGGCGCCACCGGCCGCCCGGTGCCGCTGCTGACGCACTTCGTGCTCGGCCGCGCGCGCTGAGTCACGGCGGCGGGCGGCGCGGGCGCGGGCGGCCGAGGGGGCGGCGTGGAGGTCGAGTTCCACACCGGTCTGGCCGAGCCGCTGGACCACGCCACCAAGCTGCTGCGCAAGGCGCTGCGCCAGGGCGGGCGCGTGCTCGTCGCCACGCCCCAGTTGGAGGCGCTGGCGCGCCACCTCTGGGTGTTCGAGGCCCGCGAGTTCATGGCCCACGCCCGCCCGGGCGTGGCGGCCGCGGTGTGGCGGCGCAGCGCGCTGTGGCTGCTGCCGGGTTTCGACACCGCGGTCGACGCCGCGCCGCGCCCGGCGGTGTGGGTGAACCTGGGCGCCGAGCCGCCGGGTGCGCTCGAGGGCTGCGAACGCCTGATCGAGCTCGTGGCCAGCGGCCCCGACGAGGCCGAGGCCGGCCGCCAGCGCTGGCGCCACTACAAGGCCCAGGGCCACACCCCCGTGGTGCGCTTCGACGGCCGCTGAGGCCGGCATGCCGCTTGCAGCACCGGTGTCGAGCCCGCGCCACCGCTAGCGCTTGTCCGGATGGCGCGATGGCCCCGATGCCTACAATGAACGGCTTTTCTGCACGGCTATTCAGCCCCCTCCGGAGGAACTCTCGATGAACTTCAAGCTTGTCGCCGCCTCGGCGATGACCATTGCCCTGCTGGCCGCCTGCGGCAAGAAGGAAGAGGCCGCCCCGGCCGCTCCCGCCGCGGCGCCCGCCGCTGCCCCGGCCCCGGCGCCCGCGCCCACGACCATCAAGATCGGTCACGTCGGCCCCACCAGCGGCGCCATCGCGCACCTGGGCAAGGACAACGAGAACGGCGCCCGCATGGCCATCGACGAGCTCAACGCCAAGGGCCTGACGATCCAGGGCGTGAAGGTCACCTTCGAGCTGCTGGCCGAAGACGACGCCGCCGACCCCAAGCAGGGCACGGCCGCCGCGCAGAAGCTGGTCGACGCCAAGGTCCACGGCGTGATCGGCCACCTCAACAGCGGCACGACGATCCCGGCCTCCAAGATCTACAGCGACGCCGGCATCCCCCAGATCAGCCCCTCGGCCACGAACCCCAAGTACACCCGCCAGGGTTACGCCACGGCCTTCCGCGTGGTGGCCGATGACGTGCACCTGGGTGGCACGCTGGGCAAGTACGCCGTCACCGAGCTGAAGGGCAAGAGCATCGCCGTCATCGACGACCGCACCGCCTACGGCCAGGGCGTGGCCGACGAGTTCGAGAAGGGCGTCACCGCCGCCGGCGGCACCGTGGTGGGCCGTGAGTTCACCAACGACAAGGCCACCGACTTCACCGGCATCCTGACCAGTCTGAAGGCCAAGAAGCCCGACGTCGTGTTCTTCGGCGGCATGGACGCCGTGGCCGGCCCGATGATGCGCCAGATGCGCCAGCTGGGCATCAACGCCAAGTTCATGGGCGGCGACGGCATCTGCTCGGGCGAGCTGCCCAAGCTGGCCGCCGGTGCCATGCGCGACGGCCAGGTGGTCTGCGCCGAGGCCGGTGGCGTCGACGAGGGCGGCAAGCCCGCGATGGACAAGTTCAAGGCCGACTTCAAGGCCAAGTTCAACGCCGACGTGCAGATCTACGCCCCCTACGTGTACGACGCCGTCATGACCATGGTCGCCGCCATGCAAAAGGCCGACTCGGCCGACCCGGCCAAGTACCTGCCCGAGCTGAAGAACATCACGCACCAGGGCGTGACGGGCACGATCGCCTTCGACGAGAAGGGCGACATCAAGAACGGCGCCCTGACGCTGTACACCTACAAGGGTGGCAAGAAGGAATCGCTGGGCATCGTCCGCTGATCGAGGCGGATCGCCCCGGGCGCCCTGCGCGCCCTGGCATCGAGGGCTCCCCGCGGGGAGCCCTTTTTTGTGGCCGCGCGGCCGGGGCGGGCAGAAAAAAACCCGCCGGGACCATCGTCCGGGCGGGTTCCGCAGCGAAGCGCCGGGGGCGGCTTACTTCAGCTTCACTTCCTTGTAGAGCACGTGCTTGCGCGCCTTGGGGTCGAACTTCAGGAACTCGAGCTTCTCGGGCGTGGTCTTCTTGTTCTTGCTCGTGGTGTAGAAGTGCCCGGTGCCGGCCGTCGACTCCAGCTTGATCTTCTCGCGTCCGCCTTTGCTGGCCATGATGATGCTCCTGTGCTGATCAGGCTTCGCCGCGCGCGCGCAGGTCGGCCAGGACGACGTCGATGCCCTTCTTGTCGATCAGACGCAGGGCGGCATTCGTGACGCGCAGGCGCACGAAACGGTTCTCGCTCTCGACCCAGAAGCGGCGGTACTGCAGGTTCGGCAGGAACCGGCGCTTGGTCTTGTTGTTGGCGTGGGACACGTTGTTCCCCACCATCGGGCCCTTGCCCGTGACTTGGCAGACGCGTGACATCGTCAGCTCTCCTTGAACAGCCGGCACCCCGGGGCCAGAAGGACTGCTGGAGCCCGACGGTGGTGTGTTGCGGCTTGACCTCGCCAGGATCGGGTGGCGGTTTCCCGTGCCAGGCCCCCAAAGGCCGGCAAAGCCCGCGAGTATAGCGCGGGCGGCCGGTCAGCCTTCCTGCTGCTCCAGGAAGCGCTGCGCGTCCAGCGCCGCCATGCAGCCCGTGCCGGCCGAGGTGATGGCCTGGCGGTAGATGTGGTCCTGCACGTCGCCGGCAGCAAAGACGCCGGGCACGCTGGTCATGGTGGCCATGCCGTCCAGGCCCGTGCGGGTGACGATGTAGCCGTCCTTCATCTCGAGCTGGCCCTTGAAGATGTCGGTGTTGGGCTGGTGGCCGATGGCGATGAAGCAGCCCTTGAGCGCCAGCTCCTTGGTGGCGCCGTCCTGCGTGCTCTTCAGGCGCACGCCGGTGACGCCGGAGTCGTCGCCCAGCACCTCGTCGAGCGTGTTCCACAGGTGCAGCTCGATCTTGCCGGCCGCCACCTTGGCCATGACCTTGTCGACCATGATGGCCTCGGCGCGGAACTTGTCGCGGCGGTGCACCAGGTGCACCTTGTCGGCGATGTTCGAGAGGTACAGCGCCTCCTCCACCGCGGTGTTGCCGCCGCCGACCACGCAGACCGTGTCGCCGCGGTAGAAGAAGCCGTCGCAGGTGGCGCAGCCGCTCACGCCCTTGCCCATGAAGGCCTGCTCGCTGGGCAGGCCCAGGTACTTGGCGCTGGCGCCGGTGGCGATGATCAGCGTGTCGCAGGTGTAGCTGCCGCTGTCGCCCTTGAGCTTGAACGGGCGCTCGCGCAGGTCGACCTCGTTGACGTGGTCGAACACGAGCTTGGTGTTGAAGCGCTCGGCGTGCTCCAGGAAGCGCTGCATGAGCTCGGGACCCTGCACGCCGTGCACGTCGGCCGGCCAGTTGTCGACCTCCGTGGTGGTCATGAGCTGGCCGCCCTGGGCGATGCCGGTCACGAGCACGGGGTTGAGGTTGGCGCGCGCGGCGTAGATGGCGGCGGTGTAGCCGGCCGGGCCGGAGCCGAGGATCAGGACGCGGGCATGGAGCGGGGCGTTGGACATGGTGGACGCGGGGTGATGTGAAGAGTGCCGTCGCGTGCGGGCGACGAACGGATCATGAGCATGGGGGCGCACCCATGGGGCGCAAGCCGGGCTATGGGCACAATAGCCCTCGGTTCGAGTCCGATTCTTGCAGAGCGCGCCGCCGAGCGACGCCTGCCACAACAAGAGGAGCCCACCGCATGTCGATGTTGTCCAACCTGGACCTGATCCGCCGCGTGCCGCTGTTCTCGATGCTGACGGCCGACCAGGCCCAGGCCGTCGCCGACAGCGTAGTCAAGCGGCGCTTCCGCCGCGGCGAACTCGTGGTCGAGCAGGGGCGCAAGAGCAACGCGCTGTTCATCCTGCTCAACGGCCGTGCCCGGGTGCTCACGTCCGACACGCGCGGCCGCGAGGTCATCCTGGCCGTGCTCGAGGCGGGTGACTACGTCGGCGAGATGAGCCTCATCGACAACGAACCCCACAGCGCCACCGTGCGCGCCGAGATCCAGACCGACATGCTGGTGCTGGCCCGCGCCGACTTCGCGCGCTGCCTGCCCGAGCACAGCACCCTGGCCTACGGCGTGCTGCGCGGCCTGGTGAAGCGGCTGCGCAACGCCGACCGCCAGATCGAGAGCCTGGCCCTGCTGGATGTGTACGGCCGCGTGGCGCGCACCCTGCTCGACATGGCCGAGGACATCGACGGCACGAAGATCATCCGGCACAAGGTCAGCCGGCAGGACATGGCCAAGGTGGTGGGCGCCTCGCGCGAGATGGTCAGCCGGGTGATGAAGGACCTGGAGGAGCGCGGTGTCATCGAGACGCAGGAAAACGGCTCGGTGATCATCAAGGAACGCCTCACGAATGATTAGCCCCCAGGCTCGCTAGCGCTCGCCACCCCCCGAGGGGGCCGCTCCGCGACGGCCCGGCAGAGCCGGATCCGCGCGGAGGGCTTGGCCGGGCGTCGGTGACAATGTCGGGATGAGTTTTCCCCTCGGTTCGCTGCAAGGCGATCTCGGCGGCGCCCCCGCCGCCGGCGCGGCCGCCGATGCGTCCGCGCCCTGGCGCCGCAAGGCCTGGCTGGGCCTGGGTGCGCTGGCGCTGCTGCTGTTCTTCCTGGCCATGGCCACGCGCCACGCGGGCGACCCGGCCTTCTCCACCTCGGGCACGGGCGAGCCCGTGCGCAACGCCGTGGGCCTGCTGGGCGCGCGGACGGCCGACCTCGCACTGTTCCTGTTCGGCTGGTCGGCCTGGTGGCTGCTGCCGGTGGCGGGGCGCGCCTGGCTGGGGGCGCTGGCGCGCACCCTGCGCGGCGAGCCCGCGCCGGCCCGCGCCGCGCGCGCCCGCGTGGCCGTGGGGCTGGTGCTGCTGCTGGCGGCGAGCTGCGCGCTGGAGTGGTCGCGCCTCTACCGCTTCGAGGCTGCGCTGCCGGGCCACGCCGGCGGCGTGCTGGGCTGGTGGCTGGGCCCGCTGTCGATGCAGTGGCTGGGCTTCGTGGGCTCGGGCGTGCTGTGGATCGCGGCGCTGGTGGCCGGCCTCTCGCTGGCGCTGCGCTTCTCGTGGCTGGCCGTGGCCGAGTCGCTGGGTGCGGCGGTCGACCGCCTGCGCGAGCGCCGCGCCGAGACGCGCGAGCGCGCCGAAGACCTGCGCCTGGGCGAGATGGCCGCGCGCGAGCGCGAGCACGTCGTGGTCGAAGAGCGGCAGGCCGTCGAGGAGCACCCGCCGCTGGTGGTGACGCCCCCGGCCGCGCCGCCGGCGCCCTCGGCCCGCGTGGCCAAGGAGCGCCAGCAGCCGCTGTTCGCCGAGCTGAGCGACACCAAGCTGCCGCAGGTGGACCTGCTCGACGCCGCCGGCCACCGCCAGGAGACCGTGACGCCCGAGTCGCTGGAGATGACCAGCCGGCTCATCGAGAAGAAGCTCAAGGACTTCGGCGTCGAGGTGCGCGTGGTGGCCGCCAGCCCCGGCCCCGTGATCACGCGCTACGAGATCGAGCCCGCCACGGGCGTGAAGGGCGCGCAGATCGTCAACCTGGCCAAGGACCTGGCGCGCTCGCTCAGCCTCGTGAGCATCCGTGTGGTGGAGGTCATCCCGGGCAAGAACTACATGGCGCTGGAGCTGCCCAACGCGCGCCGCCAGACCATCCGCCTGTCCGAGATCCTCGGCAGCGAGGTCTACAACGCCAGCGCCTCCATGCTGACCATGGGCCTGGGCAAGGACATCGTGGGCCACCCCGTGGTGGCCGACCTGGCCAAGATGCCGCACTGCCTGGTGGCCGGCACCACGGGCTCGGGCAAGTCGGTGGGCATCAACGCGATGATCCTGAGCCTGCTCTACAAGGCCGAGGCGCGCGACGTGCGGCTCATCCTCATCGACCCCAAGATGCTCGAGATGAGCGTCTACGAGGGCATCCCGCACCTGCTGGCCCCGGTGGTGACGGACATGAAGCAGGCCGCCAACGCGCTCAACTGGTGCGTGGGCGAGATGGAACGCCGCTACAAGCTGATGAGCAAGCTGGGCGTGCGCAACCTGGCCGGCTACAACAAGAAGATCGCCGAGGCCGCCGAGCGCGGCGAGAAGATCGGCAACCCCTTCAGCCTCACGCCCGAGGAGCCGGAGCCGCTGGAGCGCCTGCCGCACGTGGTGGTGGTGATCGACGAGCTCGCCGACCTCATGATGGTGGTGGGCAAGAAGATCGAGGAGCTCATCGCGCGCTTGGCGCAGAAGGCGCGCGCCTCGGGCATGCACCTGATCCTGGCCACGCAGCGGCCCAGCGTCGACGTGATCACGGGCCTCATCAAGGCCAACATCCCCACGCGCATCAGCTTCCAGGTCAGCAGCAAGATCGACAGCCGCACCATCCTCGACCAGATGGGCGCCGAGGCGCTGCTGGGCATGGGCGACATGCTCTACATGGCCAGCGGCACCGGCCTGCCGGTGCGCGTGCACGGCGCCTTCGTGTCCGACGACGAGGTGCACCGCGTGGTGGACTACCTCAAGCAGCAGGGCGAGCCCAACTACGTGGAGGGCATCCTCGAGGGCGGCGTGCTCGAGGGCGAAGGCGATGCCGCGATGGGCGGCGGCGCGGCCACGGGCGGCGGCGAGGGCGACTCGATGTACGACCAGGCCGTGGCCGTGGTGCTGCAGCACAAGCGAGCGAGCATCTCGCTGGTGCAGCGCCACCTGCGCATCGGCTACAACCGCGCCGCGCGGCTGCTGGAGCAGATGGAGCAGGCCGGGCTGGTGTCGCCCATGGGCCACAACGGCAACCGCGACATCCTGGTGCCCAAGCGGGAAGAATGAGCATGCCTTCGATCTCGCGCCGCACGCTGCTGCTGGCCACCCCCGGGCTCTGGCTCGCGCCCGCAGCGCACGCGCAGGACGCCGTCGAGCGCCTGCGCAGCTTCGTGCGCGACACGCGCTCGGGCCAGGCCCTGTTCACGCAGACCGTCACCTCGCCCGACGGCCAGCGCCGCCGCACGAGCAGCGGCGAGTTCGCGTTCGCGCGGCCCGACCGCTTCCGCTTCGTCTACCGCAAGCCCTTCGAGCAGACGCTGGTGTCAGACGGCCAGAAGGTCTGGATGCACGACCCCGACCTCAACCAGGTGAGCTCGCGCGCGCTGGGCCAGGCCCTGGCCTCCACGCCGGCCGCGCTGCTGGCCGGTGGCGCGCTGGAGCCGGCCTTCAGCCTGAGCGCCGAGCCGGCCGCCGAGGGCCTGGACTGGGTGCGCGCCACGCCGCAGGCGCGCGACGGCGCCTTCCAGTGGATGCGCGTGGGCTTCCGCGGCAACGAGCTGGCCGTGATCGAGGTGCAGGATGGCTTCGGCCAGCGCACGCGCCTGGCGTTCACGCGCTTCGAGGCCAACGTGGCGCTGCCGGCGGATCGCTTCCGCTTCGTGGTGCCGCCGGGCGCCGACCTCGTCGAGCAGTAGCGCGCACACGGGCGCATGGCGCAGGACGGGCTGTTCGACGACACGCCGGCCGCGGGCGGCGCACCCGCCGGCACCGTGCCCCTGGCCGAGCGCCTGCGGCCGCGCACGCTGGACGAGGTCGTGGGCCAGCGCCACCTGCTCGCCCCAGGCAAGCCGCTGCGCGTGGCCTTCGATGCCGCGCGGCTGCCCTCGATGATCCTCTGGGGCCCGCCCGGCGTGGGCAAGACCACGCTGGCGCGGCTGCTGGCCGGGGCCACGGGCGCGCACTTCATCGTGCTCTCGGCCGTGCTCTCGGGCGTGAAGGAGATCCGCGAGGCGGTGGAGCAGGCGCAGCGCCTGGCGCGCCAGGGCCGGGCCACGGTGCTGTTCGTCGACGAGGTGCACCGCTTCAACAAGAGCCAGCAGGACGCCTTCCTGCCGCACGTGGAGGCGGGCCTGTTCAGCTTCATCGGCGCCACCACCGAGAACCCGAGCTTCGAGGTCAATGCCGCGCTGCTGTCGCGCGCCGCGGTGTTCGTGCTCGAGCCGCTGGACGAGGCCGAGCTCGGCGAGCTGCTGGCGCGCGCCCAGGCCGCCATCCAGGGCCCGCAGCCCGACGAGGCCGCGCGCGCGCAGCTCGTGGCCTTTGCCGATGGCGACGGCCGCCGCCTGCTCAACGCCTACGAGAGCGCGGTTGCCGCCAACCCTGGCGCCACCACGCTGGGCCCGCGTCAGCTCGAGGCCGCGCTGGGCAAGCTGCTGCGCCGCGGCGATAAGGGCGGCGACGTCTTCTACGACCTCATCTCGGCTCTGCACAAGAGCGTGCGCGGCTCCGACCCCGATGCCGCGCTGTACTGGCTGGCGCGGCTGCTCGATGCCGGCATGGATCCGCGTTATGCCGCGCGCCGCCTGGTGCGCATGGCCAGCGAGGACATCGGCCTGGCCGACCCGCGCGCCCTGGCCCTGTGCCTCGACGCCGCGGCGGCCTTCGAGCGCCTGGGCTCGCCCGAGGGCGAGCTGGCCCTGGCGCAGGCCGCGGCCTATCTCGCCGTGGCGCCGAAGTCCAACGCCGTCTACAAGGCCTGGAACGCGCTGCGCGAGCAGGTGGGCCGCGATGGCACCCACCCGGTGCCCGTGCACCTGCGCAACGCACCGACGAAGCTGATGAAGTCGCTGGGCGTGGGCGCCGGCTACCGCTACGCCCACGACGAGGACGACGGCTACGCCGCCGGCGAGACCTACCTGCCGCCGCACCTGGTGGGCCAGCGCTTCTACGAGCCCGTGCCGCGCGGGCTGGAGCTGCGCATCGGCGAGAAGCTCGCCGAGCTGCGGCGCCGCGACGCCGAGGCGCGCAGCGTGGCCGGTGGGAAACCCCCGGCCGGAGCCCCCGAGACCGACACCTAGAATCCGCGCCGTTCACCCCGGGCCGGGTTCTTGCATGACTCCCCGGTCAACGGAGATCCCCCCGCATGGAAACCTTCATCCAGCAGATCATCAACGGTCTGGTCCTGGGCAGCATGTACGCCCTCGTGGCCCTGGGCTACACGATGGTCTACGGCATCATCAACCTCATCAACTTCGCGCACGGCGAGGTGCTGATGTTCGGCGCGCTCACCAGCTGGACGGTGGTCACGCTGCTCGTCGACAGCGGCCTGCCAGGCTGGGGCCTGATGCTCATCTCGATGGGCGCGGCCGTGGTCGTGTGCGCGGCGCTCAACTTCACGATCGAGAAGCTGGCCTACCGGCCCTTGCGGAACGCGCCACGCCTGGCACCGCTGATCACCGCCATGGGCATGAGCCTGCTGCTGCAGACCATCGCCATGATCATCTGGAAGCCCAACCCCAAGCCCTACCCGCAGCTGCTGCCCAGCGAGCCCATCGACCTGGGTGGCCCGGTGATCACGGTGACGCAGATCCTCATCCTGGGCGTCACGGCCATCGTGCTCGCGATCCTGATGTACATCGTCAACCGCACCAAGCTCGGCCGCGCCATGCGCGCCACGGCCGAGAACCCGCGCGTGGCGGCGCTCATGGGCGTGAAGCCCGACGTCGTGATCTCGGCCACCTTCGTGATCGGCGCCGTGCTCGCGGCCGTGGCCGGCATCATGTGGGCGGCCAACTACGGCACGGTGCAGCACACCATGGGCTTCCTGCCCGGCCTCAAGGCCTTCACGGCCGCGGTGCTGGGCGGCATCGGCAACCTGGCCGGCGCCGTGGTGGGCGGCCTGCTGCTGGGCCTGGTGGAGGCGCTGGGCGCCGGCTACCTGGGCACGCTCACGGGCGGCGTGCTGGGCAGCCACTACGCCGACATCTTCGCCTTCGTGGCGCTGATCCTGGTGCTCACGCTGCGGCCGCAGGGCCTGCTCGGCGAGCGCGTGGCCGACCGGGCGTGAGGAGGGCACCCGCATGAACTCCACCGCCACCAAGATGGCCGTGTTCGTGGGCTGCGCCATCGCGCTGCTGGCCCTGCCGCTGCTCATGCAGACGGCCGGCCTGGGCGCGGGCTGGGTGCGCATCCTCGCGCTGGCCCTGCTGTACGTGCTGCTGGCCCTGGGCCTGAACATCGTCGTCGGCTACGCCGGCCTGCTCGACCTGGGCTTCGTGGCCTTCTACGCCGTCGGCGCCTACATGTACGCGCTGCTGGCCAGCCCGCACCTGTTCGAGACCTTCCCCTGGATCGCGCAGATGCTGCCCAACGGCCTGCACACGCCGATCTGGATGGTGATCCCGCTGGCCGCGGGCCTGGCTGCGATCGCGGGCGTGCTGCTGGGCACGCCGGTGCTCAAGCTGCGCGGCGACTACCTCGCCATCGTGACGCTGGGCTTCGGCGAGATCATCCGCGTGTTCATGAACAACCTCGAGCACCCGGTGAACATCACCAACGGGCCCCGGGGTCTGGACCGCATCGACCCCATGACCATCGGCCCGCAGGCCGACCCCTGGATCAACTTCGGCAAGCCGCTGGTCATCGGCAACTTCAGCATCCCCTCGGTCACGCTGTACTACTACCTGTTCCTCACGCTGGTGGTGGTGAGCGTGGTGATCTGCCACCGGCTCGAGCAGAGCCGCATCGGCCGCGCCTGGATGGCCATCCGTGAGGACGAGATCGCGGCCAAGGCCATGGGCATCAACACGCGCAACATGAAGCTGCTGGCCTTCGGCATGGGCGCCACCTTCGGGGGCGTGAGCGGCAGCATGTTCGCGGCCTTCCAGGGCTTCGTCAGCCCCGAGAGCTTCAGCCTCATGGAGAGCGTGATGATCGTCGCCATGGTGGTGCTGGGCGGCATGGGCCACCTGCCGGGCGTCATCCTGGGCGCCGTGCTGCTGGCCGCGCTGCCCGAGGTGCTGCGCTACGTGGCCGGCCCGCTGCAGCAGATGACGGGCGGCCGGCTGGACGCGTCCATCCTGCGCCAGCTGCTCATCGCGCTGGCCATGATCAGCATCATGCTGCTGCGGCCGCGCGGGCTGTGGCCGGCGCGTGAACACGGCAAGGCCGCCGCCCAGCCCACGGGCGGCGCGGCCAAGGGAGCGCAGGCATGAGCGGCGGCGACATCGTGCTGCAGGTGGCGGGGGTCAGCAAGCGCTTCGGCGGCCTGCAAGCCCTGTCGGACGTGGGCATCACCATCCGCGCCGGGCAGGTGTACGGCCTGATCGGCCCCAACGGCGCCGGCAAGACCACCTTCTTCAACGTGATCACGGGCCTGTACACGCCCGACGGCGGCACGTTCCAGCTCGGCGGCGCGCCCTACGAACCCACGGCGGTGCACGAGGTGGCGCGCCAGGGCATCGCGCGCACCTTCCAGAACATCCGCCTGTTCCCCGAGATGACGGCGCTCGAGAACGTGATGGTCGGCCGCCACGTGCGCACCAAGTCGGGCCTGCTGGGCGCCGTCTTCCGCACGCCCGGCTTCAAGGCCGAGGAGGCCGCGATCGCGCAGCGCGCGCAGGAGCTGCTCGACTACGTCGGCATCGGCCGCTACGCCGAGTACCGCGCGCGCACGCTGAGCTACGGAGACCAGCGCCGCCTGGAGATCGCGCGCGCCCTGGCCACCGACCCCAAGCTGATCGCGCTCGACGAGCCCGCCGCCGGCATGAACGCCACCGAGAAGGTGGTGCTGCGCGAGCTGATCGACCGCATCCGCAAGGACGGCCGCACCATCCTGCTCATCGAGCACGACGTGAAGCTCGTGATGGGCCTGTGCGACCGCGTCACGGTGCTCGACTACGGCAAGCAGATCGCCGAAGGCACGCCCGCCGAGGTGCAGAAGAACGAGAAGGTGATCGAGGCCTACCTGGGCGCCGGTCACACGGCGCATTGAGGGCCCGATGATGTCCAACGCGAACAACGAGGCCCTGCTGCAGGTCAGGGGCCTGAAGGTGGCCTACGGCGGCATCCAGGCCGTCAAGGGCGTGAGCTTCGAGGTGCGCCAGGGCGAGCTCGTGAGCCTCATCGGCGCCAACGGCGCCGGCAAGACCACCACGCTCAAGGCCGTGACCGGCACGCTGCCGGTGGCCGACGGCGAGATCCTCTACCTGGGCAAGCCCATCAAGGGGCAGGGCGCCTGGGACCTGGTCAAGCAGGGCCTGGTGATGGTGCCCGAGGGCCGTGGCGTCTTCGCGCGCATGACCATCGTCGAGAACCTGCAGATGGGCGCCTTCGTGCGCAACGACAAGGCCGGCATCGCCGCCGACATCGACAAGGTCTTCGGCCTCTTCCCGCGGCTGAAGGAGCGTGCGACGCAGCTGGCCGGCACCATGAGCGGCGGCGAGCAGCAGATGCTGGCCATGGGCCGCGCGCTGATGGCCCAGCCCAAGGTGCTGCTGCTCGACGAGCCCAGCATGGGCCTGTCGCCCATCATGGTGGACAAGATCTTCGAGGTCGTGGCCGACATCCACGGCCGCGGCACCACGGTGCTGCTGGTGGAGCAGAACGCCAGCCGGGCCCTGGGCCTGGCCGACCGCGGCTACGTGATGGAGTCGGGCGAGGTCACCATGACGGGCGAGGCCAAGGCCCTGCTCGCCGACCCCAAGGTGCGCGCCGCCTACCTGGGCGAGTGACGCCCGGGCCCGGCGGCGGCCGGGCCGGATCAGCGGCCGCGGATGAGCATGTCCGCGGCCGACACCACCTGCGAGTTCGTGCCGTCGAGCGTGTCGTAGCCGATGTGCAGGTCCATGCGCTTCACCAGCTTCCAGCTCTTGGGCACGTAGTAGAACTGCACCTGGATCAGCGGCGAGGTGTCGTTGATCACCTTCACGCGGCCGGTGTTGTCGCGCCACTCCACGTTCTGCTGCGAGAGCTTCATGGTGTTCATGCGCTCCTCGTTGCCGTTGGCGTCGAGCAGCCGCGTGCGGGCGCGGTTGATGGCGATGGTGAGGTCGCGGCCCGTGCTGTTGGCCACGCGCACCTCGCACACCACGTGGGCGTCGCTGTCGTCCGAGACGCGGCAGCCCTGGATGGCGTAGCTGGGCCCGCCGGCACTCGCCACGGCCGGGGCCGCCGGCGCCGCGGGGGCGGGTGCCGGCACAGTGGCCTGCACCACCGTAGGCGCCGGCGCCGGCGCGCTGATCATCGGCGGCACATAGCCGCCCTGGGCCGCGGCCGGGGCGGGCGGTGCGGCCAGCGGCAGCGAGGCCACCTGGGGCGGCAGGCCCATGAGCGCGTCGATCACCTGGTTGGAGGCCGGGTCGAAACACGCGCCCAGTTCAGGCGGCATCTCGGCGTTGCGCTTCATCGACTCCTCGGTGAACAGGCGCAGGTCGTTGTGCACGAGGTTGGTCTGGCGCGTGAACTGCGGCGTGCGCAGCGTCATCAGCAGCCGGCCTTCGCTGCGGCGCACCTCGAGCTTCGCGTCCTTCAGGCCGCAGCTGGCCTGGAGGAACAGCACCGCGGCGTTCACCTGCGGCGCATCGGCGCGCGCCGCGAGGGGCGCCAGCAGGGCCGCGGCGAGGGCGGCGGCGGTGATCGGGGTGGTGAGGCGGCGCGGCATGCGGGACTCCTGGGCAGGGGGCGACGCCGGGGCGTCGAACGCGGCGGCAGTTTAGCGGCGGCCCCCTGCACGGCCGTCCTTCGCGCAGAGGGTGCCGCGGGCCTGCCAGCGCCCGAACATCGCGCCAGGGCCGCTGCCTAGAATGAATCGCAGGATCCGTGTCCGCGCGAGCGGGCGGCCATCGAGGGAGAGACCATGACGCGTTTGCCCAAGCCCGCACGCCTCGCCGCCACCTGGGCCGGCTGGTGCCTGGCCCTGCTGGCCCAGGCCGCGCCCGCCCTGGCCCAGCCGGGGCCGGCCGTGGCGCAGCCGCCCGCGGCGCCCGTGCTGCGCGTGGAGCCCGGCATGCACGTCAACCTCGTGCGCGGCGTGGCGGTGGACGCCGCCGGCGCCTGGGCCGTGACGGTGTCGGACGACAAGACCGCGCGGGTCTGGGCCGTGGCCAGCGGCGCCGCCGGCCCGGTGCTGCGCGTGCCCATCTCCGAGGCCGGCCAGAGCGCCGAGGGCCAGCTGCAGGCCGTGGCCATCACGCCCGACGGCCGCCTCGTGGCCGTGGCTGGCCGCAGCGGCCGCACCTGGGCCGGCAGCAACCAGGTCTACGTGTTCGAGCGCGCCAGCGGCCGCCTGCTGCGCCGCATCGACACCGGCTCGGCGCTGCCCGTGGTGACGCTGGCGCTGTCGCCCGACGGCCGCGTGCTGGCCGCCGGCCTGGGCGAGGACGGCGGCCTCAAGACCTTCGACTTCGCCAGTGGCGCGCAGTTGCACCACGACAAGGACTACAAGGGCAGCATCTACGCGCTGGACTTCCGCGCCGACGGCCGCGTGCTGGCCGCGGGCGCGGCCGATGGCGGGCTGCGCCTGTACCTGTCGGACAACGGCGCGCTGCGCCTGGCCGGCAGCACCGGCCTGCCCACGGGGCGCCTCATCGCCCAGGCCCGCTTCTCGCCCGACGGCACCCTGCTGGCCGTGGGCCTGGAGGACACGCCGCAGGTCTACGTGCTCGACGGCCGCAACCTGCAGGTGGCGGGCACGCCGACGCCGGCGGCCGATGGCGCGAGCGCCTTCTCGAGCCTGGCCTGGAGCCCCGACGGCCGGGAGCTCTGGGGCGGCGGCACGCACCGCGACGGCGGCCAGTGGCAGCTGCGCGTGTGGCCGCGTGCCAACTGGCAGCAGTTCGCCGACCGGCCGGTGGCCACGGCCTCGGTGCTGGGCCTGCACACGCTGCCGGGGCAGCGCGTGCTCTACGTCTCGGCCGAGCCGGCCTGGGGCATCGTCGACGGCGCGGCGCAGGTGCAGCGCCGGCAGGTCTCGCCGCTGGCCAGCTTCAACGGGCTGGCGCGCAGCCTCGGGGTCTCGGCCGACGGGCGCCGGCTCGCGTTCTGGTTCGGCTTCCGTCAGGCGCGCATGGAGTTCGACCTCGCCACGCGCGTGATGCGGCCGCTGGACGAGGGCGCGGTGGGCGGGCTGCGCAACCCCGCGACCGAGGCCGCGGGCTTTGCGCTGGAGGGCTGGGAGAACCGCCGCGGCACCGGCTTCAACGGTCGCCGCCTGCCGCTGGGCGAGCTCGAGACCGCGCGCAGCGTCGACATCGCCGCCCCGCGCGGCCAGTTCGCGCTGGGCACCGACGAGCACGTCTGGCTGTTCGGTGCCGACGGCCAGGTGCGCTGGAAGCAGCGCATGAGCAGCATCGCCTGGGCCGTGAACCTCACGGCCGACGGCCGCTTCGTCATCGCCGCCTTGCAGGACGGCACGCTGCGCTGGCTGCGCGCCCGGGACGGCGAGCCCGTGCTGAGCCTGATGCCGCACGCCGACCGCAAGCGCTGGGTGATGTGGACGCCCAGCGGCTACTTCGACGCCGCGCCCGGCGCCGAGGAGCTGCTCGGCTGGCACGTCAACCGCGGCGCCGACCAGGCCGCGGACTTCTACCCGATGTGGACGCTGCGCCAGCGCTTCCTGCGGCCCGACGTCATCGACCGCGTCCTGGCCACGGGCGACGAGGCGCAGGCCGTGGCCGAGGCCAACCGGGCCGCCGGCCGCCCGGCCGATGCCGGCGTGGCTCTGCTCGACGCGCTGCCGCCCGTGCTGCAGCTGGCCGGCACGCCCACGGTGGACGGCGGCAGCGGCACGGCGCGCCTGCAGGTGCGCACCCGCGCGCTGCCCAGCGCGCCCGTGACGGGCCTGCGCGTGCGCGCCGACGGCCGGCCGGCCACGGTGGAGACCGTGGGCACGCCCTCGCGCCCCGACGCCCAGGGCTTCAGCGAGCGCACCCTGCTCGTGCGCTTCTCGGGCCAGCCGACGCAGCTGCAGGTGATGGCCGAGAACCGACACGGCCTGTCGGCGGTGGCGGCGCTGCAGGTGGAGTGGCCCGCGGCCCCGGCCGCCCCGCCGGCGGCCCCGCCGCCGTCGCCGCCGGCCGCGGGCGCCTTCGTCGCCGCTGCCC
>ERZ1066136.660-NODE-660-length-22933-cov-17.468223_pt1 | contig 22933 bp, 12 predicted proteins | sample MGYA00382783_ERZ1066136 | MGnify/ENA primary metagenome ERZ1066136 (study PRJEB33369, sample SAMEA5778366) | biofilm metagenome | biome: Industrial cooling water; feature: Water cooling tower basin; material: Biofilm | place: United Arab Emirates | collected... | reverse complement strand
CCTTCGTGGTCCTCGATCAAACCAGCCTGGCCCTCGAATCCGTCAGCAACCCCACGCCAGTGCTGCTGGCGCCTTGAGGGGACGACGTAGCTGTCCAGGAGGCGGCTGCGCGCAGGGGAGCGGTCCCGATCTTGCGTGTGGTCTGGAATCGAGCGGTCCGGGGATCAGATGGGCGGCTGTGCGCCTGCGGTCGCTCCGCCGCGGAGCGGCGCGGGACGCCGGGCCAGGTGGATCAACACGCCCAGGGCGGCGGCCATCAGGAGCAGGTCGCTGGTCAGCACGTAGGCGCTCACGTTGCCTTCGAGGGCCAGCAGGGCGCCGCCGTGGAAGCGGCCGGAGGGCAGCAGCGAGGCCCAGAACCAGCCCGCGTGCAGTCCCGCGCCCCACCAGACGTGGCCGCAGCCGACGTAGGCCGCGCCCAGCAGGACCCCCAGGGCGGCCAGGTACGCCAGGCGCAGGGGCGCGAGGGTTTCGCCGATCCCGTGCATCAGGCCGAAGCACAGGGCCGAAACGGCCACGGCGCGCCAGGGCGCCCAGGGGCGCAGGATGGTCAGCGGTGCCGCGCGGCTGGTGGCCTCCTCGAACCAGGCGTTGGCCCAGGCCAGGCCGAGGCCCAGGGCGATGGGGGCCAATCCCCGGCCGGAGGCAAGCTCGACCCTGGCGGTGATCGTCGCGTCGCCCAGCAGCAGGGCGCTGGCCCAGGGCAGCGCGTTGGCTAAGGCTCCCAGGCCGAACCCCAGCCCGGCGGAGCGCGCTCGAGCGCGGGTCAAGCCCAGGCCCAGGGGGACCCCGGGGCTGCGGGCCCGGGCGATGCGCCGGCTTATGAACACCAGGGCGGCCACGCTGGCGGCATACAGGGCCAGGTCCCCCGGCGAGGGCGCGTCCGCGAGGCCCCGCAGGGTGCGGCCGGTCAGCGCCTGGGCCAGGGCCATCAGGCTGCCCAGCCCTGCGATCAGCAACAGCTGCTGCAGAGCGAGGGCCGCGGCCGGGGAGCGCAGAAGGACCTTTCGATTCCGGTCATGGGCTTGCATTTTGGACTGGAGTCTAAGTTAGACTCGAGTCCAAGTCGAGCCAGCGCCCATGCCCGCTTCCTCCAGCCGCTCCCGCCGCCGCGATGCCATCCTGGAGGCCGCGGCAGATCGTTTCGTGCGCGAGGGCTACGCCGAGACCACGGTCGACACGATCGCCGCGGCCGCGGGCGTGGCCCGCGCCACGGTCTTCAACCATTTCGAGGGCAAGCGCGCCCTGCTGATCGCGCTCTATGACCGGCAGCAGGAGCGCCTGCTCCAGCGCCTTGCCGAGCGGGCCCCGGGAGCGCCCTGGGAGCGCCAGCTGGCCTGGTTTTTCCGCTCCGGCGAGGCCGAGCTACGCGTCGATGGCGCCCTGACCTCGATTCTGCATGCCGAGGTGCTCCACGACCCGCTGCTTTTGGCCCACGACGAAGTCCGCGGGGCTTTGGTCCGGCGCATCCTCGAACAGATCGTTCAGGATGGACAGCGACAGGGGCGGCTTGCCGCCGGGCTGCGGCCGGGGGCGATCGCGGGCCTGTTCATGGACTGCTGGACGGCCGCGGTCGGCCGCTGGGTGGCCCAAGGGCGGCAGACCCCCCTGGCGGCCGAGGTCCTGCGGCGGGTGCGGCTGATCGTGCGCGGCGTCGGCGCCGGTCCGGGGCCGGCGCCGCGCAGGTCCTGAGGTTTACCCGTCGCTGCGGGGAGCAGCGCGGGCGATCCGAGCCGGCGCTTCCCGCAGCGCGCGGGGCCGCGGCCCCAGGGCCGCGGCGTGAGTGCCGCAGCGTCAGCGCAGCGGCGTCAGCCCCGCACTGTCAGGGCAACAGGGCCAGGGGGACGGGGTTGCTGATCAGGCTGACGTTGCTGCCCTGCAATCCGACCCAGGCGTGGTGCAGGGTGGCGCCGGCCAGGGCGGGCAGGGTGCCGGGCGGCAGGCTCAGGCTGGCCTCGCGGTGGCCGCTCGGGGAGAGCAGGCCCAGGGAGCCGGAGAGGGGCGGCTGGTTGGGGGCGGTCAGGGTCAGCGTGAAGTAGGCGTCGGGATTGAGCGGCAAGAGACCCGTGGTCAGGGGCAGGCCGGGGCTGGTGCCGCTCAAGCTGCCGAGCAGGAGCGCCACGGCGTTGCCCTGGGCCCCGTGCCCGGAGAGGTCGAACTGCTGGCTGCCGCCGGCGGACAGGGACAGGCTGCCCGGGAAGGCGGTCAATTCGGGCAGGTCGATCGCCAGCACGGTCAGGTCGCGATAGCTGCCCGGTCCCCCGCTTTGGGCGGCGATCCAGAGGCGCTCGCCGTCCGCCGACTGCAGGCCCCTGCGGGCGTGCTCCGGGGTGCCGACGGGCGAGGTCAGGCTGCCGCCCCACAGGCGCGCCCCGGTCTGGCCGTCGAAGGCCGTGAAGCGCACCTCTTGATTCCAGCTGTCGTTGGCCAGCCAGCCGAGCGCATACCCCTTCGAACCGTCCGCGTCGATGCGCAGATCGGTCGCATCCAGATCGAAGCCGCTTTCGAGCCCCTGCTCGAAGACGACCTGGCCGCTGGCGGCCTCGAGACCCAGGACCGTCAGGCCGCGCAGGCTCGGGAACATCGGCGACAGGACTTCCATGCCCACCACGTAGAGCCGCGAGCCATCCGGAGCGAGCGCGAGGTCCCGCGGGTAGAGGTTTTGGATGCCCGGGCGGAGGACCTGGTTGTGCCACTGCACCTGGCCGGTCAGCGCGTCGAGGCGCACGCACAGGTAGGCCGATTGGAACTGGGCGTTGGCGGTGCTGATGCCCACCAAGAACAGGCCGCTGCCGTCGGCCGAAAGCGCCGCTGCGGCGACATCGTCGTGGTCCCAAAACTCCTGCTGGCCGGTGGGATCGAACTGTTGGACCCACACGGGGCCGCCGGTCTGGGCGTCGAGGCACACCACCAGCACGTCGGTGAAGGAGCCCTGCTGCCCCTGGCTGGCGCCGATCAGATACAGTCGCGTGCCGTCCGGGCTCGAGATCAGTTTGGGGGTCGAGGCCAGATCCGCCGGCGGGCTGGTGTAGCGCCAGACCAGGGCCCCGGTCTGCTTGTTGCGCGCCGAGACCTGATACACGCTGGGGTTGAACGTGGACGCGAAGACGAAGGGGCCGCCGCTGGCGAGGTCGTAGACCTGCTCCGGGGTGTTCGGCCACAGGTCATCGGTCACCTGCCACTGCAGCGCGCCGGTGCCGGCGTCCAGGGCGGCCGTGAAGTGGCGCTCGCCGTCCTGCGACCCGGCCACGAAGACCTGGCTTCCGCCCGCATCGACCCGCAGGGCCGTCGGCGTGGTCGGCGCCGTGCCGGTCTGCGGGAAGTTGTGGCTCCACAGGCTCTGCCCCGTGGCGCTAGACTGGGCTTGGATCCAGCCTTGCTTGGGGTTCCAGCTGGGGGTCGAGAGGCCCAGCTTCTCGCCCGCGGAGCCGATCGAAATCAGCCGATCGCCGGCGCTGGAGAGCTGCATGTCGACCACGCTCTGGTCGCTGGAGGTCTGGCCGTCGTAGGCCTGCACGGCCAGCAGGGCGCCGTCGCTGAGGCGCAGGCGCTCGATCTGGAAGCTCTGGTCCGTGGTGGGCTGGTACAGAGAGCCCACGGAGGCCAGCTCGTCGCCCGGGAGCAGGGCCAGGTCGCCGCCCAATTCCTGGGCACCGTTGCCCAGGCCCACGCTGCGGCTCCACAGCAGCGCGCCGCTGGTCGGGTCGAGGGCGCGCACGCTGCGCTGGCCGTCCTGAACGGCGAACCAGCTCACGCCAGACAGCAGCAGCCGGCCTCCGGCCGCGTCGCTCCGCAGCCGCACGGGGGTTGCGTTTTCGGCGTATCCCTGCTCCCAGAGCATGGCGCCGGTCGCGTCGAGCCGCTTGATGGCCAGGTCGCTGCTGAGCCGCCCTGCGACCGCCAGACCGCCCTGCGGCAGGCCCAGCGCACGCCAGGCTCCGAAGCCGGGCTGGCCGAAGCTCCATTGCGTGGCGCCGTTGCCGGTCGCCAGGGCGGTCACCTGCACGGCGGCGTGCTCGGCGCAGACGTGGAGGGTCTGACCGTCCGCGGAGAGCGCCAGGTCCCGCCCCCCGACCAGACCAGGCGAGCTGGTGCCGAGCAGCCGCTGCCACAGCAGGGCCCCGTTGGTCGCTTGGCGCGCTTCCGCCGTGGTGATGCTCGAGATGCCGGTATAGACGTTGCCCACATAGGCGGCACCGGTCACGAACAGGCGCGTCTGATCGGCGGACAGCAGCAGCTGGCGCGCGCCCTGCGTATTGACCAGCGCCTGCTCCCACAGGGTCGCGCCGGTGGCGGCGTTCAGGGCCATCAAGCGCGCTGGCATGTTGGGCGCTCCGGCAGGGAAGATCCCCAGCGCGTCCGGGTCGGCGCCGACGGTCACGAACACCCGCGCTCCATCCGCCGAGACGGCCAGGGCCGTCACGCGCTCGTCGTAGCTCGAGCTCGCGCCGCTGGTCAGGGTGCGGTTCCAGAGCACCTGCCCGCTGGCGGCGGAATAGGCCACCAGACCGCCCTTGAGGCGCAAGCCGGGCGCCGGCCGCACCGCCCCGCGCACGAACACCCGGCCGCTGCCCGGCGCCGCGCTGATCCCCAGGCCGATGGTTTCCGCATCGCTGCCGGCCCCGAAGGTGTGATCCCAGAGGGTGGTCGAGCTGGCGCTGTCGAAGGCTACGGTGCGCAGCTGGGGCGCGCCGGCGATCGAATAGCCCGTGGCGTAGATCAGCCCTCCGTCGCTGGCGCTGGCCAAGGCGACGTCCTTGGCGGGGACGGAGACGTCGAAGCGGCTCTGCCAGGCCAGCTGGGCGGGCGCCTCGAGCTGGAGCGTCTGGGCGGCGCTCGGGCCCGAGACGGCCCAAAGGGCGGCCAACGCTCCCAGCAGCGCGCCCAGGGTCCGCCCGGGAACGCTCCGGAGTCTCCGCCCGCGGGCAGCGGCGGCGCGCTGGCTTGAGGTGGCTTTCGCGCTGGATTTCGAGGGCTGGCGATCGCGGTGCGGCATGGCGTTCTGGGATGGGGCTGGGCGATTGGGCTGGGCGATCGGGCTGGGCGATCGGGCTGGGCAATCGGGCAGGGCGATGGGGAGGAAACCCGGGGTGCGGGGCCTCGCTCGTGAGCCTAACGCCCGTCACGATTTTCGCCCGGTTTTCCAGCTTCTGGGCCTTCCGCTCCAGGCGCCTCAGCGCCGCGGGCCGGCAGGCAGGTCGAGGGCGATCGGCTGGCGCTCGTCCAGGCTCAACCAGGGGCCCGGCGCGGGGGCGTGCTCGGGGTGCAGCAGCCAGGCCTGCAGGCGCTCCCCAGCGGGCAGGTGCTCGAGGCGCAGGCGGCCGTCGCCGTCGCTGGCGGGGCCGCTGTAGAGCTGGAACCCGCGGCCGCCGCTCGCGGCGAGCTCTCGGTCGGCCTGCTCGAGGCGCTGGCGCGAAAGCTCGCCCGGGCCCAGCAGCAGCAGGCGCCCGCCCCGCAGCGGCTGCCCCTGGGGGTCGAGCAGGCGCGCCTCGAGGCTCGCTCCGGGCGTGAGCTCGACTTCGAGGCCGCCGCGGATCTCGCGCTCGCCGAGCTCGAAGGGGCCGAGGAGCCGCGGCGCAAACCCGGCCGCGCCGATGCGGACCAGATAGCGCCCGGGCTCCAGACCGTCGAACACGAAGGCGTTCTGCGCGGGCGGTTCCGGCAGGTCTGCGCCTTCGTGCTGAACTTGCATGGTCTGGGCGACCACCGGGCACAGCAGCAGGGCCGAATAATCGCCGTCGGCCAGGGCCGGGTGGTCGTCGGGGATCGGGAACAGGGTCGCGGTCAAGGGCTCGACCGGCACCGGCCGGCCGGCGGCGAACAGGCGCCCGTGCAGCTCCGCGTCGTGGCTGCCGGTGTCCACGGCCTCCGCTTCGGGCTTGAGCACGAATTCGAGCTCGCCGCGGCCCGGCTCGACCACTCGACGGAAATCGGACCAGCCTTCGTGCCTGAACCACACCTCGATCGGCCCCGGTGGAAGGGCCGGGATGCGGAAGCGCCCGGGGCCGTCGGATTCGGCCCGATACCAGCGCTCGGGCTCGATCCCGCGGGCGAACAGGGGCAGCTCGGACGAGCCGAGCTGCTCGGGCCCCACGGGGCCCCCCGCGGGGCCGAGCAGGCGCCCGCGCAGCTCCAAGCCGGGCGCGAGCCGCCGCGACAGGCTCAGGCGGCCGGGCCGACCGAGCTCCAGGCGCTCGACCGCCGGCGCCAGCCCCGCCGCGCGCGCATCGATCGAGAGCAGGCGCGGGCCCAGGCCGGAGCCGGACAGCTCCGCGCCGCCGGCGGCGTCCGTGCGGCCCTCCGCGCGCGCCTCGAGCCAGGTGGCTCCGGTGGGGCCGCGCACGCTGGCGAGCAGCCGCACCTCGGCGCCGGCCACGGCGCGGCCCTCGGCGTCCGCGACCCGCAGCTCCAGGGTCCAGTCGCCCGGCGCCTCCACGAGCTCCGTGGGCAGGGCCAGGGGCGCCGCGCCCGTCGTCTGCCCGGCGCGCACGACGCCTCCCGGTCCGGCTTGCCAGCCGCCGGCCGTGGCCGCGCGCAGTCGGTAGGCGCTGCCGCTGGCCGCGAACGCCGGCAGCTCCAAACGGAAAGCGCCGTCCGGGCCGCTGCGGACCCGCGCGGCGTGGCGCGGCGCCTTGCCCTCGAGCTCGGCCGTGGCGGCCTCCACCTCGACCCCGGCCAGGCCCAGTCCGAACACATCGACCACGCGGCCTTCGAGGTGTCCCAGGCCGAGCGCCGGCGCGTCCAGGGGCGCGCCGGGGGCCGCCGGAGCTCCGGGGGCGGGCGCTGCGGGGACCTGCAGCACCTCGCGCGCCTCCCGGGCAGGCCCGGGGGCCGCCGGATCGGCTGCGAGCGCGAGGTCCGCGGGGCCCTGCAAGCCGCTGCGTGGGCCTCGGGCTTGCGCCCCGTCCGGGGGCGGCCCCAGCGGAGCGAAGAAATAGAGTCCCGCGGAGAGCCCGCCGAGGGCCAGGGCGGCCGCCAGCAGGGCCGGCAGCGCCGGCAGGCCGACGCCCGCTTCGAGGGCCAGCAGGCGCTGGGCCAGGGCCGGGGGCGCGGGCGGGGTCGGGCTGGTTGGCCACAGCGCGGCCGGATCGACCAGCAGCCCAGCCAGGCCGGCGCGCGCCAAGCGGCCGCGCAGGCGCTCGAGTCCGCGCTGGACGCGCTCGTGGGCGCTGGCGGCGCTGATCGAGAGCAGCGCGCCGATCTCGGCGAAGGAGAGCTGTTCGTGGAAGCGCAGCACCAGGGCGCTGCGCAGGGGCGCGGGCAGTTCGGACAGGGCCTGGGCCACCGTTCGGCCCGCTTCGGCGCCTTCAAGCCCGCGGTCGTGGTGTTCGCGGTCGGAGAGCATGGCGTAGCGTTGCTCGCGCGCGGTCCTGCGGCGCCCGGAGCGCCTTGCCATGGCCACCTCGCGGATCGCCGCGCAGCGCAACACGCGCTGCTCGTCCACGGCATCCGCGAGCGACAGGCGCCCCTGCAGCAGCCGCAGGAAGACCTGCTGGACCGCATCCAGCGCCGCGGCCTCCTCGCCGGCCGCGCGCCGCGCCGCGGCATACACCGCGGCCTGGTGCGCGCGCACCAGGCGCTCGAACTCGCTGCGTTCCATCGCTGGGGTTCCCATCGGGTCAGGCTCGACGCCGGGCGCGACGCGCACGGCACCCCCTGGATGCCGCCCGCCGCCGACCATCAGGCCAAATCTCGGATCGTCTGAGACACGCTACCGCCGAGGGCTCCAGCGCCCCGTCCCTTCGCCCATGGGCCAAGGCCCGCTCCGCAAGGCCGAGCGCTGTGCTCTGAAATCAATTCCAAGCCTGTGCCCGGCGCACCGCGACCCCCGGGATGAGCCAGCCCGGATTCCCGGGCGGGAAACCGATTCCCCCGCTTGCGGGCCCAGCGCGGACCGGTTAGGCCTTGAAAAGGATCCCCCGACGCTCGCCCCGGGGGCCCGAGCTTCGCCCGGCAGTTCCCGGAGTCCCCGCCCCGGCTAGACCCAGCGACCCAGGCCCCGGACCGGCTCGCCTCGCATTCCCCGGCGCCCCGCGCCACAACCCGCTCCTGCCCATGCGCTACTCGCTCGCCTGCTCGCCTGCTCGCCCGTGCCGCCCCAGCCCCTGACGCCAGAATCGCAGTGGACGGGCGAGATCTACTTGCCGCCCTACTTGCATCGCGGTGCTCGCCCGACCATCGACAGCGCGCCCAGCGCGGCCCTGTTCAATGAGAACAGCTCGACCTTCCGCCGCTTCGACGTTGGCATCGTGCTGGCGGAGGCCACGAGCCTCCAGAAGTTCGTGCTGTTACGACCGGCCTCGGTGACGCACCACTTCGACGCCGACCAGCGCTACATCGAACTCCAGCACGAGTTCTCGAGCATCGTCGAGGATCCCGCGACCAACGAAGCCATCTACCAATACCGCATCGCCTCGCCCAGCTTCGACAAGGGTCCCAGTGGCCACTACCTGCTGTTCGCGGTGGCGGTGAAGGCTGGCACCGGACCCGTGCTGGACCGTCTCGTGCCTTCGGTCGCCCACATCCCCGAGTTTTCCAGGTGAACCCATGCGCCTAAGCCCGCACTCGCCCAACTTCAGATCCCCGAACACTCAGCCAGGGGTCGTTCCTGCTTCCATCTCCACGTCCTCGATTGCATCCGAGCCTCGAGGTGCAAAAGCGCAGGCCAAGGCAGGCGTTGGGAACCACGCGATTGCTTTCGCGCTGACAGTCCTATGTGCCTGGGTCTCCGCGGGGCGGTCCGCTGAGGCCCAGCAGCAAACCAGCGAGGGCGTCCAGGCCTCTGGCTATTGGATCCCGAACGGGGGCCAGTGGCCCGAGCAGGTGCTGTTCGCTTCTTCCGGGCCCGGCTGCAGCACGGAGATCTGGGTCGATCGCTTGGGCTTTTGCTTAGGCCAACCCGGCGCCGGCCCCGCGGCCGTGGTCCGCAGGACCTTCGCCGAGGTCCTGGGGACCGCTGCCGAGGCGCAGCGTGCGGATTCTGAGCCTGAACTGACCGGCGTCGAGCCGCTCGGCCACCGCCACAGCTTTTTCCTGGGCCGAGATCCCGCCAGTTGGGCTGGGGGCTTGACCGCCTACGCGGCCCTCGAAACGACCGAAGGGCTTCGCGTTTATCCGGGGGAGCGAGGCCTGTGGGTTGGAAGGTCTCCGCAGGGTTTCCGGTTCGTGCCGCTGGCGGCCGCCAGCCTCGATCCCGTGAATGGATCCGAAGCGCCTTCGAGCAGCAAAGCGGTCGTGCCCTTTGCCCAGGGCGAATGGTCCACCTTCCTTGGCGCCGCATGCACCAACGGCAGCGAGCTAGCCGGCGATGCATGCGTCTCGGCGGACGGAGATCTGATCGTCGCGATCTTTTCCGAATGCACTCGGTTTTATGCGGGCATCGGTCAGGATCCGTCGGCCGCCGGAACTCCGACTTTAGGGGCTTCTCCGAATCGCGACTACTGGATCGCCCGATTCGACGGAGACTCCGGGCGGCTGGAGTGGCTAACGAACCTCGGAGGCAGCGATAATGACTATTCTGTCTACCTGACGATGACTCCGGACGGGAGCATCGCGATGGCCGGGTGGACTCAGTCCCAGGATTTCCCGCTGACCGCGGGCGCCATCGACAGCAGTTTTCCTCCGCCGCTGCTGCAGAAGGGGTTCCTGACGATCCTGTCCGCCGGCGGCGAGGCCATCCAGTATTCGAGCTACCTCGGCTTGGCCAGCATTTTTGTGCCTTTTGCGGTCGCCGTCGACCCGGGGGGCCGATTGGCCGTGGGCGGGCTCTGCTCGACCTCTCTGTCGCCCGGGCTCGAGGCCTGGCAAACCCCGGGGTGGCCGGATCCGGTCGCGTCGGGCTCGAGCTCGGAAGCGGGTTTGGTCGTCTTCGACCTCGCCACGATGCAGGTCGACTACGCCGGCCTGCTGGGAGGACCGGGTGGTGAGTGTATCTATGCCATGACCTTCGAGGCCAACGGCGCCTTGACAGCGGTCGGCTTGACCGGCTCGAACAAGCAGGGATTTCCGAAGACTCCCGGCGCCTACACGATTCCCGGTTGGGCCAGTCAGTGGCCTGGGACGCCAAGTCCAAGTCCCTCGCCCTACTTGTTTGTGACACGCATCGCACCGGACGGCAAGTCGTTCGAATACTCGGCCTGGATCGGCCAGAACAGCCAGCCAGAGATCCAGGTCGCAGTCCTGCCCGACCGCTCGACCGTGATCGCGGGAAGCGCCCTGGGTGTGAATACGAGCCTGCCGGTGACGCCGGGGGTGTTCGATCCGACCCCGGGGTCCGGTGACGCTTTCCTGATGCAACTCAAGCCCGATGGCAAAGGTCTGGCTTGGTGCACCTTCTTGAGCACCATCGCGACGATCGAGTATGTCAGTTCACTGGAGGTCGACAGGTCGGGGATGCTGACGCTGGTTTCCCAGTACGGCCTGTGGCCGCCGGTGAAGTCCTACGGCCCCGGTTTCGGGGCAGGCCACGTTGCCGCCCGCATTGCACCGGGTGCGACGAAAGTGCTTTACTCCGTGGCGCTGACCGAAGCATCTTCTCCGTATGGTCCCGTGGGCGGCGGAGCGCTGCCCGGCAGCCGCATCGGAATGGCCGGCACGGCCTATTACACGGGATTCCCCGTCTCGCCGGACGCCTTCGATACGACCCAGAATGGCGTCAACGACGGCTACGCGGCGGTGCTGAGCCTGTTGCCGGATGGGATCCGGCACTTGGAGGGCAGCGGCTCGAGCTGTGCGGCCGGTTTGACCCTGGGGGCCACGCGGCCGGCGTGGCCGGGGCAGGCGGACTTTTCCCTGTACCTGAGCGGGGGCCCGCCGTCGGGCCTGGGAGTGCTGGCGATCGGGGCCCACAGCGCGGTGCCCGTGGATGTGGGCGGGGCGCTGTCGTGGGTCGATCCGGCCAGCGGGCCGGCGCTGCTGCCCATGCAGCTCGGCCCCCAGGGCTTCCGCGAACTGCCCCTGCCGATCCCCGCGGGCGTGAGCGGCGGCGAGCTGGCCGTGCAAGCCTTCCTGCTGCCGCCCCCGGGCTGCGGCCAGCCGCTGCTCAGCAGCCACGGCCTCGCGATCCGCCTGCTCTGAGGCGGACGCGTGCATCGGTGCTTCGGCCACCGATCCTCCCGCCGCTCGATGCGGGCAAGCAACCGCCGGAAGTGCCTGCATCGGCCGTAGCTGTTCGGAAGGCTGGCCCATGTCCACCTTGCCGATCGCCGGGCAGCGCACCGCACGCTGCGCACGCCTAGGGTAGCCCCGAGGACGCCAGCGCCCCGCGCATCGGCCGGCGGCCCAAGGCGGGCCCAGCAGGCCCACGGCCTACCATCGAGAGTGCTCCCAGGTCCGTGCCCGGCGCACCGCGAAGCCCCGGGGATGAGCCGGCCCGGATTCCCGGGCGGGAAACCGATTCCCCCGCTTGCGGGCCCAGCGCGGACCGGTTAGGCCTTGAAAAGGATCCCCCGACGCTCGCCCCGGGGGCCCGAGCTTCGCCCGGCAGTTCCCGGAGTCCCCGCCCCGGCTAGACCCAGCGACCCAGGCCCCGGACCGGCTCGCCTCGCATTCCCCGGCGCCCCGCGCCACAACCCGCTCCTGCCCATGCGCTACTCGCTCGCCTGCTCGCCTGCTCGCCTGCTCGCCCGTGCTGCCCTGGCCCTCCTCTGCCTCGCTTCCGCTGAGGCCCAGACCTCGGGACCCGAAGTGATCGGCTCCTGGTCCAAAAAGCATAACTGGTCCGCTCAGATCAAATCGCCCAACCCGCCCCCGCCTCACAACGGCAGCCACTCGCCCGGAGTCGAGGAGATTGCGCACGCCGCCCTGATCACGACCGGGCAGTACGCTGGGCATGTGCTGCTCTGGAATTGGTGGGACAACTCTCAGCAGAGCAAGACCTGGCTATTCAATCCCCAGTTGCCCCAGATCCTGATCGAAGTCGGGCAGACCCTGAATACCAACATCTTCTGCTCGGGCCACACCTTCGGGACGCGGCGTTACGGCCTAGTGGTCACCGGGGGGTATCCGGTGCCGCCGGCCAACAGCAACCAGCGCTGCTTCCGGTTCGACGCGACCCAGCTCACCGCGGCCGCGATCCCACCCGGTGGGATCTATCCGGTCGCCGGCGGGCTTCCCTGGATCGAACTGCCCTCGATGAACCGGCGGCGCTATTACCCGAGCGTCGTGTCCCTGCGCGAGCAGCTACTTACGGCCCCCGGCGGCTGGACGACAGCGGCCAACTCCAAGCTGGTCCTTGGGGGGCCCCAGGATGCCTCGGCGAACGGCGGGGTGAGGACCTGGGAGACCTTGGCGCCGGGAGCCAGCGCCTGGCAACGCCTCGAGGACCCCAACGTTTCCGGTTTCGAGAACTACGCCCTGATGCCGGTCAACGACCCGCCGGACTCGCGCCTCGACTCCTACCCGCGCGCCCTGCAGCTCACCAACGGCGACGTCTACCTGGCCGGGGAAGTCGACACCGTGCCCCAGAACGGACCGGGCAGCCCCTTGCCGCCGAATGCATTTGATCTGACCTGGATCGTGCGTCCTCCGGGGGCGCCGGCCGGAGGGGGGATGCCATATGGCTGGCAGCTTTGGAACTCGCAACCGATGGGGCATGGAAGACACTACGGTTCCGCAGTTCTGCTGCACACGTCGAATCCCCTCAATCCTGAGCCGGACAGACTGCTCGTGTTTGGGGGCGGCGAAACCAACCCGTCTCAAGGCACTTACGATCCCCGCGCGACGGTCCAGGAGCTTCAGAGGAATGGACTCAACCAGTTGAAGCCGTGGGCTCCAAAGACCAACATGCTCCACGAGCGCATGTTCCTGAATGCCGTCGTGCTCCCTACCATGGAGATCTTCCTGCATGGAGGCCTCAGCGGAGATTCCTCTGCCGGACCGAGTGCGCTGAGTGTGGTCGAGCCAGAGCTGTACTACCCCGGAGAATTCTTTGCGAACGCGGCGACGACCCGCCCCCTTGCGAAACCGTACAAATACCCCAAGCCCATCGATCCTGAGCAGATCGAAGAGACCCCACGTCTCTACCACCACGTCGCCGTCCTGCTGCTGGATGGACGCGTGCTGGTCATGGGCGGCGATCAGCGCTTCAACGCAGCGATCCCTCCCCAGCCTCTGACGCCCCCCTCCCAGTGGACCGGCGAGATCTACTCACCCCCCTACCTGCACCGCGGTCCGCGCCCCGCGATCGATAGCGCCCCGAGCGCAGCCCTGTTCAACGAAATCGCTTCGGAGCAGCGCTTCTTTAGTGTCGGGATCACGCTGCCGTTGGATACGAGCTTGCAGAAGTTCGTGCTTTTACGACCGGCCTCGGTGACGCACCACTTCGACGCCGACCAGCGCTACATCGAGCTCCGGCACGAGTTCGTGAACATCGTCGAGGATCCCGCGACCAACGAAGCCATCTACCAATACCGCATCACCTCGCCCAGCTTCGACAAGGGTCCCAGCGGCCACTACCTGCTTTTCGCGATTGCGGTTAAGGCTGGCACCGGACCCGTGCTGGACCGTCTAGTGCCCTCGGTCGCCCACATCCTCGAATTCACCCGGTGAACTCCATGTGTCGAAGCCCGCACTCGCCCAGCTTCGGATCCACGAACACTCCGCTGGGAACCCGTTCTGCTTCCACCTTCACGTCCAATATTGCCTCTGAGCCTCGAGATCCCAAGGGCCAGGCAAAGGCCGGCGGTTGGAAGCACGCGATTCTCACCGCACTGATCATTCTTTGTGCCTGGGTCTCAGCGGGGCGGGACGCTGAAGCCCAGCAGAAAACGAGCGAGGCGGTGCAGGCCTCTGGCTATTGGATCCCCAACGGCGGCCAGTGGCCCGAGGATGTGCTGTTCGCATCGACCGGGCCCGGCTGCAGCGCGGAGATCTGGGTCGATCGCTTGGGCTTTTGCTTAGGCCAACCCGGCGCCGGCCCCGCGGCCGTGGTCCGCAGGACCTTCGCCGAGGTCCTGGGGACCGCTGCCGAGGCGCAGCGTGCGGATTCTGAGCCTGAACTGACCGGCGTCGAGCCGCTCGGCCACCGCCACAGCTTTTTCCTGGGCCGAGATCCCGCCAGTTGGGCTGGGGGCTTGACCGCCTACGCGGCCCTCGAAACGACCGAAGGGCTTCGCGTTTATCCGGGGGAGCGAGGCCTGTGGGTTGGAAGGTCTCCGCACGGTTTCCGATTCGTTCCGCTGCTCTCCACCTCACCCTCCTCGTCTGCCCGCTCCACAAGGGCTGGGGAACCCTTAGAGTCGTCCACTGTAGCCGTAATACCAAGCTTAGGGGGGGTGCACGGGGCACCGGCGGTCTCTAAGACAATCGTACCCTTTGCTCCGGGGGAATGGTCGACCTATTTCGGATCCGCCTGCAATAACCTGGATACAGCAGAGGACTGCTGCACTACGGCCGATGGAGACTTGATTTTTGTGATCCTGTCTTCCTGCACTCGGTTCTACGGGGGCAGCGAACAGAACTTGTCTGCCCCGGGAATCTCGACTTCCGGTGGCTATCCGGATCTGGACTTCATGATGGCTCGCTTCGACGGAGTTTCGGGCAGACTCGAGTGGTTGACTCGCTTTGGCGGTAGCAATGATGAATTTGAAGCTTATGTTGCGGTCACGCCCGACGGACGCATCGCAGTGGGTGGGTGGACAAGTTCACAGGATTTCCCGCTGACCGGGGACGCGATCGACAGCAGCTTTCCCCCTCCTTTGCTCACGAAAGGATTCGTGACCCTGTTGTCTGCCGGCGGCGACGCACTCGAGTACTCCAGTTACTTGGGACTGGCAACCAACTTCATCCCGCGTGCGATCGCGGTAGACCCGGGCGGTCGCTTAGCAGTCGGTGGATACTGTCCCACTGACATTTCCCCAGGACTTGAAGCCTGGCAAACCCCTGGTTGGCCGGATCCGCTTACTCCCGATTCAAGCCTCGAGGCCGGCTTGGTGGTTTTTCGCCTAGACACGATGACGATCGAGTACGCCGGACTCCTGGGTGGGAAGGGGGGTGAGCGCATCATCGCCATGGCCTTCGACAACACGGGCGCCCTGACCGTGGTCGGCTTGACCGGCTCTCCCAAGCAAAGCTTTCCTAAGACTCCCGGAACCTATACAGTGCCCGGATGGGGCAGCCAAGTGCCTGGAACGCCGCCTCCGCAGGCTTCTCCGTATCTATTCTCCACTCGCATCGCGCCTGACGGGAAAGCCTTTGAATACTCAGCCTGGATCGGTCAAAATAGTTTGGATGAGATAAGTCTCGCTCTACTCCCTGACCGCTCGACAGTGATCGCTGGCCGCACTCAGGGTACGAAGTTGCCGGTGACGCCGGGGGTGTTCGATCCGACCCCAGATTTCGACGATGCGTTTCTGATGCAACTCACACCTGATGGGAAGGGCTTGGCCTGGTGCACCTTCTTGAGCACGTCGGGAACCGAGGAGTTCGTCTGCTCACTAGACGGGGACAGCTCAGGGATGCTGACGGTGGTTACCCGGAGCGGCCTGTGGCCGCCCGTCAAGACCTACGGTCCTGGTCTGAGTGCTGCCAACGTTGCTGCCAGGATCGCACCGGGTGCGGCGAAGGTGCTTTACTCCGTGGCCTTGACCGAAGCTTCTTCTCCGCTCTATCCCGTGGGGGGAGGAACGCTGCCCGGCAGCCGCATCGGGATGGCGGGCACGGCATTTACCCCGCTCTTCCCGGTCTCGCCGGATGCCTTCGACACCACCTACAGCGGCATCTACGACGGCTACGTTGCGGCGCTGAGCCTGTTGCCGGATGGGATCCGGCATTTGGAGGGCAGCGGCTCGAGCTGTGCGGCGGGTTTGACCCTGGGGGCCACGCGGCCGGCGTGGCCGGGGCAGGCGGACTTTTCCCTGTACCTGAGCGGGGGCCCGCCGTCGGGCCTGGGAGTGCTGGCGATCGGGGCCCACAGCGCGGTGCCCGTGGATGTGGGCGGGGCGCTGTCGTGGGTCGATCCGGCCAGCGGGCCGGCGCTGCTGCCCATGCAGCTCGGCCCCCAGGGCTTCCGCGAACTGCCCCTGCCGATCCCCGCGGGCGTGAGCGGCGGCGAGCTGGCCGTGCAAGCCTTCCTGCTGCCGCCCCCGGGCTGCGGCCAGCCGCTGCTCAGCAGCCACGGCCTCGCGATCCGCCTGCTCTGAGGCGCATGCGTGGATCGGACGCCGCGCCCCGATCCACGCGCCGCCCGATGCGGGCACCCAGCCGCCTGACGCACCTGCGCAGGCCCCTCTGCCGGGGTGCTCGCGGGCATCACGGGGTTGCGCAGCGGGGATCAGGCCCCTGCCCATGCTCTCGCTCTCCGCGTGCTCCCGGGCAACTTCCCGCAGGCATGCGCGTCGCCCTAGGGGTGGGGGTCCAGGCTCAGCTCTCCGTGCGGAGCAGCAGGCGGTCGAAGCTGCGCGCGTCTTTGCTCGGGCCGGCGAGGCAGCCGAGGTAGAGGTCGAGCGCTCCATCGCCGTCGAGGTCGGCGAGTTCGAGGGCCAGTTGTTGGGCCACGATTTCGGCGGGCAGGAATTTGGCCGAGGCTTCGATGAACCGACGGCCGGTGTTCTCCCAGACCGAGAGCGCGCCGAGGTTGGCGCGCACGAGGTCGAGGTCGCCGTCCCCGTCCAGATCCGCGAACTTGGCGTCCGCGGTGATCTCTGCTTCCGCCGGGAGCCAGGCGTCCGTCGCGTCGCTGAAAACCCCCTCGCCAGCGTTGAGGTAGAGCCGGTCCTGGGGTTCGCGGCCCTGCCAGCCGACGTGGGCGAAATACAGGTCCAGGTCGCCGTCCCGGTCCACGTCCGCGGGCGTGACCTTGCGCGCCTCGATCAGCGCGCCGATCCAGGGCAGCCGCGCCGCGGTCTCATCCTGGAAGTGGGCCTGGCCGTCGTTGATCCACAGGGCGTGGCCGCCTTCCAGGGCCAGCACGAGGTCCAGGTCGCCGTCGCCGTCCAGGTCCGAAAATTCGGCGTCCTGGCCCGTCGCCGCCTCGCGTGGCAGGCGCTCGCGGGTCTCGTCCTTGAAGCCGCCCTTGCCGTCGTTGATCAGCAGCAGGTCCTGGCCCGCCCCGCACAGCAGCAGCTCCGGCCGGCCGTCGCCGTTCAGGTCCGCATGGGCGACCGCGTTGGCCTCGCTGTCCGGCAGCACGTCGAACACGCGCACGAACGGGCCTTCGGCCGTGCCGCGGTAGTACTCGTGCACGTTCTCGCGGCCCAGTTTGAGGTCGTCTTCGGAGGCGAACACGAGATCGAGCCGGCCATCGCCGTCGAAGTCGGCCACCGACACGTCCTCGCTGTCGTGGCCGCCGGGACCCTGCACCAGCCGTGCCTTCTCGAGCGGCGGCAGCCAATCGGAGGCATCGACGAACTTCCCGGCGCCCTGATTGCGCAGGATCTTGTTGGGCAGGAACTCCTGGGCCACCACCAGGTCGAGATCGCCGTCGCCGTCGAGGTCCGCGGCCTCGACATCCATGCTGTTGCGCCCGACCGCATCCTTGGGCGGCAGGTTCTCCGCCGTCACATCACGCCAGGCGGGGCCTTCGGCGTGCGGGAGGGCCGCGGCGGCGAGCAGGATCATCAGGGGGTGCTTCATGGGTCGGTCGGGAGTGGGCGTCGCCGTGGGGGACGGGTCGGTTCAGAGGCCGCGATGGCCCCGATAGGGGATCCGCGCGGCGGGGTGCGGGCGAAGGGGCGGCATCCGGCTGCGGTTGGCTCCCGCGCCAGAGCGGCGCGGCACGGACCTGGGCGGTGGATGTGCATGCTCGGGGGGCCGTGCGCAGGCGCAGCGTGGCTGCGAGGCGCCCACAGGGCCACCAAACGGAGCGTGCGAATCGCCGCCCCTGCGCGCCCCAGGTCCCGCTATTTCACGAATGCCGGTCGTGCCCGCCGGCCGCTCCGTTGCGGCGCCAGGCCCGGCTCCCGATCGCTCCCGATCTCGCCCGCACGGAATCCAAGCCCGCCCGGCGTCGCTGGACCCGCGGACGCCGATATCCGTGTCGACCCTCTGCCCGCCCGCCTTTGCGGCGCCGGAACCCGAGGCCTGAACCCGGCCCTAGGTCAGGGCCGGGCGCTCTCCCACGGGGGGTGCGAGCCTGGCGGAGGCAGCGCTGGCGAGCCGGATCACTCTCCCGCACCCGTCGCGAGCAGCCAGCGGTGGGCAGCGGCCACCACGGGGTCTTCGGCGCTGCCGAAGCGGGCCCAGTCGGTGGGCAGGACTTCATCCGCGGGGATCACGCCCTCGTAGCGCCGGCCGCTGCGGTCGGCTTGCACGCTTGCGGTCAGCAGCAGCAGGGCGCCGTCGGGCAGCGCCAGGGTGGTGCTGCCGATCGGAACGCCGCGGGTGCCCTGGCCGAAGCGGCGGGTCCGCGGGCGGCCCGCGAAGGCGACCACCAGCGCTTCGCCCGCCTGGGCGGTCAGCGCTCCGGTCAGCAGCGCCACCGGAAGCTCGTCGCGCAGGGGATGGGGGCGCGCGACGCTGGCCAGCTCGTAGCCCTCGAACAGCGCGGCGCCGCGGGCCGCGTCGTAGCTCCAAGGGGAGTTGACCTTGGCGCTGACGTAGGCCCCGAGCTGCCCGCTGCCCGCCAGCGGCCCGATGGCGGCCAGCATCGGCTCCACGCTGCCGCCTGAATTGCGGCGCAGGTCGACGATGCAGCCCCGCAGGGCGCCGTCGTCGAGCTGGGCCAAGAGCGCGTGCACCGCGTCGTCGTAGTCCTTGGCCTTGGGCCCGCTGACTCCCGGCAGTTCCAGGTAGGCGATGCCGCCCTCCAACAAGCGGCCGCTCGGTGCCAGGGACTCGTCGAAGCTCCCCAGGGGGACCTGCGCTTCACGGGGCGCTGCGGCGCCGCTGCGGACCGTCAGCCGCAGGGGAACGATGCTGCCGTCCGCCCGTTGCCCGCAGCGGAACAGGCGCTCGAATTCGAAGCGCGGCAAGCCGCTGAAGCCGCTCACGCCCTCGACGCCCTCGATGCGGTCCCCCGGCGCCAGCCCCGCCGCTTCCGCGGGGCTGCCCGGTGCCACCCGCGCCACGACCATCTCGCCCGGCACGATCGACAGACCCGTCGACAGCGCTGGACGCTTGCTGCTCATCAGCTTGGCGGCTTCGGGATCGAGCAAGCGGCCGTGCTTGTCGCCGAGGGTGCCGAGCGCGCCGCGGATCGCGGGGTAGGTTTGCGCGGGTGTCTGAGCCCCCGCAGCGGCGATTGCGGCCAGGGCCTCGGAGCGCAGGGCCTGCCAGTCGGTCGCATACACCCTCGAGCCTTGCTCGATCTGCTCGAGCGCGGTCTCCACGTAGCGCACAGCCTCCGGCGACGCTCCGGAGGTGGGCGCTTGCCCCGGAGCCAGAGCGCAGAGCAGCCAACAGATCGCCGCGGCGAGGTGGGTGTCCATCGCCGCAAGTATCGCCGCTATGGACCCGGGTCGCAGGCGAGCGCCGTTTTCCCGGCGCCCCAGGGCCGGCCGCGGGTATCCGGCCACGGCAAACTCCGGCGCGGCTCCCCCGGACCCCGACAGCGGAGGGGCCGCTGCCGCCCGGGGTTCAGGAGCTAGGGCTGGGAGCGGCGGGGTGGGCGGGCGGAGCCAGCAGGCGCTCGATGGCGGCGGCCATGTCCAGGTTGGCGAGCACGAGCAGGGCGTCGCCTTCGGCCAGCACGGTCGGGCCGCTGGGCACCACGAACTCGCCGCCGCGGGCGATGGTGACGATCAGGGAGCCGCGCGGCAGGTTCAGGGCGGCCAGGGTCTGGCCGGCCGCGGCGGAGCCCGGGGGCACGTGCAGCTCGACCACGCGGGTGCCGCTGCGGCTGCCGCCGGCGCGGCGCGCATCGATCACGTCGGCTTCGGCTTGGATGGCCGAGAAGCCGAAGCGCTGCAGCATCAGGCGCGCCATGGCCAGCCCGAGCTCCTGCTCGCCGTGCACGCCGATCGTGCGCGGGAAGCGGTGCAGGACCTGGCGCAGGGATTCGAGGTGCACGCGGGCGAGCACCTCGATCTTGGGGTTCACGCGATGCGCATGTTCGATCGCCAGCCGCGCCGCGACCGGATCCGGCGCGGCCACCAACAGCACGCGCGCCCCGCCGATGCCCGCGCGGTCGAGCAGCACCGGGCTGCCCGCGTCGCCGAACAGGGCCGGGATCCCCGCCAGGCGCAGGGCCTCGACCTTGGCCCGATCCTGCTCGATGACCACGAAGGGCAGGCGCTCGCGGGTCAGGAAGCGCGCCAGGATTTCGCCCACCTGGCCATGGCCGATCAGCACCGCATGGCCCGCGGGCGGCACGCCCTGGTTGTCGCGCAGGTGCCGCAGGCCGCTGTTTTGGCGCGCCAGGAAACGCGCCACCGCGCGGCGGCCCAGCAGCCAGCGCTCGAGCGGGCCGGTCAGCCGGAACAAAAGCGGGCTGGCGGTGATCGAGAGCAGCACCGTGGCCAGGACCACGTCCCGCGCACGCTCCGGCAGCAGGCCCTCCCGGTTGGCCAAGCCGGCCAGGACGAAGGCGAACTCGCTCACCTGGGCCACGGCCGCCGCCACGGTCAAGGAGGGCCGCAGGGGGTAGCCGCGCAGGATCAGCACCGTCAGCGCCATCGCCGGCTTGCCGATCAACACCACGCCCAGGGCGGCGAACAGCAGCCCGGGCTCCTCCAGCACGAAGCTCGGGTCGAACAGCATCCCGACCGCCACGAAGAACAGCACCGCGAAGGCATCGCGCAGGGGCAAGGCGTCGGCGGCCGCCTGGTGGCTCGAGTCGGATTGGCCCACAACCATGCCGCCGAAGAAGGCCCCCAAGGCGATCGAGGCACCGAACCACTCGGAGGCCACGTAAGCCGTGCCCAGGGCCAGCACCAAGACCGCCAGGGTGAACAGCTCGCGCGATTGCGCCCGCGCCACCAGCGCCAAAAGCCGCGGCACGAGCAGCGGGCCGAGGCCGAAGACCAGGGCTCCGAGCAGACCCACGCGCAGCAGCGCCGCGCCGATGGCGAGCACCAGGGCGCCGCCGCCCGCATCCAGGTCGACCCGGCCCAGGGCCGGCAGCAGCACCAGCACCACCACCACGATCAGATCCTCGACCACCGACCAGCCCAGGGCGATGCGCCCGGCGGCTGAGCTGAGCTGGTCGAGCTCGATCAGGCCGCGCACGATCACGACCGTGGAGGCGGATGCAAAGCACAGGCCGAAGATCAGCGCGCTTTCCGGGGAGAGGCCCAGCAGGTGCCCGACCTCGGCGCCCAAGCCCGCGGCGAAGGCGCTCGAAAGCAGCGCCCCGGGGATGGCGATGCGCCGCACCGCCCACAGCTCGCTGAAGGAGAAGGTCAGCCCGACCCCGAACATGAGCAGGATCACGCCCACATCGGCGAGCTGGCTGGCCAGGGCCACGTTGCCGACGAAGCCGGGGGTGTGCGGACCGACCACGACCCCGGCCAGCAGATAGCCGACGATCGGGGAGAGCCCGATGCGGCGCGCGAGCAATCCGAACAGCAGCGCCGCGATCAGGCCGATGGAGACGGTGGAGACCCAGGCCATGATGCCCCCAGGATGGATGCGCTGCGGAGGGGGAGCAAGCGGCCCGAGCTGCCTGGGGCCGGCGCTCGATCGAGCGCGAGGTACAACCCGCGGCTGGGGCTTCCCTGAACCGCAGCGCACAGGCCGGAAGCGACCCGGCCCGCAAGCGCCGGGGTTCGGGCGCTGCCGCGCACCGCGACCGATTCGGGCCAGCGCGAGCCCTCCCCGTGCGCTGCCCGGCCTGGGGCCGGCAGCGGCGGCCGACCGGGGTCGGACCGCCCGCGGAAAGCGCTGCGCGGCGTCGATCCCCGGCTCTAGGGCGGGCGGACGCCGGCCCGAAGGCATCCGACGGGGTGGTCTCCCGGCTCGGGCGCAGCCCGGATCGGCGGCTTCCGAACCGAGCGGGGCCTGCGCGACAACCCCGGCGGCCAGCGGCGCCGCCCCCCGGACGTCGCCGGAGCGTCCAGGCCGGGTCCCCCTGCGGAGGCGAGGCACGCCGCGCGAGCGCCCCCGGCCAGGGGACCGGGTCGGCCCCCAGACGACGCCCACCAGCCAGGGGAATCCCGCGGCAGGCGGGACGAACCTGGACCCCGTCGGGCGCGCCGTCGGGGGGGACCGGCCGGCCCGGTGGGCCCTTGCAGTCCCCGGCGAATGGGGAATCCTGGGCCGCGGGGCGGCCGGGTCATCGGCCTCGGGGCCAGAAGTGCGCCGGGGACCCCCGCGCCACGGGCATCCGCGGGCCGGTTTCCGTTTTTTGGTCCGGATTTCGGTGGATTCCTGCGCTGTCCGGGCCCCGGGCGCTAGTCTCTGCCTCTCTACCCCGGCCCACCTGCGGCCGGTCCGACTCTCGCCAGCGACGTCCTCCCTCCGAAGTGTGTGCTCCCCGGTGTTCCCGGCGGACGTCCAGCCCGATCGACCCCGAGCAAACCGCTGCCCCAGCCCTCCGCAGAGACCGCGGTTGCAGGCGCCCGCGCCCCTGGTTCGTGCGCTTCGTCCCCTCTCCCTTCCGATGCTCCCGTTCGTCTGCCTTCCCGTCCGGTGAGGTGGAGTACGCCGACTTCGATCCGACAACTAGACCGACTCCAGTTCGACTCCACCCCCATGGGTAACCGCCTCTACATCGGCAACCTCTCCTTCAAGACCACCGAAGACACTCTGCGCGCGCTGCTCAGCGAAGACGGGCGCCAGGTCAAGTCGGTGCAGATCGTGACCGACCGCGAAACCGGCCGTCCGCGCGGCTTCGCTTTCGTCGACATGGGCAGCGACCAAGATGCCCAAAGCGCCATTTCCGCCCTCGAGGGCGTCGAGCTCGATGGCCGCAACCTGACCGTCAATGAAGCCCGCGAGCGCAGCCCCCGTCCGGGCGGCGGTGGCGGCGGCTTCGGCGGCGGCGGCCGCGGCGGTGGCGGCGCTGGCTATGGCGGCGGCGGTGGCGGCGGCTACGGCGGTGGCGGCGGCGGCGGTGGCC
>ERZ1066136.659-NODE-659-length-22938-cov-13.345759_pt1 | contig 22938 bp, 13 predicted proteins | sample MGYA00382783_ERZ1066136 | MGnify/ENA primary metagenome ERZ1066136 (study PRJEB33369, sample SAMEA5778366) | biofilm metagenome | biome: Industrial cooling water; feature: Water cooling tower basin; material: Biofilm | place: United Arab Emirates | collected... | reverse complement strand
TGATGAAGCCGAGCTTGAGCCAGAAGCGGAAGGCCTCGGCAAAGCTCACTGCGGCTGGGGCGGCCGTGGGTGTCGCTGGCTCCTCGCCTATCGGTATCGGGGCAGCGCTCATGTCGTTTGTCCAGGTGCGGCGTACAGCGCGTCGAACACGGTCGCCGCGGCCAGGTTCAGTTGATCGTCATCGGCGTGGACTTCGCGGAGACCAGACAGCACAGCCTCCAACCCGGCAGCCTCGGGTACTGGGATGCCCCCGATGTCGAGGAAATGCACGGCACGTGCGATGCGCTGCAACCTTGGGTCCGTGTCCAGGCCAAAGCTGGCCGCCAGCACCTCGAAGCTCACGCGCAAACCGACGTGCGTGAAGCGCGCCCCGTCGAAGTCGAAACCCAGGGCCCCTCGCGGCGCGGGGGTGGATCCCGCCGGGTCGGCGAGCCATAGGAACTGCGCCCCGGGATCGATGAAGCGGCGGATCAGCCAGGCGCAGGCCAGGCGGTCCACCCAGGGCCGCGCCCGTGTCGCCCAGCGCTTGCCCTGGAACTTGCGCGGATCGAGGCGTGAGATGCCGTGTGGCGCCTGAGCTATCGGCTCACCGCGCGAGAAGCGCGCATCGAGATTCTGGCGCAGCGTGTCGAGTTCGGCCTGCGCCTGCTCGGATGCGGCACCTGGGTAGTAGTCAATGCGCCGAAGCGTTTGCAGCGCCTCCGCAGTGCTGCGCCAACGTCGCCGCGCCTCGGTCTCTTCAAGCGCCGGCAGCGCGGCGGCCAGCGCCTGCGCCTCCGCTCGCCACTGGCCGTAGGCCTCGGTGCGGTCAAAAAGTGCCAGCACCTCGGCACGTTGCGTCTCGTCTCGCGTAGACAGCTCCAGCACGCTGGCTTGGCCACCGCGGGCGCGGACCTCGGTCACCAGCGGGTCGAACAAGGCCGCCTGGGCTTCAGGCAGGACATAGACACCGTCGCGCATCGATCCGCAGCCCAGACTCTTCAGCGCACGCCAGACACGCAGGCGCACAGCGCTCGGCTGCGTCGGCAGGGTCAGAAAGAGCGCGCTCCACATGGCCGGAGAATACACCAAGAACGCGCAATACTTACTACAGACGTTGAAGCAAATGCACGAACGATCTCTTGAGCCTCCAGTTCCGTCCAAGCCAAAGCTCCCGCGTCACGGCAGAGCGCGTCGCACCTGTGTCCTTGGCAGATGGCAGCCTGCAGACTCGCCCCTTGCAGCCAGCCTGAGCGCCCGAGAGCCGACATTCGCGAAGGGCTGCTCCTGGCCGAACTGAGACGGCTGGGCCTGCCACCGTAAGCAGTCCTTGACCTACCGGCTCTTCGGACCCTGTGACTGCTTCCTGGCTGGACCGCGACCGGCTCAGGCCGGCCACAAGCCGCCCGTCGCGACAAGCCCGAAATTCTTGCCTCGGCGGACCTGCGAGCGGCGGCTTTCCGGCGAACAGCCTCAACCTCTCGTTGGCTCAGCTCGGCCAGAAGCTGCCGGCCGCCCTGCGCTCTCAGTTCAGACTGCGTAGAGGCCTTGAAGGACAGCTTTATGGCGCCGAGTCTCGCCTCATGGTCGGCCCCGCCCGGCCATTTTCCGACAACCCACATGCCGAGCGATGCAGACTCGAGTGCGCACGGGGCTAACGACCTGAGTGTGCTGTCGCTACGCTGCGCGCCAGCAGCGTGACGACCTCTGCCTGTCGGTGCGTACCCGTCTTGGCCAGGATTCGCTTGAGGTGGGTGCGCACGGTCGCAACTGCGACTCCCATCCCGGCCGCGATCTCTTCGACCGAATGCCCACTCCCGAGCGCGGCCGCGACGGCCCCTTCGGTGCGCGTGAGGCCGAAGAAGTCACGAAGCCGCTCGATGGCGATCGGCGCCTGCGGGTCACGGATGAAGATCAGGCAGGCAGGCCGCTGTTCCCCGAGGACGCAGGCCGACGGCCGCACCGGTGCGAACTCGAGTGCCAACGGCATCCCGTGAGGTCTCGGCACGGACAGCGCCTGGCCCGGCCCGGCCAGCTCGCCGAGGGCCAGGTCCGTCGTCGCACGCACCAGCGACCGCAGTCGAACCTGAAGCGCTGGTGCCCTCAGGCGCAAACAGCCGTCTACGACCCCCAGCACGGTGTTCTCGCGCAGCAGGGTGAGGGCCATGGCACTGGCATAAACGATTCTGCACGTCGGGTCAGTCAAGATCACACCGGTGTCGAGCCTGTCGAGCGCGTCGACAGCGGCCGACTGGAGGTGCGCGCGCTCGGCGAAACGCCGCCCAATCCGGAGCGCGCGTTGCAGATGCTCCCGCAGCAGCTCGAACCGCTGACGTTCAGCCGACACGTAGGGTCCGGCACCGCGCGGGCGATGGAGGCCCAGCACGCCGATCGAACAGTCCGTGACGGGAAAGACAACGCCGATCATGTGATGAATGCCCAGGTGACGCAGCCACTCTTGATAGAAGCCGCTGCGCTCCTGCTCCGCAGGGGTCACCAATTCGTCACTCGTGACGGTTCGGGACATGCCGAAGGCGACCGAGCGCTCGACCCACAGGTCCTTGCGGTGCCAATCCTCGGCCCAGGCCCGATCACGCTCCGGCACGATCAGGTTCTGGGTACAGCTTAGCAAGCGCACTGATCCGTCGTGCCCCTGCAGTTTCAGGACCACGCTCGACGAGGCCATCGAACCTGCGAGGCGCTGCACGACGTCGGGCCAGTGAGCGGCGTCCAGGGCCGCGTCGTACAGATCACCGATCAGCCCGGACATGCGGGACTCGGGATGCTCTTGTGACGACATCACCATGCGCTGAGCCTACCCTGTATGGGGGACTGCAGCCCACGGCGGTCACCCTAGCATGGGCAGCATGGCTTCTTCGCGTGTCGCCCCGCTTGGACGGATAGCTCGTGAAGGCTCGTCGAACCGGGCCACGACGTTCACGCGGCATTGTTTCGTTGCCGCCAGTTGGGCGGCATGCGCCTGGAACGCCCATTCGCGGGACCTGACGGACGCGCCGGGAGTGAGGGTGGCGACGCTACCGCTCGAACCCGGCTACTACGTCGCCAGTGATACGCCCTGCGACAAGGCCTCCAATGCGACGGTCTCACTGCTGCGGCGAACAGGCATCGGGGGAGCCCGTGATTTCTGCGAGTTCACCACGATCGAGCAGACGGGGCCGAGCACTTATCGCGTCACGCAGTCCTGCCAGGAACTCCAGCCCGGTGGCGCCACTTCCATTGCTGTCGTCACCTATGTCCTGTCGGGCCATGCACGCTTCTTCTCGCGCAGCGATCAAGGCTGGTGTCACAGCGCCCGCCGTTGTGCCCCGTCGACGATGCCGCCCTAGTGGCGCCAGAATGAAATTCGAGAATTGTCCCGTTGAGGTCGGATCGACACGTTTCCGCCAGTTCGCCTCATCGGCTGCATTTCATCCACAACAGGAGCTTCCATGACAGGAGATTTCGTGCTTCGTTCCTTGATGCCGATGGCGACGGCGGCACTGCTTCTCGTCGGCACACCCGCCCTCGCGGCGCCAGACTGGGACATCGTCGGCATCCGGCTTGGCATGAACCCGCAGCAGGCGCGTGCGGCACTGCAGGCCCATGCCCCGAAGGCGAAGGTGACCGAGTACACCCGGCAGTTTTCCTACGACGACGGGGTGAGGCAGCAGGCGTTGCCGGCCTTTCTGGGCTCGATCATTGCGACCGAGGGCGACACGCTCATGAAGTCGGAGACACTGGAAGTGATGTTCTCGGCGCCGCCAATGGAACAACGCGTGATCCGCGTGATACGGACCGTGAACATGCAGGACGATCCGATCCCGATGGACCGCGCGATGGCGCTGGTGACGCAGAAATACGGCACGCCGCCGCGGACATTGGCGCCGAACGACGGTCGGGGCCAGATCTCACGCTGGGTCGAGGCAGGTAAGACCGTCTGCGGCGACACGGCGCAGACCTCTGGCGACGCCCGCCTGACACCACCGGTGGACAACGCCCCGGGGGGATTGAGCCATTACGAGGCCTGGAAGCGACGGAAACTGGCCCCCGCTGATGCGGCCGACTGCAGCGCCGCGCTGGTGGTCAACCTGGTCACCCGGGCGCCGCGCGAGACGCTGGTGACGCAGATGAAGTTCACGATGACCGACCCCGGGTATGCCATACCCGCCATGCGAGCCACTGCCAAGCAGATCGGCGATGCCCAGGCACAGGCACGCAAGGCTCGTGAGGGATCGGGCGCGGCGCCCAAGCTGTAGCACCCTTGCCAACGACGACCCCGGTGATCGGCTCCTGAGCGCTGCGATCACGCGGGTTACGCGAGGTTGAACGACTGGTTTCGGCGGCTGTCGCGCGCATACGCTGATCTGCGAGTTCGGTCTTCCTCGGGCGGTCGCGCATCGACTGCCAAAGCCTGCTGATGGCCGACGGGCGGTGTTCACGGATGGCCGCTTCGTAGACCCGCAACCCAAGAGACATCGACCCCAGCGTACGGCAAGCTTTGGAGAAGCCTGTCGGACTGCTTTGGGTCGGTAGTACCAGTTCGCGGCTCGTGAAAGCGGTAGTTCGGGTGACTTCAGTGGCCGTCGGCGATGGCGACGTCGGCTGTACATCCATGAGCGGTCACCGAGCCGCTGCGGTCGGTATAGGGCGGGTGACCGCTTCCCGCCGGACATCGAGCATCCGGGTGACAAGCCCGACTGGCAGCAATCGCTGCAAAACAGCCTCAGCGGATCTGCGGCAGGCCGCCCCAAGAACCGCCGTCTTCGAGCGCCCGGAGGACCCCTAGCCGCGCGTGGCGACCAGGCCGCGGCTGGCGGCCCACGCGCTGACGTCCTCGCGCCGGATGGCGGCCGCCATCAGGGCCGGAAAGGCATCGGGCGTGCAGGCAAAACTGGGCACGCCCAGAGCAGCCAGCTGAACGGCCAGCTGCCGGTCGTAGGCCGGGGCGCCTTCGTCGGAGAGCGCCAGCAGGGTGATGAACTGAACGCCACTGTCCACCAGTTCGGCAGCACGCCGCAGCAGCTGCGGCGCCACACCCCCCTCGTACAGATCGGAGATCAGCACCAGGATGGTGTTGCGCGGCTCGCGCACCAGGCTCTGGCAGTAGCCCACCGCGCCGTTGATGTCGGTGCCGCCACCCAGTTGCACGCCAAAGAGCAGTTCCACCGGGTCGTCGAGCTGGTCCGACAGGTCGACCACGGCCGTGTCGAAGACGACCATCTTCGTGCTCACGGCCGGCAGGCTGGCCATCACCGCGCCGCAGATGCTGGCGTAGACGACCGACTGCGCCATCGAGCCGCTCTGGTCGATGCACAGGATGAGCTCGCGCTGCGGCCGCCGCGCCTTGCGCCCATGGCCGTGCAGCACCTCGGGCACCACGGTGCGGTGCGCGGGCTGCCAGTGGCGCAGGTTGGCGCGGATGGTGCGGTGCCAGTCGATCTCGGCATGGCGCGGGCGGCGGTTGCGCTGGCTGCGGTCGAGCGCGCCGGTCACGGCGCTGCGCAGCGGCTCTTCCAGCCGCTGCATCAGGTCGTCGACCACGCGGCGCACCACGGCTCGTGCGGTGTCTTTGGTCTTGGCCGGGATCACGCCGGCCAGCGCCACGAGCTGCGCCACGAGGTGCACATCGGGCTGCGCCGCCTCCAGCATCTCGGGCTGCAGCAGCATCTCGCGCAGGTTCAGCCGCTCCAGCGCGTCGCGCTGCATCACCTGCACCACCGGCGACGGGAAGTAGCGGCGGATGTCCCCCAGCCAGCGTGCCACGCCAGGGCGCGACGCCCCCCGGCCACCCTTGCGGTCCTCGCCCAGGCCGCTTCCGCCGGATTCGTAGAGCGCCGCCAGCGCCTGGTCGATCTCGGCGTCGGCGCCCAGCGGCGCGCCGCAGGCGCTTTCGGCCTCGCTGCCCAGCACCAGGCGCCAGCGGCGCAGCCGCGTCGCGTCATCGCTGCTCATGCCGCAGCCCCCAGCCAGCGCCGCAACCAGGGCAGCGGCAGCGCGGCCTTGTCGGCCGGCCAGTCCACCGGCGCGGCGGCCGTGGGTGCGGCGCGGGCGCCTTGCCGTGCGCGTGTGGCCAGGTCTCGCCGCTCGCCCGGGCCGAAGGCCGAGAAGCTGCGCCGAACCAGTGGCAGCACGCGCACGAAGTGCTCCTCGCTCAGCGCGGCCAGCCAGTCGTCGAGCAACTGCCAAACGGTGGCGTCGTGCAGCAGCACCACGGCGTTGCGGTTCAGGAAGCCCTCGAGCCAGGCCGCCGCGGCCGCGGGGTCGCTGCCGGCCGAGAGGTGCAGCGACACGGCCGTGGCCGCGTCGTCGGCGCTGCGCTCGCCGTCCTCCAGCAGCAGGCGCAGCGCCAGGCCCTGCAGCAGCGGGTGGGCGCTGGCGCTGTCGGCCAGCAGCTGCAGCGCCTGGCGCCAGGCTGCCCGCGGCTCGGGGGCGTCGCGCAGGCGCAAGGCGGCGTGGGCGGCCAGCAGGTGCTCGCGCAGCGTGCCGGCCGCGTCGTCGTCGAGCTGCTGCACCGCCAGCACCAGCCCGAGCGATGCGCGCAGCACCAGGCCGTCGAGCACCTGCGCCACAAGCGCCGCGTCGGTCTGGCGCACGTTCCCGTAGCGGAACACGTTGGCCAGGGCCGGCAGGGCGGCCAGCAGCTGGGGCACGTCGCCGCTGGTGGCGGCCCGGTCCTGCAGCGCCTGCGTGGCGCCCTGCACCGCCGCCGGCAGGGCTGCCAGCAGCGCATCGTCCACGCAGCGCGAGAGCTCGGCCAGCGACTCCAGCCCGGGGCAGCGCTCCAGCACGGCCGCGGTGGCGGCTTGCTCCACGGTCTGGCCCCAGCGGCTGGCCTCGATGAGCCTGAGCGCAAACTCGGGCTGCCACTGCATCTGCCAGATCTCGTGGAAGCTGCCGCGCGTGCTTCTGCCCAGCCTGGCCAGCGTGCCCCAGGGAATGCCCAGCAGCGCCAAGCGGTGCAGCAGCTGGCTCCGGGCCAGGTCGTTGGGCTGGCGCAGGTCCAGGTCCAGCGTCTTCTGCAGCGACTCGGGCTTGAGCCGCAGGCTCTTCTGCTGCGATTCCAGGTCGCGCTGCAGCGGCACGGTGGGCACGTCGGGCGGCACCTCGCCCAGCCGGTCGCCCACCACCAGCGCATCGCGCACGAAGGCCAGCACGGTGTCGTCGCCCATCGTCAGCACGGCGCGCGTGGCCTCGGTCAGCTCGTCCAGGCCGGGGGAGGGGCGGCCGCGCAGCGCCGAGAGGCCCTCGGCCAGACGCGTCGCCTCGATCAGGTGCCCTGACGAGCAATCCAGGTCGCGCTCGCGCATCAGCGTGGCCACGCGCGCCAGCCAGCCGGCGGCGCGCGGGCGCCCGTGCGTGGCCCAGAGGTGGTCGTACCAGCCCGGCGAGCGCACGCCGGCGCCGTAGCCGCTGGCCCGCGTGAGGTGGCGGTAGGTCCACGGCACCCAGGTCGCGGCCACCTTGGCCTTGGGCAGGCCCTTCAGCAGCGCCGCATCGGCCTTGGCCGTGATGCCGTCGTCGCGCAGCGCCGGCACGTGCCAGGCACCGCACACCACGGCGATGCGCTCGAAGCCTTCGCGGCGGGCGGCGCGCAGGCACTGGCGCATGTGGGCCTCGCGGCGCGCTTCGCGAGGCGGGGGCTCGCCGCTGCGCAGGGCGCCCATGGCTTCGCCGATGGCGTCGAAGAGGCCGGCGGCGTCGCTCCGCTCTTCCACCTGCTGGTTCCACCAGGCCTCGCCGTCCTCGAAGCCGGCGGCCTCGGCCAGCGCGCCGAGCGGGTCGTCGCGGGGCGCCTCATCGTCGGCAGCTTCGGCTTCCAGGGCCAGCGCGTGGGCCTGCGGCAGATCGATGAACCGTGCGGGCACGCCGTGCTCCGCCGCCCAGGCCAGTGCCTGCCATTCGGGCGAGAAGCGGGCAAAAGGGTGGTACACGGCGCGCTGCGGCTCGTCCACCACGTGGCTCAGGATGGCCACGGGCGGCACCAGCGCGGGCAGGTGCGGCAGCAGCGCGTCGGCCTCCGGCGGGCCCTCCACCAGCACGAGGCGGGGCGCCCAGGCGTCGAACGCGGCGCGCAGGCTGCGCGCGCAGCCCGGGCCGTGGTGGCGAATGCCGAAGACCCGCGTCTCGCTCACAACGCTTCCCGGCAGGCGCGGTACAGGTCCTTCCAGTCGCTGCGTTCCTTGACCACGGTCTCGAGGTACTCGTTCCACACCACGCTGTCCTGCACCGGGTCCTTCACCACCGCGCCCACGAGGCCGGACGCCACGTCGCGCGGGCGCATCACGCCGTCGCCGAAGTGGCCCGCCAGCGCCAGGCCGCTGTTGATGACGGAGATGGCTTCCGCGGTGCTCAGCGTGGACGTGGGCGACTTCAGCTGCGTCTTGCCGTCCTCGGTGCGGCCGTTGCGCAGCTCGCGGAAGATCTGGACGATGCGCCGCACCTCCTTCAGCGCCGGCGGCTCGGCCGGCAGCTGCAGCGCACGGCTCATCTCGGCCACGCGCCGGGTGACGATGGCCACCTCGTCGTCTTCGCTCGCGGGCACGGGCAGCACCACGGTGTTGAAGCGGCGCTTCAACGCGGCCGAGAGCTCGTTGACGCCCTTGTCGCGGTTGTTTGCGGTGGCGATGACGGAGAAGCCGCGCACCGCCTGCACCTCGCTGCCCAGCTCCGGGATCGGCAAGGTCTTCTCCGACAGTACCGTGATCAGCGAGTCCTGCACGTCGGCCGGGATGCGGGTGAGCTCTTCCACGCGCGCCAGCTTGCCGCGCTTCATGGCCTGCATCAGCGGGCTGGGCACGAGCGCGGCCTCCGAAGGGCCATGCGCCAGCAGCTGCGCGTAGTTCCAGCCGTAGCGCAGCTGCTCTTCGCTGGTGCCGGCGGTGCCCTGGATCAGCAGCGTGCTGTCGCCGCTGATGGCCGCGGCCAGATGCTCGCTGACCCAGCTCTTGGCGGTGCCGGGCACGCCGTACAGCAGCAGCGCGCGGTCGGTCGCCAGCGTGGCCACGGCCACTTCCATCAGCCGTTCGCTGCCGATGTACTTGGCGCTGACCTCGAAGCCGTTGTCCAGCCGGCCGCCCATCAGGTAGCGCAGCACGGCCCAGGGCGACAGCGCCCAGTTCTCGGGGCGGGCGTGCGTGTCCTGCCGGGCCAGCTCGGCCAGCTCTTCGGCGAACTGTTGTTCGGCATGCTGGCGCATCACGTTGCTCATGAAGGTGTCCTCGGGTAAAGCGTGGCGCGTGCGGCGGCGATGCGCTGCACGCTGTGCAGCAGCTCGCCGGCCGAGGGGGAGTGATCATCTCCGCGCGGCAGCGCGTGCAGCGCCGGCAGCACCGCCGGGTGCAGCAGGCCCGCCAGCGGCAGCAGAGCGTCGCGCAGCAGCCAGTCTTGCGACAGCGGGCGCGCGGCCAGGCGCTGCAGCAGCGCGGCGTGCAGCGCCTGCGAGAGCGACAGGGACAGATGCTGCGGCGGCGGGCAGCCGGCGTCCAGCTGGGCCAGCAGGGCATCCGACAAGCCCTCGCTGGCCACGGCGTGCTGCCAGTGCGCCTCGCGCTCGGCCAGCGGCAGCAGGGCCAGCACGCGGGCGCTGTCGTCGCGGCCTGCGCCTGCCGGCCAGTGGCGCACGAAGGCGCTGCACCAGGCCGGCTCGGGCGCCATGAAGAGCACGTCGCGCCAGGCGCGGTGCAGGGCCTCGGCCCAGTCGCCGGCAGCGGCCCAGGCCAGCAGTTCGGCGGGCTGCAGGGCGGTGTGCCGGGCCCACCAGGCCAGCGGCACCTGGCGCGCCGCCTGGTACAGCCACCAGGCCCGGTCGCCCAGCGGCTCGTGCTTGGGGCGTGGCGGGTCCAGCGGGCCGACGTCGGCGGGCGGCTCGATCACCCAAGGCCGGCTCAGCAGCGCGCGCTCCTGGCTCAGCAGGGGCTGCAACCGGGCGATGGCGCGCCCCACGAACGCGCTGGCGGGCAGGTGCAGCAGCAGCGCGGCGGCGGCCTGGCGCACGTCGCGACTGCGGTCGGCCAAAGCCTGCTCCAGCAGGGCCTCGTCGTCGCCCGAGAGGCCCACCGCCAGCGCGGCCAGCAGGTCGGCGCGCTCGTTGGCGGGCAGTTCGGGCAGTGCAGCCGCCAGGCGCTCGCGGGCCGCCGCCGGCGCCAGCTCGCGCAGGCGACGCAACGCGTCGGCCCGCTGCTCCAGGGTGCCGTCGGGCCAGCGCTGTTCGAGATCGGGCGCATCGGTGCCGACGGCCCACCGCCAGTCGTCACGCTGCGCGGCCAGCCAGGCGCCGCGGGCGCCCAGCACCGCGGCCACCGGCGCGCGCAGCGCCGCGTGGCGCCGGCCGAGCTCCAGCGCCGCCGGCAGCCAGGCAGCGGGCAGGCGCTGGCCGTTGCGGGCCACGACCGCCAGCAGCTCCTGCTGCGTGCGAACCGGCCCTTCGCGCAGCAGCCAGGCCTGCAGGGGCTCGGGCGCTGCCGCAGGCAGGGTCTCGTCGCCTGCGTGCGGGGGCAGCGTCGCAACGAACGGGCGGCCGAACGCGGCGGCCTGCTGCACCACCGCCAGCACGGCGGCGGCACGCAGCAGGCCCGTGGCGTGCGGCGTGGGCCCGGCCGCCTGGGTGGCCAGTGCCACGACGTCCTCAGGCCACGGGCCCCGTGGCGGCCAGGCCCCGGCGTGTCGATCGATGCCCACCAGCGCCGCGGGCATCAGCGCCGACCACGCCGTCATGACGCCCCCCGTTGCCACAGCGGCGGCTGCGCGCTGGCCGCCCACGCGGTGAGGGGCGTGAAGCGTTGCCCGTCCCACTCGCCCGCCAGATGCAACGGCCGGCCCCCACCACGCGCCTGCAGGGCCCAGGCGTCGGCGGGGTCGATGGCCAGGTCCAGCGCGCGACCGCCGGCGACGGCCTGCCAGCCATCGTCGTGGACCAGCACCGCGTCGCGCCAGATGACCGGGTGGAGCGGCACGAACGGGTTGGCCGCCACGCGCTCGGCCACCCGCTGCCACTCGTCGCAACCGTCAGGCAGGCTGGCGATGTCGCGAACGGTGGCCGAATCGCACACCGCCCGCAGGGGCGCCGCGGAGGGGTAGAAGACCAGGGCCGCATCCAGGGTGATGCCGGGCACCCAGCTCTGCTCGAAGCCCTTGCCGGCGAACGCGTGATCCAGCAGCAGGGCGCGTTGCCCGCTGCGCTGACCGTGCAGCCACACGCGCCGTTCCGTGAGCCGGGGTTCGCGCTCGTCCTGCGCCACGGCCAGCACGCACCAGTGGTCGGAGACCGGCGTGCCACGTGCCAGCACATCGGCGCGCTCGTACGGCCAGCCCAGCAGCGTGCGCAGGTCGGCCTGTTCAGCCGCTGGCAGCGCGTGGCGGCGGGCCAGCCCATCGCAGGCCAGCTGCAGCATGGCCAGGCGGGCCAGCGTGCGCTCGTGCGCCTCACCCACGCAGGCGGCCGCCTCGCGCAGGCGCTGGGCCAGGCCCGGCGCCTGGGCATCGACGAGCCGCGCCGCCATCGTCTGCCAGGTGGCGACGGCGGCCGGGTTGAGCGCGCCCAGGCCCTGCGACAGCAGGTCGGCCAGCCAGCGCGACAGGTCTTCGCCGGCCGCTTCGATGCGTTGCCAGCGCTGGGCTTCTCGTTGGGCGGCCGCATCCGGATCCGCGGGGGCCTGCGGCCCGGCGGCCGCCCGGGCCTCCTGCTTCTGCGCCCGCTCTGCGCGGGAACTCAGCCACTCGGTGACCCACGCCGGTGGCGGGCCCGCAGCAAAGGCCGTCCCGTCCTGTGCGCGCATCAGCAGCAAGGCCAGGCCGTGCTTGCAGGGGAACTTGCGGCTGGGGCAGGTGCAGCGGAACGCAGGGCCGGCGAGGTCGACCTGCGTCTGGTAGGGCTTGCTGCCGCTGCCCTGGCACTCGCCCCAGACGGCGCGGTCGTCGGCGCCGCGCAGCGGCCACTGGGCTGGCGCGAGCAGGCCCCGCGCCGCCTTGGCCGACGCGGCATCTGGTGCCAGTGCGAGAACCGCTTCGTTGGTCAGCATCGTCGGCCGGCCGTCGCTCCCTGTGCCGTAGTCTACGGGCGGGGCGCGGGACGGGCGTCCTTCAACCTCGATGGCCTGTGCCCGGTTCAGACTGGGTGCTGTCGGTCGCAACCCGCGGGCGAGCGGCGGCGGTGGCGATAAGCCGACTTTCACCCCTGAGCCGGCCGTCCGGCGGCTCCACTCTGTTACCGATCGTTCGTTCCTGACAGTGATGACGAGCGGCTGAAATTCGATCGACTGGACGACGATGAATGCTTCCTGAGTCGCTGGCCGGTCGTGCCCGCTGCCTGACCGGCAGTCGCGTCATCAATATCTAGTCCAGACGGCGTCTCGTGCATCTGTTGCTAGTTTGGAAGTTGTGCCGCGAGGATCGCGATGCCCGCAAAGAAGTGTGACTGCATCAACCTTTGCTGAGGACGGCCTGGGTTATGACCGAGCCCTCAGGGAAGATACCGCTTGCCACGATGTGCGCAGAAGTGACGTCGGGATCGGCCACAAAGAAGACCAGTGACAGACCGCGCTTGGCACGGGTGCAGCACACATAGAGCAGCCGCAGAGTTCGGCTCCATGTATTGTCCTCCCCACGCGCAAAGGCCGCTCGGTCAGCAGCACTGGCTTGTGCGTCTCCAAGTACCTTCTCGTAGTCATAGAGCCGGTAGTCGTTCTCCTCTTCATCCATTACCACAAGCACACGGTCGAACTGCGCACCCTTGACACCATGCTGTGTCGCGAAGGGAGACCCTTCCGAGATGTATCGGCCGTAGGGCGTCAGTTGCGGCGCCGGGCACTCTAGTAGCTTGAGGACGGGCAGGTCTGATGACAACGCTCCTTCCGCTTCACCTCCTTCGACGTCGACCGGGGCGCCTTGGAGACCAAGCACGCGTTCAAGGCGGTCATCTAGGGCAAGCAGCCCTGTGTCGCGCAAGTGCGTTGCCACATTCCGAATAGAGCAGCTTTCGTCGCTCATCATTCGAACCAACTCTAGTTGGGCCTCGCGAACCTCGCGTAGCAGCTGTGCCCCATTCTTCCCAGCAAGGTTGCCTGTCGCTAGGCGAGGACAGCGCGAGCGGAGTATGTTCATCGCCTCGAACTCATTGCCGTCCTGCATGGCAGCGACAAGAGGAAGCACGAAGCCCAGAAACGGCTGTACCGGCCAGGCCGTCCCGTCCAGAAGTCCCTGCTTGATGCTGTCGGGTGCTCTCTCAGACAAGGCGGCAAAGATGCCGTCCCAGCCCAGGCGCTTTGCTGCGATTCGGTGGACGATAACCAGTATCTTGACCGCAAGCTCAGGCTGTGCCCAGCCTTCATCGACATCGGTCTCTGCACACCACGCCCGCACCTTGGCCAAGGCCTCGTTGCGGTTCATCGTGTTCGGCAGGATGAAGATGCGAGCAGAGCCCTCAACTGGTTGCTCCTTCCCGTCAACTACCTCGTGTAGCCCGCGTTCCTGCTTCAGTCCATCGCCGAGTGCCCTGATGGCATTCGCGACCCGCAAGATGCTCTGAGCGCACCGAAAGTTTTCTGGTTTTGTGATGCCCTTCCACCCATCCTCGAGCCTAATCGAACCGGCCCCTCTGAGGTAAATCTTCTGCATTGGGTCGCCGAAGAAGCCGATGCAGAAGCGGCCCCGCATTTCAGCCTCTACAATCTTGAAGGACTCGACGACCTCTTCGAAAGTATCCTGACTCTCATCGATGAAGACGAAGGGGTAGCTCAGCGCCACAAGCCGCCTAAAAAGGGGCCGAGTCTTCAGAAGATGGTCTGCGAGCTGAATGATGTCCTCGTGCCCGAGAATTCCCTTCGGGTAGTCGCTGCCCATGCCATATCTGAAGGACGTGATCCCCTCTATCGCCTCCAAATGCTTTGCGAGGCGTTCCTGGTCACGCTTGTTGTTGTCGCGCGTGTTCTGACGAACCCGTGGACCGAAGTTCGCCGCCTTCTCGACTAGGTCCTCAATGCGGCGTTGGAGGTCCACTCGAAGCCAAGTCTTGATGTCAGCTTGGAAGCTGCTCGCGATAGTCCAGTAGAAGCTGTGGATTGTCGAAACGTGGACGAGCGCGTCAGCGCTGACATCCTCTCGGATTTCGTTCGCCGCAACCTCCGTGTAGGTAATGCAGGCGACTTTCTGCTTCTTCCTCAGCATACATGCGCCATGCTCTGCAATGACGCGGTCCATTGCCTTAATGAGCGAGGTCGTCTTCCCGGAACCTGCTCCAGCCGTTACTACGAAAGGCGTCGGCGGGACAGATTGAATACATGCATGGATTGCTCCGTCTGCATCCGTGTCAGGACTATTCGTGCGCCTGCTCATTGCGCTGCTCCACCCTCTGCAGCGATAGCACCGCCGTTCACTGGCTCGATAGCGCCAGCCGCGACAGCGCCCTCCGCGTCCTGCTCGTGTGCGACTCGCTCCTCTAGCCAGACAAGGCCTTCGGAGATATAGGTTGGCACCTTCCATTGGTTGAGTGGTCCGCTGGCCAAGACCTCCAAGGCGAATCGAGTTTTGTCGAAACTCTGGCTGACCACGCGCTTGTGAAGTCCCAGCGCAAGCTCTTCAGGCGTGTTGGCTGCCTTGCGCAGCTTGAGCCCAATCTGCCGATTGGCCGCGGCCTGGCACCAAGCCGCGTTCTCGAGGCCGAACGCCTCTTCAAGGGTTCTACCGCAACGCTCCACCGTCTTGTCCCCGACCGTGACCGGTATTGGTGTCTGGTAGGCAACGCGGACATAAGCGTTGCTCGCGTTGGCAAGTGCAAGCACCTTCTGCTCGGCGGAGACGGCCCAAAGCTCATCTACGGAACGCTTCTTGGGGAGCCAGCTAATGAGCGTCTGGTTCGCCGTCACTGCGTTCGGAACGTGCGCATGACAGGTACTTCCGCGCTTCTTGGACGTCGCCTTTTCTCCGCCACCACCTTCGTCGCTCTCTTCGACCTCAAAGGACCGGAGCTCATCCTCATTCCCATCGGCGCCCACATCCGCGTCCGCGTCAGCAACTGCGTCTTCCTTGATCTCTACGCTGTCCAGGTCGGTTACGACCAAAGTGGTGAGTCCAAGGAACTCGATGAGCTCTTGGAAGCGATGCGCGAACGCTCCGCCGACCTCTAGGATGGTGAGCGCAGATGACCGCAGTCGCGGTGCTGCCGTCTCAATCATGGCGGGCATCAGCAGCCGCTCGACGTTGCCCTCTACAAGCACGGCTGCATCCGAAAAGAACAGATCGCAGTGCGTGAGCTTGAGGTATCGCTGCAGGAACTCGCGTGCCTCCTTCTCGGTGTCGCCGGCCTTGAAGCGGGAGAGATTGCGGACGTCGGTGTGGTGCTCCAGTTCGGCGCTGACGCGGCGGAAGTAGCGGATTGGCGAAAAGCCCCTCTCATAGAGGATGTGGGGCGAGTGCGTCGTCACCACCAGCTGGGTATGGAAAAAGGAGTCTTGGTCAGTGTCCTCCTCGAGCAGTCTGAGCACGTTGCGGATAAAAACCTGCTGAATCTGCGCGTGTAGATGCGCCTCTGGCTCCTCGATGAAGACCAGGTGCAGAGGGGCGCGCTCAGCTTCATCACGGTTCCACCGTTCGTGTAGGTCGAGAAGCTCGACGACCATGTACACAAGGTTTTTGAAACCAAGCCCGTTGTAGCTATCTGGCAGGTGTGCCGGGACGTCTCCGGGAACAACGTAGTGGACCTTTGCGTCTTGGCCGAGCACAGTGCTCGGCTCCAAAGCGGCTCGAATAACGATCTCGGGGTTGTTGACGCCTGGGTAGCCTAGCTTCTTCAGCCGGTCGAGGGTGTCCTTGAAGACCTCCTGCAAGTGGAAGTTCAAGCCTTTCTCGGAGGCATCCAGAGCCTGCAGAGCTTGGTGGTCGTCGCCACGCTTCTCCAGGTGGCGCTGGTAGAAGCGGCTGAGCTTGCGGGATAGGCTCTCCGAACGGGAGCTGGTTCCTTCGTCCGGGTCGTCCAAGTGGCGCTGCGCGCGCAGAAAGTCGACCCTCAGCAATGACTTGATGACCGCTGCACCACCTTTGTCCTTGTCTCCGGCAATAGGCAACGGAGAGTGGGCAGGAGCTTTCTCCCGATACCCCTCGAACTCGCGCTCGTCCAGCACGTAGTAGCGGAACATGTACTCCGTCGACAGTTCCTTTTTGAGGTACTTCGTCAGGCTCTCGGGCCAAGGCTTGTAGTCGCTGACGTCCTGCGCTACCGCCGCGCTCGCCAGTGCGGCGTCTGCAGCGTCACCTCCCTTTGCCGCAGCTAACCTCTCTGCAAGCGCCATCGCGGCTGCGTTTCCCTTCTCGCGCAACTGTCTGAAACGTTGAACGAGCTCGTAGGGGTCCTTTGGCTCGAAGGCCACGCGAATGCCGACGCACTTGCCGTCCCAATCGGTGCTGGGGAGCAGGGGCATAGCGACAACCAAGTCTTCCTCGCCGACGCGAAACCACATGTCTAGCGAGATGGTTGGTAGCGCCTTTGGCGCGTCCGCGTCATCGGCGGGCACTTCTCCGACATCGTCAATGCCCGGCCAAAGGGCAGCGCTGAAGTCAAAAAGCTCGAATCGCTTCGCTTCGCCGCGGAGCAATGAGTACAGCCCCTGGACCGCGGATGTCTTCCCGCTGTTGTTGGCGCCCACAAAGATAGAGATCTTGTCGTCCAATTCAATGACGACGTCGCGGAGCCTGCGGTAGTTGCGCAAGCGATATGCTTGAAGCCTCATAAGTTCCCCCTGATGGTTCTGTGAGGAGAACATGCTCGCGTCAGGCAGTGCAGGCCTCTCCTGTGCTCTGCCCGGCGTCGGGTCAATGTGCCCCTTTGCCTTACAGATGCATTCTGAAGCCATTTCAGACCTGCTGCGGCGCGTCTAGGGCGCTGACGTGCCTGTAAGGGAGAGTTCAAGTGCAGCTTCGGGCTATCGCGAGCTGAGCACCTCAAGAAGCACCGCTCGGTCTTGTTGCTAGATGTCAGGACAGGTTGTCGCCCAGGCTTGGCGCGGGAACGCACAAAGTCACTCGGAGCGATAAGTGATGGCGCGAGATTGCTGTGACGCCTGGCCCGAGATCCGGGCACATCTACCGACGCGTAGCAACCCTTCCGAAGACCGAGGCGCCGGTTTAGCGCCAAGTTGAGCTACAAGCGGCAAAGGGGCGGAAGTTTCACCTCGTCAACGGAAGCAGCGTTCGTTCGAACGAAGCGAACAGGCTTCCACACCTTCAGCGTCCGCTGCACCTCACGGAGCGGCCACAGAGCAGGTTGATCCATGCCGAGCCGATGACAGCTCAGTGGTGGACTGCGTGCATCGGGGACTCGGGGGCGGAAGACCTCACTCGCTGCGAAGCAGTTCATGCTTGCGGATCCTGCCTCGGCGTCGCATCCGCCGAGATGCTGAGTGGCGCAAGACCACCTTGAGGCTGCCTAAGCCTACCGCCGGCACCGCCATCTCGGCGCGCCAACCGGCGATGAGCCGGCGCTTCCCCACTTCGGGCCGCAGTCCGCAGGTTCGTCACCGTGCGCAGTTGTTGGCTCCTCGAGAGGTGGGCTTCAATTGCCCAGTAGCGGCTCAAGACGTGACAGCTAAAACGCCATCCCCAAAATGGGGCGGCATGGCGCTGTAACGCGTTCGCCCCTATGAGGGGGTGTCTTTCCTGCTCAACGTCGCCCCAAACCCTCAGGCAGCGGCGAATGGTTCTTGGGTGATCGGTGACATCGTTCGCTCTACACCAGCCCAGCCTTCCGCTTGATGACCTCAAGCAGCAGCTCAGTAAGCAGCTCCGCATCCGACAGGCCCCTGACGACTTTCTCATCCACGATGGGGTCTGCCTCATGAACGAGAAACTCCAGATCCCGATCTCCGGCCAGACCGCGCGAGACCGTGGCTCTGTACTGGATGTCGAAGCCGGCGGACGTGATCTGCATGATCCTCCACTCCAAGCCAGCGCTGTCATACGAGACGGAAATGGTGCCATCTCGCGACGTGCCACTCTGCACCGCTGATCTGTACTGCGTGCTGTGGACCTTGAGGACGGTGAGCGCAAGCCGGCGCGATTGGCCAAGCTGGAATGCACTCAGGCGGGCATCGATGACGAGGTCGTCTCGCAGGGGCAGCTTGCGCTTGATGCCATGGAGGTCACCCCATTCGATGTCCCCCCCGGGGTCGGTCGTGATGCTTTCCTTTTGCACGCCCCGGACCAGGTCGCGCGCAAGGGCTGGGTCTGGTGTTGCCAAGATGCGCTTCTCAAGGTCCTCGTGGGACTCTATTTCACCGGCCGCTTCGGCCTTCAGGATTTCACGTACCTGCAGCATGGTCGCCCGGCGTGCCGCGGGGTCGATGGTCGGTTCAGGTGCTCTCGGCTGCTCTGGCGCTACTGGCGGTGCGGTCTGCGTCTCGTCAGCCTCAGTTGGGGTTGGAGCACGGGGCAGGAGCTCATCCGACGAGTCCGTCGAGCTCGATGGGGCCCCAGACTCTTGCGCGACCGAAGTTGGCTCAGGCGCCGGCTTTTTCCGAGGCGCCAGCACGGACAGGTCCAGGATGAGACTGCCCACGAACAGGCGCACGACATCTGCTTTCCTGAACACCGGGTACGCACCGAAGACCGACCCGTGTTCAGCCTCCCATTGATTGATGGCTGCGCGAATGACCGCCCCCGCGTGGTACGCAGAGACGTGAACGCCGTCGGCGCTGTCCAAGCTGGAGAACTTGGGCTGCACCACGCCGTCGTGTGTCAGGGTGGGGTGTACGAGCTTCTTCTTGAAGGCCCGGTTCTTCATCTGCTTGTTGCTCATGGCTACTTTCCTTCTTGCGGTTCGATCAGCCCCAGGATGTGAACTGCGAGGCGGATGAGGGCGCTCCACATGGCAGGTTGGTGAAAATCCTTCTGCCGCACGTGCGGCCAGGGAACGACGCGCGTCGTGGTCGGATCGCGGTCTCGTTTGAGCTTGTCGGGGACATGCACCCTGTCGATGCCCTTGATCGCTGCGATCTGTGCAGCGGTCAGGTCGCCAGAGGCCAAGGCGACTTCGATGCCGAGGTTGGTCGGCAGGGCGCGGAGGGCCAGCGTCAGTCGCTCAGGGGTCAGAGCCAGGCGTACGCGCTCCGCCGTACTGGCCTGACTGACGTCCAAGACACGCCGCAGGGCTTGCACACAGCGCGCTTCCGCCTGTGCCAGCTTGCGCAACACATACAAGCCCTGAGGGGACCGGGCCCGCGTCAACGCGCTCGATTGCGGAACGTCCACGCCCGACTTGCGCTTGCGACTTGTATGCACTTCTTCGAACCGAGGTGCCGAGTGATAGAGCTCGTCACAGGTTGACTGGTGATGCGCGGGCACGTGCACCTGGTCCAGTTCTGGCTCGTGCCCCAGCACGCGCAGCAGGACGTGGCGCAGCGCGGTTAGCTTGTGCAATGGGCTGCCGACACCTGGCCCCTGAGGCTGACGTGGCGCCTTGGGCGTCCTGGGCGTCTTAGGCGCCTGGGCAGACTGGTGCTCGACCTTCATCGTCCAGTTCGGGACGCTGGGCAGGACGGTCAAGGCCCACTCATCCTTGGGCATGTGGTAGTCGCGGCGGCACCTCAGGTTCCATTGCCTCAGACCGCCACTGCCGATTTGGGGGAGCGCGTCGGCGAGCGCAGACGAGACCTTCACGCGCTGCATCCGCAGACACATCGACGCCGCATAGATGTAGGTCCAAAACGGCAGGTAGGTCGGGATCGGGGTGCGGTCACTCAGGTGACCGGAGCGGCCAATAGCCCACTGGAACTGCCCCGGCCCGCGTTCGGCCAGGGCGTCCAGGAGCCGGCGCGCATGGCGCGCCAGGAAGGGGCCCAGCAGCCACGCCATGACGTGGACGTCCCACCGCGGAGCCAGGGCCTGCATCAGCCCCGCGCCCCGTAGGCTGTACCAGCGTACGCGGATGTTGCCCGTCTGGGCTACCAGCTGGGGCCAGAGCTCGTCCTGCAAGCGCTCCCCGAAGCCGAGGTTGACCTTCGCGCCTTGCTGGATGAACACGAAGCGCTGCACCGTGGGCATCAACTTCAAACTGGCCAGCACGTTGCGGGCCGCCTCTTGGGTGGACTCCGCGAGCACGTTGTATCGCCGGCTTGGCTCGCCCTTCAGATGGGAGAGCGAGCTCTCCCTGACCACAGCCATGGTGCGATCCGCGGTGAAGTCCTTCGGGCGCAGGCACAGGGGTTCAGCCGTGCGGCCGCACAGGTCCATGGGCAGCATCAGGAGCAGCGCGCGCTTCTCGGTCTCGAAGCGACCGCCGCGCGGGGCCTGGCGGACCTGCTTCACGCAGGCTTCGATGTCGCGCGGCAGCACCATGGCGCTGGCTGCGCTCGGACGGTACTTCGGTGCGGAGGGCTGTGTCGTCTGCCCCGCGAGGGCATGCCGCGCGAGGGTGTACTCCGGCAGTTCCGACAACAACAGGACGAACCGCGTCAAAGCCTTCTTCCGGCCCTCCAGGATATTGGCCCGGTGTTCCGGAGAGCGAATCTCCGAGACGTCGAGCATGAAGACTCCGAAGGCTCGCCAGCCCGCCTCGTCGAACGCCTCTGGCTTCCACTCCTTGTCGGCCAGACCAAGGCGGCCGGCAAGTTTGCAGAAGTACTGGTACCAGGTTCTGGGGACGTCGCGCTTGGCATGCACGGGTGACCAGCGCTGGACCTCCAGCGTCAGCCAGATCCAGCCCAACCACTCACATTCGGAGAACTGTTCCGGGCCGAACTTGAGCCTCAGCACACGTCCGATGCGCAGTGCCCGCCGCTCGTCGCCGCCGAGCGGACGGTGACGCCCTGCAAGCCGCCCCAAGGTCAGTCTCAGTTCAGCGATCGCGCCATCCTTGTGCATCGGCCGCTGCCGCCTGTAGCCCGAAGGGATAGGAGCAGCAGTGTTCGAGGGAGGTGTTCTGCCGTGGAGGCGGTCGTGTGACATGCGGTCGAACACGGCCGCCATCACCGATGGTCGAGACGCCTGGACGGCGAAGGGAGGCACGACAAGACGTTGCACGCGCGCGGCCAGGAATCCCATGGCAGCAACGACTCCACCGGCCTTGCTGGGCCAGGTGGCCGCCGGGAACTCCTCTATCAGCCAGCTCAGCAGGGATGCCTCGGCCACATGCAGTGGCGCAAGCGCGGTCACCCCCGCACGTTGGAGCAGCACCAGGGCAACCCACAAGGGTTGCAGCAAGGGAAAGCTGATCTCCTGCCCGCTGGCCCGGGTCCAGACCAACTCACGTTCCGGGGGCCCCGCGAACATTGCCGCCAGGGCCGCCCAGGCGAGCGCAACGTCGTCAGAGTCCACCACGCCTTGGGCCACCATGAGCGCCAGGAGCACCCGTGCGGCGCCGTCCATGCCCGGCCGCTGCCCCAACGCCTTTTCGCAGGTCTCGATGCACTGCAGGGCGGGCAGGGTGTACGAGTCGCAGTAGTGCTGTGGCAGGTCGCCAGGGCGGCTGCCGACGGGCCGACGTCGCGCCATGAACGAAAGATCCAGTGAGAACGGCCGCAGCGGCGCTCGGGAGGCAGGCCGGTCAGCGAAGGCCGGCAGGCGTAGCCTGCGCTCGACCGCCTCGACGACACCGCGCACTTCTTCCAGTTGGGTGAGGACTGGAATGGTCTGCGCGGCATGGCCGGGGAGGGCGGCGCGCCTGCCGTGTCCGCCCAGAAACCTTTCGGCGCCGTGCACCAGCGAGATCAGGCCCTCGGACAGCCAGAAGGCGCGTGTGTCAGTCGTCCCCGCCCTGTATCCCGGCGGGGGCCCACCGTGCTCCTTGGATCCCAGGGCGGCCACAGCCCAGCTGCCGGGGCGGCGGGGATGAGGAAACGCCTGGAGGAACAAGGGCGACATTCCACGGGGAGCCACCAGCAACTCAGGGAACGCTGCCTCTTCCATGCCGAGCGCCCTCAGTCGGGCGATGAACGCCTCACGGAGGGCCACTGCCGCACAGAAGACCGATCGCAGAGCCACGCCGACCGGGAGCAGGCGATCCGAACGGTGCGGCCCGTCCTCGTCCCACCGGTAGTGCCAGTCGGCGTAGGACAGCGCGCTGTCCACACTGACCCGGCCAGGCAGTTGAGGTCGGCTTGGCGTTGTGACTTGGTATCCCCGCCATAGCCCGACCACGCCAGCGTTGAAGGTCCGGGCGGCGAGGTGGAGGTCGGGGGCGCCTGGCATCTCCGCCAGCGCCTGTCGAACTGCCAGCGAAGCAGCGGCGTACTCGCCCCGCAAGTCATCGTCACTCCAGAGCCGCCTGCCGAACACAGCGCCTTGGGGCGTGGCTACGGGCTCGCCCAGTTTCAGGAGAGCAAAGGCCCGGCGGGTATGAGCCCGAACGGTGTCTGACGGCACGCCGTAGTAGTGACTGCCCGAGTCGGGTGCGAGGACGAGCCGCCCCGACAGGTGGCCTGCCAAGCTGTCGCCTGCGCCGGCCGCGGCCACCGCAGGGCCATAGCTCCTGGCCCACCGGCCCAGATAGAGCGGATACGCCTTATCGCCGAAGCTCATCAGCAAACTCTGAGCCGCCTGGATCCACCCCTTGTTCACGGGCGTGGTCAACAGGTCTGCCAGTTCGGTCGCGTTCGGGCGGTCCTGAAGTCGCTGCGTGAGGACGTCGACGAGCTTCTGGGGCAGCAGGAAGTAGAACCACCCTCCTGCACCCTCGGTACCGTGGGGTTCGTCGGCCTTGCTGGAGAGTTTCAGGAGGGCATGGCGGCTCAGCCAGATGCAGCCAGAAGTCGGCTCGTAGTAGAAGTCTTGGTTGTCGCGCAGGCTGAGCTTGAGGGCCGACTCCAGGTGGTGACTGATGAGGAAGCTAACCAACAGCGAAATGGCGAAGTCCACCTGGATGCAGTCGGCGCTGTCCAGGGCCTTCATCAAGCCCGCGGTGCAGGTGACCAGCCGCTCCACCGGCACCGTGCCCCAGGCCTCGGAGACGCTGGTGGTCATGGCGGCGCGCGCGTGATG
>ERZ1066136.656-NODE-656-length-23048-cov-8.081721_pt1 | contig 23048 bp, 18 predicted proteins | sample MGYA00382783_ERZ1066136 | MGnify/ENA primary metagenome ERZ1066136 (study PRJEB33369, sample SAMEA5778366) | biofilm metagenome | biome: Industrial cooling water; feature: Water cooling tower basin; material: Biofilm | place: United Arab Emirates | collected... | reverse complement strand
GCCGACGATCTGAAGACCGACGCCATCCAGCGGCTGTCGGGGAGCCACGATCCGCAGATTCCGGTCGCGCTGGGCCGGGTCTACCTCAGGCAGACGGGCATCCGCGCGGCCCGCGCGCGGCTTGCCCGTGCCGGGCGCGAGGCCGGTCTGGGCCGGGACTGGACGCCCGCCCATCCGCGGTGGACCGAGGCGGAAGGCGTGCTGATGTCCCGCGTGGACGACATCGTCGGGCGCCGCCTGGAGAGCGGCACCTGGCTTCAGGAAGCCTGGGGACGGGAAGCCGACCGTATGCTGAACGCGGAGGAGGCGGACGAACTCGCTCACCACTTTGCGACCCCGGCCGGGCGGGAGCAGCGACGCGTGATCGAACTGTTGATCGTGGGCGAGACCGTCATGGCCAGCTACACCATGACCGGTCGCCTGGATTACGGCATGCCGGAGACCCGCGCGGACTACGACCGGCTGCAGCAGGTGTGGTGGGATCACGACCCCTTCGGGAAGCGGGATTTCACCGGCGATGCCGGCGCCATGCGTTTCGTGAGCCGGGACCCGGGCATCAAGTACACGAAGATGCTGGCGATCCGCGGTTCTGCCACGGTCATCGACCATCTGGAGCAACTCGCCGGAGAGATCCGGTCGGCCGTCGAGGCCCCCGCCCCCGAAGTCGACGCCGCGGTGGCCGCAGCCCGGCGCTGATCCGCGGGAGTCTCGGACAGCCCGCGACAGGGCCCCAAGGTCTTCATTTTTTTGCGGCCTGGGCGCCAAATCGTCATTTTCTGGGGCTAAAATCGCGGGTTTTTGCGCCCCCGTGGGGGCGGAACCCCTCCCCTCAATAAAGGCGAAACCATGGCAAGGCAGAAGGCGCTCCATCTCTACCGGAACATCGGCATCATCGCGCACATCGACGCGGGCAAGACGACCACGACCGAGCGCGTGCTCTACTACACCGGCCGCAAGCACCAGATCGTCGACGTCCACGACACCAAGGACGGCAAGGCGAGCACGACGACCGACTACCTGGAGCAGGAGCGCAAGCGCGGGATCACCATCCAGAGCGCGGCCGTGTCGACCGAGTGGAAGGGCTACCAGGTCAACGTCATCGACACCCCGGGGCACGTGGACTTCACCATCGAGGTGAACCGCAGCCTGCGCGTGCTCGACGGCGCCGTGGTGGTGTTCGACGGCGTGGCCGGCGTGGAACCCCAGACCGAGACCAACTGGCGCCTCGCCAACCAGTACAACGTCCCCCGCATCTGCTACGTCAACAAGATGGACCGCATGGGCGCCAACTTCGCGCATTGCGTGAAGGGCATCCGTGAACGCCTCGGCGCCAACGCCGTCCTGTGCCAGATTCCCATCGGCAGCCACGACGAATTCGTCGGCATGGTGGATCTGGTTGCGGGCCTGGGTTACGTGTGGAGCTCCGACGACAAGGACAGCACCTGGGAATCCGTGCCGCTCGCCGATCTTCCCGGCCGCTTCAAGTTCGCGTCCACCGCCGACAACGAATGGATCGCCCGCGTGCCCAAGCTGCGCGAGGAACTCATCGAGTCCGCGCTCGCCATGGACGACGATGCCTTCATGAAGTACGTGGAGACCGGCGAGTTCGATCCCGCGGTCCTCAAGACCTGCATCCGCAAGGGCACGGTGACCGGCAAGCTCGTCCCGGTACTGTGCGGCTCCTCCTACAAGAACAAGGGCGTGCAGCAGCTCCTCGACGCCGTGGTCGACTATCTCCCCTACCCCGGCGAGAACGGCGGCATCGGCCTGGTGGACCCGGACGGCAACAACGTGGGCACCCAGGAAGTGACGGACGACGCGCCCGCCCGGGCGCTGGCCTTCAAGGTCATCAACGACCAGTTCGGCACCCTCACCTTCGTTCGCGTCTACTCCGGCGTGATCAAGAAGGGCGACTCGCTCGCCAACGTCACGCGCGGCAAGAAGGAACGCATCGGCCGCATCGTGGAAGTCCAGGCCAACCAGACCAAGGACATCGACGAGACCCGCGCCGGCGACATCTGCGCGTTCGTGTCCATGAAGGAAACCGAGACCGGTGACTCGCTGTGCGATCCCGACCATCCGGTGCTGCTGGAGCGCATGCGCTTCCCCGACCCCGTGATCAGCGTGGCCGTGGAACCCAAGGCCCGCGGCGACATCGACAAGATGTCCACCGCCCTCTACAAGATGGTGAAGGCCGACCCCTCGCTGCGACTCGAGGTGGACGAGGAAACCGGCCAGACCGTGCTGCGCGGCATGGGCGAACTGCACCTCGAAGTCACGATCGACCGGATGCGCACCGAACTCGGCGTGGAAGCCAACATGGGCAAGCCGCGCGTGAGCTTCCGCGAAGCCTTCGGTGGCGCCATCGAACGCACTTACACGCACAAGAAGCAGTCCGGCGGTTCCGGTCAGTTCGCCGAGGTGAAGATGATCTTCGAACCGCTCGAGGCGGGTGAAGGCATCAAGTTCGTCGACGAGATCGTCGGCGGCCGCATCCCGCGCGAATTCATCCCGGCGGTCGAACACGCGATCCGCACCGAATCCAAGAAGGGTCAAGTTGCGGGCTACGAGGTGGTGGACTTCAAGGCCACCCTGGTGGACGGCAAGTTCCACGACGTGGACTCCTCGGCCCTCGCGTTCGAAATCGCCGGTCGTGCATGCTTCCGCGAAGCCCACAAGGCCAGCCGTCCGAAGCTGCTGGAGCCGGTGATGCGCATCGAGGTCGTCACCGAGTCCGACTACCTCGGCGACGTGATCGGCGACATCAACCGCCGTCGCGGTCAGGTCACCGACCAGGGGGCGCGCGGACCGCAGGCCTACGTGCAGGGCTTCGTTCCGCTCGCGGAGATGTTCGGGTACATCAACTTCCTGCGCTCCGCCACCAGCGGCCGCGGCACCTTCACCATGGAATTCGACCACTACTCCGAAGTGCCGGGGGGCCTGGTCGACAAGCTCATGGAGAAGGAAGTCAAGTAACGCTGCGCTGCCGTACTGGCGCATGCAACGGGGGCCTTCGGGCCCCCGTTTGCTTTGGTGCGCCGATGCCGTCCCGCGCTTGAATTCGTCCCCGGCCGGCTTCAACTACCCGGGCAAGAGGTGCGAGGACGATGGCAGCGAAGGACTTCTATCAGGTGCTCGGCGTGGCGCGCGACGCCCCGGCCGACGAGATCAAGCAGGCGTTCCGCCGGCTCGCGAAGAAGTACCACCCGGACGTCAGCCGGGAGGCCGATGCGACCGCGCGCATGGCGGAGGTCAACGAGGCGTACGCCACGCTTTCCGATCCGGAGCGACGTGCAGCGTATGACGCCGCGCTGGCCGGACCGCGCGGCGCGGAGGGGTTTCCGCCCCCGGACTGGGATGCCGGCTTCGAGTTCTCGCATCCCGGATTCGGCGGCATCGATCCGCGCGCCTTCGAAGATCTTTTCGACGACATGTTCGGTCGTGGCCGGCGGACGCGGGGTGCGCGCTCGGCGCACGCCTACGACCTGCGCGGCGACGATCACCACGCGAAGGTGGTACTGGATCTGGAGGACCTCTACCGCGGCGGCCCGCGCGCGGTGACGTTGCGCAGCCCGCGGGTCGGCCCGGACGGCCGGGTGAGCCTCGTGGAACGCACGCTGGAGGTGAAGATTCCGCCCGGGCTGCGCCCGGGCCAGAGCATCCGCCTCGCGGGTCAGGGCGGCGCCGGCAGCGGCGGCGCGCCAGCGGGTGACCTGCTGCTGCAGGTTCAGGTGAAGCCCCATGCCCGCTTCACCGTGGCCGGAGCCGACCTGTCCGCCGAACTGCCCGTCGCCCCCTGGGAAGCTGCGCTGGGCGGCGTGATTCCCGTCACCATGCCCGACGGTGCAGCGCTGCGCGTTCGCGTGCCCGCAGGGGCACAGAGCGGCCGGCAGCTCACCGTGCGAGGCCGCGGTCTGCCAGGGAGTCGGCCCGGCGACCTGTTTCTCCGCGTGCGCATCGTCGTGCCCGAGGCCGCGGACGCGAAGGCGCGCGAGTGGTATGAGAAGATGGCGCAAGCCTTCGCGGACTTCGACCCGCGGCGCGTGTCCTCCTGATCCTGCCGTCCCTTGCGCGTGCCGTCTCCGGCCGTCCGGCCGTGTCGAGGCGCGCGTATCGCATTCCATCGCCATGACCGACCGATTCCTCCCCCGCCTCATCGCCGTGACGCTTGCCGCGGCCTTCCTCATCGCGCTCTGGCGCTGGCTGCCGGCCCTCGCCCCGGAAAAGGCGGCGGAACCGCCTCCGAAGGCCGCCACCCCCCGGATCGTCGAGGCGCGCGGCGATCTCGCGGCGGACGAGCAGTCGATGATCGAACTGTTCAAGCGCTCGCGCGATTCGGTCGTCTTCATCTCCACCTCGCAGACCGTGCGCGACTTCTGGACCCGCAACGTGATGTCCGTACCGCGCGGCACCGGGAGCGGATTCATCTGGGACGATGCGGGCCACGTCATCACCAACTTCCACGTGGTGAAGGGCGCATCGGAAGCCACCGTCCGCCTCGCGGACGGCCGCGACTACAAGGCCGCACTGGTGGGCGTCAGCCCCACCCACGACATCGCGGTGCTGCGCATCGGCGTCGACTTCCAGCGCCCGCCCCCCGTGCCGCTCGGCACCAGCGGGAACCTCGAGGTGGGCCAGAAGGTGTTCGCCATCGGCAATCCGTTCGGCCTCGACTGGACGCTCACCACCGGCATCGTCTCGGCGCTCGACCGCTCGCTGCCGAGCGACTCCGGCGTGAGCATCGAGCACCTGATCCAGACGGACGCCGCAATCAACCCGGGCAATTCCGGCGGCCCGCTGCTGGACTCGGCCGGCCGGCTGATCGGCATCAACACCGCGATCTACAGCCCCTCGGGCGCCTCGGCCGGCATCGGCTTCGCCGTGCCGGTGGACACCGTGAACCGCGTGGTGCCGCAACTGATCAGCCAGGGACGCTACATCCGGCCCGTGCTCGGCGTGGAACTGGACGAGAACCTCAACGCGCGGCTGTCGCGCGCGCTGCGCACCGAGGGTGTGTTCGTCCTGCGGGTCACCCCGGGCTCGGCGGCCGACAAGGCGGGCCTCGAGGGCGTGAAGGTAGGCGACGACGGCACGGTCGCGCCGGGCGACTTGATCGTGGCCGTGGGCGGCAAACCGGTGACCACGGTCGGCGGCCTGGTGGGGCGGCTCGACGACTACAAGGTGGGGGAGACCGTCCCGCTGGACATTCGCCGCGGCGGCTCGACGGTCAAGGTGGAAGTCACCCTGCAGCCGGGGACCTGAGCAGAGCCGGCACCAGTTCGCGCTCCAGACGCTGCCACCACCACGCCTGGGCCATGCCTTCGTCCCCCGGGCGGCACGCCAGCCACAGAGTCTCGTCGGGCTTCGCCTCGGCCACCGCCAGTTCCACGAGCGTGCCGGCCACGAGGTCGTCCTCCACCATGGGCCGAGGCAGGAATCCGTAGCCAAGCCCCGCGCGCTGCAGCGCAGCCTTGGCCGCCATGTGCGGCACGGTGATGCGCCGCTGCCCCGACAGCAGACCCACGGTGCGCGCCGGCAGCGACCGTGCGGTGTCCGCCACGACGACGGCAGCGTGCGCGACGAGGTCCTCCTGCGCCACACGCCTCCCGAGCGCCGCGAGCGGATGCCCGGGCGCCACGCAGAATGCGAAGCTCACCCGCCCGACGATCACGGCCCGGTAGCCCCCGCCGCCCGGCCCTTCGCCCGCCGCGACGACGAGATCGGCGCGCTTGTCGCGCAGGGACTCCCACGTTCCCGTCATCGACTCGACCGAGAAGCGCACGCGCGTGCCGCAGTCGAGTGCCTCGAAGGCCGCGAGATCGGCAATGAAGCGCTCCGTCGGGATGAGCGAATCGTGCGCGATGCGCAGTTCCGGCTCGTAGCCCGTGGCCACGCGCCGCACGCGCGCCTCCAGGTCGGCGGCCGCCCGCACGAGCCAGCGCCCCTCCTCCAGCAGCGCCGCACCGGCCGGCGTGAGTTCCACGCGCGGGCCGTTGCGCAGGAACAGTTCCACGCCCAGTTGCGACTCCACCTTCGCCACGGAATAGGAAATGGTGGAGGTGACCTTGTGCAGCCGTTCTGCAGCGCCCGAGAAGGACCCGGTCTGCACGATGGCGTCGATCAGTTCGATGGCGTCGAGACTCAGTCGCAGCATGACGGACTCCGGGGTCTGGGGAGCGGGCCGGCGGCACTGCCGCGCCCGGCCGTGTCCGCAGCATATCGGCCCAGCGACTCGGACGACAGCCGCACCCGGACATGTGCAACTCCGTTAGCATCGGCCATCCCTGAAGCCTTCGCCCATGATCCTCGTCGTCTACGCCCATCCACACCACTCGCGCTCGATCGCGCAGCGTGCACTGCTGGACGCCGTGCGCGATCTGCCCGGCGTTGAGATCGACGCCCTGTACGACCGCTATCCGGACTTCGACATCGATGTGGAGGTCGAGCAGGCGCGGCTCGCGCGGGCGAGTCTCGTGGTCTGGCAGCACCCCGTGTACTGGTACGCGCCGCCCGCGCTGCTCAAGCTGTGGTTCGAGGTGGTGCTCACGCGCGGGTGGGCCTACGGCGAGGGCGGCACCGCGCTCCGCGGCAAGGGCTGTCTGTGGGTGGCCTCGGCAGGCTCTCCCGCGGCCGACTACACCGCGGAGGGCCTCCATGGCCACGGCTTCGACGCCTTCACCCCTGCCGTGGAACGCACGGCACGACTGTGCGGACTCGACTGGCAGCCGCCGATCGTGGCGCTCGGTGCGCACCGGGATTCCGCCGGGCTGGCGGAACGCGCCGCCGCCTACCGGACCACGCTCGAAGCGTGGACGCGTACCCATGAATGAGGGCTCGCTTCTCCACGACGCCATCGTCTACCTTGCGGCGGCGGTGGTCTGCGTCCCGCTTGCGGCGCGCCTGGGTCTGGGCTCGGTCATCGGCTATCTCGCGGCGGGTGCGGTCATCGGCCCATGGGGTCTGGGACTCGTCGAACACGCAGAGTCCGCGATGCACTTCGCGGAATTCGGCGTGGTGCTCATGCTTTTCCTCATCGGCCTCGAACTGGACCCGAAACGGCTCATCCAGATGCGCGGCCCGGTCTTCGCAGGCGGCGGTCTCCAGATGGCTACCTGCGCGGCCGTTCTCGCGGCCGGACTGATGGGTGCGGGGCTCTCCTGGCAGGGCGCGGTGGCGGCGGGCCTCGCCATCGCGATGTCGTCCACGGCCATCGCCATCCAGACGATGACCGAGCGGAACCTGCTGCCGACGCCGCTGGGCCGCGCCAGTTTCGCCAACCTGCTGTTCCAGGACATTGCCGCCATCGCGGTGCTCGCGCTCGTCCCGTTGCTGGGCACGGCCCGGCCGGGCGGGCAGCCCGCCTGGATGCAGGCGCTGACGGGCGTCGGCGCGATCGCCGGCGTGGTGCTGGTCGGCCGGTTCGTGCTGCCGCCGGTCATGCGCCTCATCGCCCGCTCCGAGGTGCGCGAGATCTTCACGGCGTTCGCCCTGCTTCTGGTGATCGTCATCGCCGAGGCCATGCATCTCGCGGGTCTGTCGATGGGGCTCGGCGCATTCCTCGCCGGTGTGCTTCTGGCGAGTTCGGAGTACCGGCATGCGCTGGAAGCCGACATCGCGCCCTTCAAGGGTCTGCTGCTGGGCCTGTTCTTCATCGCGGTGGGCATGTCCGTCGATTTCGGCCTCGCGGCCGACCAGCCCGGGCGACTCGCGCTTATGCTCGGTGGCCTGCTGGTTCTCAAGGGCGCGGCGCTGGCCCTGATCGCGCCGGCGGTGGGCGTGGAGAAGCGCGAGCGCTGGCTGTTTGCGGGGCTGCTGGCCCAGGGGGGCGAGTTCGCGTTCGTCGTGTTCGCCGCGGCCCGAGCGGCGGACGCGCTACCGGCCGAGTGGGACGCGCTGCTCACCGGTGCCGTCGCGCTCTCCATGGCGACCACACCGCTGCTGATCCTGGCGCACGACCGCCTCACGGCACGGCGCGCGCGCGAGCAGCGCGAGGCCGACGCGATCGATGGAGAAGGTACCGAAGTCATCGTCGCGGGTTTCGGCCGCTACGGACAGATCGTCACGCGCCTGCTGCTCGCCCACGACGTGCGCGTGACGGTGCTGGACCACAGCCCCGAGCAGATCGATCTCCTGCGCAAGTTCGGCTATCAGGTCTTCTACGGCGACGCCACGCGGCTCGATCTGCTGGAGGCGGCGGGCGCGCGCAAGGCAAAGCTCCTCGTCGTGGCCATCGACGACGTGGCCGACAGCCTCGCGCTCGTGGACCTCGCACGCGCGGAGTTCCCGGTGCTGCGCATCGTGGCGCGCGCCCGCAACGTGCGCCACTGGCTCGAACTGCAGGATCGCGGCGTCACCGCGGTGGAGCGGGAGACGTTCGAGAGTTCACTGCGCACCGGCCGCTCGGCGCTGGAGGCGCTTGGGATGGATCCCTACGAGGCGCGCGAATTCGCCGACGCCTTCCGGCGCCGCAACCTGGGCGTGCTGCGCGGCCTGCTGCCGCATTTCAGGGACGAGGCGAAGACCGTTGCCCTCGCGAAGAGCGGCCGTCAGGAACTGGAGGAGAACCTCCGCCGGGACCGCGAGGCGCGCCGTTCGGAAGGCGGCGCGGACGGCTGGCACTGACGGCGCGCCCGCAGCCCGGGGCCCGGTGCTTGCTATGCTCCGCACATTCCTGATCACGAGTCCGACACCATGAACTGGAAGACTGCGTACCGGTCGCTCTACTACGCGACCATGCCCGAACCCGACGATCTCGCACTCCCGCGCGACGCGACCGCGCTGCTGGTCATCGACATCCAGAACACCTACCTCGCCCGCCCGGATCGCGGCACGCTCTCGGCGGACGAGCAGCGCCACTTCGATGCGTGGACGCCGTTCCACAACCGCATGCATTCCATCGTGATCCCGAACGTGCGACGGGTGCTCGACCGGTTTCGCGAGCGCGGCATGGAAGTGATCTTCGCGCGCATCGCCTGCCAGACGAGGAACGGGCGCGACCGTTCTCTCTCGCAGAAGATGCCCGGCTTCAACAATCTCCTGCTGCCGAAGGACGAGGAGCCTTCGCAGATCATCCCGGCGCTGGCCCCGCTGCCGGACGAGATCGTCGTGACGAAGACCACCGACAGTGCGCTCACCGGCACCAACCTGCGCCTGATGCTGCACAACCTCGGCGTCCGTCACGTGGTGTGCGTCGGCATCTTCACCGACCAGTGCGTGTCGTCCACCGTGCGCAGCCTCGCCGACGAAAGCTTCGGCGTCGTGGTGCTGGACGACTGCTGCGCGGCAGCGACCGACGAGCTGCACCGCAAGGAGCTGGAGATCATCAACAACATCTACTGCCACGTGATGACCGCGGACGAACTGGAGGCGCAGTTCGCGCGCGGATGACGCCCGCCGGAGATTTCCTCTGCCCGTGAATCCCAACGGCATTTGGGAGTTTTTCCCAATATTTCGAAACGGGAATCCCGGGAATCTCTGCCGCAATACCCTGTTTCTTTGTGATTTGGTGCGACGCAACAACCGGGAGCAGGGAGTATTTCCCGATTTCCGGCTTGAGTCGGGAAGGTCCGCGCACTACTGTTGCACCCACGGATCCAGGCAGGGCGTTCGAGGGAGGAGTGGACGAACGCCCGCCGCGCGACGCGCGGCCAGACCCACCGCATCCGTCCCGACAATCCACTCGCAGAGGTATCTCATGTTCCGCTACGCAGCCCTCGTCGTTGCTCTCGGCATCGCCACCGCCACCACCGTCGGCGCCGCCGGCCCCCGCTTCGGATCTCTCGAAAAGTGCACCATGGCCGCCCTGTCGAAGTACCCCGGCACGGTGCTGACGATGGAAGCCGAGATCGAGAACGGCAAGCCCATCTACGAACTCGACATCCTCGGCAAGGACGGCAAGGAATGGGAAGTCGAGTGCGATGCCAAGACCGGCAAGCTGCTGGAGACCGAAGAGGAAGTGGCCGAAGGCGCCGAAGCCTTCACGTCCAAGGCCAAGGTGTCGCTGGAAGACGCAAAGGCCACCGCGCTCGCCAAGTACCCCGGTGAAGTCGTGGAAGTCGAGTACTCGATCGAATCCGACGGCACGCCCGTGTACGAGCTCGACATCGTGGCCAAGAACGGCCGCGAGTGGGAGGTCGAGATCGACGCCGTGACCGGCAAGATCATCGAGGTCGAGGAAGAGACCTTCCAGATCGGCAAGGAGTAAGCGCCGTTCCTCGCGGGCCCGGTCACCGGGCTCGCGCCACGCCGCTCTGCGGGCATACTCCGGGCATCTCGTTGCCCCGGGTTCGATCATGCTCCGCGTCTACGGCATCCCCAACTGCGACACCGTGAAGAAGGCCCGCGCCTGGCTCGACGCGCGCGGCGTCTCCTACGAATTCGTCGATTTCAAGAAAGTCCCGCCGCCAGAGGCGCTGATCGCACGCTGGATCGCAACGCTCGGCCGAGACCGTGTGGTCAACCGCCGCGGCACCACCTGGCGCGGTCTGCCGCCGGAACGCCAGGCGCTCGCCGACACGGACGCCGGCGCAGCGGCCGTACTCACAACCACCCCGTCAGCCATCAAGCGGTCCGTCGTCGACACCGGAGAAGCCCTGCTCATCGGCTTCGACGAGAGCGAGTTCGCCCGGGCGATCGGCGAATGAACGTCAGGGCTGCGAAAGACTGAACCCGCCGATGAGGCGGTTGACCGATACGCCGGCGGACAGATCGAACGTGCCACCGAGTTCCTGCGCCGCCGGACCGTAGAACCTCGCCGTCGCGGCGCCGGACAGACCGTTGGCCGTCGTGAGGGTGCCGCTCAACTGATTGGTGCCAGGCGTCCAGTTCAGCGTGCCCGACAGGTTGAAACCGGAATCCGTGACGGCGGTGGAACTCGGCGTCAAGGCGTCCAGCCGCTGGCTGCCCGTGGTGGTCAGCGTCACCGCATTCGACGCGAAGTTTGCCGTGGCATTCGCCTGCGCAGACACCTCGAGGAGAGTGGAAGGTCCGCTGTACGCGGCACTCAACAGCCCCACGTAGCTGGCGGAGCCGGACACGGGTACCTGTGCTGCAGGCGTCGCGGTCCCGAGTATCACGTAGCCGTAGCTGTACGTGCTGAGCGGCGCCGGGACGTTCGCCCACGAGCCGAGCGTGTGGTAGTCGAGGCGCGCCGGATCCGGGTTGACGATGCTGATGCCCTGAACGGTCGTGCCCGCGAACGCGAGGGAATCGGCCCAGACGAAGCCGGTCACCGTGGTGTCGTTGCGCGGCGTGATCGCAGACCCGCTGTACGAGGCGTTGATGCCGGCCTCCGGCACGACCAGTGCCACCTCCACGATCTGCCCGGCGGACACCCGGAAGCCGACGCGCGTTGTCGTGGCCAGCGGGGTGACGACACCCGTGGAGATGTTCACGGTTCCGCTCAGCTCCGAATTGACTCGCACCTCGGTGAGCGCCGACAGCGTCGTGAGGTCCTGCGGAGTCGCCGAGGGCGCAGCGCCGAGCGGCACCGTTCCGCTCCCCAACGGCCCGACCCCTCCGCCTCCGCCGCAGCCGGCAACGAATGCGCCCAGGCTGCAGGCCATCACGTGTTTCGCTATGTTCATCGCCCCTCCGTCCCGCCGATGGTCTCCGGGCAACACCGCCCGGAACGAACCCGGCGGCCTTCCCCCGCCCCTCCGATGATAAGTACAGGACACGGCCATGTCTGCAACCCGATGGCACGAACAGACGCACTCGTCCCTGCGCACCGCGACTTGCCGGACGCACGAAGCGATCGTCCGGACAGAGGCAGGCCGGTAATCAGCGCACCACGCCGCAGGCGATCCTCGCGCCCCCGCCCCCGAGCTTCTCGGGGTGATCTGCATGGTTGTCTCCACCGGCGTGCAGCATCAGCGAACGGCCGGCGAGATCACTCACGCGCAACCGCGGCGCGAGTACCGGATGCGTCGACCGGCCGCCCGCCGTCACGAACAGCGCCGGCAGATCGCCCAGATGGCCATCGCCCCACGGCCCTTCGTGCTTCCCCGATCCGCTCGGATCGTAGTGGCCGCCCGCGGCGAGCGCCGGCACGGCTTTGCCGTCCTGCTCCTTCGGTGCGCAACTCGGGTTCGTGTGCACGTGGAACCCGTGGATGCCCGGCGTGAGCCCCGACAGATCGGGCGTGAGGACGACGCCGCGTCGCGTGTCTTCCGCGACGACGGTGCCCAGCGACGTGCCGACGCCGTTCGCATCGACGGCCTGGATCGTGACGGTGACGCGGTCGGCAAGCGCCGGCGCGGCGGCGACGAATGCAGCGGCGGCCAGGGCGGCCGTCAGTGTTCTGCGGGTCATGGTGTGCTCTCTCTCGTGGGTCTGCGTGAATCGATGCGCCGGACCGGATCGGCCGGCGCGCCGTGGGTACGGGTACGGTGCCCGCTCCCTGAAATCGACCGAACCGCGCGGACGCAGTTCAGCCCGCACCGCGCAGGAACGGCAACAGCGCATCCAGCAGCCGCTCCGGCGCTTCCTCGGGAATGTAGTGTCCGCAGGGCAGCGCGTGGCCGCGGACATCGGTGGCCACGCGACGCCAGGTGTCCAGCGGGTCGAACGCCTTCCCCACGATGCCGTGCTCGCCCCACAGCGCGAGCAGCGGACAACGGACGCGCACGCCCGCATCGATGTCGGCGGCGTCGTGCGCGAGGTCGATGCCTGCGGACGCACGGTAGTCCTCGCAGGTCGCGTGGATCGCGGCCGGATCGGAGAAGCAGCGCACGTACTCGGACCATGCGTCAGGCAGGAACGGCGCCATGCCGGCATGGCGCCCCCCCATGTGGTGCCGCAGGTACGCCTCCGGATCTCCCCCGATGAGCGTCTCCGGGAACGGGGCCGGCTGGATCAGGAAGAACCAGTGGTAGTAGGCCCGCGCGAAAGCTTGCGTCGTGCCCTCGTACATCGCCTTGGTCGGCGCGATGTCCAGCACCGCGAGGCGCGTCACGCGTTCCGCGTGGTCGACCGCGAGGCGATGAGCCACACGGGCTCCGCGGTCGTGACCGCACACCGCGAACCGCTCGAAGCCGAGCGCCGTCATCACACGCGCCTGATCCAGCGCCATGACGCGCTTCGCGTAGTTGCGGTGCTCCGTGCCGCCGGGCGGCTTCGACGAGTCTCCGTAGCCGCGGAGATCCGTGGCGACCACGGTGAAGTCCTCGGCGAGGCGGGGCAGCACCTTGCGCCAGATGAGGTGCGTCTGCGGATAGCCGTGGAGAAGCAGCAGGGCAGGCCCGGACCCGGCGATCAGCGTGCGGATGCGGACCTCGCCGGCATCGATGTCCTCGACGCGTGCGCCGCCGCTCATGCGAGTCCCCAGAGCGGGCAGCCGACGAGTACGCCGACCGGGATGAGGATCGCCGCAGCAATGTCGAGCACGACGCCATGGCGGATCATCGCGGTGATGCGCACGGCGCCCGACCCGTAGACGATGGCGTTGGGTGGCGTGGACACCGGCAGCATGAAGGCCATGCTCGCCCCCAGCGCGACGGCCATGGCGACCGGCACGGGGCTCACGCCCGCGGACTTCGCGGCGGCGACCGCGAGCGGCGCGAGCATCGTGGCGGCAGCGGTGTTCGACGTGGTCTCCGTGAGCACGATCGTGACCCAGCAGAACAGGCAGGTGAGCGCGACGAGCGAGGTGGAGCCCGTCCATGCGACCAGCCCGTCGCCCAGCGACGTGGCGAGCCCCGTGCGGAACATCGCCCCGCCGAGCGACAGACCGCCGCCGAACAGCATGAGCGTGCCCCAGTCGATGTTGGCGGCCTGCGCCCAGCCCAGCACCGGGCGGCGCGGCTCGCGGTGGCCCGGCAGCATGAACAGCAGGCTGCCGCCGATGACCGCCGCCACGGATTCCGGGAGATGCCGGGAAAGCAGCGCGGCGGCCGGGTGCGAAGACCCCAGCACGGCCGCGACGAGCCCCGGTACGACCCACATCGTCACCGTGATCGCGAAACAGGCGACGACCACCTTCTGCGCGCGGTCCATGGGACCGAACGTCGCGCGCTCGGCCCGCACCTTGCGCGTGACCTCCTCGCCCGCCTCGACGTCGGGCGGCAGCGCGAGTCGGAAGTACACCACCATCGTCCCGAGGATGAGCAGCGCGATGGGCACCGTGACCGCGGCCCAGTGCAGGAAGGGGACTCCCTGCCCCGTGAGCTTCTGCAACTGACCGATGGCGATGAGATTGGGTGCTGAACCCACCGGCGTCATGATGCCGCCGATGGATGCCGAGAACGCCACCGCGAGCATGAGCGCCGTGGAGTAGCGCAACGACGTGAGCTCCACGCCGCGGTGACGCGCCATGGCGTGCAGCACCGAGATGCCGATCGGGTAGATCATCGCCGCCGTGGCGGTATTGCTGATCCACGCAGAGATGCCGGCGGCCAGCAGCGCGAACGCGAGCAGGATGCGCGAAGGCGACCGTGCCACGGACGGATGCGACAGGATGCCGAAGGCCACCCGGCGGTCGAGCCCCGTGTGGGACATGCCCTCCGCGATCAGGAACCCGCCCAGGAACATGAACACGATCGGGTCGCCGAAGGGCGCGAACATTTCCTGCGCCGTCCCTACGCCGAGGATCACCGCGAGACAAGGCGCGAGCAGCGCCGTCACCGGAATGGGGACGGCCTCCGTCACCCACCACACGAGCGTGAGCGCAATCACCGCGGCCAGCTTCGCGGCAGCCTGGTTCTCCAGGGCGGGCGGGAAGACGAGCAGCAGCACGAACGCCGCAGGCCCCAGCCACAGACCGACGGAACGGCGGACGTGATCGGCACGCGCTTCGGTGGCGGAGATGGCGGGCGTCGTGTCGGTCGTCACGGGCGGGTCTTCCTCGGAGAGCAGCGGAACGCCCGTGCGGCGGGAGCACTTCTCATCGATGCCGTGGCCGCCGGGCGGGCGCCACTGTACCCTGACCGGCCCGCCGGAGCCATCGGACCCCCGGCCTGTCCGGCGTGGTCACCCCCGCCCCAGTCGCCTCACCGCGAGCTCCGCGACATACGCGAGCAGCGCTGCAGCACAGAGCAGACGCCAGAGCGGCACCTTCCGCACAGGCGGATCCTCGCAGGACGGAACGAACGTCGACGGGTCGGCGCCGAAGCGTCCGCCGGTCCGCTCGACGATCAGCCGAAGACGCGCGCGGTCCTCTGCACCCGCCGGTATCGGCGTCGGCGTCTCCACGCGCAACGCGGCCGCGCCGACCGCGCGCCGCAGGCCCTCCGGGACGCCGCCACCCGGTGCAACCTCGACGCGATAGGACCCGGGTGCGTGGCCGGCCCGCGCGAGCCGGCCCGTGTACCTGCCCGGCGCGGTGCGATCGAGCGCGAGCCTATCCGTCCTGCCGCCGGGCTCGGACAGCGAGGCCATCGGAGCGTATCCGGGCGCGTCGACCTCCGTTTCGAGCGTGACCGCGAGGTCGTCGCCGTCGCGCGTCAAGTCCAGGCGCGAAGCATCTCGGGGGCCCTCGCGCGCAGCAGCACGCACGGTCTGCGCCCAGAACCGGCCGAAGCCGTGCCATTCGCGCCACGCCGAGGACCAGCGGCCCGAGGCATCCGACAGGAAGGCGGTCACCACGCCGAGGCCGTGCCGGTGCGTGACGAGGAGCGGATAGCCCCCTACACCGTCCAGGACCCGATCCGCGTGCGGCCGCGCGCGGGTGACCACCAGGCCCTGCAGCGGCGGCGCCCGTGCAAAATCCACTCCCGCCACGGCGTCGGCCTCGAACAGGACGCGCGGTCTGAACGGGCGCTCGACGAGCGCATCGCCCGCGAGCCGCCGGGCCTCGTCGGCGAACAGGGCCGGCACGTCCTCGGGACGCGCCGCCGCGTGCGCGCGGCCGCCCGTCCATTGCGCGAGCACCTGCATGAACGCGAAGTCGGGATCGTCGCCGATAGCCACGGTGGAGACGGAGATGCGCGCCGCGGCGAGCTTCTCGCCGAGCACCTCGAAACTGTCGGGAGGCGCGTCTGCCGTCTGCACGTCCCCGGGAAGCGGCGTCCGCCGCCCGGTGGGTGCGGTGTTGCCGTCGGACAGCAGGATCACGTGGCGCGTTTCGGCCCGGGAATCGCGCAGGCGCAGGTAGGCGTCCCAGAGCGCGTCGAACACGTTGGTCTGGCCTGCGGCGGTGAGCCCCCCGACACGCCCGAGCTGGGCGCGGGCCACCGCCTTGCGCAGCATCGGCACGAGTTCGCGCGGCCGCGCATCGAAGGCCACGACGCCGGCGCGATGCCGGTCCTCCAGGGACTCGATCGCGGTAGCCACGGCAGTCTTCGCGATTTCCAGCCTCGGCCCGCGCATGCTGTAGGAGCGGTCGATCAGGAACAGCAGATCCGCCTCGTCCTTCCGGCGTGGCCCTTCGAAGCGCACGGGCAGGAGCCGCTCCAATGGGGACCCGGACCACGCGTCGCGCCCGTGACTGTGCTCGCCCGCGACGAAGACGAGGCCGCCCCCCTCGCGCACGAAGCGGTCGAGTTCAAGCTCGAGCGCGGCGGGAAACGCGTCGCGCGACGGGTCGTGCAGGATCACCGCGTCGAACCGGTCAAGCTGCGCCGGACGCTTCGCCACGCTCGCCGGCGTCGTCGTGGTCACGTCGAAGCCCTGGCGCATGAGCGTGGCACCGAGACCGCGGCCCGCGTCCGCATCGGCGGCCAGTTGCAGAACGGCCTGCCGCCGTCCCACGACCACGTCTGCGCGCCACGGGTCCGCATCCCGCGGGTCCTCGCCTTCGGCTTTCAGATGCACGGAGAGAGACGTCACACCTGCCTGCGGAAACGTGACGGACAGGCGCCACCGGCTGTCGCCGGCGGGGAGCTCGACGGCGGTCCAGTCGGGCGCGCGATCACCGACGGCCAGGCCCAGCCACGCGCGCGCCGCTGCCGTGGCACGCACGAGCACTTCGACCGGTACGGGACGCCCGGCGGGGGGGCGCTCCACTACGTCCGCGCGCACGATCGCGACGTGGTCTGCCGCCCGGAATTCTGCGGCGAGCGTGTGCACGCGGATGCGCGCATCACGCAACCGCTCCACCGTGGCCCACACGTCGCCCTCCGTGTGCCGGCCATCGCTGGCGAGCACCACGTGCCGGCATGCGGTCTCCGGCATGCCCGCCGCTGCGGTCTCCAGCGCGAGCGCGAGGTCCGTCCCGCCCCGTCCGAACAGGTCCGTGCCGTTCCCGGCCGGCGCGGCGAGTGCCACCGCCAGGGCTTCGGCGGACGTCACGGACTGCGCGCGCTCCGCGAAGAGCACGGCGCCATCGATCGTGCCGGTCGCGCGCGACGCACGCACCGACGCCGCGATACGTTCGGCCGGCACGCCGCGAGAGACGTCGAAGGCGTGCATCACGGTCACTGCCGAGGTCGGCCGCTCCATCACCGGTTCACACAGCGCGAGTGCGAGACACAGGAATGCCGCCGTGCGCAGCGCGGCCTGCGCCCGCCATGCAAGATGGCCGCCCGTGGCTGACTGCCCGCGAAAGGCCAGGAGCACGAGGGGCGCACCGAGCGCGAGCCAGAGCGGCCACGTCTGCTGGAGGTGCAGCGCCGTCATGGCCGGCACACTCGACGCACCGACGAGCGCCCGCGTCGTATCGGCAAGTCCCGTCGCCACGCACGCATCAGCGACTCACTCCGTGCGACGTCGCGCGAACGCGAACGCCTCCAGCAGCAGCAGAGCCGCCGCGCCCCCGAGACAGAGTGCGCGCCACGGCTCGATACTCGCCGGTGTGAAGGCGCCGCGCATCGGAGGTACCCTGCCGGCGGCGAGCGTGGTTGCGTTCACGAAGGTGGTCGGCATGGCGGACGGCACCACGACGAGCGTCCGGCGAGCCCCGCCGCGCTCCACCGTGAAGACGCCCGGCGCCTGGGCAACGAACGCCGGACCCGAGGGAGTGCGGAACGATGCGACGTCGGCGCCGGAGTCGCCGTGCCGCACGTGCACAGGTCCGTCGCCATCGATGACGACCGTCCCCGGACGGCTGACTGTCGGACTCGTCGCCGCGGTGAGCCAATCGAGCGCGGCCGCGAGAAAGGCGGGGAACCGGCCTTGCGCCAGGAGATTGCTGTCCTCCAGGCGAAAGGCGACGTCGATCCGCCTGGGCGTGGCAGCCGTCTCCCCGATCAGTGCCACGTCCCGGGCGAGACTCGCGCGGACGAGCGCGGCGTCACGCGCGTTCCATCTGGGCGTGCGATCGATACGAACATCACCCCAGGCGAGTGCCGACACGAGCGCATTCCGGCCCGGCACAGCCTCGGGGCGGCCCGGCCGGATCCAGGCGCCGCCGGCCGACAGGCGGGGCGAACCGAACGCGAGCACGGGCACCGGGGGCGGGACTTGGGGTTCGAATGCGTCGAGCACCACCGCGGAGGCATCGCCCGCACCGGTGCGCTCGTAGCCCGCGGGATCGGTCTCGCGCACCGACACGCCCGGCAGCAGCGCCAGCGCAGTCCGCAGGTCCTGACGCCCGCGCGTCACAAGGAGCACGACACGCGCGGTCGAAGATGGCAGATGAGCGAAGGCCCGGTCGTCGGCCGGGAGCGCGTCGCCAGGCATCGCGACACGCGCGGCCACGACACCCTCGCCGAACCCGGACAGGTCGAAGTCCTCCGCGACCGTCGCACCCGCAGGCACGCTGATGCGCCGAGCCGACCGATGCGCCCCGGCCTCCAGCACGACGTCGACCTCGCGCGAGCGCAGCGATCCGTTCGCCACGCGCAGCACGGCCTCGCGCCGTTCGGGCGCAGCGGACAACGTGGACACCGTCCGCGTCTCGAACGAGACGATGCCGGCGTTGTCCGCGGGCTCGAAGACACTCGCCACGTGCACGGTCGCGTCGTGGGTCAACTGGGCGACGCCATCGGTGAACAGCACCGCACGTTCCGATGCGGAGACCACAGGCCATGTCGCAGGGCGTGCGACCGGCATGGGCCCGAAGGCCTCGAGCGCTGACAGTGCTTCCTCCCGCGCGAGCCAGCCACGCGGCGGCAGCTGTCCCGTCGTGTCGGCGATCCGTACCTGCGCCTCGCCGGGCAGTTCGCGCACGGCCTGCGCTGCGAGCCGGATCGCGCGAGTCACACGGGTCTCGCCGGTCGACGTGCGCGTGTGCATGCTCACCGAAGTGTCGATGACGAATGTCCGGTCCTCGGCGGGCGTCGCATCCCGCATGCCGGGCGCGACCGCCGCGCCTACGAGCGCGCACACCGCGAGCGCCACGGCGAGGGAGAGCCACCAGCGGTAGCGGACACGCGCCCCGACGGCAGTCCCGGCGAGCCGGTGCCAGACGACGAGCGAGGGCACGACTTGGCGCCGGCCGCGCCGGTGGCGCAGATACAGCGCGACGATCGCGAGCGCGGCGCACGCTGCAGCGGCGAGCGCAAGGCCCGCTGAGGCTCCGCTTCCGTTCACACCAGCACGCGCAGGCGGACCAGGTCGCGCAGCCAGGCGTCGGCCTGGGCGTCGTCCGCATCGACGCGCAGATGGCGACAGCCCTGACGCGCGCATGCGGCTTCGACGTCCCCGGCGAACGCATCGAATGCCTCGCGATAGGCCGCGGCCACGGCCGGCGAGAGCGACTGCGCGAACGTCTCTCCGCTCTCCGCGTCGACGAGCGTGAGCTCCCCGGCGTCGGGCACGTCGCGGTCGGCACCGGAGAGGACGTGCATGACGACGACGTCGTGTCCGCGTCCGGCAAGCAGCCCCAGGGCCGGTTCGGCGCCGGCCGGATCGAGGAAGTCGGAGATGAGCACGAACAGCCCGGTGCCCCGCGGCCGGCTCAGCACGGCACGCAGTGCGGCAGCCAGATCGGTGGGGCCGTCCGGCGAAATCGCCGCGAGAAAGGCGATGACCTCGTGCGTGAGCTGGCGGCCGCGCAGCGGGCCGAACTCGCGCAGACCGCTGCGGCTGGCGAAGAGCGTGACGCGGTCCAGATCGGCGAGCGCCACATGCGCGAGCGCAGCGGCGCACCGAGACGCCGCCTGCCACTTGGACGGCGACCCGAAACGCATCGATGCACTGGCGTCGACGAGGAGGTACAGCGGGCGCTCGCGCTCTTCCAGGGCAAGGCGAACGACGAGGCGATCGAGCCGCGCGAGCGCGCGCCAGTCGACGGTCTGCAGATCGTCGCCCTCGCGGTAGTCCCGATAGTCGGCGAACACCATGCCCCGCCCCGTGCGGCGCGAGGCGTGCGGGCCGCGGCGCAGCGACGTGGCGGTGTCCTTGCCGCCCAGCCGGTAGCGTTCGAGGCGGCGCACCAGTTCGGGTTCGAGCATGGCGGCGACGGTCCGGATCGCGCGGGCGCTCAGCGTGACGGCTCGGGCACGCCGGCGATCACGCCGCCGATCAGCGCGTCGATGTCGATGCGCTCGGCCTCGCCCTCGAAGTTGAGCAGCACCCGGTGCCGCAGTGCCGGCAGTGCCGCGGCGCGCACGTCCTCCGCGGCGACGTGCACACGACCGTGCGTGAGCGCCCGGACCTTCGCGCCCAGGATGATGGCCTGCGCTCCACGCGGACTGGACCCGAAGCGCACGAACCGCTTGACCCGCTCGGGCGCATACCCGCTCTGCGGCTGTGTACCCAATGCGACGAGGATCGCGTAGTCGCGCACGGACGGCGCGACCGGGACGCCACGCGCGAGCGTGCGCATCGCCAGCACGTGGTCGCGATCGAGGACCTCCTGGAGCTGCACGGTGTCGGACGAAGTGGTGCGGTCGAGGATCGCCCGCATCTCGTCCAGCCCCGGAACGTCCATGCCGAGCTTGAAGAGGAAGCGGTCGAGCTGCGCCTCTGGCAAGGGATAGGTGCCCTCGAGTTCGATCGGATTCTGCGTGGCGAGCACGCACAGCGGCGGATCGAGGCGATGGGTCACACCGCCCACGGTCACGGAGGCCTCCTGCATCACTTCCAGCAGCGCCGACTGCGTGCGCGGCGTGGCGCGGTTGATCTCGTCTGCGAGGATGAGGTGCGCGAAGATCGGTCCGGGCTCGAACCGGGCGACGCGCCCGCCGGCGGCGTCCTCGCGCAGCATGGTGGTCCCGGTGATGTCGCCGGGCATGAGATCGGGCGTGAACTGGATGCGCGAGAAGCGCAGTCGCAGCACCTCGGCCACGGACTGCACGAGCTTCGTCTTGCCCACCCCTGGCACGCCTTCGAGCAGCCCGTGACCGCCGGCGAGGAGGCAGGTGAGCACCCCTTCGATCGCGGCGGCGTTGCCGACGATCATGGTGGCGAGTGCGGTGCGGGCGGCGTGGAAACGGTCGTGGAAATCCTGGACCTGCGCTTCGAGCGCGGCGATGTTCATCGGGCTTGACTCCGGTTGACGTACAGCGCGTACTCGCGCAGGGCGGGGGTGAGCGCCGGCTCGGTGCGCACCGCATCGCGGGCCGACTCGCGGCCCGGCGGGCCGGGCGCGGTGATCACGCGCAGCGGCACGGCCGCGCGTTCGAACGTCGTGGGAACGGGATCACCGCGCCGTTCTCCCCTGCGGCCGGGGCGTCCTGGCGGTGCCGTCTCTGCCGTGGGCTTCACCGCCACCACCGTCGGAAGCGGTCCATCGACCGGATCGAAGGCGCCCTCTTCCTCACCGAGGGACTCGCGCCCGGCGGGCGCGGCTGCACCGCCCTCCGCACCGAGCGATGCCGGCGCGGGCATGGCGCGTCGCGCGTCGTCGGGGGTAGCCCCGGACGGCAGCCATCGACCGTGCGAGGGAGGCAGCGGCAGCGAGCCGCCGCGGGCGCCGTCCTGACGGATGCGCGCCACCTCGCCCTGGAGCGCCCCCGGACGGTCATCGACCGCGAGATGGGTCCGGCCCGCCTCGGAACCGCCGCGCGGCGATTCCACGCGGCGCGGACGCTTCGACGGCGGAAGACCGACGCCGTTCTGGGACACCGTGTCGTCGGGCCGGTCCGCCGTGTCGTCGAACAGCGCGGACAGGGCGCGGGCGAGGTCTTCTCGCGCCGCCACCGCGTCCGAGCCCGACGGACCGCTCGGTGCCCCACCGTCTGCGCCGGGCGCTGCGGCAGGCAGCGAGGACGCCGCCGGCCCGCCGTCGCGGTTGGGCGCCCCGGCATCCCCGGACCGTGGGCTCACAGGCGCGTCGCCCGGTGCGGAGGGGCCCGGCATCGCCGGGCGATGCACGGAATCGACGATCTCCGTCGAAGCGGAGTCGGCCCGAGCCTGCTGCCCGGACCCCGCCGGCAGCGAGGCGCGCGTCGCGTCGCCGGACCGGGTCTGCCTCTCTTGCGCCAGGACAAGGTCAGGGGCCGGCGACACCGTGGCCGATGACAGGACATGCCAGAGCCCCAGCGCTCCCCACAGGACCGCGGCGGCCATCATCCAGGCCCGGTCCGGAACCGCGACACGGGGTACGGTGAGCCGGGCCGCGACGCCTGCGGCACGGGTGATGTGGAGTCGCTCGAGCGGCTCGGGCGCGGGACGGTCGAGGAACGCGGCCGCGCTTGAGAGGGCGTCCCGCAGCGCATGGTGCCGGTCCAGCCGGCGCGCGGCCTCATCGCGCGGAACGGGGCGCCCTGCCCAGGCGAAAGCGCCCGCCGCGGTGACGGCAATCAGGATCGCGGCGAGCCACTGCGCGGCGTCCAAGGCATCGGGCGGGAGGCCGGCGAGCGCGGCAAGACGGGCAACAAGTACGCAGGTGCCGGCGGCCACGAGGAGGCCACCGAATGCGGCGCGCAGTCGTGCGCGGCGCAGCGAGGATGCCGTGCTGCCCAGCAGGATCAGCAGGGCATCGGCGTTCGGTGAGACGGACATCGGAAGGAGCAGGGGGCGATGCGAGGGCCCGCGAGCCTGCACGCTTGTCCGGCGCGTGCCGTCAACGCGCGTGCAGGGACGCGCAGCGGACCGCCCGGAGAACGCAGGCGGTCGTCACGACCCGGAGATCGTGACGACCGCGGGGTGGCCTCGACGAGGTGATGTCAGCGCTTGGAGACCTTGCGCTCCGCGTCGAGATCCTGCTTCAGCACCTTGGCGCGGCTCTGGATGTACGCGCGCAGCGCTTCGGCGTCCTCCGCCGAGAATTGCGTCCAGGCCGGCAT
>ERZ1066136.654-NODE-654-length-23069-cov-14.136917_pt1 | contig 23069 bp, 16 predicted proteins | sample MGYA00382783_ERZ1066136 | MGnify/ENA primary metagenome ERZ1066136 (study PRJEB33369, sample SAMEA5778366) | biofilm metagenome | biome: Industrial cooling water; feature: Water cooling tower basin; material: Biofilm | place: United Arab Emirates | collected... | reverse complement strand
CGCCCGGCCGCCGCGCACGGCGCGGACCGCGGGGGCCCGGGGCGGCGCCCGAGCCGCCGGCTCCTGCGGTCAGCGCAGCCCGCAGGCGGAGAGGGCCCGATCGCGCACGGCCCGGGCCCGGGAGCGGGCGCGCTCGGCCCCGCGGGTCAGCACCCGTTCGAGCTCCCCGCGGTCGGCCAGCAGCTCGCGGCGCCGCTGCCGCGCCGGTTGGAAGGCCGCATCCATGGCCTCCGCGAGCCGGGCCTTGAGGTGGCCGTACCCGGGGGCTCCCGGGCCGCCCCGGCGCAGCCGCTCCGCCCAGTGCGCCTGTTCGGCGGGGTCGAGGAACAGCGACAGCAGCTCGAACAGCACCAGACCGGAGGGGTCCTTGGGCTCCTCCGGCGCGCGGCTGTCGGTGACCACCTGGTTGATGCGACTCTTGAGCTCCTTGCCCTCGGCGAAGATCCACAGATCGTTGCCGTAGCTCTTGCTCATCTTCTGCCCGTCCAGGCCGGGCACCTTGGCCTCCCGTTCGCTCTCCGGCAGGCGCGGCTCGGGACGCTTGAAGACCTCGCCGAAGGCGCTGTTGAAGTACCCGGCCATGTCCTGGGCCATCTCCAGGTGTTGCACCTGGTCGCGCCCGACCGGCACGAAATCGCTGTCGTAGGCCAGGATGTCGGCCGCCATCAGGATCGGGTAGGTGAACAGCCCGACGTTGGGTTTGAGCCCGTGGGCCAGCTTGTCCTTGAAGGAATGGGCGCGCTCCAGCAGGCCCATGCCGGTGACGCAGGCCAGCAGCCAGGTGATCTCGGTCACCTCGGGCACGTCGCTCTGCCGGAACAGCACGGCGCGCTCGGGGTCGAGGCCCAGGGCCAGGTAGGTGGCGGCCACGTCGACCACGTTGGCGCGCAGGCCGGCCGGATCCCGGGAGCTGGTCAGGGCGTGGTAGTCGGCGATGAAGTAAAAGTGCTCCCCGGGTTCGGCGGTGGCCGCGATGTGGTGGCGGATGGCGCCGAAGTAGTTGCCCAGGTGCGGGCGGCCGGTGGGCTGGATGCCCGAAAGGATCGTCGGCATGGTCACGCGGGGGAGCCGGCGCGTAGCCGGACGCCTCGGGCCTTGTCTGTCAGGCCGCGGTGCGCCACGCTCTCGCGCTCGAAGGCGGCGGAGGATACCCGCCCCCGAACCGGGTCCCGGCGGCCGCCCGGGCCGGCGGACCGGTCGAAACGCCGGCCCGGTTGGCCGCGCCCGCCTCCTCCCCGCCCCCCCCATGCCGCGCCAGCTCGCCCCCCCCGCAAGGCCCCCCGGGCGCCCCTCGATGGGCTGGCGCTGGGCGCGCTCGGCGGCCGGGTTGGTGCTCGGGCTGACCGGCTGCGCCAGCTTCGGCAGCGACGTGCACCTGGCGCCCCTGTACAGCCGCCACGCCACGGCGGAGGGCGGCAGCGAGAGCGAGGCCCTGGCGGGCTTCTACTACTCGCGGCGCCTGTTCGAGGCGCCCGCGCTCGAACCGGTGGGCCCTGTCCATGAAAGCGGGGCACGCCTCAACCGCCCCACGCCCAGCGAGCGCACCGTGGCCCGCGCGCTGCGCCCCCTGTGGGGCTGGCGCGAGCTCTCGGCGGACGAGGAGCGCGTCGATTACCTGGTGCCCCTGGGCTTCTGGCGCCGGCGCGGTCCGGACGTGATCTCGATGCTGGTGCCGGCGTACTTCTATCGCTCGGCCCCCGCGGGCTGGCGGAGCGGGAACCTGGACCCGAGCGGCCCGCGCGAGTTCGACCTGATCGCCCTGCCGGGCGTGATCTTCTCGAGGAACGCGCGCGGCGCCGAAAAAACGGGCTGGTTCCCGTTCTTCGGCGAGCTGACCGATTTCGCCACCTACGACCGGGTGCGCTGGTTTCTGTTTCCGCTGTACCTCGGCGTCGACCGCGGGCGCGAGTCCTACCACAACGTGCTCTTTCCGATCCTGGGCTTCTCGACCCGCGGAGAGCACCGCCACTTCAGGCTCTGGCCGCTGTTCGGCTGGCACGTCAAACCCGGCAGCTTCGAGCGCCGCTTCTGGCTCTGGCCGTTCCTGCACTACAGCCGCGAGGGCCTGCACCGGCCGCCGGCCGAGCGCACCCGGCGCTGGATGTTCTTTCCGTTCTTCGGCCTGACCAAGGACCGCAGCTACCGGGCCGTGTCCGTGCTCTGGCCGTTCTTCGGATACGCCTGGGATCCGCGCGGCGAGCGCCTGCGCGAGGAGCTGGGCCAGGACCCGGGCGACCCCGAGGCCACGCGCGCCTTCTGGGCCTGGGATGGACCCTGGCCCCTGGTGCGGATCCAGGGCGGCGGCCTCAACCCGCAGGCCGAGCGCCGCGAGCGCTTCTGGCCGTTCTATTCGTACTTCGAGGGCGACAGCCTGCGCGCCTGGAGCTGGGCCTGGCCGTTCTTCACGCGCCGCCTCGAGGACGGACCCGACTACCGCCGGGCGAGCTTCTACGCCCTGCCCGTCTACCAGCACTGGAACCTGCGCGGCGTCTCCGACCCGCGGGTGATCAAGTTCCGGCGCTTCTGGCCGCTCTACACCTACGACCGCGAGGGCGGGGTGCGGCGCTTCGCCGCCCCGTCCCTCGACCCCCTGACCCGCGGCAGCCCGATCTCGTTCTATTGGGGCTGGCTCTGGGAGCTGTATGCGGTCGAGACCGAGCGCGAGCGCATCCAGGAACGCTCCTGGCTGGGCCTGTATTGGCGCGAATCCAACGCCCAGGAGTCGCGCCGCTCCCTGTCCGGGCTGTGGTCCTCCCGGCGCTACCCGACCGCCGCCGGGGAGGTCTCGGAAACCTCGCTGCTGTTCGGTCTCCTGCGCTGGCGCAGCGGCCCAGCGGAGGCCGGGCCGGGCCTGCTCGCGCCCGCTTTCCCCGGTCCGGGCTGGCCCGCGACCTGGATCGACGCCCCGCCCGCCCGCGCCCAGGATGCTGTGCCCGTGGGGCCCTCCGCCGGGGTCCCGCAGGCCGGCGACGCTCCCCCGGAGCCCGCATCCGCGGGCGCCGCCCGGCCGAAGCCCGACCCGGCCGGCACCGCGGCCCCGGCACCCGCCCCGACCCGCCCCGGGAAGGCCCCGCGCTGACCCCCCATGTTCGAAATCTTCCGCCGCCTGTGCGCCGACCTGGGCTACCAGCTCCTGCTGCTGCTCAGCGCCGCGCGCTACCTGCCGCGCGCCTGGCGCCGCCGCGGCCAGATCGCCGACCAGCTCTACGTGGCGGCGGTGCAGGTGGTCCACGTGGTGCTGCTCGTCGGCCTCTTCTCCGGCATGATCCTGGCCCTGCAGACCGGCATCGAGCTGGCGCGCTTCGGTCAGCAGGATCAGATCGGACCGATCGTGGCGCTCTCGATCGCGCGCGAGATGGGCCCGTTCATCACCGGCATCGTGCTGGCGGCCACGGTCGGCAGCGCCGTCGCCGCCGAGCTCGGCACCATGTCGGTCTCGGACGAGCTCTCGGCGCTCGAGATCCTCTCGATCGACCGGGACGACTACCTGGTCATGCCGCGGCTGGTGGCCCTGGCCATCGCCGGTCCCCTGCTGACGCTGATCTGCGACGGCATCGGCATCCTGGGGGGCGCGCTGGTGGCCCAAAGCCAGCTCGAGGTCAGCGCGCGCCTGTACATGGACGGCGCCTTCGACTCGCTGCGCGACTCGGTCACCTGGTTCGCCTTCCCCAAGGACGTGGCCGTGGGGCTGTTCAAATCCTTCGTCTTCGGGGCGCTGATCGCGGCGATCGCCTGCACCGCCGGGGTCCAAGCCCGCGGCGGCGCCCTGGGCGTGGGCCGCGCGACGCGCACCGCGGTGCGCGACTCGATCATCGCCATCATCGTGGTCAACTACTTCTTGACCTGGGTCTTCTACTCCGCTTGAGCATGGCCCCGGAGTCGACACAGACCGCGCCGAGCGCCCCGGGCAGCCCCGCCCCCGGGCAACCCCTGATCCGCTTCGAGGGTGTCCGCAAGGCCTTCGGGAAGAAGGTCGTCCTGGACGGCCTCGACCTCGACATCGAGGCCGGCCGCTGCCTGGTGATCATGGGTCCGTCCGGCACCGGCAAGTCGGTGACCCTGCGACACATCGTGGGGTTGATCAAGCCCGATGCGGGCCGCGTGTTGGTCGCCGGGCACGACATGAACACGATCACCAAACCGGAGCTCGCGGCCCTGCGCCGGCGCATGGGCTACCTGTTCCAGGACGGGGCCCTGATCAATTGGCTCAACGTCGGCGAGAACATCGCCCTGCCGCTGCGCGAAAAAACGCGCCTGTCCGAGGCCGAGATCCGCGAGCGCGTCCAGCACAAACTCGAACTCGTGCACCTGCCGGACACCTGGGAGAAGTTCCCCAGCGAGCTCTCGGGCGGCATGCGCAAGCGCGTCGGCCTGGCGCGCGCCCTGATCAACGACCCGGATCTGATCCTCTACGACGAGCCCAACGCGGGCCTCGACCCGGAGATCTCGGCCTCGATCAACCGGCTGATCCGGGGCCTGCAGGAGCGCCTGCCGATCACCTCGATCGTGATCAGCCACGAGGTCGCCTGCGTGCGCACCGTGGCCGACCGGGTCGTGCTGCTCGAGGCCGGCCGCATCGTGGTCGACGCCCCGACGCAGGCTTTCCTGCACAGCGACCACCCGCGTCTGCGGCGCTTCCTCGGGGAGCACCTCGAATGAACGCCAGCCCCAGCTCCGCGGCCCTGCCCGGGGCCCGCCGCCGCGGCCGCAGAGCCGGCCGCGGGCTGCCCGCGCGGCTCCCGCCCGCCGCGCGCTGCCCCGAACGACCGCCGCCCCGGCTGTCCTGATGCTCCGCGCCGCCGCCCCGGTCCGCCCCAGCCCGCCCCCGACCTCCCGATCCGCCGCCCTCCGCCCAGCCCCGCGCGCTCCCCTCCGCCGATGGCCACGCGTCACTTCCTGCTCGGTCTATTCCTGCTCTCGGTGTTGTGCCTGTTCGGGGCCTACACCCTGTTCTTCACCGACGCCAGCCTGTTCGGCGAGTCGATCCGCCTGACCGTGCAGCTGCCCGAGGCGCGCGGCCTGCGCGACGGGGACTCGGTGCAGGTCGCCGGGGTGCGCCTGGGGCGCGTCGAACGCATCGCCCTGGACCCGAACGCGCCGCGCGAGCGCCGCGTGACCCTGGGCCTGTTGATGGAGCAGCCGGTGGCGCTCAAGCAGGACTACAGCATCCAGGTCGTCGATGCGACCCTGCTGGGCGGCCACATCGTGCGCATCGAACCCGGCAGCCCCGAGTCGCCGCTGCTGGAGCTGAGCGCCGGTCAAGCCCTGCGGGCCACGATCGGCCAGGACCCCTTCTCGGCGCTTTCAGGCCTGGGCTCGGTGGGCGACAGCCTGGGCGCCTTGATCGAGGAGCTGCGCGCGGGCGGCGCGGGCGTCAATCTGACCGAGACCCTGGCCAACCTGAACGCCGCCACCGCCGACCTGCGCAAGATCAGCGCCGACCTGGCCGCGGGGCGCGGCAGCCTGGGGGCGCTTTTGGCCAGCAACGAGTTCTACGAGACCTGGCGCGGGGTGGGCGAGGACGTGCGCGCGGTGCTGGCGGAGGCCCGCGAGGGCGAGGGCGTGGTGGCGGCCCTGCTCTCGGACCCGGCCCTGCGCCAGCGCGTCTCGGAGGCGATCGACAACGCCTCCAGCGCCTTCGACAACGTGGCCAAGCTGACCGCCGACGACGGGCAGGATTCGGTCGCCAAGGTGCTGCTGCAGGACGAGCAGGTGGCCCAGCAGCTGCGCGACATCGCCCAGAACATCCGCGAGGTCACCGCACGGCTCGAACGGGGCGAAGGCACCCTGGGCGCGCTGATGTCCGGGCAGTCGACCGGCACGATCGGCAAGCTGCTCGAGTCGGACGAGCTCTACGTCCTGGCGCGCGACTTCATGGCCGACCTGCGCGCGGTCTCCAAGCAGATCGCCGCCGGCGAGGGCACCCTGGGCCGCCTGGTGATGGAGGACACGATCTACGAACAGCTCGAGCTGGCCCTGCGCACGCTGACGCGCAGCCTCGAGGACTACCGCGAGGCCGCGCCGATCGCGACCTTCACGGCGGTCCTGTTCCAGGCCTTCTGAGCGCGCTCGGAAACCGCGGCGGGCGCTGCGCGCGCCGGCGGCGCGGCCGGGACCGGGCGGCCTGCGGACCGTCCCGGCGGACCGGCCGGTCGCCTGCGGGCGCCGCCGCCCAGGGGTGCGGTCCGATCCGGGCGGGCGCGGCCGGGACGGCGCCCGGGGGGGTGCCCGTCCGCGTGCTCCGGGGAGCGCAGGCCCCGGCCCTGCGCGGCCCCGGGAAGGCCCCCGGCGGGCCCGGCTAAACTGCTCCGATGGAGTCGGATCCGGACTGGCAGCTCCTGGCCCGGGAGGCGGAGGCCACCGGGCTCGGGCCCGCGGCGGATGTGCTGCCGCTGGTCTACGACGAGCTGCGGCGCATGGCGGCCCGGCACCTGGCCGGGGAGCGCGCGGGGCACACCCTGGCGCCCACGGCGCTGGTGCACGAGGTCTGGCTCAAGCTCGAGGCCCAGACCCAGGCGCGCTTCCGGGACCGGGGCCACTTCCTGGCCCTGGCGGCCCTGGCCATGCGTCGCATCCTGGTCAGCCACGCGGAACGCAAGCGGGCGGAAAAACGCGGCGGCGGGCGCGAGGCGGTCACCTGGACCGAGGGGTTCTCCGGCAGCGAGGGGCCCCGCGGGGTGCGCGGGGACACGGACCCCCTGGATCTCCTGGCCCTGGAGCAGGCCCTCGGGGCCCTGGCGGCGGTCGATCCACGCAAGGCCAGGCTGGTGGAGCTGCGCTTCTACGGGGGCCTCGACAACGCCGAGGCGGCCCGGGTCCTGGGGGTCGTCGAACGCACCGTGGAGCGTGATTGGCGCCTGGCCCAGGCCTTCCTGCGGCGCGAACTCGAGCGCGGCAGCCCGGGCTGAGCCCGGCCCCGGGGCCCGCCGGGAGCGTGCCCGGGGCCCGCAACCCCGGTTTCCAGGGGGGGCCCGGCCCACGGGATCGCGATCCAGCCCCTATTCTCGGGAATTCCTGTCGGTCGCCGCTCCCCGAGCGGGCGTCCCTGGGCGGCCTAGGCCCCGCCTGCGATGAACTCCTCGACCCACCGATTCCTGCCCCGCTTGCTCGAAGCTCCCCGCCCCGCTCCGGTCCCGCGGCCCGCTCCGCCGCCGTCCGGGGCCGGGAGTCTGTGCGCGGCCCTGCTCGCCCTGCTGCTGTGCGCCGGTCGGGCGAGCGCCCAGACCTGGGTGGCGCTCACGGCGGGGGCGCCGGCGGGGCAGCCGGCGGAGCTGCTGCTGCTGCCGACCAGCGGCAGCCAGCGCAGCGAGTTCGAGCTCGTGCTGCACGGCTATTTCCGGCAGACCTTGACCGGCCCGGACGGGGTGGTCTACACGCGCTTCGAGTTCCCCGGGCTGGGCCTGGTCGATCAGATCGGGGCCCCGGAGTTGCCCGCCCTGCGCCCGGACCTGGCCCTGCCGGCCGGCGCCGGCGCGGCCACGCTGGCCGGCGTGACGATCGCCCCGGGGGACCTGCTCTCGGTCTCCGCGCGCGTCTACCCCCAGCCCGTGCCGGCCCTGGACGACGGCGATCCGGGCGCCGGGGACCCCGATGGCAGCCCGGAGCAGTTCAGCCTCGACGGCGCCATCTACGGCTCGAGCGGAGCCTGGCCGGCGCTGCAGGCCAGCCCGAGCGCCCCGGCCTTCACGCTGCTGTCCGGCACGCGCGGCGCGCGCCCCGAGCTGTTTCCGGTGCGCTTCGACCCGGCCCTCGACCGCGTCCTGATCCAGCGCCGGACGCGCTACGCCTATGAACACCCCGGCCTCGCCCCGGCGATCCCGATCAGCCGCGATCAGCGCCGCGTGCTGAGCCTCTCGGCGCTCAATTTCCCGGCGGTCGCCAGCTCCTACCCTTTGGCGGGTCCCTACCTGGGTCGCTACGCGATCGTGGCCCCGGCGGCCTGCGCCGACGCGCTCGCCCCCTGGATCGAACACCGCCGTTCCACCGGCTTCGAGGTCACTCTGCTGACGCTCGAATCCCTGTCCAGCAGCGGCCCCGCGGCGATCCGGGCGGCCCTGGCGAACTGGAGCGCCGCCGGTCCGGCCGCAGCCGAGCGCTACGCCCTGTTGGTCGGCGATGCGCAGCTGCTGCCCCCCGCCAGCGCGCCGATTCCCGGCGCGCCCCCCAGCGACGATCCCTACGGCAGCCCGAGCGGCAGCGCGCAAACGACCGAGTCGATCTTCGTCGGACGCTGGCCCGTGGACAGCGCCGCACAGCTCCCGGGCCTGATCGCGCGCCAGATCGCCTACGAGCTCGACGTGGATGGGAGCCACGACTACGGCCGCGTGACCCTGGCCGCCCACAAGGCCGGCGCCCCCGGCGGCTTTCAGGCCGAAGCCCAAGCGATCCTCGGGGCCGGCTTCGCCGCGCCGCTGCAGATCAGCGCCCTGTTCGGCTCCCAGGCGGGCAGCAGCGACCAGGCCGTGCTGGCCGAGCTGGCCCAGGGCCGCGGGCTGCTCTGCTACCGCGGGCATGGCACGGCCAAGTCCTGGCCCCAATTTGCGCTGGCCGGCGGAGGCGCGGGAACCCTGCACGTCGATGACCTCGCCGCCCTGTCGACCCCCTTCGCTCCCCTGGTCTGGTCCCTGTCCTGCCACCAGGGCGCGATCGACCTGGGCGACTCCCTGGGCGAGGCCTGGCTGCTCTCCCCTTCCGGCGCGGTGGCGCACTACGGCGCGTCGCGCTCGACGCAGACCCGCGGCAATCGGCGCCTGCTCGGCGACCTGTTCGAACTGGCCTTCGACGACGGTCTGCGCACCCATGGCCAGCTGCTGGCGCTGGCCGAGCAGCGCCTGAGCGCGGCCTTGCCGGGCAGCCCGGACCCCTGGCTCTATGGCCTGCTGGGCTGCCCCGCCCTGCGCGTTCGCGCCGCGCCGCCGCGCGCGCTCGACCTGCAAGTGCCCGCGGTGGTCCCCCTGTGCAGCGCAGCCTGCCCGGCCGTGATCGGCGTGTTCGACGCCCAGGGAGCGCCCGTTCCCGATGTGCTGGTCAGCGCCTACAAGCCGCCGTTCGACCCGGCCCTGCCCACGGAGCTGCTGGTCGCCTTCCAAGGCGGACCGACCGGCCCGGTCAGCATCCCGCTCGGCCCGCAGACCCTGGGCACGATCAACGTCACCGGTCGCGACGACGACGGCAACGTGGCCCAGGAGTTCGTGCAGGCCAAGAGCGGCGCCTTCACCAAGCTGGGCCAGGGCACCCCGGGGACCCAGGGGGCGCCGCGGCTATCGAGCCAGTCGAACCTGACCCCGGGACTGCCGGCGCAGATCCGCCTGGAGGATGGGCGCCCCTTCGGCCCGGCGCTCTTGACCGGCAGCGTGGGCCAAAGCCCCCTGCCGCTCTACGGCGGGGTGCTGTACCCGAGCCTGCCGTTCGCGGTGCAGCTCCCGGGCCTGCTCGACGCGCTCGGCGATTCGAGCTGGGCCTTCGCACCCTGGCCGCCGAACTGCCCCAGCGGACTGATCGTCTGCTTCCAGGCCGGTGTGCTCGACGCCGAGGCCCCCCCGGGGGTCGCGCTCAGCAACGCCCTGCTCGGTGTGACGCCCTGAGGTCGAGCGCCCGGTGAAGGCGGAGCCCGGATCCCCAGCGCCCGATTTCGCGCAGGTCGAGGCGCTGTTCCATGCGGCGCTGGAACAGCCGCCGGAGCGGCGTGCCGAGTTCCTCGCCGCGGCCGCGCCGGACCGGCGTCTGCGCCGCGAGGTCGAGGAGCTGCTGGCCGCGGATCCGGGGGCCGAGGCGCCCTGCCCGGCCCTGCCCGCCGCGGCGCTGGAGGCGCTGCTGGGCGCGGCCCCGGCGGACGCGGGCGGGGAGCTGCCGCGCCGCCTGGGCCCCTACCGCTTGCTGCGGCTGGTCGGACAGGGCGGCATGGGCGTGGTCTTCGAGGCCGAGCGCGCGGACGGGGCCTACGCGGGCCGCGTGGCGATCAAGATGCTGCGGCCGGGGCCGGCCACGGCGGGGCTCGAGCGCCGCTTCCTGGCCGAACGGCGCACGCTGGCGCGGCTCGAACACCCGGGCATCGCGCGCCTGGTCGATGCGGGAGCGGATGACGCGGGGGCGCCCTGGCTGGCGCTCGAATTCGTGGCCGGGGAGAGCATCGAGCGCTGGTCGGACGCGCGGCGCCTGTCGCTGCGGGCGCGGCTCGAGCTGTTCGCCGAGGTGGCCGCGGCGGTGGCCCATGCCCACGAGCAGTTGGTCGTGCACCGCGACCTCAAGCCCGCCAACATCCTGGTGGACGGCAGCGGCCGGGTGCGCTTGCTCGACTTCGGGATCGCCAAGGTGCTCGACGCGGAGGCCGAGGAGCTCGCCCTGACGCGCACCGGCGAGCGCGCCATGACGCCCGCCTACGCCAGCCCGGAGCAGCTCGCGGGGCTCGATGTGGGGCCGCGTTCGGACGTCTACAGCCTGGGCCTGGTGCTGTTCGAGCTGCTCTGCGGCCGCCGTCCTTACCGCGGCGACACCCACAGCCTGCTGGGGCTTTCGCGCGCGCTCGAGGCCGAGGGCCTCGATTCGCCGGCGCGGGCGCTCGTCCGGGAGCAGCCGGGGCAAGCGAGCGCTGCCGAGCTCGCCGCGCGGCGCGGCCTGAGCGTCAAGGCCCTCTCGCGGGCCCTCTCCGGCGACCTGGCCCGGATCTGCGCGCTGGCCCTGCACCGCGATCCGGCGCGGCGCTACGCCAACGCCGGCGAGCTGTGCGCCGATCTGCGCCGCTTCCTGGCCGGGGAGCCGGTGCGCGCCACGCCCGACTCGCTGGCCTATCGGGCCCGGCGCTGGGCCCAGCGCCGGCGCGGCGAGGCGCTGCTGCTGGCGCTGTTGCTGGCCCTGGCCCTGGGCTCGGGCGCGGAGTTCGTGCGCCAGGGATTGGCCTCCAGGCGCCAGCTGCGCGAGATCCAGCAGCTCGGGGATGCCGAGGAGCTGGCCCAGCTCGAGCGCGAAGCGGCCCGGCTGTGGCCGGCGACCCCCGAGCGCTTGCCCGAGCTGGACGCCTGGATCGCGCGCGCGGAAGCGCTGCTGGCGCGGCGCCCCGCGCACCTCGACAGCCAGCGCGCCCTGGCCGCCTCGACCGGGGGCGAGGCGCGCGTGCAGCGCTTCGCCGATTGGCGCGGAGCGCGCCTCGCCGAGCTGCTGGCGGGCCTCGACCGCCTGGCCTCGGAGGATCCGCATGCGGGCGGGCTCGGGGACCTGCGCCAGCGGCGCGAGCGCGCCGCCAGCCTGGCCTGGCGTTCGCTCGAGGAGCCCGCGGAGGCCTGGCGCGCGGCGGCCGAGCGGCTGGCCGCCGACGGGCGCTTCGCGGGCTTTGCGCTCAGGCCCCAGCTCGGGCTCGTTCCCCTGGGCCGGGATCCAGACGCCGGCCTGGAGGCCTTCCTGGTGCTCGACACGGGGGCGCCGCCGCCGCGCCTGCCCGACGGGCGCTTCGCGCCCCAGGGGGAGACCGGCCTGGTGCTGCTGCTCATCCCGGGCGGCCGGGCCCTGACCGGCGCCCAGTCCAGCGACCCGGGGCGGGCGCGCTTCGACCCCCAGGCGGAACTGGACGAGGCGCCGCTGCACGCAACGCAGCTGGAGCCCTTCCTGCTCTCCAAGTACGAGCTGACCCAGGGCCAGTGGGAGCGCTGGACGGGCGAAAACCCCAGCGAACGGCGCAGCGGTCCGAACTTTCCCGTGGACCGGGTCCACTGGCTGCGGGCGCGCGAAATCCTGGCGCGCCATGGGCTCGAACTGCCCAGCGAGGTGCAGTGGGAGTACGCGGCCCGCGCCGGCAGCGACGCCATCTTTCTGCGCGGGGATGGGCCCGCCGACCTGGCCGGGCAGGCCAACCTGGCCGACGCCTTCGCACGGGACAACGGCGGCTCGCCGGGCTGGACGATCAGCGCCGAGGTCAGCGACGGATTCACCCTGCACGCCCCGGTGGGCAGCTTCGCTCCCAACGCCTTCGGGCTGTGCGACATGCTGGGCAACCTGTGGGAGTGGGTCGATGACCGCTACCTGCCCTACGACCGCCCCGCCCGCGACGGCGACGGCCGGCGCGAGCCCAGCGACCCCGCCTCGAGCCCGGAGGAGACCGGGATCGTGGCCCGCGGCGGCAGCTACATGAACGCCGCGCCGCTGCTGCGCGTCTCCGAGCGCTACCGCACCAGCCCCACCAACGAAAGCCGCTCCACCGGCATCCGCCCGGCGCGCAGGTGGGTGCCCTAGCGCGGGGCCTGGGGGCTGCCCGGCGCGGGCGCCGGGGCCGGCATCAGGCGCTCGATCCACTTGCCGACCAGGTCGGCCTCCACGTGCACGGGGTCCCCGGGGCGCTTCGAGGACAGGTTGGTCTGCTCCCAGGTGACCGGGATGACCGCCACGCTGAAACGGCCGCCCCGGGGCCGGACCACGGTCAGGCTGATGCCGTCGAGGGTCACGCTGCCCTTGTCGATCAGGTAGCGCTCCAGGCCCGCGGGCAGCTCGAATTCGAAGTCCCAGCCCCGCTGGCGGTCCCCGCGCACCCCCAGGACCCGGCCGACCCCGTCCACGTGGCCGCTGACCAGGTGCCCCCCCAGGCGGTCCCCGAGCTGCATGGCGCGCTCCAGGTTGACGCGGGCGCCGGAGGCAAGCTGGCCAAAGGCGGTGCGGGCCAGGGTTTCCGCGGACAGCTCGAAGCACAGGTCCGGGTCGGACGAGCGCTCCGGGGGGGGCTGGAAGCCGGCCACCGTCAGGCAGCAGCCGGAGACGGAGATGCTGTCCCCGTGGCGGGCGGCGAAACCGGGGGGCTGGGGCAGGACCAGCTGGGCGCCGCCCCCGGAGAGGGTCAGGCGCCGCAGGGGCACGCACGCTTCGACCAGGCCGGTGAACATGGGCGGCAGGGTAGCGGCCGGGGGGCCCCCGGGGCAGGGGCGGCTCCCCCCCCCGGGGCGGGCTTGACCCGCACCCCGGCGGCCCCTAACCTGCTTGGCCCTCCGCCTGGCTTCGACCGGCCGTGCAAATCGCCATTTTGACCCTCTTTCCCGAGGCGCTGGAGCCCTACCTGGCCGCCAGCATCCTCGGGATCGCCAGGGCCAAGGGGCGCGCCCGCATCGAGCTGGTCGACTTCCGGGACTTCGCGCGGGACCGCCACCGCACGGTCGACGACCGACCCTTCGGCGGCGGCCCGGGCATGGTGCTCAAACCGGAGCCCATCCTCGACGCCGTCGAATGGTGGGAGTCCCGGGCCGGCCCCAGCCGACGGCTGCTGCTGTCCCCCGCGGGTCGGCCCTTCGTGCAGTCCACGGCACGGGAGCTGGCCCGCGAGGACCGGCTGCTGCTGCTCTGCGGCCGCTACGAGGGGGTCGACCAGCGCCTGGTCGACGAACTCGGCTTCCTTGAAATCTCGATCGGCGACTATGTCCTGGCGGGCGGCGAGCTGCCCGCCCTGGTGGTCGCCGAGGCAGTGGTTCGCTTGCTGCCGGGCGTGCTCGGCCACGAACGCTCCGCCCTGGAGGAATCCTTCGGGGAGGACGGCCGCATCGACACCCCCCACTTCACCCGCCCGCGCACCTGGCGCGGCCGCAGCGTGCCCTCCGAACTGCTGAGCGGAGACCACGCGGCGATCGCACGCTGGCGCTCCAGGGAGATGGACCGCCGCACGGCCGAACGCCAGCGCCTGCTCGGCCAACCCAGCGGGCCCCCGCCCCAGGCCTGAGGAGCCCGGCTCAGGCTGGATTCAGGCCGGAATCCAGGCCGGAATCCGGCCGCCGGCGCCAGGTCCGCCCCCGCCCCGCCCCCGCCCGAGCCCACTGCCCGCAGCCCGACAGCTGCCCCCGCCCGACCAGCGATCCGCTCCCCGACCACCGCCGCAGGCCCTCCGCCCGCGGCGGATCCAACGAGGCTGACCCCTCGCCCCACCCGCCCCTCGGCGCTCCCATGCCCCCGGCCCGCTCTCCGCGGCTCCGGGAGCCTCTGGCCCACGGCCCGCCCCACCGGCGCGCCCCCACCATGAACCTGATCCAGACCCTCAACCAAGAGCTCGGCAAGCCGCACCTGCCCCCGGTGCGCATCGGCGACTCCGTCCAGGTCCACTACCTGATCAAGGAAGGCGACAAGGAGCGCGTGCAGCTCTTCATCGGCACCGTGATCGCCATCCGCGGGCGCGGCGTGGCCAAGAGCATCACCGTGCGCCGCATCGTGCAGGGCGAAGGGGTCGAGCGCACCTTCCCGCTGCACAGCCCGCGGGTCAAGGACGTCACCGTCAGCCGCCGCGGCAACGTGCGCCGCGCCAAGCTCTACTACCTGCGCGACCGCGTCGGCAAGTCGACCCGGGTCACCGAACTCCTGGGCGAGAAGGCCCGCCGCGAGAAGGAACGCGACGCGGAGCAGCGCGCCGCCATGGGCGAAGGCGAGCCGGAAGCCGGCGACAGCCAAGCCTGATCCGGGGCGCCCCGGACCGCTTCCCAGCTCCCTCCTCCGCCCCCGGCCAGCGTCCGGGGGCGCTGGCTTGAAAGCGGCCGCGGCCCCGCGGCCGCGGCCCCGGCCGATCGCCGCGCTCGCCGACCTGCGAGCCCCCCTCCCGCGAGCCTGCGCTCGCCCCGCCCGCCCACCGGGCCCAACGCCCCGCCCAGCGCTGCGCGCTGTCCTCCCCATGGTCGACCCCAAGACCCAGCAGACCGACCCGGTCAAGAAGCAGATCACGCTGACCGTCGTGTTGATCGCCATCGCGGCCCTGCTGCTGCTGATCAAGCCCCTGCTGACCTCCAAGCCGCCCTTCCGGCTGGGCCTCGACCTGCAGGGCGGCACGCGCTACGTGTTCCGGCTGTCCCCCGACGAGGACCAGCTCGGGCCCGGGGAAGACGCCGCCAGCGTGGTGCTGGACACGGTCTCGATCATCCGCAGCCGCATCGACCCGGACGGCACGCTCGAGCCGGTGCTGCGCCTCGAGGGCCGCGACCGCATGGTGGTCGAGCTGCCCGGCCTGGACGAACTGGAGGGCAAGCGCGCGGCCTCGACGCTGACCGCCGAGCTTCCCGAGACCGCTGGCCCCGGCGAGCCGATCGCCTTGGCGCCCGGCAAGCAGATGGACTTCCCCGCCGACGGGGGCACGGTGCGCATCGGCGACGAACTCGTTTCCTACAGCGCGTTCACGGGCACCAACCTGGTGATCAAGGAGCGCGGCGCCAAGGGCACGCGCCGCGCGTCCCACGCCAACGGACTGGTGGTCGAGCTGGTCAGCACCAATGCGATCCAGAACCGGATCGAGAACCTGGGCAAGCTCTCGTTCGAAATCGTGCTGGCCGGCGGCGACAGCAGCGAGAGCTTGATGCAGGACCTGGGCACGAGCTTCCAGGCCGAGAAAGCCAAGCTGGACGCCTGGTTCGAACAGAACAAGGGCGCCTCCAACCTGTCCGAGTTCAACGCCCTGACGCCGGAGCAAGGCGGACCCGCGCGGGGCATCCGCTGGGTGCCCGAGCGGCGCTACCGCGACCCGAGCAGCGGCTCGATCCGCGACGAGCGCAACCTGGCCCAGCGCGCCCAGCCGCTGCTCATCCCGAGCCTGCATCCGCGCTACGGCGATCGCGACTGGAACATCACCGGCGCGCGTCTGGCCAGCACCTTCCCGACCAACGACGAATACGGCCGCAACGCGGTGGGCTTCGAAGTCCGCGCCGAGCACGCCCCTGCTTTCCAGGCCTTCACCACCGAGTTCCGCGGCGACCAGATGGCGATCGTCCTCAACGAGGAGATCCAGTCGGCGCCCAACCTCAACGACCCGATCTACGACCGCGGCATCATCACCGGGCAGTTCTCTAGCCGCGAGGTGACCGACCTGGTCAAGGTGCTGCGTGCGGGCTCGCTGCGGCTCAAGCCGGTGCTCGAGTACGAGGAGCGCGTCGGCCCCTCCCTGGGGGGTGAGAACGTCCAGCGCGCCTGGATCAGCGGCCTCATCTCGTTCGTGGCCATCGTGGGCTTCATGCTGGCCTACTACCGGCGCCTGGGGGTGTTTGCCTCGCTCAGCCTGGTGATCAACCTGTTCCTGCTGATGGGCGGGTTGGCGCTGATGGACGCGACGCTGACCCTGCCCGGCATCGCCGGCCTGATCTTGACGATCGGCATGGCCGTCGACGGCAACATCCTGATCTTCGACCGGATCCGCGAGGAGCGCGACGAAGGCCGCAATCTGAAGCAGGCCAGCCGGGCGGGCTTCGAGAAGGCGCTGTCCACCATCGTGGACGCCAACCTGACCACGCTGATCACAGGCCTGATCCTGTTCACGGTCGGCTCCGGCCCGGTCAAGGGCTTCGCCGTGACCCTGTGCATCGGCATCCTGACCTCGATGTTTGCGGCGCTGGTCGTGACCCGCGCCATGGTCGTGCTGAGCCTCGAGCGACGCGCCCAAGAGTTCACCATGGGCCGCTGGATGGTGACCGCGAACTACGACTGGATGAGCAAGCGCAAGCTGGCCTACGCCTTCTCGATCGGCACGATCGCGATCGGCCTGGCGGTGCTGGCCACGGTCCCGCGCAAGACCCTGATGGGCATCGACTTCCTGGGCGGCGCCGACCTGCAGCTGCGCACGGAACAGCCGATCGATACCGCCAGCCTGCGCCAGCGGGTGGCCCAGCTGGAGGGCGACCTGGCCAAGGCCGAGATCAAGCCGATCCTGTCGAGCTCCGCCGGCGATGGCCGCTTCACCGATTTCCGCCTGACCTTCAAGCTCGACGACGCCAACCAGGCCGAGGGCGACGTCGGCGGGGTGTTCAAGGATCAGGTCGGCAAGGAGCTGGCGGACGTGCTCCAGAAGGGGCCGATCGAACTGATCAGCCCAGAGGGCCAGGAGAGCCGGGTGCGGCTCTACTTCGAGCAGGACCACCCGGCGGCGGACGTGCAGGCCCGGCTCGTCGGCGAGGGCTTCGGCGAGGCGCTGGTGACCGCGGATGCCCAGCGCCGCGGGGCCTACGAGGTGACCGGGATCGACACCGGCGACTGGGTTGCGGTCCAGGGCCGGCTGCAGGAGTTGTTCGGCTCCGGTCGCGACACCGCCGGCAAGGCCTACAAGCTGTCGAGTCCGATCCCCAACTCCAGCACCGTCGGCGCCCAGGTGGTCGGCGAGCTGCGCGACAAGGCCATCCTGGCCATGCTGGCCAGCCTGTTCGCCGTGGTGCTGTACATCCGCGCGCGTTTCGCGGAGTACTCCTATGGCTTCGCGGCGGTGGCGGCCCTGGTGCACGACGTGCTCTTCACCCTCGGCGCGATCGGCATCGTCGACAAACTCGGCATCCTCAATATCGAGATCAACCTGCCGATGGTCGCGGCGATGCTGACGATCGTGGGTTACTCGATCAACGACACGATCGTGGTCTTCGACCGGGTGCGCGAGAACCGCGCGCGCTTCGGTCGCCCGCTGACCGAGCTCCTGAACCTCTCGATCAACCAGACCCTGTCGCGCACGATCCTGACCTCGGGCACGACCCTGCTGACGACGTTGATCCTGTTCGTGCTGAACGCCGGCACGGGCAACGCACTGGAAACCTTCTCCTTCGCGATCCTGGTGGGGGTCGGCATCGGCACCTACTCGTCGGTCTACATCGCCAGCCCCATGCTCGAGTGGTTCGAGGCCCTGATCGCCAAGCGCCGGGAGGCTGAAGCCGCACGCGGACGCAGCCTGCCGGCCAAACCGGTGCCGGAAGAAGCCACCCCCTGATCGGAAGCCGAAGCTCGCCATGCGCTACCTGCTGTTCGGCCTGGTGGTCTTTGCCGCCGGTGGCCTGCTCGGGGCGGCGCTGATCCGGCCGGGTCTGCTCGATGTCTGGATCGAGCAGATCGGCCGCGGTTCGGTCCCCCAGGCAGGAGAAGCCGCGGGCCTCGAGGGGCCGGCACCCCTCCCGCCGGGGGAAAGCTGGGGCCGGGTTCTGATCGGCTCGCCGGCCCTGCCGCCCAAGCCGGCGGAGACGGAGAGCGTCCCTGGGACCCTGGAGGCCGTGCTCGAGCAGGGCCTTGGGTACACGGACGAGGGCCTGCCCCTCGAGGACGGGCAGGGGATCGTCGAGGACGCGGCGTCCGCCGGCTCGGCAGCGCTGGATGGGGAGCTGGCCCGGGAGCTGCTCGAGCTCGACCCGGGCGGCAAGCTGCCGGAAATCCACCCGGGTCTGGAGCACCAGCCGGGCTTCAGCGAACACGTGGTCCAGAAGGGCGAGACGCTCTCTTCGATCGCCGGGGCACGCTACGGACGGCGCGAGCGCGCCCTGGTCGAGGCCTTGGCGCGCTTCAATCGGCTGCCCAACGCCAGCAACATCGACGTGGGCCAGCGCCTGAGCCTGCCCCCGCTCGAATTGCTTTTGGGAGAGTAGAGCCCCTACGGCAGAGCGTTCGGGCGCGGGGCCGGCAGCGCATGCTGCCCGGGCGACGTACCGAAGGCTCGGCGGGCTGCCTGGGGCGGCTTCGAGCCGATCGACGCCGGGGCTGTCAGCTTCCCGAGGTAGGACCTGAGTCGGGCCAGCTTTGGTGTCGGCCGCGCGCCAGCCAGCGGTCTTCGAGCGGATCGGAAGGCTGGTAGGGCTCCTGCGCCGGTTCGAGCACCTCGCAGGTGAGCCCGGGATCGGCCTTGCGCAGCAGATTGCCGAGCTCGCGGTCCGGGATGCGCAGTTCAAGAATCGACCCGAGCTCAGCGTCGTGGCGCTCGGAGAGCAGCACGCCGGCGCGCTTGAGGCCGGCCAGGCTGGCCCCGGCGGTGAAGGGCACCACCAGGCGCACGGTCACGCAGCGCCGATCGAGGTGTCGAGCCACGATCGCATCGAGCTCGTCCAGGCCGCGTCCCGTGTGGGCCGAAACCCACACGACGTCGCGTTCAGAGCTGACCACATATTGGGTCAAGGGTGAGCCTTCGGCCATGCGGTCGACCTTGTTCAGCACCAACACCTCCGCGCGCCCGGTGCCCGAATGCTCGGCCAGGACCTTGTCGACCACCGACAGGTGCACCAGCGCATCCGGATGGGAGGCGTCGACGATGTGCAGGAGCAGGTCGACGCTCAAGGCCTCGTCCAGGGTCGCCTGGAAGGAGGCGACCAGGTGGTGCGGCAGGCGCTGCAGGAAGCCCACGGTATCGGAGAGCAGCACGCGCCGGCCGTCCTTGAGCAGCCAACGCCGCGTGCGCGTGTCCAGGGTCGCGAACAGCATGTCTGCGGCAAGCTCGTGGGAACCGGTCAGGCGATTCAGCAGCGTGGACTTGCCGGCGTTCGTGTAGCCGACGAGTCCGACGGTGAACTCCTCGGTCCGCGTCTTGACCTGGCGGCTGCGCTGGGCCTCGATCTCGCGCAGCTCGCGGCGCAGCTCTGCGATACGGTTTTTGATCAGGCGCCGGTCGGTCTCGAGTTGGGTCTCCCCGGGCCCGCGCGTCCCGATCGCCCCCTCGAGGCGCTCGAGGTGCGTCCACATGCGCCGCAAGCGCGGCATCAGGTATTCGGACTGGGCCAGCTCGACCTGCAAGCGCGCCTGCCGCGTCTGGGCCCGGCGCGCGAAGATGTCCATGATCAGCTCGGAGCGGTCGACCACGCGCACCCCCCAGGCTTTTTCGAGGTTGCGGACCTGGGCCGGTGAGAGGTCGTTGTCGACGACCACCAAGTCTGGACGCCAGCGTTCGACCTCCTGGCGGATCTCGGCCACCTTGCCGCGTCCGAGCAAGGTGGCCGGGTCGATCAAGGTTTTGCGCTGGACGATCGGTTCGCCGATCACGTCGCTGCCCGCGGCACGGACCAATCCCGCAGCTTCGCTGAGCGGCCCCTCGGCCTCCTCGACCTGATCCGGCGCCAGCAGTCCGCAGAGCAGCGCGCGCTCGCGCGGGCGCCGGGTGTCTTGGGGCAATCGGCTCACAGGAGCAGTGTAAGGGCGTCTGGAGCTCGCTCCGCAGGGCTCGCCCTCCGAGTCTCCCCCACCGCAGGGGCACCCGCGCGTGGGTCAGCGGGCAGCGGCACCGGGCGGGGCAGGAGCGCCGGGAATCGTGGGCGGGTCAGAGGACGGCGCTCGGCGGCTGGGTGCGCTCGCCGCCGGGCCCCTGGCCAGCGCCCGCCCGTCGGGGAACCGACGCACCCGTGGGGCTCCTTGCAGCCCCCGGGTCCAGGACCTCGCCCGCGGCCCCGGAATTCTGGGCGGATCCGGGCCGGGCCGGATTCGAGCCCAGCCTGCCCCTTGGGCTGCCGCCCAGCTTCGCCGCCGCCGCGCTGCAGAGCTGCGCGAAACTCGAAAAGCGGCGGTCGGCCCCGGCCCGATCGGGTCGGCGCTGGGGCGTCTGGGCCTCTGCGCTCGCCCGGACAGGCAGGCCCAAGGCATGGCACCGGTTCCCCGGGGGCCTCGACTCGGCGACCTTCAACGCGGCGCTCGAGTTCGACGGGATTCGGGGCGCGCCGGAGCGCTGCTGCGCCAGGGCAGCGCAGGCCCCGAAAAACGCGCGCTCCCGGTGGTCGGGCTAGCGCTGCTCGGGCCTGCGGGGCCGGACGTAGGGCAGCCGACGGGAGCGGCTACGCGCAGCTTGGCCCAGGGGCCCAAAGCGATACCGATCACGGGTGGGACCGCAGGGACCAAAGCTGCCGCGGGCTCACGGGGCAGCGCTGTCCCACGATCGATCGGGTGCTCAAAGCCTCACTGCAGACCTCCGCGGCGGCGCCTGGTGCCCGGCCGAACGCGGAGCGCGTTTCGAGTTTCCCGATTCAGCGCCGTGCGGAAAGCGGCTCCCCCACGGCGGGGCGCGTCAGGATCAGGCCGGCGATGCGTCCCTCGCTGAAACGCGGCCGGATCACGCTATGGCTCGCCCGGCTCTCCGTTTGTGGGTGGTCGCTGCGGTGGTGGACCCCACGGCTTTCCTCCCGAGCCAGGGCGCAGGTGATCGCGGTGCGGGCCACGGTCAGCATGTTGAGCAGTTCATGGGTGGCGATGGTCGGCGCCGCCAGGCGTTCCACGGCCCGCGCCCAGAGGTCGACCTTGGCCAAGGCATCCTGCATCGGTTCGCGGCTGCGCACGACTCCCATCTGCCGCCACATGAGCGACTTGAGCGAATAGGTCACGTCATCCAGGTTTACGCGCAGTTCGGTGGGGGCCGCGGCGGCTGGCATCGGGACCTTGAGGATCCCCGCCCGGCGCACCTCGCGCACGGCGGCCGCCGCGGCAGCCCCGCAGCGCTCGCCCAGCACCAACCCCTCCAGCAGGGAGTTGGAGCCCATCCGGTTGGCGCCGTGCAGTCCGGAGCTGGCGCATTCGCCGACAGCCCACAGCCCGGGCACATCGGTGGCGCCGTCGCCATCGGTCTGGACACCACCGACCATGTAGTGCAGTCCCGGGCGGACGGGGATCGGCTGCTTGGCGATGTCGATGCCAAAGAAGCCGCAGGTCCGGCTGATGCTCGGGAACAGCTGATGCGGATCCCCGGGCACGCTGGACAGGTCCAGGTACACGTTGGTGTCCTCGGTCTCGGCCATGCGCTGGGCCACGGCCCGGCTGACCACGTCTCGCGGCGCCAGCTCGGCGTCCGGATGGAAGCGTGGCATGAAGCGCTCGCCGTGCTTGTCGCGCAGGACCCCTCCGTTGCCGCGCACGATCTCGCTGATCAGCACCCGGGCCGCCCCCGCGATGTACAGGCAGGTTGGGTGGAACTGGAAGAACTCGAGGTCCCGCAGGGCTGCCCCAGCACGCAGGGCCAGGGCCACCCCGTCGGCGGTCGCGATCACCGGGTTCGTCGTTTCGCGATACAGCTGCCCGCCGCCGCCCGTGGCCAGGATCACCTGGCTGGCGGTCATGCCAAAGCGTTCGCCGGCGGCGTTGGCGCACAGGGCACCGCACACCCCACCGCGGTCATCGCGCAGCAGGTCGACCACGAACAGGCGCGGGAACGGGGTGATGCGCGCTTCCGCCTCGATGCGCGCCACCAGCGTGCGCTGCAACTCCCGTCCGGTGGCGTCGCCTCCGGCGTGCAGCACCCTGGCATGGCTGTGCCCCCCTTCCCTGGAGAGCGCCAATCGCCCGCCCTTGGCTCGGTCGAAACCTGCCCCCCAGCCCAACAACTGCTCCACCGCCGCGGGACCACCGCGCACGACGCGCTCGACCACGGGGGCTTCGCACAGGCCACACCCCACGGCGAGCGTATCGCGCAGATGGGCCTCGAAGGAGTCCTCCGGGCTGAACACCGCGGCGATGCCGCCCTGGGCGTACAGGGTGTTGGACTCTTCGAGGTCGGCCTTGGCGACCAGGGCGACCTCGGCGCCAGCCGCCGCGGCGGCCAGGGCGGCCGAGGCTCCCGCAACCCCACCCCCGACGACGAGCACGTCGAACCGATAGAGGGCCAGCCGTCGCAGGTCGACGCCGGCGAGCCGGGCGGGAAGATCGATGGGGGATTCTTGCTGGACCAAGGGAGCCTGTGGGCCCTGGGGAACGGGGGCCACAGGTTAATAGGCCCCGGCCCGACGCGGGGCCAGGCCGGAGCATGGTCTGTCTTCGGGCCTCGAGCAGCCCGAGCCAATCACGGCCCGCGCCGCGGATCGTGGGACCCCGCCAGGGTCAGGACCTGGCCAGCTCCCGCTCCCGCGCGAGGGCCCTTGGGCGCGGGCGCGCCGCTCTCTGCCTCGCGCGGAGCCGATCGCGGCCCAGCCCCAGGCGCGGTCGCCCGCGCGGCCTTCGGGTCCCGCCTGCCAACCTGAACCCCGTCGACCGCTGACAGGGTGAGAAAAAACATCGACTCGGGCCGCGCCCGAGCCGCCCTACCAACCCGTCGGATGCCTGTGGGGCGGCATCCGCCGGCCACAGAGGGGGGGATCTTCGCCGCGCGCCGATTTTTTCCCAGCCGCTGGAGGGCGGAGCCCCCCCCAGCCCCTGACCGACCCTGCCCGCATCGTGGGCGCGATGGCTGCCGGCAACCGCTGAGGAACGGCGCACCGCCGAGCCCAGCGGGGCTGCGCTGGCCAACCCCGGGGGGCTGCGGGAGTCCCGATCCCTGGGCCCAGCAGGAGCCGCCCTCCGAGTCGGTGGAGCCTGTGGCAGGCCCGGCAACCGGCGAGCCCCGCCTCCGGCGCAGAAGCGGAGCGCACGTCCAGCTCGGCGCTCGCCGCCGG
>ERZ1066136.650-NODE-650-length-23201-cov-24.063812_pt1 | contig 23201 bp, 15 predicted proteins | sample MGYA00382783_ERZ1066136 | MGnify/ENA primary metagenome ERZ1066136 (study PRJEB33369, sample SAMEA5778366) | biofilm metagenome | biome: Industrial cooling water; feature: Water cooling tower basin; material: Biofilm | place: United Arab Emirates | collected... | reverse complement strand
GTTGGGTGGAGACGCGGGGCGCGGAGGCCTGGGCTGGGCGGGCTTGGCGTTGGGTGGAGACGCGGGGCGCGGAGGCCTGGGCCGGCGGGCGGGGGCCGACGAAGCCGGGTCCCTCGCGGTCGGCGGGTCCCCGCCATGACTCGTGCTCGGCGCCCGCATGCTTCTAGAGACATGTCTCTTGAGTCATGGTCTCTCGCGCGACCGACGGGCATGCGGGCGCCTGCGCGCGAGCCATGGCCTCCACCCCGCCTGCGTCCCAGTTCGTCGGCCCCTGCCCGCCGGAGCGACAGCCCGGGTGGGCCCCGCTCGTGTCTGCACGAAGATCTCCCTCGACCGGAAGAGGCGCCGGTGCGTCCTGCGTGGTCCTACGTTTCGAGATCCTCGCGGATGGTTGCGCTCTTGGTGAGATCGGTCGGTTCCTCCACTCGCATCGCGGTGCTTGTCGAGATCGCCTGAGGCGCGGTGCGTCCGTGCGCTCCGAGGAGCGGGTTCACCGAGGGCACGGTCTGTGGCCTGTCGTGGTCTTTCGATGAGCAGGGCTCGCACGCGCGACGAGCTTGGTCTCTCGATGAGCGGGGCGTGTACCCGTAACGAGCTTGATCTATCGATTTGCGGGGGGCACGTACGCAATGAGCTTGGTCGCTCGAGGAGCAGGGCTCGCACGTGCAACGAGTGTGGCCTTCGCGGCGCTGGGCACTTACGCGCGACGAGTGTGACCCTTCGAGGAGCGGGGCACATCCGCGCGACGAGTGTGGCCCTTCGAGGAGCGGGGCACGTACGCGCAATGGGCTTGGTCGCTCGAGAGGCGGGGCACGTACGTGCGACGATTTTGGCGGTTCTCCAAAGCGGGGCCGCCCGGGTCTTCGCTCCGGCGGGCAGGGGCCGGCGAACTGGGACGCAGGCGGGGTGGGGGCCATGGCTCGCGCGCAGGCGCCCGCATGGGCGTCGGTCGCGCGAAGGGCCATAAATGAAGAAACATGTCTTCAGCAACATGCGGGCGCCGAGCACGAGTCATGGCGGGGACCCGCCGACCGCGAGGGACCCGGCTTCGTCGGCCCCCGCCCGCCGGCCAAGGTCTTCGGGCCCCGCGTCTGCACCCAGCGCCGAGGCCCGCCGGACCGAACCAGTCGGGCCCGCGTCTTCATTCAACGCCAAGGCCGGATAGAACCAGTCGGGCCCGCGTCTGTTTCAGGCGACGATGTCCTTCATGCCCGGGCGGTTCCAGTGGCGGTGCGCTGCGATCGCCGTGAGGAACGCGGGCGCGAGCTGCGTGGCCGAGTCGGTTTGGCTGGCGACGACGCCTTGGACCGGCTGCGGGCTGTGCAGCGCGACCGCGGTCGGCTGGTGCTTGCCGGCGGACTGCAGCACGCCGACCCCGTGGCCCTGCGCAGCGATCGCCTTCGCGTGCTTGTAGGCCTCGAGCACGAAGTGCTTGACGACCGCCTCGTCGGCGAGCGCCGGGGCGCTGCGGCCGCCGGGGATGAACAGCGCGTCGAACATCACCGAGCTCGACGTCGCGTAGGTGTGGTCGACCTTGAGCGGCGCGCCGTCGTCGCCGGTGACGGCCGGCAGGCGCGGCGCGACGATCTTGACCGTCACGCCGGCGGCCGCGAGCGCGGTCTGCATCTCCTTCACCGCGGCGCTGTCGAAGCCGTCGCCGACCAGGAACGCGACCTTGCGGCCCTCGGCGGTCTTGACGGTGCTCTCCATGCTGAGCGACGGGGAGCGCTCGAGGCCGATGTCGGCCTGCTGGGATGCGGGGATCGCCGCCCTGGGGACCGACAGGCCGAGCGAGGCGGCGACGCGGGACGCGAGGATGCCGTCGACGTTGGCGAGCAGCTCGACCATGCGCTCGCGGATGTGCGGGGTCTCGACCTTGCCGAGCTCGAATTGCAGGGCCTCGACGATGTGGTCCTTCTCGACCTCGGACTGGCTGCGCCAGAACAGCTGGGCCTGCGAGAAGTGGTCGGCGAAGGTCGCGCTGCGGACGCGGACCTTGTGCGCGTCCTCGGGGCGCTCGGGGAAGCTGACGAAGCCGCCGTGCTTCCAGCCGGCCTGCATCGGGCAGCCGCCGGCGAGCGAGTTGGGCTCGTAGGAGACGCGGCCGGGGTTGTGCATGTGGCGCTTGAAGCCGTCGCGCTGGTTGTTGTTGATGTCGGCGTGCGGGCGGTTGATCGGGATCTCGTGGAAGTTGGGGCCGCCGAGGCGCAGCAGCTGGGTGTCGAGGTACGAGAACAGCCGGCCCTGCAGCAGCGGGTCGCTGGTGAAGTCGATCCCGGGGACGACGTGGGCGGGGCAGAAGGCGACCTGCTCGGTCTCGCCGAAGAAGTAGTCGACGTTGCGGTCGAGCACGAGCTTGCCGACCGGGATCACCGGGACGAGCTCCTCGGGGATGATCTTGGTCGCGTCGAGCAGATCGAAGCCGAGCCGCTGCTCCTGGCCCTCGGGGATCAGCTGGAGGCCGAGCTCGTACTCGGGGTATACGCCGGACGCGATCGCCTCGTAGAGGTCGCGGCGGTGGAAGTCGGGGTCCTTGCCGGCGAGCTTGAACGCCTCGTCCCACACGAGCGAATGGACGCCGAGCTTCGGCTTCCAGTGGAACTTGACCAGGTGCGACTCGCCCTTTTCGTTGATCAGGCGGAAGGTGTGGACGCCGAAGCCCTCCATCATGCGGAAGCTGCGGGGGATCGCGCGGTCGGACATGATCCAGAGGATCATGTGCATCGATTCGGGGGTCAGCGAGATGAAGTCCCAGAAGGTGTCGTGGGCCGACGAGGCCTGCGGGATCTCGTTGTGCGGCTCGGGCTTGACCGCGTGGACGACGTCGGGGAACTTGATCGCGTCCTGGATGAAGAACACCGGGATGTTGTTGCCGACGAGGTCGTAGTTGCCCTCGTCGGTGTAGAACTTGACGGCGAAGCCGCGGACGTCGCGGACGGTGTCGGCGGAGCCGCGCGAGCCGACGACCGTCGAGAAGCGGACGAACACGGGGGTGCGGACCGAGGGGTCCTGCAGGAACCGGGCGCGGGTGTACCGCGCGAGCGGCTCGTAGACCTGGAAGTAGCCGTGGGCCCCGAAGCCGCGCGCGTGGACGACGCGCTCTGGGATCCGCTCGTGGTCGAAGTGGGTGATCTTCTCGCGGAGGATGAAGTCCTCGAGCAGCGTCGGGCCGCGCGGGCCGACCTTCAGCGAGTTCTGGTTGTCGGCGATCTTGATGCCCTGGTTGGTGGTCAGGTAGGGGCCGTCGGTCGGGTTCTTCGAATCGTTCTTCGGGGTGCTCTTGGGATCGTGGGTCATCGGGTGGTCCTCGTCGGGCCGGGAAACGGTTGCGCCGAATCGTCGGCGAGCAAGCGGACCGGTATGCGGCCGTGACTGTCGCGGCGCGGCCGTGAGCGGGCGGGGCTCCGCCGGCGACGCGGCGCAGGGGCCGCCGCGCCGAGGCCAGCGGCGGCGTTGCAGGGGGGCGGGATCGCGCTACGTTGCCGGCGGAACTGACGAGGAGTTTCTGGTCATGGAGTTTCTGTGGACATTGATCGTCGGCCTGATCGCGGGCGTGCTCGCCAAAGCGATCATGCCTGGGCGGGACCCGGGAGGGGTCGTCGTCACCATCCTGCTGGGCGTCGCCGGGTCGTTCGTCGCGGCGTTCCTCGGTCGTTCGCTCGGCTGGTACACCGAAGTCAATGACGCGCCGGGGATCATCGCGTCGATCCTCGGGGCGTTGTTGCTGCTCGGGCTGTACCGCGTGGTGCTCTCGTTCCGGCGTCGGCGTTGACGCCGCGGGCGCGCCATGGAGGCGCGCCCACATCAACGCGCTGTCAATTCTCTGCGAGGTCTCGATGCGTCGAAATGTGCGAACCTGTGGTGTATTCCTGTTCCTCTGTGCGGCGGCCGCGTGGGCGCCGGACGCGGCGGCGAAGGGCGCTGCGCAGCAACCGGGCGACTCGCCGGCCGCGGCGGACGACGACACCGAGCCCGGCGGGCAGGCGAGCGCGGCGACGGTGGTTGTCGCGCCGCCGACGGGCACCGACACGACCGTGGTGACGGCGGTGACGATCCATGAGCCGACGGAGACCGGGCGGATCGAGGGTCGACACCGGCTGCACATCGACACCGACGTGTTCGCGTGGCGGCGGACGATGCCGTGGCGCGACGAGATGGACATGGACGGCGACGGGGCGCAGGACGGGGCGGTCGACTCGATCAACCTGATCGGCGGGGTGCCGGTGCTCGGCGCGGCGGGGCTCGGGCCGACGGGGAACTTCGGGATCGGGTACGCGTACGGCGTGACGGAGCGGATCATCGTCGGGGCGCGCCTCGGGCTCGGCTTCCAGCACCTGAGCACGCCGGAGCCGGACCGCGCGGCGACCGGGCTGTTCGGCTACTGGCTGACGCCGTACTTCGAGTTCGTCGGCCGGCCGGGTCAGCGGATCCGGCCGTTCTTCGGCCTGCGGCTCGGCTTCGGCGGGTCGATCGCGGCGAACAAGACGGGCGACACGACGGCGCGCACGAGCACGATCGGGCCGCTGCTCGGGCTCGGGCTCGGTCTGCACGCGTTCGTCACCGAGCGGGTGTCGCTCGATCCGTCGATCAACCTCGACTACGCGCTGATCTGGTCGCGCGGGACGGTCAAGACGGAGCCGCCGATGGGCATGAACATGATGGCCGACACGAGCTTCCAGCGGAACGCGATGGCGCCGAACGTGTCGGTGATGCTCGGGCTGTCGGTCTGGCTCGGGCGCGACGACCACTCGGACCGCGATCGGCGGCGGATGCGTTCGTCGTGGTGAAGGCCCGCGGCGGACGCCGCGGCGATTCGGGGCCCGCGCCGGCGCGAGACGCGTCCGGACGCGGGCGACGCCGTTTGCGCGTGGGGGCGGGGTGCTCCACATACTCCGTGATCGGATTGGCTTGGTGATCTCTATCCGGGCTCGATCGCGCGCGTCGCCGCGGATTGTCGCGGGCGAGGGGCGCGAGCGAGTGCCGCCAATCACGCCAGCGGTCGGCGGGCGGCGCCCGCCCGGGATCGCGGAAGGGACAGGAGGAGCACATGTCGAGACTCTCGAAGATCGGTCGGGTCGCCTGTGTGGTCGCGCCGCTCGCGGTCGCGGGCTGGAGCGGGTCCGCGCGCGCGGTCGGGTTCACGGAGCCGGAGCTGTGGGTCGACAACTACGGCTACAACGCCGGCGGATGGCGCGTCGAACGGCACCCGCGCACGCTGGCGGACGTCGACGACGACGGGCTGATGGACATCGTCGGGTTCGGCAACGACGGGGTGTTCGTGTCCCGCTCGGACGGCGAGCAGTTCGAGTTGCCGGAGCTGTGGGTCGAGAACTTCGGCTACGACGCGGGCGGGTGGCGCGTCGAGCGGCACGTCCGCGTGACGGCCGACGTCAACGGCGACGACCTGATGGACGTCGTCGGGTTCGGCGACGACGGGGTCTATGTCGCGCGCTCGACCGGCGAGGGCTTCCGCAACGTGCGGCGCTGGATCACCAATTACGCGTACAACGCCGGGGGCTGGCGGATCGAACGCCACCTGCGCATGCTCGGCGATGTCACCGGCGACGGCCGCGACGATGTCGTCGGGTTCGGCGACGACGGGGTGTACGTGTCGCGCTCGACCGGCGGGACGTTCCGCGCGGCCCGCCGCTGGGTGGCGAACTACGCGTACAACGCGGGGCAGTGGCGGGTCGAGCGGCACCCGCGGACGCTCGCCGATGTCGACGACGACGGCCGCCTCGATATCGTCGGGTTCGGCAACGACGGGGTGTACGTGTCGCTGGCGACCGGCAACGGGTTCACCGAGCCGGAGCGGTGGGTGGCGAACTACGGGTACAACGCAGGGCAGTGGCAGACGAGCCGCCACCTGCGCCTGCTCGGCGATGTCGACGGCGACGGGATGCCCGATATCGTCGGGTTCGGTAACGCAGGGGTGTACGTGTCGCTGTCGACCGGGACGGAGTTCACCGAGCCGGAGCTGTGGGTGGAGAACTATGCGTACCAGGCCGGGCAGTGGCGGGTCGAGCGGCACCCGCGGATGCTCGGGGACGTCAACGCCGACGGGATGATGGATATCGTCGGATTCGGCAACGACGGGGTGTACGTGTCGCTGTCGACCGGGACGGAGTTCGAGGAGCCGCGGCTGGTGGTGGCGAACTTCGGCTACGTCGCCGGCGGCTGGCGGGTCGAGCGGCACCCGCGGATGCTGGCGGACGTCGACGGCGACGGGCTGGTCGATGTCGTCGGGTTCGGCAACGACGGGGTGTACGTGTCGCGGTCGCGCGAGTACTGAGCGCGGCGGGCGGCGGGCGGCGGGCGGCGGGGTTGGCGGCGGGCGGCGGGCAACTTGCCGAAGGCGGCTCACAGCGGGCCGGGCCTGCGGGTCTTCGTCCAGGCTTCGGCATTGGGGTCGACTTCGTCGCCCCCAATCGCCTGCAGATGGACGAAGACCCGCATGCCCGGCCCGATGCACGCCGACTTCGTGATCTGCGTCGTCGCCGGTCCGTCGCTCCGTTCGCGGGCGGCGTGACGAGACAGCCTCAGCCGCGAGACGGTCGCTCGTCCCTCGCGCCCGGCTCACGGCCCCCTCGCGGGTCAGCCGGCTCCTCGATGTCGGACCGCGACGGGGGTGGTGGTTGGATTGGGGCGGGGACGAGGGATTGGGGGGACCGCGACGGGGGTGGTGGTTGGATTGGGGCGGGGACGAGGGATTGGGGGGACCGCGACGGGGGTGGTGGTTGGGTTGGGGGGATGTTGGCGGGGGTCAGGTGAGGAGGGTGCGGACGCGGTCGCGGACTTGTTGTTCGGCTTCGCTGACGTGGCCGTCGGCGCGGGCGAGGTCGAGGAGTCGGAAGAGGAGTTCGTCGCGCTCGAGGGGGGAGAGGTGGGCGAAGGCCCGGGGGATGCGCTCGTCGAGGACGGCGAGGCGGGCCTCGGTGCCGGGGACGCTCTGGATCCATTCGTAGGCCTCCTGCGCGAGGGCGATGACGCGGTCGCGCGGGAGGCCGGTCGATTCGTTCTCGAGGTATTCGTAGAGGCGGACGGTCTCCTGGTTGGTCCAGGCGCCGTCGGCGTCGGCGCAGGTGAAGTAGAGGAAGGCGAGCAGGCGCAACTCTTCTTCGCGCAGGGTGTGGACGAGGGCGGCGCGGATCTGGCGGACGAGCGCGCCCTCGACGACCTCGGCGTTGCCGTCGGCCGAGGCGATGCCGATCAGCTCGACGAGCAGGTCGTTGCGCTCGCGGCTGCGGAGCGTCCAGTGCAGGCCGGCGGCGGCCCGCCCGAGCTGGGCGAGCCGCTCGTCGTCGGTCGCGGCGGCGTCGTACCAGGCGGCCGCCTGGTCGAGCGTGGCGTCGAGCTGCGCGTCGCCGAGGCCAGGAGCCCGCGCGCGCAGCAAGGACCGGATCCGGCCGATCTCGCCGGCGGCGACCCGGCCGTCGGCGCCGGCGAGCATGAGGAAGACGAAGGCGATCAGGCGCAGCTCGGGCGAGACGTCGGTCATGGCAGCACGCGACGCTAACAAGCCGGGTTTTCGCCTGTCCACGCGATCGATCGGCCCGCAGACAGTCCACGGACGCCGGCCTCGCAGAATCGCCCAGGTCGTTGCGGAGGCTTTGCGAGGTATGGCATGCTCGCCAGACAGAGGAATGATCATGAAGACGCTCACCCTACGTTCATGCCTGCTCGGGAGCGCGCTGCTGCTCGCGTGCGGCGACGACAACAAGGACCCGATGGCGAATACGAGCCCGTCGAGCGCGACCGAGGGGACGGGCGGGACGCAGGGGGCCTCGACGACGAGCGCGACCGACCCCGGGACGACCGGGACGCCGACGACCGGCGCGACGACGACCGGCGCGGACGCGAGCACGAGCGGGACGAGCTGCAGCTTCATCTGCGACTCGAGCGGGACCGGGTCGGTCGGCAACGAGTGCGACCAGTGGGTCCAGGACTGTCCCGAGGGCCAGAAGTGCATGCCGTGGTCGAGCGACGGCGACTTCGCCTGGGACGCGCTCAAGTGCACGCCGGTGATGGAGAACGCAGGCCAGCCCGGGGACGCGTGCACGGTCGAGGGCAACGGGGTCAGCGGGGTCGACAGCTGCGAGAAGGGGTCGATGTGCTGGAACGTCGACCCGAACTCCGGCCAGGGCGTGTGCGCGGCGATGTGCGTCGGCGACGTCAACAACCCGCAGTGCAACGACGCGTTGACGACGTGCCTGATCTCGAACGACGGGGTGCTGACGCTGTGCCTGCCGATCTGCGACCCGCTGGTCCAGGACTGCCCGGGCAACGACCTGTGCATCCCGAACCCGCAGGACACGACGGCGTTCCTGTGCATCCTCGACGCGTCCGGCGAGGAGGGCCAGGCGTTCGACCCGTGCGAGTACATCAACTCGTGCGACAAGGGGTTCCTGTGCGCGGACCCCGGGATCGGGATGGAGTGCGACCCGATGGCGATCGGCTGCTGTCTGCCGTTCTGCGACACGTCGGCGATGCCGGCGTGCCCGGGCGTGGGCCAGGAGTGCCTGCCGTGGTACGAGATGGGCCAGGCGCCGCCGGGGTTCGAAAACGTCGGGGTCTGCGGCTTGCCCGCGTGAGCGCTCCGCGCGCCGGCGCGCGCCCGTGAGCGCGTCGCGCCGGCCTTGCGCCAGCGCCGAGTTTGGAGCGACGCTCCTCCCTCGCATGATCATCGAGCTCGAGCGCGGCAGACAGAGCACCCTCGACCAGATCCGTGACCTCGCGGCGCGCTTCGGCAACCGCGTCGAGATCAGCGAGGGCACCGGGGTCTACGACACGGTCCACATCATCGGCGACTCCCGCGAGTTCGCCAGCCGCGAGAACTATATCCTCGGGCTGCCGGGGGTCCGCGCGGCGTGGCAGGCGACCGGCGGCTACAAGAACGTCGCCCGGGTGGTCCGCGGGCCGGAGGGCAAGGCGCTGCACCGCGAGCGTCGGGCGGTCGAGGTGAAGGGCCTCGACGGGCTGGTCCGCCGCTTCGGCGGCGGAAAGCACATCTTCGTGTGCGGGCCGGACTCGCCGCAGACGCTCGAGCAGACGCTGGCGACCGCCAGGATGGCCCGCGCGGTCGGGGAGAAGTTCGGGATCGTCGACCGGATCATGCTCCGCGGCGGGGCGTTCAAGCCGCGGACCCGGCCGACCGACTGGCGCGGGCTGGGGATGAAGGGGATAGCGATCATGGACGCGGCCCGCGAGGACACGGGGCTGCCGTACGTGACCGAGGTGATGGACCACAACCTGGTCGAGCAGATCGGGGCCCACGCGGACATGCTGCAGATCGGGACCCGCAACGCGCAGAACTTCGACCTGCTCGAGGCGGTCGGTCGGTTCGGGAAGCCGGTGATCCTGAAGCGCGGGTTCGGCAACGAGGCGGAGGAGTGGTTCTACTCGGCGGAGTACATCGCCAACCAGGGGAACCTCGACATCGTGCTGTGCGAGCGCGGGATGAAGACGCTGTACACGAAGGGCGGGTACTGCCGCAATCAGCCCGACCTCAACGCGTGCACGCACGCGCGCAAGCAGACGATCCTGCCGGTGATCTTCGATCCGAGCCATGTGGCGGGCGACCACAGGATCGTGGCCGAGAACCTGATGGCGGCCTGCGGACACCTGGTCGACGGGTCGATCACGGAGACGGTCCACACGGAGCAGTTCCGCCGCGAGCAGCTGTGCGACGCGGGGCAGGCGCTGGTGATGGACGTGTACTCGGTGCTCGTCGAGGCGGTGCTCGAGTTCGAGGCGCACGTGGTGCCGCGGCTGCAGAGGGTCCTGCGCGAGCTCGGGACGGACTGAGTCGCGCGCGGGGGCGGGTGCCCGCGGGGGCGACTCGTCGAAGGCCGCTGGAGATCCGGCCGGCGCTCCGGGGCATGCTCGAACGGTCAGGCTCGATCGAACATGTGCTAAAGATCATGTCCCGGGGAGCGCGGCGAGCTCGTGGAGGGCCTGGGCGACCCGGCGCTCGTGCTCGGCGGCCTCGTCGCGGACCTCGAGGCCGAGCTCGACCGCGCGGCGCAGCAGGTGCTCGGCCTCGAGCAGGCGGTGGAACGTCGCCGCGCGCTCGTCCTCGAGCGCGCGCAGGTGGTCGAGGCCGGCCAGCAGATCGTCGCGGCGGGCCGGCGGCTCGCCGCGGGCCTCGCTGGCCGCCAGGGCCCGGACCAGCGCGCCCTCGTCGAGCTCCGCGAGCGCGCGGTCGAGGGTCCGCAGGCGCTCCACCTGGCGCTCGATCAGGGCGACCAGCGGCCCCAGCGAGCCGGTGATCAGGTCGAGCTCTGCGCGCGCGCCGGGGGCGGCGGCGCGGTGGTCGACCAGGCGCTGCACCGCGAGCGCGAGCTCGCCGACGAGCTCGCGGACCTCGGGCGAGGGCTCGCCGGACAGCAGCGCAGCGAGGCGGGCGACCAGCGGGTCGGAGGCGGGCAGGGCGGCCGGGGCGGCGCGCAGGCGCAGCAGCGGCGGTCGCTGGTTGCGCAGCTTGCTACGGTTGCCGAAGTAGATCGACACGCCGGTGACGACGCCGACCAGGCCGATGATCAGCGCGACGAACCACGGGGCGCCGAACGCCAGCGGGATCGCGGCGACGAGGGCGGTGATCGCGGTCACCCAGCCGACGGTCTGGAGGGCCAGGCGGCGGAGCGCCGCCGGCGAGCGGTCGACGGTCCTGGTGCGGATCCCGGCGGCCTCGAGGCGCTCACGCAGGCGCTCGGCGGTGGCGGGCGAGAGCGCGTCGAACAGCGGCAGCGGGAGCGGGTGGCGGCGCTCGAGCTCGGCCTTGGAGTACATGCGCGCGTCGCCGATCACGAGGTTGAGCGCGGGGACCTCGCGGTCGGCGAGCGACTGCAGGGTGGCGGCGAGGCCGGCGAGCCAGTCGGCGTCCTCCTTGGCGTCGGTCAGCACGAGCGAGACGGCGCCGTCCGGGGCGTGCTCGAACTGCACGCCGACGCGGCCGCAGGCGAGGCAGAGGCGCTGGCCGAGGCGCAGGCGGGCGCCGCAGTGCTGGCAGGTGGTCCGCTCCTGCGAGACGAGCACGCCCGTGGGATGATCGCCGGAGAGGGTCGCGGCGAGCTCGCGGGCGCCGGCCGGGCGCGCGGTCGGATCCTCGGCGAGGCAGCGCAGGACCAGGGCGTCGAGGGCGGGCGGGACGTCGCTGCGGACCGCGCGGGGCGGGGCGACCGGGCCCTCGGCGAGGAAGGCCGGGCCGTCGCCGCGCGGGAGCAGGCCGGTCAGGGCGCGGTAGAGGATCACGCCGACGGCGTAGAGGTCGGCGCGCGGGTCGAGGGCGGTGCGCGTGAGCTGCTCGGGGGCGGCGTACGGCGAGCCCTCGAGCAGCAGGCTCGCGGCGGTGCGGGTCGAGAGGATGTCGACGCGCGCGAGGCCGATGTCGGTCAGCCAGAGGCGGCCCCCGGCGCGGACGACGAGGCGCGGGTGGAGGTCGCGCAGGACGACGCCGCGGGCGTGGAGCGCGGCGAGGAGGTCGCACAGGTCGATCGCCAGCTGCACGGCCTCGTCGACCGGCGCGGGGGCGCGGCGGCGCAGCCAGTCCTCGAGCGTCTCGCCGGCGGGGTCGAGGCGCAGGCGCCACGGCGGGCCGTCCGCGGCGGGATCGTCGGGGCCGGCGGCGAGGATCGGGGCGACGCCCGGGACGTCGAGCTCGCGCAGGCGCGCGAGGTCGCGCAGGTAGCGGCGGCGCATCGCCGGCTCGCGCGCGAGCTCGGGGGCGAGCCAGGCGAGCACGCCGTCGCGGCCGTCGGCGAGGCGGACGCGGCAGCGCAGCTCGGAGCCGACGCGGACGGGCTCGCCCTGCGCGGCGGCGCCGAGGGGTGCGAGGTCGAGCGGCAGGGCGGCGGTCATCGGCGGCCTCGCGGGGTGGGGTGAAGGAGGGGGCAGGTCCCGCGGGACAGGCGTGAAGGGGCAGGTGCGGGGCGCGGGCGGGGAGGCGCGAGCGGGCGGGGAGGCGCGAGCGGGCGGAGGGCGGGCGCGCGGGTCATGGCCGGAGGGGCAGGTTCGATCGGGCATGGGCTCGCGCGCAGGTCCGGAGGGACAGGCGCGAGGGGGCAGGTCCTTGCGGTCATGTGCCGGGGGCTCCGGGGGCGCCGCGCTGGACCTCCTCGAGGGCCTCGACCCGGGCGCGGAGGTCGGCGAGGGCGGCGTCGTCGGCGGCGGTGCGCGAGCCGGCGCGGGCGAGGCGGGCCTCGAAGGCGTCGAGGGCGGCGGTGAGGGAGAGGAGGCGGGCGGACCAGGTGTCGCGCTCGTGCAGGGTGGCGCGCAGGGTCTCGCCCTCGCGCTGGATGTCGCGGGCCGCGAGCGCGCGGTCGAGGGCGTCGAGGCGGGCGGCGGCGGCGGCGGCGGCGGAGACGGCCTGGCCGAGCTCGTCGGCGGGGCCGCCGGGGCCGAGCGCCGGGGCGAGGGCGAGGGCGCGGCGGACCACCGCGCGCAGGCTGTGGCGGTGGCGGGCGGTGTCGATCGTCGGGGCGACGCGCTCGACGTCGGCGAGGGCCTTCGCCAGCGGCGGCGGCAGGGCGGGCGGCGTGCGGTCGGCGGGGGCGGTCAGCTGGCGCAGCGATCGCCACGAGGTGACGCCGGCGACCAGCGCGAGGATCACCGGGAGCACGAAGAGGATCCGGCCGTTGCTGTAGAGGCCGACCATCGAGCCGAGGGTGATCAGGCTCGCGCGGCCGGCCAGCGCGCGGGCCTTCTTGCGCATCCGCGGCGAGCGGATCGCGCTGCCGCGGATCGCCTCGCCCTCGAGGCCGAGCTGGACCAGCGAGTCGCACACGAGCCGCGCGCTGGCCTCGGAGACGCGGGTGAGGAAGGTGAACGGGACGCGCGGGAGTTTCTCCGCGAGCGAGCCGGGGACGACGCCGAGGCCGGGGTTGCCGGCGACGTAGCGGCGCAGGCGCTCGCGCAGGGCGACGTCGAGCTGGTCGCCGGGCTCGCCGGGGCCGGTGACGAGCACGGTGTACGGGCCGGGCTCGACCTGCGCGGACCTGAGGCCGCAGCCGAGGCAGACGGCGAGGCCCTCGACGCGCGGCTGGCCGCAGCCGGCGCAGCTCGGGCCGTCGCCGCGGTCGCCGGCCGGGACCGCGAGCGCGGCGGTCTGGCCGGCGGCGAGCTGCTCGAGCAGCGCGGCGACCTGGGCGGCGGCCTGCGGGCGGTCGCCGGGGTTCTTGGCGAGGAGGCTGTGGACGAGGGCGCGCAGCGGCGGGGAGAAGCTGTCCGGAAGAACAGGTGCGGGGGCGCGCCGGTGGGCCTCGATCACGCCGAAGGCGGTCGCGCCGGCGAACGGGGGGCGGCCGGTCGCCATCTCGTGGAGGATGCAGCCGAGGGCGTAGAGGTCGCTGCGGACGTCGACGGCGAGCGGGTCGAGGCACTCGGGCGCCATGTAGTCGGGCGTGCCGAGGACGGCGAGGGCGGTGCGGTCGACGCCGGCGAGCGAGGTCGCGCGGGCCATCCCGAAGTCGCCGATCTTCGGGGTGTGGCCGCCGGCGACGAGGATGTTGGCGGGCTTGAGGTCGCGGTGGACGAGGCCGGCCGCGTGGGCGCGCGCGAGGCCGCGGGCGATCCCCGCGCCGAGCGCGGCGAGCCGGGCCTCGCCGAGCGGGGCCTCGCGGGCGATCAGCTGGGCGAGCGTCGGGCCGTCGACGAGCTCGAGCAGGAGGACGCGCTCGCCGGCGACGTCGGCGACGCCGAACAGCTCGACGATGTTCGGGTCGCGCAGGCCCTGCAGGAGCGCGGCCTCCTGGGCGAACCGCTGGACGGCCGCCGCGTCGCCGCGGTGCGAGGCGTGGAGGATCTTGCCGGCGAAGACCCGGCCGTCGCCGGCGTGGACGCGGACGACCGTGGCGACGGCGCCGCTGCCGAGCGGCTCGCCGAGGCGCAGGTCGGCGGGGATCGGGGGGGCCGCGGTCATGCGAGCCGGAGCGTTGTAGCAGATCGCGGCGAGGCCGGCGGACCGGGACAGCGACGTCGCGGTGGTCCGTGGCGCGCGTGTCGTGAGCGAGTGCCGGCCGGGGGGGCGGCGACGACCGGCGCGCGCTGCTAGATTGCCGGGCATGAGCTTACGGCGTTGCTGGACCCTGGCCTGCGTGTTCGGTTCGTTGCAGATCGCGGCGTGCGGCGAGAAGATCGGCGAGACGGAGGGCGCGAGCGCGTCCGACTCGACCGGCGCGGAGACGAGCGGCGGGGCGGCGACGGACTCCGGCTCCGCGAGCTCGACGGTCGCGTCGACCGAGGTGACGACCGGGCCGTCGACGGACCCGACGATGGGCGCGACCGGGGGCTCGACGACCGCGGGCGGCGGGGCGTGTGACTGCGCGGACGACCAGCTCTGCGCGTGGACGCTGAAGAGCTGCGGCGAGGACCCGCAGGACGTCGGGGCGTGCGAGCCGCGGCCGGTCGGCTGCGACCCCCTGTACGCGCCGGTGTGCGGGTGCGACGGCGAGGTGTACGGCAATTCGTGCGAGGCCGCGAAGAACGGGGTCGACGTCGCCGAGGCCGACGGCTGTCCGGCGCCCGAGGGGTTCTTCGCGTGCGGCCCGCTGTTCTGCGACGTGCAGTTCACCTACTGCGAGATCCAGCTGTCGGACGTCGGCGGCTTCCCCGACCTCCACGCGTGCAGGCAGCTGCCCGACGCGTGCGACCCGCAGGCGTGCGCGTGCCTCGAGGGCGTGCTGTGCGGCGAGACCTGCGAGCCGGTCGACGGCGGCGGGCTCAAGGTGACCTGCCCCGGAGGCTAGGTCGCGCGTCGCCGGGCCCCGGGCGCGGCGCACGTGCCGTGGCCGGGGTGGGCGGGCTCACGCGCCCGCGCGGGGCCGCGGGCGCGCGGCGTGTGGTCTACTCGCGGCGATGAGCGAGATCGAGATCCACGCCGCGCTCGTGCAGGGGGTGTTCGTCGTCGCCGTGGTGACGGCGCTGCTCCTGCTGTTCGTGTCGGCGCCGTACGGTCGGCACGCGCGCGGCGGGTGGGGGCCGCAGATCGACACGCGGCTCGGGTGGATCGTGATGGAGTCGCCGTCGGTGCTGTGGTTCCTGGCGGTGTACCTCGCGGGCGATCACGCGTTTTCGTTCGCGCCGCTGGTGCTGCTGGCGATCTGGCAGTCGCACTACGTCGAGCGGACGTTCCTGTTCCCGCTGAAGATGCGGCCGGGCGGGCGGACGCCGGCCAGCGTGGTGGCGATGGGGTTTTTGTTCAACGTCGTCAACGCGTACGTCAACGCGCGCTGGATCGGCCACTTCGGCGAGTACGCGGCGGGGTGGCTGCTGGGCTGGCAGTTCTGGCTGGGCGCGGCGATCTTCGTGCTCGGGTGGAGGATCAACCGGTGGGCCGACGCGGTGCTCGCGGGGCTGCGCAGGCCCGGCGAGACCGGCTACAAGATCCCGCGCGGCGGGCTGTACGAGCTCGTCTCGTGCCCGAACTACCTCGGCGAGCTGCTCGAGTGGATCGGGTGGGCGATCGCCACGTGGTCGCTCGCGGGGCTGTCGTTCGCCGCGTTCACCGCGGCGAACCTGGTGCCGCGGGCGCTGACGCATCACCGCTGGTACCGCGAGAAGTTCCCCGAGTACCCGCGCGGGCGGCGGGCGATCGTGCCGTTCGTGCTGTGACCGGCCGCGCGGGGCCTGCCCCCAAGAGCAGGGATCCCGGGCCGCCGAAGGCGAGGGGCGCCTCCGCGCGCGTGCGGTCCGTCCTGAGAGACAGGGCCATGAAAACATGTTCCGGGGGACATGTCTTGGAGAGCGCCTGCGGCGAGGGTCAGGCCGGCGGGGTCAGGGCGGGGGCGGCGATCGCGACCCAGCGGGCGGGGCAGGCGATCGCCTGCAGGCGCATGAAGGCCTCGCTGCGGATGAACAGCGCCTCGCCCTCGGGGTCGCCGCGCCAGCAGCCGAGGCGGTGGCGGGCGACGGCGGCGGCGAGCGGCATGTCGGCGGCGTCGCAGGCGGCGGCGGCGTCGGTGAGCGCGGCGATCACGGCGGGGCGGGGGGCGCCGGCGAGGGCGGCGAGGGCGGCGTCGAGCAGGGCCGCGTGGGCGGCCGCGGCCGGGGTGGCGGCGGCGCGCAGGGCCTCGGCGTCGGCGGCGACGGTGGCGAGCAGGGCGGCGCGCGCGTCGCCGGATGACCGTTCGGCCATGGCCGATGCGACCTGTCCGTGGAGCGCGCGGAGGTTGGCGTGCTGGTTGCGGGTGAACGCGGCCGGGGCGGCGGACTGGACGGCGAGGGCGCGCTCGACCTCGGCCCAGGCGGCCGCGGGGTCGCCGACGTAGAGGGCGCAGAGGGCCTGGATCATGGCCGCGCGGACGCCGGCGGCCGAGGCGGCGGCGACGTGGCCGAGGCCGGCGGCGCTGGCGACGAGGTCGCGGGCGGCGGCCGGGGCGTCGGCGGCGAGCAGCACGAGGGCGCCGTAGTAGGCGGCGACGAACTCGACCATCGTGTCGCCGGTCTGGCGGGCCTGCTCGCGCATCACGGCGCTGCGCAGCGCGATCGCCCGCAGCTCGCCGCGCGACTCGAGCAGGCTCATCGTCATCAGCGCGCCGAAGTTGCACTCCCAGGCGACGCCGGTGCAGCGCCGGCGCAGGTGGGCGGTGCCGAACTCGAGGTCGCGCAGGGCCTCGGACCAGCGGCCGCGGCCGACCGCGGAGATCCCGTCCATGATCACCGACAGGCCGACGATGTACGGGTCGTCGTGGGCGGCGAGGTAGGCGTCGATCTCGCGGCGGAGGCGGGCGAGCGTCGGGGCGTCGGCGAACAGGGCGACGATCGCCCGGACGATCACGAGGCCGCGGGCGCGGCGGGCCGGGTCGCCGGCGGCCCCGGCGAGCGCGGCGCTGCGGGCGGCGAAGTGGGCCGCGCGGACCGGGCTGTGGATGAAGAAGCCCTTGCAGGCGGCCCACAGCGCGTCGCTGAGCGCGCAGCCGCGCGGGTCCGGGGGGCTGACCGAACGGACAGGTTCGAGCGCGGCGACGACCTCGCGCGGGAAACCAGCGGCGAGCGCCTCGTCGCCGTCGGGGGCGCGGAGGTCGGTGCCGGCGAGCAGGTCGCCGAGGACGTCGAGGCCGCGCGCGGTCTCGCCGGCGGCGAACAGCTGCTCGCAGGCGGCCAGCCGCGGGGCGAAGCGGTGCGCGGGCGGGGCGAGCTCGGCGGCGCGGAGGAACAGCGGCGCGGCCTCGAGGCCGAGGCCGGCCTCGGCGAGGGCGCGGGCGCAGGCGACGAGGCGGGGCCAGGCGTCGGGGGTGCAGCGGAGGGCGAGGCCGCGGAGCTCGGCGGCGCGGGCGAACGCGAGGGCGGCGGCGGCCTGCTCGGCGGCCTGCTCGGCGTAGGTGGCGGCGCGCTCGCGGTCGCCGGCGGCGAACAGGTGGCGGGCGAGGAGCTCGGGGTCGGGCGCGCCGAGGCGGACGGCGGTGTCGGCGAGCAGGCGGTGGGCGGCGCGGACGCGGTCCGGGCCGATCGCGGCGACGACGACCGCGGCGACGCGGTCGTGGAGCGGCTGCGCGGCCGGGGCGCGGCCGTGGCGGCCGAGCTGGACGAGGCGGGCGGCGTGCAGGCGGGCGAGGCGGGCGTGGAGGTCGGACGGGTCGCCGAGGGCGCGCGCGAGCAGGGCGACCGGCAGCGGCGCGCCGGCGACGGCGAGCAGCTCGAGCGCGGCGCGGTCGGCCTCGGCGAGCGAAGCGACATGCTCTGAGAGCCAGCGCTCGAAGGACAGGTCCTTCGGGTCCTGTCCCGCGAGCTCGTCGCGGCGGGCGGCCAGCTCGGCGACCAGCAGCTCGAGCACGAGCGAGTCGCCGCGGGCGGCCGCGGCGATCGCCGCGGCCCACCGGTCGGCGGGCAGGTCGGCGGCGGCGAGCAGCGCGGCGGCGGCGGCGTGGGCGTCGCGGCCGCCGAGGCGGCCGACGTCGAGGCGGGCGACGTGCAGCTCGGGCCACACGCGCAGCTGCAGGCGCTCGAACTCGGGCAGGACCAGCGGCGAGCCGGGCCAGTCGGCGCGGTAGGCGGCGATCAGCAGCAGCGCCGGGGCGTCGGGCGGGGCGAGCAGCTCGGCGAGCAGGCGGACGCTGTCGGCGTCGGTCCAGTGGAGGTCGTCGAGCACAAGCACCAGCCGGCGGCGGGCCGCGAGCGCGGCGAGCAGCCGCTTGAGCGCGGCGAAGCCCTTGCGCCGCGACTCCTGCTCGGACGCGCCGGGGCGTGTCCCCTGGGCCAGCTCGTGGACGGCGGGGACGCGCTGCAGCACCGGGAACAACCGCGCGAGCTCGCCGGTGTGCGCGCCGAGGAGCGGGGCGAGCGCGTCGGGGGCGAGCGCGGCGAGGTGGTCGGCGAGCGCGTCGACGAGGCTGTCGAACGCCTTGAAGGGGACCGACTCGTGCTGGTAGCAGCGGCCGGACAGGACGGTGACGTCGCCGCGGGCCTGCAGGGCGGCGATGAAGCCGTGGACGAGGCCGGACTTGCCGACGCCGGCCTCGCCGCGGAGGTAGACGCAGGCGGTGCGGCCGCGGGCGGCGGCGGCGAGCGCGTCCTCGAGGACCTCGAGCTCGGCGGTGCGGCCGAACAGGACGGCGCCGGCGGGGGCGGCGGTGCGCGGGGCCGCGCCGCCGCACCACGCGAGCAGGCGCGCGCCCGAGGCCCGGCGCTCGGGGTCGCGGCGCAGCAGCTCGCCGATCAGCGGGCCGAGGTCGTCCGGCAGGAGCGGGCCGTGCGGCGGCTCGGGCTCCTCGCACTGCTTGGCGAAGAAGATCTGCGCGTAGCCGCCGGAGAACGGCAGCTTGCCGGTCAGCGCCTCGTAGAGCATCACGCCGACGGCGTACCAGTCGCTCGCCGGCGAGGCGAGCTGGCCGGCGCACTGCTCGGGCGACATGTAGAGCGGGGTGCCGACGGCCATGTCGCCGTGCAGGCCGCCGCGGGCGATCTCGGCGACGAGGCCGAAGTCGAGGATCACGACGCGGCCGGCCGGGGTGACGAGCACGTTCGAGGGCTTGAGGTCGCGGTGCAGGAGGCCGCGCTCGTGCAGCGCGGCGACGCCGAGCGCGAGCTGGCGGACGAGCCCGCGCAGCCGCTGGTCGCGGTCCTTGACGCCGGCGAGCGCCCGGATCGCGGTGCACAGGTCGACGCCGGCGACGAACTCCATCGCGATCAGCCACAGGTCGCCCTGCGACTGCAGCTCGTACAGCGTGACGAGGTTCGGGTGGGCGACCTCGGCCATGCTGCGGAACTCGTACTTGAAGCGGTGCAGCTCGGCCGGGCCGATCCGCAGCAGCGACTTGACGGCCACGCGCGCGCCGCTGCGGGTGTCGATCGCCTCGTAGACGGCGCCCATGCCCCCGGCGCCGACCGGCCTCACGATCCTGTACGGTCCGACCTGTCCCGAGAGCGCGGTCGCCGGCGGGCCGGGGGGGACGGTGCGCGGCAGGACGCCCTCCTCGACCGGGGTGTCGAGCGTCGGCGAGAGGCCGAGGTCGGGCAGCGCGGCGGTGTTGGCGAACTGCAGCGCGACCGACATCGTCTCGCGCAGGCGCTCGGCCGCGGCGGGCGGCAGACCGAGCTCGGTCTGCGGGCCGAGCGACGCGGGGACCGGCGCGGGGGGCTTCATCGTGCCAGCCGGCAGGCTAACACGGGCGCCCGAGGTCGCGCTCGAGGCGAGCGATCAGGCCCGCGTGCTCGCGCGCGAGGTCGGGGCCGAGCGACCGCAGCGCGAGCGCGAGGCCCCACCCGAGGTCGAGCGCCTCGCCGCGGGCCGCGGCGTCCCAGTAGCCGGCGTCGCAGCCGGCCCCGAGGCGCAGCGACCAGTTGCCGGCGCCGACGGTGCCGGGGGCGTTGTAGACCTCGGAGACGCCGAACAGGTCGCTCATGAAGATCATCACCTGGCGCGCGGGGCAGACCAGCAGGTCGGCGAACTTGGCGTGGACGAGGGCGACCGGGTCGCGCGCGAGGCGGGTGGTGAAGGCCTCGCTGTCGCTCCGCGGCCCCAGGCGTCCCGCGAGGTACGCGGCCTGCGCCTCGGCGGTCGGGGTGCCGTGCCAGCGGGCGGCGAGCTGCCAGATCGGCGGGGTGTCGTGGTTGCCGAGCATCACCCAGTCCTCGGGGCGCGCGTTCTCGCTGCGGTAGACGTCGGCCGGGTTGGCGAGGTCGGCCTTCTGGGTGACGCGGAAGCGGCCGAGGCCGTAGCGGGCGAGGACCCGCTGCAGCGGGTACGGCTGGGTGCTGAGGACCTCGCACAGGACGTCGTCGGGGGAGCGGCCGTGGGCGGCGGCGGCGGCCATGACGGTGTCGATCTGGGCGCTGTAGCGGCGGACCTGCGCGTCGTCGAGCGCGCGGACCCAGCCGTCGGCGTGGCGCGGCTGGCCGGGGTCGAGCTGGTCGGGGCGGGCGATCGCGAAGGCGGCGAGCCGGGGGTGGTCTTCGAGACAGGGCGAATCGAACAGGCGAGCGCCGCGCTGGACGGCGCGCAGCGGGTCGGGGTCGCCGGTGTCGTAGACCCACGGGCAGACGAGGCCGTGCGGGTGGTCGATCCGCAGGCCGTCGTAGTCGCGCAGCATCGCGCCGGTCCGCGCGGCGAGGAGGCGCAGCGCGGGGCCGGGGCTCCCGTCTGGCTCGAAGTACAGGTCGGGGCCCAGGACCGGGTAGCCCCACGGCTGGCCGGCGGGGTTGGTCCGGCTCGGCGGGGCGCCCATCGCGTAGCCGCGGAGGAACAGGCCGCGCATCGCCCAGGTGTCGCCGACGGAGATCCCGACCTGGAGGTCGCCGAACAGCCGCAGCGCCGGGAGGTCGCCGCGCGCGGCCAGCTCGGCGCGCAGGGCGGCGTGCTGGCGGGCGACGAGGAGCTGGCAGAAGCCGAAGAACTCGAGCTCGCGCGCGTACTCGCGGCGCAGCGCGGCGAGCCGCCCGGGGTCGGGGGCGAGGAGGAGGTCCTGGTCCTCGGGCCAGGTGCTCCAGTGGGCGCCGTCGAAGCTGACCCGCAGGCCAGGGACCTCGGGGCAGGTCCGATCGGTCCGGTGGGCGGTCGAGAGGACCTCGTAGAGCCCGGCGGGCTCGAGCCAGGCGGCGTTTCGCAGGCTGAAGTCGGCGAAGGCGTCGGCGAGGTCGCGGATCGCGGGGTCGCCGGCGGCGCGGCGGCGGGTGAACCCATCAAAGGCGGCGGCGAGGGCGGTCAGCTGGCGGGTCCAGGCGCGGGCGTGGTCGGCCCGCTCGGTGACGCCGGCGGCCGGGCGCGCGGGGCGGTCGCGCAGGGCGGCGGCGAGGTCCCCGGGCGACAGGACGCCGGCGTAGGCCGGGTCGGTAGCGAGCGGGGGGAGGGCGATCGCGAGGATGTCGCGCGCGAACAGGGCGCCGTCGTACGGCGAGGGGTTGGTCCGCGAGGTCAAGCCCTGCGGGCCGAGCTGGACGCCGGTGAAGCCGAGGCCGCGGACGAACTCGAGGAGCGCCCGGCCGCCGGCGCTGTACGGCGAGCCGCGGCCGATGTCGCCGTCGCCGGCCGGGAACGAGACGTCGTGGATCGCGAGCACGAGGTGACGCTTGCCGAGCAGCGCGAGGGCGGCGGCGAGGTCGGCGCGGGCGACGGGGAGGGTCATGGGGCGGAGGGTAACGGGGGCGGGGCCGCGCGTCACGCACGGCGTGGACCGCACGGCAGGCTCGGCAGTACCTTCGCGGCGGATGATCGTCACGTCGAGCGAGTCGTGGCTCAGCTTCCTGTTCGCCACCCGGGGGACGACCCTGCCGCGGATCTGGCGCAGGTGGGCGGTCAACATGGCGTTCGCGATCGCGGTGACGGTCGCGCACGAGACGTTCGGGCTGCTGCGCGACAGCGACGTGACGGCGCTGCCGTTCACGCTGATCGGGTTCGCGCTGAGCATCTTCCTCGGGTTCCGGATCAACACCGCGTACGACCGGTTCTGGGAGGGGCGCAAGCTGTGGGGCCAGTTGGTCAACACGTCGCGGACGCTGACGCGGGAGATCTTGACGCTGGTCGGGCCGCGGCCGGGCGAGGGCGAGGGGCCGGCCGACCTCGCCGAGCGGCGGCGGCGGATGGTGCGGATGGTGATCGCGTTCCCGCACGCGCTGCGCCAGCGGCTGCGCGGCGAGGAGGCGATGCTCGCCGACCTGGCGCCGTACTTCACGGCGGAGGAGCTCGCGCGGCTGGCGGGCGAGCGCAACCGGCCGAACGCGATCGTGCAGCGGCTGGCGGAGCTGATCGAGGCGGCGTACCGGGACGGGCTGGTCCACCCGCAGCACGTGCCGGTGCTGCACGCGGCGCTGACGAGCCTGACCGACGTGCAGGGCGGGTGCGAGCGGATCCTCAATACGCCGATCCCGTTCGCCTACCAGGTGCTATTGCGCCGGATCGTCGGGGTGTACTGCTACGCGCTGCCGTTCGGGGTGCTGCACACGCTCGGCACGTTGACGCCGATCGTGGTGTTCATGATGGCCTACGCGTTCTACGGGCTCGACGCGCTCGGCGACGAGATCCACGAGCCGTTCGGCAACGACGCCAACGACCTGCCGCTGGCGGCGCTGTGCACGACGATCGAGATCGACCTGCGCCAGCGGCTCGGCGAGACGGAGCTGCCGGCGCCGGCCGAGCCCCACCGCGGGCAGCTGCTGTGAGCGCTGGCGCGCAGGACATGTCCCGAGGGGAAGGTCGGCGCGGGGCCGCCCGCGCGGGCGGGCGGTGGCTCACGCGCGGCGGACGGCGCATCGCAGGCCCGGTCGGATAGGATGGCGGCCGATGCGCACTCTGCTTCGGAACGTGTCTGCCGTGGTCGTCCTGCTCGCCCCCGCGCTCGCGCGCGCCGATGTGGCGCCCGATCCGGACAAGTGGATGGCCTGCGAGGGGCTGAAGGTCGGCGACTCGTGCTGGGCGGACATCGGGATGGGCTTCTGCGTGATGGGGCCGTGCCAGGCGGATCCGTCGAACACGAGCTGCCTGGTCTGCGATCCGAACGCGACGGCGACGACCGGAGACGCGAGCACCGGTGGGTCCGGCGGGTCGAGCGGGACCGGGGGGACGGGCGAGGGGTCGAGCGGGACGTCCGACGGGCCAACGACGATGAAGGACGACGGGTGCGGGTGCCGCAGCTCGGGGTCGGCGGGGGCGCTGGCGCTGCTCGGGTTGCTCGCGGTCGGGCGGCGGCGGACTCGCGCGCGCTGAGGTGCGCGGGGCGCAGCGGGCAACTTGCCGAAGGCGGGCAACTTGCCGAAGGCGGGCAACTTGCCGAAGG
>ERZ1066136.648-NODE-648-length-23216-cov-7.919131_pt1 | contig 23216 bp, 23 predicted proteins | sample MGYA00382783_ERZ1066136 | MGnify/ENA primary metagenome ERZ1066136 (study PRJEB33369, sample SAMEA5778366) | biofilm metagenome | biome: Industrial cooling water; feature: Water cooling tower basin; material: Biofilm | place: United Arab Emirates | collected... | reverse complement strand
TCACATGCCGAACGCCCGCGCCGCCCGGTCGATCAGCGCCTCGAACGCCGCGCGCAGCCGCGGTGACATGCGGATGAGGCGTGAGCGGCCGTCCGCGGGGTTCTCCACTTCCTCGAGGTAGCCCTCGTCCACCGCGCGCTTCACGTACTTCATGGCCGTCTGCACGCCGACGCCCTTGACGTAGCTGTAGGCGTCGGTTTTCGGCACGGCCTCCGTTCCGCGCAGCCACAGCTCCGTGAAGAGCCGCGAGAAGTAGAGATCGGACAACCCGGTCTCGCGGAACGTCTCCAGCCACGCCTCGTCCAGTTCGCGCAGGGCCACGAGAAAGCGGGCGCGCCTCTCGCGGAGATGCACCGAACCGGACACCACGCGCCCCCGAGGTGCACCAGCGACGCCCTGCCGGCCCGTGACCGGCGACACGGCGGCCTTCTGCCGCGCGTCGCGCTTCGCCCCCGCATTCAGGGACTTGGCAGTGGACGCCGGGGTTCCCGCACGCGCGCCGCGCGCGGAACGGAAACTGCTTACACTTTTGGAGGTAATTTTGGACATGACGGCTGCACCATAGCCCCATCGCCCGGACCGATCAAGCGGACACCCGCGTGTCCCGCGCCCACGGAGACCATCCCCATGAGTGAAGTCGCCCCCCGCGGCTGGATGCGCGAGCGCGAAGGCGTCATCCCCAATTCGCTGGCGCTCGGCTACGCGGTGCTCGGCCACGTCGCGGGTCTCGCGCTGCTCGCCACCGGACAGACCGCCGGGCTCCTGGCCGGCGTCCTGCTCACCGCGCACACGATGGTGATCGCGGCCTATCTCATCCATGAGGCCGCGCACTACACCCTGTTCCGGTCGCCGGGCGCCAACCGCCTGGCGGGTGAAGTCATGGCATGGATCTGCGGCGCGGCGTACGCCTCCTTCGAGCGCATTCGCCACATGCATCTGCGCCACCACCGCGACCGCGCCGACGTCACCGTGTTCGACTACAAGGCCGTGCTGCGCCGGCACGGGCTGCTCCGCCGGGCGGTGTACGCGCTCGAATGGGCGTACGTGCCCGCGGTGGAGCTGCTCATGCACTACCAGATCCTCGTGCGGCCCTTCACCCGCCCCGCCGAGCGCGACCGGCGTGCGCGGGTCGTGCTGTTGCTCGTGTCCCGCCTCGCGCTGTTCGCCCTGCTCGGATTTCTCTCGCCCTGGGCGCTGGCCGGCTACGCGGCGGCCTACTGGCTGCTGCTCACGACGCTCAACTTCTTCGATGCGTTCCACCACACCTTTCCGCAGTACTTCACCAATGACGAGCACGTGACCGTGCCGCTCGACGGTCGCGACCGGGCTTACGAGCAGGACAACACGTACTCCAACGTGATTTCCACGCGGTTCCCGTGGCTCAACCTGCTGACGCTCAACTTCGGCTACCACAACGCCCACCACGAGCGCGCCGCGGTGCCTTGGTACCGGCTCCCCGCGCTCAATGCCGAGCTGTTCGGCGAGGCCCGCCGCGAACTCCTTCCGCTGGGCGAACTGCTCGAGACTTACCACCGGCACCGCCTGCACCGCGTGCTCGACGACGACTACGGCGCCGTCGTGGGCCTGGAACGCGGCCGGGCCGACGGGTTCGTCGGCGCGCACGGCGTGTCTTTCCTCACGGTGGTGTAGGCGGCCCGTGCTCCGCGACACGCAGACCCTGGCCGTCGGCTCCATGCTCCTGAGCGGGCTGCTGTGGGGCACCACCTGGATGCCGCTCAAGCACTTCGCCGCCCAGGGGCTCACCGGTCTCACGCTGACCGTGTGCACCTACGGCGCCGTCGGCGCGATTGCCCTGCCCTGGCTCCTGCGGGATGTCGGCCGCTGGCGGGGACAGTGGCCTCTGCTCGCCGGCGCGGCCTTGGGTGGCGGGCTGGCCAACGCCTGCTTCGTGACGGCGATGATGCAGGGCGAGGTCGCGCGCTCGATGCTTCTGTTCTACCTCACGCCACTGTGGGGCATCCTCGGCGGGCGAGTCTTTCTCGGAGAACGGATCACTCCGCTGCGGTTTCTCGCCGGCACCCTGGCCATTGCCGGCGCCGTGCTCGTGCTGGGTGGCCCGGCCGTGCTCACTGCTGCGCCGCGCTGGACGGATGTCCTGGCGATCGGCGCCGGCCTGTTCTTCACCGTGCAGAACCTGTGCGCCCGCGCGGCGGATCGGGTGCCGGTGTCGAGCAAGACGCTCGCGGCGTTCGTCGGCTGCGCCATCGTGAGTCTCGTGCTGCTCCCGCTGGCCGGACATACCTTCCCCGGTGTTTCCGGGCCGCTCGCGGTACAACTGGCCCTGTATGCGTTCGTCTGGCTGACGCTCGCCATGGCGATCCAGGCCTACGGCGTCACACACCTGGAAGCCGGCCGCACCGCCGTGCTGGTCATCTTCGAACTCGCCGCCGCCGTGGTCACCGCGCTGTGGATCGGCGGCGAACGCCTGACGGTGGCCGGCTGGACGGGCGCCGCGCTGATCGTCGCTGCGGCCTTCCTCGAAGCGCGCCCGGCCGCGCCCGCTCCATCCCCGAAACAGGAGGTGCCCGCATGAAGCCCATCCACATGAACCGCATGAGCTGGCCCGAGTACCAGCGCCGTGTGCAGAAGGACGGCGCGACGGTGTTCCTGCCCTGCGGCGCCACCGAACAGCACGGCCCCCATCTGCCGCTCGGCACGGATCATCTTCTGGCTGCGGCCGTGTCGGAGAGCGTGGCGACGCGTGTCGGCGGCCTCGTCGCTCCGCCGCTGGCCTACGGCTACAAGTCGCAGCCCAAGTGCGGCGGCGGTCAGCACTTCTGCGGCACGACGAGCCTCGACGCCGCCACGCTCATCGGGCAGGTGCGTGACACCGTGCGCGAGTTCGCGCGCCACGGCGTACGGCAGCTGGTGCTGTGCAACGGGCACTACGAGAACCAGTGGTTCCTCACCGAGGGCATCGATCTCGCCATCCGCGACCTCGGGCCCAATCCGCCGCTCACCGTGATGCGCCTGGAGTACTGGGACTTCTTCACGAATCCCACGCTGGAGCGCATCTTCCCGGAGGGCTTCCCCGGCTACGCACTGGAGCACGCGGCCGTGCTGGAGACCTCGATGATGCTCCACTACCACCCCGACCTCGTGCGTCTGGACCTCATCCCCGACGACGGCCCGGCCGACTTTCCGCCCTACGACCTGTACCCGCCGGAACCCGCGTGGGTGCCGCCGAGCGGTGTGCTGTCGTCGGCCAAGGCCGCCACGAAGGAGAAGGGCGGCTGGATGGTGGAGGAACTCACCGATCGGATCGCCGCAGCCGTGCGAAAGGAGTTCGGATGAACGGGTTCCCGCCGGACCGTGCGACCACCGCGCTGCTCGTCATCGACATGCAGCGCGACTTCCTCGATCCGCGCGGCTACGCCGCGAAGGCGGGTCTCGACATCGAGCTGCTGCGCGTCGCGATCCCCGGCGTCGCTCGCATCCTCGCGGCCGCGCGCAAGGCGGGGCTGCTCATCGTGCACACCCGGGAGGCCAATGCCCCCGACCTCTCGGACGTCCCGCCGGCGTTCCTCGATGCCACGGCGCGCACCGGCGCGCCCGTGGGCAGCCCGGGACCGCTCGGACGTCTGCTGATCCGCGGCGAACCGGGCGCCGGCATCGTCGACGAACTCGCACCGCACGACGGGGAGATCGTCATCGACAAGCCGGGCTTCTCGGCCTTCGAGGCGACCGCCCTCGGCATGATGCTCACGGTGCGCGGCATCCGCTCGCTGATTCTCTGCGGCATCACCACGGAGGTGTGTGTCAGCTCGACGCTGCGCACCGCCATCGACCGCGGCTTCCGCTGCGTGACGCTCCGAGACGCCTGTGCTTCCGCCTATCCGGACCTGCACGACGCCGCCATGCGCATGATCCAGGTGGAAGGCGGCGTCTTCGGCGAGGTGGCGGAGGTCGCCACGGTGGCGGCGGCGCTGGAGCGGCTCTGACATGACGAACCGCAAAGGCATCCGCCTCACGCCCCTGCTGACCGGCACCCACCGCTACGAGAAGACGCTGTCCACGCGAGACCGCGGCGCGGGCATCGTGGTGCAGGCGCCGATCCTTGCGTACCTTGTCGAGACGCCCAATGGCCGCATCCTGTACGACGTGGGCTGCGACTACTCGAAGATCGCCGACCCGGCGAAGCGCGCGCAGTTCTTCTCGCCCGAGGCCTTCACCTACGGCGCGCCGGACATGGACGAGTCCCAGCGGCTGTCGAGCCATCTCGTGCGGCTGGGCCTCGCGCCGAAGGACATCGACGTGGTCTTCGTGGGGCACCTCCACTTCGATCACGCCGGCGGGCTGTGCGACGTGCCGGGGTGCGAGGTCCACGTGCAGGCGGCCGAGCTGGCGTCCGCGCTGGCGCAGGAGGACATGGGCTACTTCGCCGACGACTTTACCGGCTCTGTCGAGTTCCGCACGCAGGACGGCGAGTACGACGTCGCGCCCGGCGTGCGCGCGATCGCGACGCCTGGGCACACCGCGGGGCACATGTCGCTGCTGGTGGAGGTGGCGGAAGGCTCGCCGATCCTGCTTTGCGGCGACGCCGCCGATCTGACCGAGAACCTGGAACACGAGATCGCGCCCGGACTGTGCTGGCGCGACCGCGAGGACCTCGCGGTGGACAGCATCCGCAAGCTGAAACGCATCGCGGCCGAGACGGGCGCGCGGCTGTGGCCCAACCACGATCTCGCGTTCTGGGGCGGGACGATGGCGGCGCGGGAGTGGCACTGAAGGCGGTGAAGACGTGAAGGTGTGAAGACGTGAAGGCGTGAACGATCGATTCATCGACGGCAACAGGAGATTTCCGTGAACAGACGACTCGTCACCCGGGCGGTCACCGCGCTCCTCGCGGCGCTGATCGGCCTCAGCGGATCGACGGCGGCCACGGCGGCAGGGGTGAAGCGCATCAAGCTCGGCGTGGTCACATGGATCGGCTACGGACCGCTGTACATCGCGGAGACCCAGGAGCTCTGGAAGAAGCACGGCCTCAAGGTGCAGCTCCAGAACTTCACCGACCCGGCGCTGCTGCCCGGCGCAGTGATGGGGGGTGCGCTCGACGGCGGCTTCATCACCTACGACCAGCTCGTCGGCCAGGTGGCCAAGGGTGACACCATGCGCGCGGTCATGCCGCTCGATTTCTCGAACGGCGGCGACGCCGTCGTCGCCACGACGGACGTCAAGGACATCGCGGGCATCAAGGGTCTCAAGGTGGCGTTCGCGCCCTTGTCACCCTCCGACTTCCTGCTGTCCTTCGCGCTGCGCAGGCAGGGCCTCAAGGACACGGACATCCAGCCGGTCGGCGCCGGCCCCGAGGCAGTGCCCGCCGCGATGGCCTCGGGTCAGGTCAAGGTGGGCGTGACCTACGAGCCCATGGTGTCGCAGATCACGGCAAGCGAGGGCGGGAAGAAGTTCCATGTCATCTATTCGTCCAGGCAGTCGCCCGGGCTGCTCTCCGACGTGCTGGTCTTCACCGACAAGGCCATCACGACGCGTCCCGACGTCATCAAGGCGGTGATGCGCGGTTATCTGGACGGGCTCGACCTGATCCGCCGGAAGCCGAAGGACGCGGCGAAGATCATCGGCAAGGCGCTGGGCATCACACCGCAGGAAGTCCTGGAGCAGCAGCAGACCATCTATGCCCTGCCCCTGCCGGAGATGCTCACGGCGTTCACGAAGGCGCCGGTCCCGGAGTCCTTCTACACGGCCTGCGCCGCCATCGCGGACATCCTGCGGGCAAAGGGACAGATCGCAAAGCCGCCGAAGTGCGAGGACACCGTGGATACGCGCTTCATCGAGGCTCTGCTCGCAAAATGAACGCGCCCGTTCCTGCCGCGTATCTCGGCCTCTGGAAGCGCACGCTCCTGCGCTCGCCGACCGTCATCGACACGGTATCCACCGTCCACTGGCTGCAGACACCCGTGTGGCACTCGGATCTCCGGGTTCCCGTCGGCCGCAGCGGATGCGACGGGCTGACCGGGCTCGACGCGGCGTCGCCTGCACAGCTGCGCCTGCTCGCGGCCCAGCAGGGCTTCGCAGGCATCACGGTCGTGGACGGCGACCACTGCCAGTGGGACCGTCGGGTGGACTTCCAGCCGCCCTCCGGGTTTCGCGATATCGGACGCATCGTGTTCGAAACGTCCGAGCGCATGCTGGAGTACGGCGTGGAGCAGAACTACTTCGAGATCTGGGAGCGCGTGCCCGGCAGCGTCGGGGAAACCGGCGCCTGGTACCGTGAGGAGGATCGCGCCTGCCTCACGCGGGCGGGCCTCTACGCCATGCGGGTTCGGCCGCGACTCGAGCGGCTCGCCCCTGCGCACTCGCTCGCCACCGTTCTGGATACCGTACCGGTCGACCAGGGTCGTGCCCTGGTGGATTTCGAGATTTCGCTCGCGAAGCGGGATGCGCACGGCGCATGGCACGTCCTCCACTCGACCCTGCCTTGGATCGAGGGCACTCCGCTTGCAGACGGTGACGTGCTCGAGGCGGCGGGCGCCGGCGCAGGAACGCTCCAGGCCCGCCACTGGGTACCGATGCAGTGAGTCCTCAACGCCCCCGGCGAGCGTGCACACCGAACGCCAGCAAGAGCGCGCCGATGCCGAACATCGCGTACGTCGACGGCTCGGGTATCGGTGCGAGCGTCAGCGTGAGCTCCGGCCGCAGAAACGCGGGGTCGGATTCCACGCTGTAGGCGCGCCGGGCGCTCCGGCTGCTCACTTCGTCGCCGATCACGATCCAGCCGAAGTTCGTGGACGGCGCCGCGAGCCACGCGTTGAGGTCGGCGACGAGGCCGCTGCCGCTCCACGCATAGGTGCCGGTACCGCCGAACTCGGTGGACGCGCTCTCCGAAGCCTCGAAATCACCGCCGGGCTCGGCCCAGGCGGCGTCGGACTGCCCGAAGAACCGGGTGGTCCAGGTGGCGTCTCCCGCGAGCGCCTGGTCGCCGCCCCCGGAGCTCCCCGGATTGGAGCCGGCCGCGCCCCAGGATGCGCTGACGCGATGAAGGGCGACCGGACGGGAAGGCGCACCGGAGGCCACCCGGCTCACCACGATCTGCAACGAAGCGTCGGTGATCCGGAAGGCGGGGTCGATCGTGGACAGATCGAACCGCAGCAGGGCACGTCGCGGGAGGCTGTTCGCGGTATTGCCGAAGTACAGGTCGCCCGCGCCTCCCGCGAGATCACCGCCGTCGGCGAAGATCGTCGTGTCTTCGGACGGCGCGAGAACCAGGGTCTCGGCGTGGGAGAGGGTGGCGCCGATCGAGAGCAGCGCGCCAAGCGCAAGGGCGCGGGCCGAACCAGGGGAAGCCGTCATGTCAGGGTCTCCATCGCCCGTACCCGGCGAACCGGGTCGGGACTCTTGTGACGCACCGGTGTGCCGTCCTGCCCGGATGGCACACCGGTGCGGAGCGTCGGGCGTCCCTCAGCGGGCGCGACGACGTGCAGCCAGGCCGAGCAGGCCGAGACCGCCCAGCACCATCGCATAGGTCGACGGCTCCGGGACAGGCGCCGTGTAGGACAGGTCGTCCATCACGACGTAAGGCGCCGTCACCACCAGGAAGCCGATGTCGGCCTGAGCGCGCGTGATGCCGTAGAACGCGCCGTCGTTCTCGCCGAGCGGCGTGCTGATGGTCACGCTGTGACCTTCGAGCACCTCCCCGTTGACGCCGAGCGCAAGCAGCTGCATCGGATTGCCGTCAGGCGCGGTGAAGTAGTTGAAGAACGCACCGACCGACGCGACCGACTGGCCCTTGAAGGACAGGACGAAGCCGCCCGTGGGCGCGTCGTGCGCGGCGAAGGTCTTGCCGAGGCTCCAGAAGCCGTTCTCGCCCAGGTTCCAGAAGGCGGGCATGCCGACTTCAAGCGCAGGCGCCGGGAAGCCGTAGCCCCAGAGGCGCACGTCGTCGTTGAGGTCCACCGGACCGGGGCCGCCGTTCACCGTCTCGAAATCGATGACGGTGTCGGCCGCGAAGTTGGTGACGAGCGCCGCCTGGGCGCCGGAGGCCAGCACCGACAGAGCGGCGACGGCAAGGAGGGTCTTGCGGAAGTTCATGGTGATCTCCAGTTTTCTAGTGCCGGTCACAGGCCGCCGACGATGCCGCCGTCCTCGCGCGTGATCACGAGCACGGTCGAGCGCGGACGGCGCTTGCCGGGGGTGTTGGGCAGGACTTGGCCGGCGCTGTTGGTCGCGAACTGGATTTGCGGCCAGTTGCTGAACTGCGCGGGGTTGGCGGCGGTCGAGTCTTCGCCAGGGTGCTGGATGCCGCAGAAGACCGTGCGGCCGTCCGGCGTGCTCACGACGCCGGTCACCTCACAGTTGGGCGGGCTCGTCAGGAAGCGACGGATCTGCTTGGTGTTCGGGTCGGCGCACAGCATCGAGTTGGAACCGATGTTCCTCCAGTCGCCGCTTCCGTCGCCGGCCTGGTCCGTCTGGATCCACATGCGGCCGAAGTGATCGAACCACAGACCGTCGGGCGCGCCGAAGTCGTCCCCGTTGATGTTGCCGACGTAGCCGTCGTGGCCGGCCGCGTTGTAGGAGCTGCCGAGCGTCTTGGCCGTGGCCTTGTCGCCGCATTGCACGAAGAGGTCCCACTCGAACGCAAGGGCGCGCACGGTGTTGCCGTCCTCGCGCCAGCGGATGATGTGACCGTAGTCGTTGTCGGGGCGCGGGTTCGCGGGATCGACCGGCGGATTGGCGGACGCCGCACCCGTGGAACCGTTCGGGTTGTTGGACGACGCCGGCGTGTTGCCGCGGCGCGAGTTGTTGGTGAGCGTGCAGTACACCTCCAGCGGCATGCCGGGGCCATACGAGTACCCCGTGGCAGCACGTCCACCGAAGGAGTAGGTCCGCAACGCGGTCCACTCGGGGCGATCCATCATCGTCGCGCCCACGGCATCGGCCGCCATGCGCGTCTTGATGAGGATGAGGGCCTTCACCTCGGCGTCCGTGGCGGCGGCGAACTCGGGGTTCTCACGCAACGGCTTGCCATCGAGCCCGACCGTGCCGGGTTCGAGCGCGATCCACTCCCCGCGGAACGTGTTGGTCTTGCCCGGCACCGGCGTGGAGCTGAAGCGCGCGACGTACAGCACGCCCTCGTCGAGCAGGTTCATGTTGGCGGCACGGTTGCGCGGATTCCACGGCTTGGCACAAACGAACTTGTAGATGTACTCGTTGCGCTCGTCATCGCCCATGTAGAAGCCGACGGCGTTGTCGGGACCGACCGCCACCTGGGCGCTCTCGTGCTTGAAGCGTCCCATCGCCGTGCGCTTGACCGGCGTGCTGCGCGGATTGAAGGGATCGATCTCCACCACCCACCCGAAGTTGTTCGGCTCGTTGGGGTTCTTGCGGACATCGAAGCGGTCGTCCAGCACGTGCCACTTGTACCCGAAGCCGTTGGCGCTCACCCCGTAGCGGCGCTCGAGCTTGGTGGGCGTGAACGGCGACGCGGTGGCGCCGAAGTAGCCGTTCCAGTTCTCCTCGCAGGTGAGATAGGTGCCCCACGGCGTGAAACCGTGCGCGCAGTTGTTCACCGTGCCGTTGCCCTGGCGGCCGTCGCTCGTCCCGTTGGCCAGCGAGCCCGTCGGGCGGATGTCGTACTTCACCGTCTGCATCAGCGGATGACCCGCGGCGGGGCCGGAGAGGCTCACGGGGGTGTTGGCGGTGATGCGGCGACCGAACGCGGAGTTGGCCCGGACGCCCCACTTGCCGCCGGTACGGCGGACTTCCATGACCGAGACGCCGTGCGCGGCCTGGCTCTTGCGGATCTTCTGGATCGAGAGCGTGGAGGTCGCGATGCCTGTCGTGGCGTCGAGGCCGTCGGCATGCAGGATGGCCTCGTGCGTGTACTCGTTGTTCACACAGAGGATGCCGCGCTCGTTCGACAGCCCGGAACCGCCGGCCACCGGGAACGGAAAGTAGTGCATGCCGTCGGTGTGCATGCCGAACTGCTGTTCCTGTGCCGCAGCGTCCTGCGAGGCGTCCTCGGCCCACGCGGGTCCGGTCGGCGTGATCGGATCGCCCCAGGCCGCGAGCACTTCGACCTTGTAGCCGGCGGGCACGTCGACGCGGTCAGCGACCGGCGCGAGGCTGGGCGGCACGCTCTCGAAACCGATGCCGGCGAAGCCCCCGGCGGGCGGGACGGGTGCCGCCTCGACGGTCTCGACGATGCCAACGGCCGTGACGCCCCCGAAAGCTGTCAGAGCGCCGGCACTCACGCCGGTCTTGATGAAGGTCCGCCGGGAATCGTCGATGCGATCCAGGACGTCGCGGATCGATTCGTTGCCGGAGGGATTGAGAGTGACATCGTTGGCTGGATGCTGCTTGCCTTTCATGTTGGTAGGGCTCCGAGGGTTCGAGAAGGGACGGGCACGATTCGCCGGAGACGCTCCCTGACGCGCCGGCGCATGGTCTTGTTGTGATTCCGAGCTTGCGGCAGGGGTGTTGCACGACCGCGGCCCGCGGAGGCGATGCAGGGAGCCTGTTCGGACTAGCGACATGTCGATCGCGTGACGGATCGACGGACGCGCCCAAGCCATGCCATCGCCATGCGGGTGGTCCGATCCCCCCGATGCCGGTCGCGCCGGGCTCCGGGCGGACCGCTCGGGCGGCAGTCCGGACGACAGGATCACCGTTCGGGCGGCGCAGCTTCGGGACTCGGTCGCGTCACGACTGCTGCCGTCACGGGTACGGGCCTTGCTGGCGTCAGGGTCTACGTCGCCGCTCCCTGGCCACGATCAACGCAACCCCATGAAAATCCATCCCGTAATCCTGTGCGGCGGGTCCGGCACTCGCCTCTGGCCGCTGTCGCGCAGCGCGTATCCCAAACAATTCCTGCGGCTCGCTTCCGATCACACCCTGTTGCAGGACACGCTCCGGCGCCTCGACGGGCTGCCCGGCGTGGCTGCGCCCATCGTCATCTGCAACGAGGAACACCGGTTCCTCGTCGCCGAACAGCTACGGGGCATCGGCGCGAAGCCGCATCTCCTGCTGCTGGAGCCCATGGGCCGGAACACGGCGCCCGCCATCGCGGCGGCCGCACTCGCTCTGGCGAAGACCGACCCCGACGCCCTCATGCTCGTGCTGCCGTCGGACCACGTCATCAAGGACGTCGCCTCGTTCCACCGCGCCATCGGGCTCGCGTCCGCCGCCGCCGCGCAGGGACTGCTGACCACATTCGGGATCATTCCCGACGCGCCCGAGACCGGATACGGCTACATCAACCGCGGGAGCACCGTGCCCCGGCTGGAGAGCACCTTCGCGATCCAGCGTTTCGTCGAGAAACCGGACCTGCCGACGGCGCAGCGGCTGGTGGCCTCGGGCGAGTACTACTGGAACAGCGGGATGTTCCTGTTCAGGGTGAGCGCGTTCCTCGACGAGATGCGTGCGCACGGCGCCCCGATCGTCACCGCGGTGCAGGACGCCCTCGACAAGGCGAAGACCGACATGGACTTCTGCCGCCTCGACAAGGCCGCCTTCGGCGCGTCACCTTCCATCTCCATCGACTACGCCGTCATGGAGAAGACGACCCACGGTGCCGTGGTGCCCGTCAACATGGGATGGAACGACGTCGGTTCGTGGGATGCCCTGTGGGACGTGCAGGACAAGGATGCTGCAGGCAACGTGTTCGACGGCGACGTGATCGCCGCGGACACGCGCAACTCCTACGTCAAGGCGGAGAGCCGCATGGTGGCCACGGTGGGCGTCGAGGACGTCGTGATCGTGGAGACCGCGGACGCCGTGCTCGTGGCAAGCCGCGATGCCGCGCAGGACGTGAAGACGCTCGTGGACAAGCTGAAGGCCGAGGGCCGCAGCGAGCACATGTTCCACCGCAAGGTGTTCCGGCCGTGGGGTTCGTACGAGGGCATCGACGCGGGCGATCGCTACCAGGTGAAGCGCCTGACGGTGAACCCGGGGCAGAAGCTGTCGCTGCAGTTGCATCACCACCGCGCCGAGCATTGGGTGGTGGTCACCGGCACCGCGAAGGTCACGCGCGGCGACGACGAGATCCTCCTCACGGAGAACCAGTCGGTGTACATCCCGCTGGGCGTGAAGCACCGCCTGGAGAACCCGGGCCTCGTTCCGCTTCAGTTGATCGAGGTGCAGTCCGGCAGCTACCTCGGCGAGGACGACATCGTGCGCTTCGAGGACGTTTACAACCGGGGGTGACGCGCCAGGGCCAAGCCCTGAGACTCGGGGCAGCGCAACGCGCCGCCCCACGTCTTCACGCCTTCACGTCTTCACACCTTCACGTCTTCACACCTTCACGTCTTCACTGCTTCCCGACCACCTTCCCCAGCTCCTGCTCGTTGACGTTCACCGGCGTCTTGTTGGTCATGAAGGTGATGTAGGCAGCCTCGGTCTCCTGCGCGCGACGCAGTCGCAGCGCGGAGGCGATCTGGTCACGCACTTCCGGCAACGGGCGCACGCCCTTCTCGCGCGCGTCCTCGAGCCGCAGGATGTGCCAGCCCTGCGCGGTCTTGACCGGAGCGCTCACGTCGCCTTTCTTCAGCGTCGACACGGGATCGCGTAATTCGGGAATCAGCGACCCCTCCGCCACCCAGCCCATGTCGCCGCCCTTGGCCGCGCTCTCCGCGTGCTCGGACGAGGCCTTCGCCAGCGCCGCGAAATCGGCGCCCCGCTTGCGCGCCTTCTCCGAGAGGTCGCTGACCTTGGCCTGCGCCTTGGCATAGGCGACCTTGTCCGTTTCGGGCGGCGCGAGCACGAAGATCTGCTGCAGGCGGTACTGCTTGGGCACGATGAACGTGTTCTGCGACTGGTCGTAGGCCGTGCGGATGTCCGCTTCGGAAGGATAGTTCTCGGGCGGGCGCGAAACGCTGTTCATGTAGCTCGAGACCAGGACCTGCTCGCGTGCGCGGTCCATCTGGGCGATGACTTCAGGCCGCTTGTCCCACGCCTTGCCGCGGGCTTCTGCGGCCAGCGCCTTGCGCAGGAGTTCGGTGCGCACGAGGCGGTTGACCTCGGCCGGCTGCTGGGCAAGCTGGTTCTTCGCGTCGGGCCCTGCGGCATCGAGAATGGCCTTGAGCTCCTCCACACGCAGCTCGACGTCGCCCATCTTCGCCAGGACTCCGGGCGGGAGCTTGTCCTGCGAGACGGCGGCACCGCTGACCGCGAGAACACCGAGAACGCAAAGCAGAAACCTCATCGAAAGACTCCTCGAACGGGAAGACCGGAATGGAATGGAGACCGCGACCGTAGCGCCGGAATGTTACAGAAATCGGACATTCCGGCGTCGTTGGGTCCATCGGATCGCCCGGATGGCCCACGATGCTGTCATGATGGCCCTCCAATGCAAGGAGACTGCCATGACCGCCGCCGAGATCCGCTTCATCAATCCGCCCGCGCTTGCCAACTTCGGCACCTTCTCCCAGGTGGCCGTGGTCACGGGCGGCCGCACGATCCACATCAGCGGCCAGGTAGCGTGGGATCGCGACGGCAACCTCGTGGCGCCGGGTGATCTCCGGGCGCAGACCGAGAAAGTGCTGGACAACCTGCGCGAGGCCCTGGCAGCCGCCGGGGCGTCCTTCACGGACGTCGTCAAGTTCACGATCTACGTGGTGGACCTCAAGCCCGAGGACCGCGCGGTCATCTCCGAGATCCGTAACCGCTACATCGACATGCGGCGTCCGCCGGCCAGCACCATGATCGGCGTCTCCACCCTGGTGGTGGCCGGCGCCCGAATCGAGATCGAGGCGGTGGCGGCCGTCGGGTGACGATGGAAATGAAAACGCCCCTGCGAGCAGGGGCGTTTCAGGGCGCGGACCTGACTCAGCGCGCCGGCGGCGGAACACCATCCCTGCGCCGGTGCCGTCGTCTCGCCAGCGCGAGCGTGGCGAGACCGATGCCGAGCATCGCGTAGGTCCCGGGCTCGGGCACCGCCGCCACGCCTCCCGCGAAGTCCGCCGGGCGGCCGTCGAAGTCGAACGGATCGTACGCACCAACCACGGCCTGACCGCCATAGCCGTAGAACTCGGTCTGGGCCGTCCCGGTGTAGTAGCCCTCGCCCTCGAGGGTATAGACCAGGGTGCGCGACTCCCCGGCGCCCAGCAGGCCGAGCCCGAGGGTCTTGGCATACGCGTCGTAGTCGATGGTGTCACCCGAGTCGAAGGTCGAGAAATCCGATGCGGCCCCCGTCTTGGCAACGTTCGTCACCACGCTCCCCACGCCGTCTGCGCGGGATCCGGCCACGTCGAGATCCACGCCCCAGAGGGTGTTGCCGCCCCAGGTGATCGAGCCGAAGAGACTCGCGTCTGCGGTGAAATCGTTGCCGGAGTAGCTGTCGATGCGAACCTGGCCGCGGCCGATGAAGAAGCTGAAGCTCAGGTCGATGGCCGTGGTGCCCGTGTTGCTGACCTGCGCCGTGTAGATGAGCGTGCTGCGGGCGCGGATACCCTCGCCAGCCAGCACACGCAGGTTCGTCGTGCCCGTCTCGGGCTCGCCGAAGTAGAAGCTCGTGGATTCCCAGGGACTGCCCGTGTAGGCGTACCCCTGGATGGGCGATGCGTCGGGCGGGGTGGTTCCGGTCACGAGGACCGTGCCGTCGGCCGTGAGGGTCCCGGTCAGGGATTCGACAACTGTGATCTGCGCGGAGGCGGACAGACTCCAGCACGCCGCGACCACACCGAGCGCCAAGCGCTTGATTGGGAACATCGTAGAGGTCTCCTGGAAACGAATGCAGCTTTCCGGCAAGGTTAGGGGCGCCGGTACGCACCCGGCAAGCAAGAACCGGTCAACTTCTCCGTATCTGCACCCCACATGCCCCGATTCCTTCTCGCCTGGGAACTGGGCGGCGGCCTCGGCCACACCGTTCCGCTGTCGCAGATCGCCCGCAGCCTGCTCGACGCCGGCCACGAAGTGCACGTCGCCCTTCGGGATCTGTCGACCGCCCACGGCAGCTTCGCACCGCTCATCGCCCGGGGTCTTCGGCTCTGGCAGGCCCCGGTGTGGCTGGCGGGTCTGCGCGGGCTGCCCGAGGCGGCCACCTACGCGGAACTGCTGTTCCGGGCCGGCTACCTGGACGCCGGACGCCTGCGCGGTCCCGTGCTGGCGTGGCGCAGCCTGTTCGAGCAGATCCGCCCGGACGCGCTGCTCGTGGACCACGCCCCGACGGCTCTCCTGGCCGCTCGCGGGCTGCCCTTCGCACGCGCCATCGTGGGTACGGGCTTCTTCCAGCCCCCCCCGGGCCGCCCGATCCCGCCCTTCCGGATCTGGGAGCGCCTCGACCCGCGCCGGATCGCGCAGTCCGAGGACAGGGTCCTCGCCACCGCGAACGACATCCTGGGCGGGCTGGGTCAGGGCCCGCTCGGTGCTCTGCACCAGCTGCTGGAGGCGGATGAGAACTTCCTGCTGACCTGGCGCGAGGTGGACCACTTCGCCGAGCGTGCCGCCGATCCGTCGACCCGATACTGGGGCGTGCTGCCCACGGCTTCGCACGGCGCCGTGGCCGAATGGCCCGAAGGCGACGGGCCGCGAGTCTTCACTTACATGAAAGGTGAATACGCGCAGGTCGAAGCGGTCCTGAAAGCCCTTCGAGATGGGCCCGCCCGCACCCTGGCGTACGTCCCGAATCTGGCCCCCGACGCAGCCCGACGCGTCGCGGGCCCCCGGCTCCGATTCGCGCCTGCCGCGCTCGACATGAGGTCCGTCTGCGCCCAGGCGGACGCCGTGGTCTGCAATGCAGGGTCCGGCACGGTGTGCACGGCGCTCCAGGCCGGCCTGCCGGTGCTGCTGTTTCCGATGCACGCCGAGCAGTTGCTCTTCTCCATCCGGGTCAGCGCGTCCGGCGCCGGACTGCACCTGCTCGAGACCGAGGCCCGCGAACGTACCGGCCGGGCGGTCAACCGGCTTCTGAAGGAACCAGGCTTCCGTGAGGCCGCCCGCGGGTTCGCGGCCCGATATTCCGTGGACGCCACCCATGACGTGGCGGCAGATGTCGCCGCACGGCTCGGTGCCCTGGCTGCTTCCCGCACCGGCTGACCGTCTTCGCCACGAGGACGGGTCGGGCGCAGCCCGCACCCCGGTTCGTCCCCGCCGTCTCCCGACCCGCCCCCGCGCCAGGCGGACGACGGGCCCGTGACTTTTCGCGACCGCTGTCAAACGGTATCCTCTAGCCAGTTTGACAACTCCCCGGCCCGCGCCCGCCATGACGCCTCTCGACCTCCCCGTCCCCGAGTCCCGCTCGACGCCCGAAGCCCGCCCCGCGGCCGCACCGGAAACCGCACCGCAACGCTGGCGCGTGGCCGACGTCGAGGCGCTTCTGGCGCTGCCCTTCCCCGAACTTCTGTTCCGCGCCCAGCAGGTCCATCGCGAGCACTTCGATCCGACCCGGGTGCAGCTGTCGACGCTGCTGTCGATCAAGACCGGCGGCTGTCCGGAAGACTGCGCCTACTGCCCGCAGTCGCGCCGTTTCGACACCGGCGTCGACGACCAGGCCCTGCTGCCGATCGACGAGGTGGTGGCCGCGGCCCGTCAGGCCAGGGAAGCCGGCGCCACGCGCTTCTGCATGGGTGCCGCGTGGCGCGGTCCCAAGCAGCGGGACCTCGAACCGGTCCTGGACATGGTCAAGGCCGTGAAGGCGCTCGGCATGGAGACTTGCGCGACGCTCGGTCTGCTGAAGGACGGCCAGGCGGAGCAGTTGCGCGACGCGGGCCTCGACTACTACAACCACAACCTGGATACCTCGCCCGACTTCTACGGCGACATCATCTCCACCCGCACCTACCAGGACCGACTCGACACCCTCGGCCGCGTGCGCGAGGCCGGCATCCACGTGTGCTGCGGCGGGATCGTCGGCATGGGCGAGGACACGCACGACCGCGCGGGCCTCATCGCGCAGCTGGCCAATCTCGACCCGTACCCGGAATCGGTGCCCATCAATGCGCTCGTGCAGGTGGAGGGCACGCCGCTCCACGGCTCGGGCAAGGTGGACATCCTCGACTTCGTCCGTGTGATCGCCGTCGCGCGCATCACGATGCCGAAGGCCTACGTGCGCCTGTCCGCGGGCCGCACGCAGATGACCGACGAGGCGCAGGCGCTGTGCTTCCTCGCCGGCGCGAATTCCATCTTCTACGGCGACAAGCTGCTCACCACGGGCAACCCCGAGGGCGACCGCGACCGCGCGCTGCTCGCTCGTCTGGGCATGCAACCGGCGTAAGGCGCGCGGTGGACTTCGACGCCGCCCTGGCGGACCTCGAAGCCGCGGGCCTCACGCGCCGCCGCCGGGTCGTGCGCGGCGCGCAGGGGGCCGTGCTGGACGTGGACGGCGAACGCATCCTCGCCTTTGCATCCAACGACTACCTCGGTCTCGCTGCGCATCCGGCCATCGTCGAGGCCACCGTCGAGGCCGCGCGTCGCTGTGGTGTCGGCGGCGGCGCCTCGCATCTGATCTCCGGCCACCACGAGGAACACGAGTGTGCGGAGGACGCGCTCGCGCGCTTCGTCGGCCTGCCCCGGGCGCTGCTGTTCTCGTCGGGCTACATGGCCAACACGGGCATCGTGCCGGCACTGGTGAATCGCGGCGGTGCGGTGTTCTCCGACGCGCTGAACCACGCGTGCCTGATCGACGGCGCACGGCTGTCCCGCGCCACGCTGCACATCTACCCGCACTGCGATCTCGCGACGCTGGAGGCCCAGCTCGCTGCCGAGCCGTCCCCCGAGAAGCTCGTGTTCACCGACGGCGTCTTCAGCATGGACGGCGACATCGCGCCCCTCGCGCGACTCGTCGCGCTGTGCGAACGCCATGACGCGATGCTGCTGGTCGACGATGCGCACGGATTCGGCGTCGTCGGCCCGCAGGGACGCGGCTCGGTCGCCCTGGCCGGCGTGCAGTCGGAGAAGCTGCTGTACCTCGGCACGCTCGGCAAGGCCGCCGGCGTGAGCGGCGCGTTCGTCGCGGGCCCGGCGTCCGCCATCGAGTGGCTGGTCCAGCGCGCACGCACGTACATCTTCACCACGTCGATGCCGCCGATGCTGGCCGCGGGCATCCGCGCCGCCGTGGACCTCATCGAACGCGACGAGTGGCGGCGCGAGCGCCTGGCCTCGCACCGGCAACGGCTCCGCAGCGCGCTGCACTCGTTGCCGTGGACCGTGCCCGAGACTGTCACTGCGATTCAGCCGGTGGTCATCGGCGACAACCGCGCCGCGCTGGCCGTGATGCGCCGGCTGTGGGACGCGGGTCTGTGGGTTCCCGCGATCCGTCCGCCGACCGTCCCCGCCGGTACCGCGCGGCTGCGCATCACCCTGTCGGCTGCGCACGACGACGAGCATATCGATCGTCTGGGCGCGACGCTGGTCGCCGCCGCACGCGCTCCGCTCGCGTCTGCAGCATGAGCGGCAACGCCGAGTGGGTCGCCCGCAGCCGGGCGGCCGTGTGGCATCCGGCCACGCAGATGAAGACCCACGAGACCGTGCCGCTCGTGCCGATGGTCCGCGGCGAAGGCCCGTGGCTGTTCGATGCCGACGGACACCGCCATCTCGACGCGATCAGTTCCTGGTGGGTCAATCTGTTCGGGCACCGCGAGCCCCGCATCACGTCGGCCATCAAGGCGCAGCTGGACCGGCTGGAGCACGTGATCCTCGCAGGCTTCACCCACGAACCCGTTGTGCGGCTGTCCGAACGGCTGTCGGCACTGACCGGTGGCGCCCTCGGACACGCCTTCTATGCCTCGGACGGTGCTTCCGCGACGGAGATCGCGCTCAAGATGAGCGCGCACCACTGGCGCAATCATGGGCAGCCGCGCAAGCACCGGTTCGTGTGCGTGGAGGGCGGCTATCACGGCGAGACGCTCGGAGCACTGGCCGTCACGGACGTGCCGCTGTTCCGCCAGGCCTACGAGCCGCTCATCCGTCCCGCGATCACCGTGCCGTCGCCCGACGACCGGCACGCCGCCCCGGGCGAGGACCGCACGGCCCCTGCGGCACGTGCAGCCGAAGCACTTGAACGCTGTCTCGCCGAACACGCGGGGGAGATCGCCGCCGTGATCGTCGAGCCGCTCGTGCAGTGCGCGGGCGGCATGGCCATGCACGACGGGTCGTACCTGCGGCGCGTGCGCGAGGCCTGCGACCGGCATGGGGTGCATCTCATCGCCGACGAGATCGCCGTGGGCTTCGGCCGCACGGGCACCCTGTTCGCCCACGAGCAGGCGGGCATCCGTCCGGACTTCCTGTGCCTGTCGAAGGGCATCACGGGCGGCTTCCTGCCGCTGTCCGTCGTGCTCACCACCGACACCGTGTACGAGGCCTTCTACGACGACAGCGCCGCGAAGGCGTTCCTGCATTCGCACTCGTACACGGGCAATCCGCTCGCATGCGCGGCCGCGCTGGCCGTGCTGGACATCTTCCGCGACGACGACGTGATCGCCGCCAATGCCCTCAAGGCGGCGCGCTTCGACGGTCTGCTCGACCCGCTGCGCGGCGACGCGCGTCTCGCGCATCTGCGCCGGACGGGCATGATCTGGGCGTTCGACGTCGCCGCGCCGGTCAAGGGCTTCGCGCGGCGATTCACCGCGGCCGCCTCCGCACGCGGGCTGCTGCTCGTGCCGCTGGGCCGCACCGTCTACTTCATGCCGCCCTACGTGTTCGACGACGACGCCTTCGCGATGCTCGTCGCCGGCACGCGCGCGGCGCTCGACGAGGTCGTCCCATCGTGAGCCAGCGTTCGGGTCTGTTCGTCACCGGCACCGATACCGAAGTGGGCAAGACGCTCGTCGCTGCGGCGCTGGTGCACGCCTACCGCCAAACAGGACGGAAAGCCGTCGGCCTGAAGCCCATCGCGGCGGGCTGTCACCTCGTGAACGGCATGTGGCGCAACGAGGACATCGACACGCTGCTCGCCGCGTCCTCGCCCGGCATCACGGCCGAGGACATCAACGTCTACCTGTTTCACGAGCCGATCGCGCCGCACATCGCGGCGGCCCGCGAGGGAACGCGCATTCACGTGGATCGCATCGTCGCGCGATTCGATGCGCTCGCGGAGAATGCGGATGCCGTCGTCGTGGAGGGGGCCGGCGGATTTCTCGTGCCGCTCGGAGGCGAGGCGAGCTTCGCCGACCTTGCCGTCGCACTCGGCCTGCCGGTGGTGCTGGTCGTGGGCATGCGGCTGGGCTGCATCAATCACGCGCTGCTCACGCAGGAGGCCATCGCCGCGCGCGGGCTCAGGCTCGCCGGCTGGGTGGCGAATCGGGTCGTCCCGGCGATGGATGCCTACGAGGAAAATCTCTCCACGCTCGCCGCGCTGCTGAAGGCACCGATGCTCGGCGAGATCCCTCACCTGCCGGAACCGCGCGCGGACCTCGCGAGCGTTCGGCTGCCCTGATCGCACCGCCGGACCGACGGCGCATCCCGGTCAGGGCCTGGGCTTCACCACCTCGATCCGGAACGACGCGAAGTACGCCGCCAGATCGCCGATGTCCTCGTCGGTGAGCGTCTTCGCGACGACCGACATCATCTCGTTCTCTCGCCTGCCCTCCCGGAATTCGCGGAGCGCCTTGGCGAGGTAGAACTCGCTCTGCCCGGCGATGGTCGGGGCGTCATCGCGCATGGACAACCCCTGCGGTCCGTGACATGCCTGACACGACATGGCCTTGCGTTTGCCCGTTGCGGCATCCCCGGCGGCAGCCGGCCCTGCGCTCAGGGCCAGCACCGCACAAAGGGACGCCGCGGCGCGAAACATCCACACCGCGGCGCTCACGTCACTTGCCGTACGAGATGCGATAGATCGCGCCGACGTAGTCGTCCGACACGAGCATCGAGCCGTCGGGCAGCGTGGCCACGTCGAGCGGACGGCCCAGGTACTCGCCGTCAGCAGTGAGCCAGCCTTCCGCGAAGGGCTCGGCCTTGCCGGGCGTGCCGTCGGCCTTGACCGGCGCCCACATCACGCGCGCGCCCACTGCATCGTTGCGATTCCAGGAGCCGTGCTGCGCCCAGAAGTAGCCGCCGCGATACTTCTCGGGGAACTGCTTGCCGTTGTAGAACGCGGCACCCATGTCCGCCGCGTGCGCGTCATGCTCCAGCACCGGGAACACGGCATCCGAAGGCGGCGTGGCGTCCTTGTACTCCGCCGTGCGCACCTTGCCGCCGCCGTACCAGGGGAAGCCGTAGTTGGCGCCGACCTTCGTCAGCCGGTTGGTCTCGCCGGGCGGGATGGTGTCGCCCATGCCGTCGACCTGGTTGTCGTTGAACCACAGCACGCCGTCCTTCGGATTGAAGGCGATGCCGCCGGAGTTGCGCACACCGCGCGCGACCACCTCACGGTTCTTGCCGTCGGTATCCATGCGGATGATCCCGCCGATACCCACTTCGTCGTAGAGCTTCAGCTTGTCGGTGGGCGACACGTTGTAGGGCTGACCGAGCGTGATGTACATCTTCTTGTCCGGTCCGATCTTGCACACCCGGGCGCCATGGTTGTAGCTCTCCTCCGAGGTGGGGATGAGCTTGCCTTGCGGCACCACGACGAACGCCGCGACATCGGGACCCTCGTAGAAGTACTCCGCGGCCGGGAAGACCAGCACGCGGTTGTGCTCGGCCACGTAAAGGAATCCGTCCTTCGAGAAGCACACGCCGTTGGGCACGGAGAACTTGAGCGACGGCGCGAATTCCTTCACCTCGTCCGCCACACGATCCTTGTCACGGTCGGTGACGGCGTAGACCTTCGTCTTGCGCGTGCCGACGAACACGACGCCCGTCGTGGGGCCGACGGCCATGTTGCGGGCGTCGGGCACGATTGCGTACAGGTCGATCTTGAAGCCCTCGGGGAGGCGGATCTTCTTCAGGGTCTCGCGGATCGCGTCGGCCTGCGCCCCGGTCTGCGGGATGGTGGGAATATCGAGCGCCGTGCCGGTGGTCTTGAAGGCGGACAGCTTCTCGAGGTTGGGCTCCTGCGCATGGCCGGTCGCGGCGAGCGCAGCAAGCGCGAGCGCGACGGCACCGCGCAGCGCGAAAGACTTCGACGACATGTGTTTCCTCCAGTGGGATCGGTTCCGGGAAGGCGTGCGCCGTAGTCGGGCCCGAGTGCGGACGCACGCCGGTCGCTCGGAGTGAGCCGTATGGCGAATGGTTCCGCGCGTCCTTCACGCGACTGGACAAGTTCGATTGTCCAACTGGGCGACCTGATCTCACGCAGCTTTCGCGGGAACCGGGCATCACTCGATACCGGAATATCTCCCGGGCGCCGCGCCACCGCGCGTTCTCAGAAGAAGTCGTCCGCGCCGTAGACGATGATGGACAGGATCTTCGCGGGCACCTCGACGAGGCGCTCGGGCCCATGCGGTACCGATCCGCGGAACGTGAGCGAATCGCCCGGCCCGAGCGGATAGACGTGCTGGCCGAACCGGTAGTCCAGCCGCCCCTCCAGCACATGGATGAACTCCGTTCCGGGGTGTTCGAAGGAGGGGAACACCTCGGTGTCGTCGGTCATCGTCACGAGGAAAGGCTCGAACTGCCGGCGCGGGCCCTGATCGTAGGCAAGCAGGTTGTACACGTAGCCCTTCTTCGTGCCGCCGCGCACGATCTCCATGCCTTCGCCGTTCTTGATGAGCCGCGCGCCACCCGCAGGCACGTTGTAGTCCCGGAACAGGTTGCTGACGGGGATGCCGAGCGCACGCGCGAGATGGCCGAGCGTGTCCAGACTCATGGTGGCCTGCCCGTTCTCGATGCGCGACAGCATTCCCGAGCTGATGCCGATCTGGTTGGCCACCTCGTTCAGAGTGAGGTGATTTCTCTGGCGGCTCTCGCGCGCCACGTTGCCCAGATGCCGGTCGAGTGTGCGGCTCGGATCGGGAGAGTTGTGGAGGTCGTTCGACACGTCGCGTCCCCCGTTCATGCGCGTGCCGACGCCTGGCGGGACACGGCGAAGCCGCGCTGGATCTCCGCAAGTCTCGACTGCGCAGCCTGCTTCTCCTCGACGGACATCTGCTCCAGCACCGGCTCGAGCATGGCGAGCGCGTGGCCGGCGCCATGAGTGGAAGCGAGGGTGAGCCAGGCGAACGCCTCGACACGATCCTTCTCGACGCCGTCGTTGCCGCTTAGCAGATAGCCCAGCCGCGCCTGGGAGGCGGCGTGACCCAGCGAGGCCGCGCACCGGTACCAGTGCATCGCGCGGTCCATGTCCTGCGGCACACCCTTGCCCTTCCCGAGCAGGACCGCGAGATTGAACATGGCATAGGCATCGCCCTGCTCCGCCGCCGCCT
>ERZ1066136.647-NODE-647-length-23265-cov-11.988065_pt1 | contig 23265 bp, 20 predicted proteins | sample MGYA00382783_ERZ1066136 | MGnify/ENA primary metagenome ERZ1066136 (study PRJEB33369, sample SAMEA5778366) | biofilm metagenome | biome: Industrial cooling water; feature: Water cooling tower basin; material: Biofilm | place: United Arab Emirates | collected... | reverse complement strand
GGCGCGGCGAGGGTGACGGCCGTTCGGGCTCGGGGCGCGGGGCCTCCGCCGCGAGCAGGGCCACCCAGAGCGGCTCCACCAGGGCCGGCACCTGGGGAGAGGTGGCCAGGGTCCACAGCGCCCAGCCCGCCAACAAGTGAGCGCCCGCCGTCACGGCAAGGCCGGTGGTGCGGGGCTTCCGGGCGGGAAACGACAGGATCACAAAGGCATTCGGAAACTGGGGTTGATGGACTTTAGTGCAAACGCAAACGATTCGCATTTAAATCTTTGGCAACCCTGTCCGGTGCGTCGCGTCCGTGCCACGGGCCCGCCGGATGGCCGCCCCCCCCCCCCCCACCGCCCGCGCCCGGCGCCGCGCGGGCCCGAAAGCAAAACGGCCCGCCAGGGGCGGGCCGTTCATGCCGATGCGCGAGGCGCCGTCAGCCGGCGTCCTTCGGCGTGATCTTGGGCGCCGTCTTCACGCTCCAGACCATGGTGATGGCCAGCACCGCCACCACCACGCCCAGGCTCACCGCCACCGGGATCTTGTAGACGTCGATGAGCACCATCTTCGTGCCGATGAACACCAGGATCACCGACAGGCCGTAGCTCAGCAGGTGGAACTTGGCGGCGATGGCGGCCAGCAGGAAGTACATCGCGCGCAGGCCCAGGATGGCGAAGATGTTGCTGGTGAGCACGATGAACGGGTCCATCGTGATGGCGAAGATCGCCGGGATGGAGTCGACCGCGAAGATCACGTCGGTCACCGCCACGAGGATGATCACCAGGAACAGCGGCGTGGCGATCTTCTTGCCGTTCTCGAGGGTGAAGAACTTCTCCCCGTCGAAGTTCTTGCTCACCGGCATGATCTTGCGCAGCAGCTTGAGCGCCGGGTTGCTCTCGAGGTCCGGCTCCTGGCCCGCGGCCCACCACATCTTCACGCCGGTGAGGATGAGGAAGGCGCCGAACACGTAGAGGATCCAGTGGAACTGCTGGATCAGCCAGGCGCCCACCAGGATCATCACCGTGCGCAGCACGATGGCACCGATGATGCCGATCATGAGCACGCGCTTCTGGAACTCCGGCGGCACCGCGAAGTACGTGAAGATCATCAGGAACACGAAGATGTTGTCCACCGCCAGGCTCTTCTCGATGAGGTAGCCGGTGAGGAACTCCATGCTCTTGGTGTTGGCGAGCTCGGCGCCGTGGTCCTGGTAGACGGCCCACCAGAACAGTCCGTTGAAGGCGAAGCTCAGCAGCACCCAGACGATCGACCAGTTCAGCGCCTCCTTCACGGAGACCGCGTGCGCGCCCTGCTTGCGCAGCACGACGAAGTCGACGAACAGCGCCGCGATGACGGCGCACACAAAGAAGATCCAGAGCCAGGTCGGCGCAATGGTGTCCATGGACACGCTCCCTCGGAGGTGATGGTCGTTGGAATAGGTACCGCGATTGCGCCGAAAGGTCTTGCCCAGCGGCCTGGCGGCCGAGTTGCGGTCCCGGGTGGGGGCCAGACACGCGCGCCCACCGGATTGACGGGGTTCCGCGGCCGCGTTGCACGGCCTGCTACTCCCCTTTCGACGTGGGGAAGTATGCCCATGCGGGTTCACGGGTCGACGGTCGGCCAGCGAAAAGCCCCTCGCCGGAGGGGCTCTTCAGGGCGCCGTGTCCGGGGCCGCCGGATCCGCACTCGGTGACCAAACACACATCCGCTTGCCAAGCCCGGCTGCGCCATGGCGCGGCGGCAGCCGATAGTGGCGGGCTGAGGCCCTGTGGCCGCAAGCCCCGACGGGCCTGGGAGTGACGCCGATGTTCCGTACCCTGAACGCCGTGGTGCCGCTGCTGGGACTGGGCTGCGCGCTCGCCGCCGGCCAGGCCCTCGCCCAGGCGCCACAGCTTGCCTCCGGCTGGGTGCCCACGCAGCCCGTGGAGCTGGTGGTGCCGGCCGGCACCGGCGGCGGCGCCGACCAGATGGCGCGGCTGCTGGCCGAGCTCATCAACAAGAACCGGCTGATGCCGCAGCCCGTGACGGTGGTCAACAAGCCGGGCAACTCCGGCGCCGAAGGCCTGCTCGACGTGCGCGCCGCCCGCGGCAACCCGCACAAGCTGATCATCACGCTGTCGAACCTGTTCACCACGCCGCTGGCCACCGGCAGCGACTTCCGCTGGACCGACCTCACCCCCGTGAAGATGCTGGCGCAGGACCAGTTCCTGCTGTGGGTGCGCGCCAACTCCGCCGCGCGCAACCCGCGCGAGCTGGTCGAGCAGTTGCAGCGCGCGCCGCGCGGCAGCGTGCGCTTCGGCGGCACCGGCAGCAAGCAGGAGGACCAGATCGTCTCGGTGCTGCTGGAGACGGCCGCCGCCACGCGCCTGACCTACGTGCCCCTGCGCGGCGGCGGCGACGTGGCCCGCGCCCTGGCCGCCGGCGAGGTGGACCTCACCGTCAACAACCCCATCGAGGGCGAGAAGCTCTGGCGCGACGGCCAGCTGCGCCCGCTGTGCGTGTTCGACGGCAAGCCGCTGGAGTACCGCGAGAAGATCACCGCCACCAGCGCCTGGGCCGACCTGCCGACCTGCATGTCCTTCGGCATCCCGGTGCAGTACCTCATGCTGCGCGGCATCTTCACCACGCCGGGCGCCACGCCGGCCCAGGTGGCCTACTACGACGGCGTGCTCGAGCGCGTGCGCGCGTTGCCCGAGTGGCAGCGCTTCATGGCCCAGGGCGCGTTCCGCAACGAGGCGCTCAGCGGCCCGGCCTTCACGGCCTGGCTGGAGCGGGCCGAGAGCTTCCACCGCGTGCTCATGCGCGAGGCGCGGCTGCTGGCCTCGCAGCAGGCGCCGGCGCCCAGGCCCTGAGGGCGCGCCGCTACAACCAGCCGTTGGCGCGCGCGATGCGCGCCGCCTCCACGCGGTTGTCGGCGCCCAGCTTGCCGGCGGCCTCGTGCAGGTAGTTGCGCACGGTGCCGTGCGACAGGCCCAGCACCTCGGCGATCTCCTTGTTGCTGCGGCCTTCTTCGGCCAGGCGCAGCACGGCGCGTTCGCGTTCGCTCAGCGGGTCGGGCGCGCCCCAGGCGGCCTCGGCCAGCTCGGGCGCCACCACGCGCAGGCCGCGCGCCACGCGGCGCACGGCCTCGGCGAGCTCCTTGCTGGGCTGGTCCTTGAGCAGGTAGCCGCGCACGCCGGCGTCGAGCGCGCGGCGCAGGTAGCCCGGGCGGCCGAAGGTGGTGACGATGAGCACGCCCACCGGCAGCCTGCCGGCCTGGATGCGCGCCGCGAGTTCCAGGCCCGTGAGGCCGGGCATCTCGATGTCGGACAGCAGCACGTCGGGCCGGTGCTGCTGCACCAGGGCCCAGGCCGCCAGGCCGTCGGGCGCGCGACCCACGACCTCGATGTCGGGCTCCAGCCCCAGCAGCGTGGCCAGGGCGCCCAGCACCATGCCCTGGTCCTCGGCCACCACGACGCGGATCACGCGGCGTGCTCCCGATGCGGGACGCGGATCACGCCCCGCCCCCCGGCCCGGGCGGCAGGGGCACGCGCGCGAGCAGCGAGCCGCCCTCGGGGCCGAAGTGCAGGGCCAGCGTGCCGCCCACCTCGGCCAGGCGCTGGCGCATGCCGGTGATGCCGTGACCCTCGGCGGGGCCTGTGCCGGTGCCCGCGGGCCGGGCCGGCGGCGGCGCCACGGCCGGCAGGCTGGCGCCGGCCGCGGGCAGCGCGTCCACGGCCTGCCGGCTGTCGCGCACGAGCAGCGTCACGGCGCCGTCGGCCACGCCGAAGTCCACGCGGCACTGCGTGGCCCGCGCGTGCCGCACGACGTTCGTCACGCCCTCCAGCAGCACGAAGGCCAGCGCGGTCTCCACGGGCTCGGGCAGGGCCGGCGGCACGCCCTGCACGCTGAAGGCGATGCCGGCGCTGTCGAGCGCGCGGCGCGCCGCAGCCAGCTCATGCGCCAGCCGCGTGGAGCGCATGCCGGTGACGGCGGCGCGCACGTCGGCCAGCGCGCTGCGCGCGGTGCGGCGGATGTCCTCGATCTCCGCCCGCGCACGCTCGGGGTCGGCGTCCAGCAGGCGGCCGGCGAGGTCGGCCTTCACGGCCACGGCCGTGAGGGTGTGGCCGAGCAGGTCGTGCAGGTCGCGCGCGATGCGCTCGCGTTCGGCCACCACGGCCAGGCGGCGCGCCTCGTCGCGCGACGCGGCCAGCGCCTCGTTCTGCAGCGTGTAGGCCGCCGAGTACAGCGAGACCATGGCCGTCATGCTGCTGAAGAACAGCGTCGGCAGCCAGTCCCACAGCGGCAGGCCGCGCCACAGCACCAGCGCGGCCACGGCCAGCGCCACGCCGGCCAGTGCGAAGCCGGCGCGGCGGCGCGGCAGCACGCCGCCCAGCAGCCCGCAGGCGTAGACCACGAACACGCCCCAGATGCCGCCGAAGGGCTGCAGCGCCAGGCCGATGCCCGCCACCGCCAGCCCGCCGCCCAGCGCGCGCGCGTCGCTGTGGCCGAAGCCGCGCAGGTACAGCGGCAGGAAGGCCGCCACGCCCAGCAGCGAGGCCCCGATGTCCAGCGCCGACGGCGGCCGGCTCAGCCAGGGCAGCGGGTACAGCAGCAGGTAGGCCAGGAACCACCAGCCCATGCGCCGCGCGCGCGCGTCGGCCTGCCGCAGCTGCTGCAGGTCGGAGCCGGGGGGCGCGGCGAGCGTCTTCATGGCGCCTCAGGATAGCGGCGGCGCTCCACCGCGGCGCCGTTCTTCCACACGCGCTCGATGGCGCGCGTGGCGCGGATGTCGGTCGTGGGGTCGCCGGCCACCAGCAGCAGGTCGGCGCGCTGGCCGGGCGCGATGCGGCCGCGGTCGGTAAGGCCGAAGCGCCGCGCCGGCGCCGAGGTGGCGGCGCGCAGCGCCTCCACGGGCGTGAGGCCGGCGCGCACCAGCAGCTCCAGCTCGTGGTGCAGGCTGGCGCCGTGCGCGGTGCCGGGGTTGGGCGCGTCCGAGCCGGCCAGGATCTCCACCCCGCCGGCGTGCAGCGCGCGCACCGAGGCCAGCGCGGTGTCGAGCCGGAACATCACGAGCTTCGAGCTCGGCGGGGTCTCGAGCCCACGCCGCTGGTCGGGCGTGAGGAAGGGGCGCACCGCGGGGTCGGCGGCCAGGCGCTGCGGTTCGCGGGGCTGGCCGGGCGGGGGCGGCGTGGGGTCGAAGCCGGCGATCACGGCCAGCGCGGGCGTCACGAAGGCGCGGCGCTCGCGCGCCAGCTGCACGAGCGCGTCGTCGGCCACGCGGTCCACGTGCACGTGCACCAGGCCGTCGGCGCCGGCCTCCAGCGCCTCGTGTGCGGGGCCGAGCCGCGAGACGTGCACCACCGCCAGCCGCTGCCGCGCCTGCGTGGCCGCGATCACCGCCGCCATCGTGGCGCGGTCGAGCGAGGGGAAGGGCGGCCCCAGGCCCTCCGCCGTGCGCGGCTCGTAGACGATCTTGATGAAGTCCGAGCCCTCGGCCAGGCGCGCGTCCACCCAGGCCGGCGCCTCGGCCGGCGTGGTGAGCGTGGGCACCTTCACGCCGAACTGCGTGCCGTGGCCGCCGGGCGCGGTGGCCAGCGCGCCGGCCGAGAACTTGTCGGCGTGCGCGCGCGGCGCCAGGCTGTCGCGCGTGCGCCGCAGCACCTGGTGCGGGCCGGGGTCCGAGAACATGTCCAGCACCGTGGTGACGCCGAAGTTGAGCGTCTCCGCGAGGCCGTCGCCCCAGGTGTGCACGTGCGCGTCGATGAGGCCCGGCAGCAGCGTGCGGCCCTGGCCGTCGATCACCGGCAGCCCGGGCGGCGCGGCCACCTCGGGGCCGACGGCGACGATGCGGCCCTCGCGCACCACCACGGTGGCGCGCTCGAGCACGCGCTCGCCGTCGAACACACGCGCATCGCGCAGCACGAAGCCGGGTGCCGGTGGTGCGGCGCGTTCGTCGCCGGGCTCGGGCAGGGCGAAGAAGAAGCCCGCCAGCCCCAGGGCCACGGCCGCCGCCAGCGCCGGGCCGCGCCAGCGGCGGCCGGCTGAAGCCGGGGCGGCCATCAGCGGTGCGCCCGCCGCCAGGCCAGGGCCACGGCGCCCGCGAAGGCCAGCGTGAAGCCCGCCACCACGGCCGCATGGCCCGGCACGCTGCCGGCGATGGGGCGCCCGGTGAGCGCCAGCGACAGCTCGGCCAGGTGGTGCGTGGGCATGGCCAGCGCGAAGCCCTGCATCCAGCCCGGGAACAGGAACACCGGGATCCACAGCCCGCCCAGCACGGCGAGCGCCAGGAACAGCAGGTTGGTCACGCCCATGGCCGCCGAGCCGCCGAAGCTCAGGCCCACCACCAGGCCCAGCAGCCCCATGGGCACGGCGGCCAGCAGGTGCACCACGGCCAGCGCCAGCCAGGCCCCGCGCGGCAGCACCACGCCACCGGCCCAGGCCGCCAGCGCGTACAGCGCCAGCACCACCAGCCCCGTGAAGCCCAGGCAGCTGAGCAGCTTGGCGCCCAGGTAGACGGGCACCGGCAGCGGCGACACCTGCTTGAGCGCGAGCTGCCCGGTCTCGCGCTCGTGCGCGATGCCGGCGCCGAACGCGAACAGCGCCGGCCCCAGCGAGGCGAACACGCCGTAGGTGGCCATCAGGTAGGCGGCGTTGCCACCGCCGGGCCGCGCCAGCACGATGGCGAACAGCGCGTAGAAGGCCAGCGGCAGCACCAGCGTCGGGATGGCGAAGGCGGGCTGGCGCCAGGCCTTGCGCCACTCGGCGCCGGCCTCGGCCCAGAGCAGGGTGAGGGTGTTCATGCGGCCTCCTTCTTGAGCAGATCGAGCACGGCGTCTTCCAGGCGGGTGCCGGTGACCTCGAGCTCGGCCACGCCGGCGTCGGCGGCCAGCAGCGCGCGCAGCGTGGCCTCGGCGGCGCCGGTGCGCAGCGCCACGCGGCGGCCCTCGGCCGTGGCCGCCACCACGCCCGGCAGGGCCTGCAGCTGCGGCAGCGGCAGGCCGCTCACGCAGCGCACCCAGCGCGCGGCCACGCGGCCGCGGATCTCGCCCGGCGTGCCGTCGGCCACCACGCGGCCGCCGGCCAGCAGCAGCACGCGGTCCGACAGCGCCTCGGCCTCCTCGAGCAGGTGGGTGGTCAGCAGCACGGCGCTGCCCTCGTCGGCCAGCGCGCGCACGGTCCGCCACAGGGCGCGGCGCGATTCGGCGTCGAGCGCGGCCGTGGGCTCGTCCAGCACCAGCAGGCGCGGCCGCCCGGCCAGGGCCAGCGCGAACTGCACGCGCCGCTGCTGGCCGCCCGACAGCGCCTCGTAGCGCCGGCGCTCCAGGCCCTGCAGGCCGGCCAGGGCCAGCGTCTCGGCCAGCGGCCGCGCGCCCGGGTGGTAGCCGCTGTGCAGCGCCACGTGCTCCTGCACCGTGAGCTGCGGCGCCAGGCCCGCGGCCTGCAGCATGGCGCCCGTGAGCCGCCGCGCCGCCAGGCTGCCCGGCGCATGGCCGGCCACCTGCAGCGTGCCGGCGTCGGCGCGCAGCCGGCCCAGCACCAGGCCCACCAGCGTGCTCTTGCCGGCGCCGTTGGGGCCCAGCAGGGTGGTGACGCGGCCGGGGTGGATGTCGAGGTCCAGGCCGGCCAGCGCGGTGACGGCGCCGTAGCGCCGCACCAGGCCACGGGCCTGCACGACCGCGGGCGCGGTCTCGGCCTGCAGGGCCGCGGCGGCCGCGGGGGCCGGCGGGCTGCGGGGGGTGCGCGGGGGCGCGCCGAGGGTGGTGGTGTTCATGCCGCGACTGTGGCCAGCCGCCGCGCGCGGCGCCAGTGAACGCTGTCAGCCGCCGGACATGACGGATGTCATGCCCGGCGCGCGCCCGGCGTCGGACCCGCCCCGCCGCAGCCCGGTGATAGCGTCGGCGCGTGAGCCCGACCCCCGCCCCCCCGACCCCCCACCCCCGCGTGCTGCCCGCCATCGTGCTGGCGCAGCTGGGCGGCACCTCGAGCTGGTTCGCCGTCAACGCCGTGATGCCCGACCTGCAGGCCGCCTTCGGCTGGGACGCCGCGGCCGTGGGCACGCTGACGGCCGCGCTGCAGGGCGGCTTCATCGCCGGCACGCTGGTGTTCGCGCTGCTGGCCGTGGCCGACCGCTTCCCGGCGCGCGCCGTGTTCCTGCTGTGCGCACTGCTGGCCTCGGCCACCACGCTGCTGGCGGCCGCGGTGGCGCAGTCGGTGCCGGCGCTGCTGGCCTGCCGCGTGGCCACGGGCTTCTTCCTCGCCGGCATCTACCCCGTGGGCATGAAGATCGCCGCGCAGTGGCACCCGCAGGGCCTGGGCCCGGCGCTGGGCTGGCTGCTCGGCGCGCTGGTGCTGGGCAGCGCCAGCCCGCACGCGCTGCGCGCGCTGGCCGCGCAGGGTGCGGGGCTGCCCTGGCAGGCGGTGTTCGTGGCCGTGGCGGCCGTCACCGCGCTGGCCGGCTGGCTGCTGTGGGCGCGCGTGCCGGCCACGCCCGCGGTGGCCGGGCGCGGCCCGGGCCTGCGGCTGCGCGCGCTGGCCACGCTGGTGACGGACCGGCGCGTGCGCGCCTCGGTCTTCGGCTACTTCGGCCACATGGTGGAGCTCTACACCGTGTGGGTGCTGGTGCCCACCATCCTGCTCACGCGGCTCGAAAGCGCGGCCGTGTCCTGGGCCGCGTTCGCCGTGCTTGGCGCGGGGGCCCTGGGCTGCGTGCTCGGCGGCCAGTGGGCGGCGCGCGTGGGCAGTGCGCGCGTGGCCGCCACCATGCTGGCCGGCAGCGGCCTGTGCTGCCTGCTCGCGCCCTGGGCGCTGGGCGCGCCGGGCTGGGTGTTCGCGGCCTGGCTGCTGGCCTGGGGCGTGACGGTGGCCGGCGACTCGCCGCAGTTCAGCGCCCTCACCGCCGCCAACGCCCCGCGCGAGGCCGTGGGCAGCGTGCTCACGCTCACCAACAGCATCGGCTTCGCCATCAGCGCCCTGAGCATCGAGCTGTTCGTGCGCCTGGCGCAGACGGTGCCGCTGGCGCAGCTGCTGCCCTGGCTGGCGCTGGGGCCGGCGCTGGGGCTGCTGGCGCTGCGCCCGCTGCTGCGCGCGGCCTGAGCCGGGTTGCGGCGCGCCCCGCGGTCACCGCGGTGTGACCGCCCCCGCCGCGATGCCGTCACCGCCCGCGGCCGCCAGCGCCTCGATGTGCGCCGCCACCGCGGCCGGCACGGCATGCCGCGCCTGCAGCCAGGCCAGCAGCGAGCGCGCCGCGGCCACGGTGTGGCCGTAGCCGCCGGCCCAGGTGGGCAGCTGCGCGGCGAGCGCGGGATCGCGGGCCTCGATGCGGCGTTCGGGGCTGAAGGGGTCGGCCGGCGTGCCGCCCGTGGCCGCCGTGCGCGCCGCGAGCTCGAGCACGCGGTCCAGCGCGCAGACCTGCACCAGGCGCATCGCGGCGAGCCGCTCGCCGCGGGCGTGGCGCATCAGGCCCACGACCAGGTTGGACAGCGCCTCGCCCACCAGCCAGGCCTCGTCGCGCGCGGCCGGCAGCGGCACCGTCGGCCGCGCGGCGGCCTCGGGCACCCCCGCGCGGCGCCAGATCCAGCGGCCGGGCGCGTAGGGCACGCGCGCCAGGTCGCCGGGCGCGAACACCGCGAACTCGCACAGCACGCCGTCGCTCATCAGCGCCTTGTGGCCATCGGCCGTGTTGCGGAAGTGCCAGGCCAGCGGGTGGGCGGCGGCCAGCCAGTCGAGCGTGGCCACGTAGCGCGCCCGGGCCGCGGGCTCGACGACGACGAAGAAGTCGAGGTCCGACCAGGCGTCGAGCCGCGCCGTCTCGGCGCCCACCGAGCCCAGGGCGAGCAGGCCCAGCGCCGCCGGGTCGGCCTGCAGCACGGTGGCCAGGCGCTCGAGGCGGCCGAGCAGGCGCTCGCGCGCCAGGGCGTCGGCGGCCGTCATGCCGCCTGCGCGCGCAGGCGCCGGTGCGTGGCCTGCACGAAGCCGCAGTCCCAGTGCCGCGCCGACACCAGCGCCCAGGCCTGGTCGGCCGGCAGCGCGCCCCACAGGCGCCGGCCCTGGCCGATGAGCACCGGCACCGTCGTCACCGTGAGCTGGTCGACCAGGTCCTCGCGCAGGAAGGCCTGGATGAGCTCGCCGCCGTCGAGGTACACGCGCCGCACGCCCTCGGCCGCGAGCGCGGCCAGCAGCACGGCGGGCGGCTCGTGGCGCAGGCGCACGTCGCTGGCGCGCGCCGGCGGCACCGCCAGGCCCGGCTGCCGCGTCATCACGTGCACCGGCGTGCCCGCGTAGGGCCAGGGCTCGAAGCCCAGCGCGGTGTCAAAGCTCTTGCGCCCCATCACCAGCGCGTCCACGCCGGCCATGAAGGCGGCGTAGCCGAAGTCCTCGCCCGGTGGCGCGGCGGCGTGGCGCTCGAGCAGCCAGTCGATGGCGCCGTCGGGCCGCGCGACGAAGCCGTCCAGCGAGGTGGCGATGAAGACGGCCACCTCGGGGCGGGTGGCCGATGCCTGGTCCAGGGGCGTGTCCATGGGTGTGATCATGCCGACGATCCCCCGGCGCCGGTGATGCCGGCGCGCCCCCGCGGGCTACTGGAACGCCACCTCGGCAAAGCTGCGCAGCTTGCGGCTGTGCAGGCTGCCGGGCCGCTCCTGGCGCAGCAGCTCGACCGCGCGCATGCCGATGCGCAGGTGCTGGTCCACGCGCTCGCGGTAAAAATGGTTGGCCATGCCCGGGAGCTTGATCTCGCCGTGCAGCGGCTTGTCGGACACGCAGAGCAGCGTGCCGTAGGGCACGCGGAAGCGGAAGCCGTTGGCGGCGATGGTGGCGCTCTCCATGTCCAGCGCCACGGCGCGGCTCTGGCTGAAGCGGCGCTCGGGGCCGCTGGCGGGCAGCAGCTCCCAGTTGCGGTTGTCGGTGGAGACCACCGTGCCCGTGCGCAGCACGCGCTTGAGCTCGTAACCGCTGAGTTGCGTGACCTCGGCCACCGCCTGCTCCAGCGCGAGCTGGACCTCGGCCAGCGCCGGCACGGGCACCCACAGCGGCAGGTCCTCATCCAGCACGTGGTCCTCGCGCATGTAGGCGTGGGCCAGCACGTAGTCGCCGAGCTGCTGGCTGTTGCGCAGGCCGGCGCAGTGGCCCAGCATCAGCCAGGCGTGCGGGCGCAGCACGGCCACGTGGTCGGTGATGGTCTTGGCGTTGGCCGGGCCGACGCCGATGTTGATCATCGTGATGCCCGAGTGGCCCGCGCGCTTGAGGTGGTAGGCCGGCATCTGCGGCAGCCGCGGCGGCGGCAAGCCGTGGGCGGCGCCGTCCTCGGCCGGCAGGCCCGCGCGGCGCGTGATCACGTTGCCGGGCTCGACAAACGCCTCGTACTCGCTGGCCGGGTCGGCCATCAGCGCGTGGCCCAGCTTGATGAACTCGTCGATGTAGAACTGGTAGTTCGTGAACAGCACGAAGTTCTGGAAGTGGTCGGGCACCGTGCCGGTGTAGTGGCGCAGGCGGTGCAGCGAGTAGTCGGTGCGCGGCGCCGTGAACAGGGACAGCGGCTCGGGCTCGCCGGCGCGGCGGTGCCAGGTGCCGTTGGCGATGCTGTCGTCCATCGCGGCCAGGTCGGGCAGGTCGAAGCGGTCGCGCATGAGCAGGCGGCGCTCGGCGCCCATGCTGCCTTCGAGGTGGTCGTTGTCGGCCAGCGAGAAGTGCACCGGGATGGGCTGGTTGCTGGTGCCCACCTCGAGCGAGACGCCGTGGTTCTTGAGCAGCAGCCGGAACTGCTCGCGCAGGTAGTCGGCGAAGAGATCCGGCCGCGTGATCGTGGTCTCGTAGGTGCCCGGGCCGGCCACGAAGCCGTAGCTCAGGCGCGAGTCGGCGCGCGCCACGGTGTCGGTGCGCACGCGCACGAAGGGGTAGAAGGCGCGCACGGCCTGGCCGTCGTCGGTGCCCGAGACGAAGCGCTGCAGCGCCGTGCGCAGGTGCTCGACGCTGTCGCGGTAGATGAGCTGCACCTGGGCCAGCGCCGAGTCGGCGTCGGTGTGGCGCGTGGGGGCGATGAAGAGGGGAAGCGAAGGCATGCGGGGTCCTGTTCTGTTGTTGTGGGATCCCCGGCGCTGCGCTGCCGCACAGTGGGCGCGACAGGCGCGCCGGTCGCGGATTATCCGCGCTTTGCCGTGACGCGGGCGTGGCGCCTCGGCGGCGGCCCGCTACAGGCCCTGGCTGGCCGCGTCCAGCGCGCCGATCTGTGCCGGCGACAGCACCAGCCGCGCCGCGCCCATCAGCTCCTGCAGCTGGGCCACGCCCGTGGCGCTGGCGATGGGCGCCGTGATGCCCGGCCGCGCCATCTGCCAGGCCAGGGCCACCTGGGCCGGCGTCGCCTTCAGGTCCGCGGCCACGGCATCCAGCGCCGCCAGCACGCGCATCGGGTGGGGCTCGAGGTACTTCTTCACCCCGCCGCCGCGGATGCTCTTGGCCAGGTCGGCCTCCGAGCGGTACTTGCCGGTGAGGAAGCCGCGCGCCAGGCCGAAGAAGTTGATGACGCCGACCTGCTGCGCGCGGCACAGCGGCTCGAGTTCGTCCTCGTAGACCTTGCGCTCCACCAGGTTGTAGTGCGGCTGCAGGCACTCGTAGCGCGGCACGCCCAGCTTCGCCGCCACCGCGTTGGCCTCGGCCAGGCGCGCGGCCGTGAAGTTGCTCGCGCCGATGGCGCGCACCTTGCCCTCCGCGATGAGCTCGGCGAAGGCCGCCATCGTCTCTTCGAGCGGCGTGGCCGTGTCGTCGTCGTGGCTCTGGTAGAGGTCGATGCGGTCGGTCTGCAGGCGTTGCAGCGAGTCGTGCACGGCCTGGCGGATCCAGCGGCGGCTCAGCCCCGCCCGGCCGCTGCCCTCGTCGCCCATGGGCTTGCCCACCTTGGTGGCGAGCACGACGCGGTCGCGCTTCCCGCTCGCCTTGAGCCAGCGGCCGATCACGGCCTCGCTCTCGCCGCCCTGGTGGCCCGGGGCCCAGCGCGAGTAGACGTCGGCGGTGTCGACGAGGTTGAAGCCGCCGTCGACGAAGGCGTCGAGCACGGCAAACGACGTGGCCTCGTCGGCCGTCCAGCCGAAGACGTTGCCGCCCAGCGCCAGGGGCGCCACGTGCAGGCCGCTGCGGCCGATCTGGCGTTGCTGCATCACAGGATGTACCTCGACAGGTCTTCGTTGGTGGCCAGCTCGCCGAGGCGGCGGTTCACGTCGGCCTCGTCCAGCGTCACGGTCTGGCCGCTGAGCTTGGGCGCGTCGAAGCTCACGTCGTCGAGCAGCCGCTCCATCACGGTGGCGAGCCGCCGCGCGCCGATGTTCTCGGTGCGCTCGTTCACCTCGAAGGCAATCTGCGCGATGCGGCGGATGGCCGCCGGCGTGAAGGCCAGCGCCACGCCCTCGGTGGCCAGCAGCGCGGCGTACTGCTTCACGAGGCTGGCCTGCGTGCTGGTGAGGATGGCCTCGAAGTCCTCGACGCTCAGCGAGGCCAGCTCCACGCGGATGGGCAGCCGGCCCTGCAGCTCGGGGATCAGGTCGGACGGCCGCGCCAGGTGGAAGGCGCCGCTGGCGATGAACAGCATGTGGTCGGTCTTCACCGGGCCGTACTTGGTGCTGACCGTGGTGCCCTCCACCAGCGGCAGCAGGTCGCGCTGCACGCCCTGGCGCGACACGTCCGCGCCGCCGTGTTCGCTGCGTGTGGCGACCTTGTCGATCTCGTCGATGAAGACGATGCCGTTGCCCTCGGCGTTGGCCAGCGCCGCCGCGCGGATCTCGTCCTCGTTCACGAGCTTGGCGGCCTCTTCCTCCACCAGCTTCGGCAGCGCCTCGCCGATCTTCAGCTTGCGCTTCGTGCGCTTGCCGGCGCCCATCTGCGAGAACAGGCCCTTGAGCTGCTCGGCCATCTCGTCCATGCCGGGCAGGTTCTGCGGGCCCAGCACCTCGAGCGAGGGCCGCGCATCCGCGACGTCGATCTCGATCTCCTTGTCGGCGAGCTGGCCCTCGCGCAGGCGCTTGCGCAGCACCTGGCGCGCGGTGTTGTCGGCGGGCGGGGCCGGCGGCGTGGTGTCGAAGCCGATGCTGCCGGTGCTGCGCGGCGGCGGCACCAGGGCGTCGAGGATGCGCTCCTCGGCGGCGTCCTCGGCCCGCGTGCGCTGCTGCTTCATCTGCCGCTCGCGCTCCTGCTTCACGGCCACATCGACCAGGTCGCGCACGATGGTGTCCACGTCCTTGCCCACGTAGCCGACCTCGGTGAACTTGGTGGCCTCGACCTTGATGAAGGGCGCGTCGGCCAGCCGCGCCAGGCGGCGCGCGATCTCGGTCTTGCCCACGCCCGTGGGGCCGATCATGAGGATGTTCTTGGGCGTGATCTCGCCGCGCATGGCGCCCGGCACCTGCTGGCGCCGCCAGCGGTTGCGCAGCGCGATGGCCACCGCGCGCTTGGCCGCGGGCTGGCCCACGATGTGGCGGTCGAGCTCGGAGACGATCTCCTGCGGCGTCATGCCCAGCGGGGCGCGTTCCTGGTCTGCGCTCATGCGCCGTCCCCCAGCGTCTCGATCGTGTGGTTGTGGTTGGTGTAGATGCACAGGTCGCCCGCGATCGTGAGCGCCTGCTTGACGACGGCCGAGGGCGGCAGCTCGGTGTGCGCCACCAGCGCGCGCGCCGCGGCCTGCGCGTAGGCGCCGCCGGAGCCGATGGCCACGATGCCGTGCTCGGGCTCGAGCACGTCGCCGTTGCCGGTGATGATGAAGCTGCCCGTGCGGTCCGCCACCGCGAGCATGGCCTCCAGGCGGCGCAGCACGCGGTCGGTGCGCCAGTCCTTGGTCAGCTCGATGGCGGCGCGCTGCAGCTGGCCCTGGTGCTTCTCGAGCTTGGCCTCGAAGCGCTCGAAGAGGGTGAAGGCGTCGGCCGTGGCGCCCGCGAAGCCCGCGAGCACCTGCTCCTTGTAGAGCTTGCGCACCTTGCGCGCGCTGGCCTTGACGACGATGGTGCCCAGCGTGACCTGGCCGTCGCCGCCGAGGGCGACGAGCGGGCCACGCCGCACGCTGAGGATGGTGGTGCCGTGGTACGAATCCATGCCGGCAGGATAGCCGGCCCGGCCGAGCCCTCTACAGGCGCAGGCCGATGTCGGTGCTGCGGTCCAGCAGGGCGCTGGCCTCGAAGCTGCCGTTGTTGTCGAGGTCGAGCTCCACGCGCAGCGCGAAGGTGCCCGGGCCGCCGCCGGGCGTGATGCGAAGCCGCGCGTCGAAGCCGCCGGGCTGGCCGGCGTTCCAGCGCAGCCGGCCGGTCAGTTGCTCGCCGCCGACGTTCTCGACCAGGCCGATGCGGCTGCCGGGGTCCAGGCAGAGCTCGGCCGCCAAGCCCTGGGCGGCGAAGGCCACGCAGCCCGCGAGCCCGTAGAGATCGCGGATGACGCCCGACGGGATGCGCTCCACCTGCAGCGACGCGCTGCTCAGCGTGGCGTCGCGGCCCAGCGCGGTGGGTGAGCGCCGGACCGTGAGGCCGCTGAGCTGCAGCGCCAGCGGCTGCGAGAGCGATGCCACGCGCCCGGAGCCCGTCGCGACGACGCTGAGCATCTGGCTGCGCGGGCTGCTGCCCTCGCTGCGGATGCCGTAGTCGACCATGCGCACCGTGCCCGACCAGGCCGTGCCCGCCGAATCGCGCGTCACGGTGGCGCCCTCGGCCTCGATGCGGCCAATGAAGGCCAGGCCCGAGATCACGCAGGCCTCGTGCTGGATGCGCAGCAGGTCGGCCGCGGGGCGCGTCACCAGGGTGCGCCCGCCGCCGGAGCAGGCCAGGGTGCGCTCGGTCTCCGACGGCGCGGTCACCAGGGTGTTCTGCACGTCGGCGGCCAGCGACCAGACCATGGCCGTGACGTCCATGGTGGCCTGGCCGGTCAGGCGCAGCGCCTCGGCCGGCGTGGTCGTGGCGGGCGGCGTGGGCGCGGGATCGCCGCCCCCACCCCCGCAGCCCGACAACAGAAAGGCGGCCGCGAGGGCCGCCCGGCACAGGTTCGACATCTTGTACTTCCCGATCAGACCTTGCGCACCTGCACCTTGGCGTGTTCGTTGATGCCCATGGCGCCGAAGAACAGCGCCAGCAGGCGGTGCGCGTCCACGAACTGCACCGCGCGCGACTCGCCGCGCCGCGCCAGCACCCAGTTGAGCAGGTCGCCCGCGGCGATGAAGTCGACGCGGATCAGGCGCGCGCACGACACGCTGACCACCGGCGCCAGGCCCACCTCGCCCTGCAGCTTGCCCAGGGTGGTGCTGATGTCGCCGATGAGCTGGCCCGAGAGCTCGACGTGCGCCACCTCCACGCCCGCGGCGGCGTCGTCGGCCAGGCCGCTCTCGTAGAAGCTGGTCGACACGTCCGAGATCATCGACATCGGCGGGTTGCGCGTGCTCATGCTGCCGCCGCCGATGTGCACGGTGCAGCGCGTGGGCTCCCACGACGGCGGGCTCACCTCGTAGGTGACGCAGTAGTCGATGGCGGCCTCGTCGAACTGGTCGGCGCGGTTGGCCAGGCGCAGCGCGTCGAGCCGCGTGAGCCAGAAGGCCGGGTCGGCGTCGCGCACGCCCGTGGGGGCGGACTCGGCCAGCACCTGGAACAGGCGGTCGCCGGCCTGCCAGCGCATCTCGAGCTGCTGGCCGGCCCAGAGGCGGAAGATGGTGGAGAGCTGCATCGCCGCCTCGGGGTCGATGATGCGCAGCGCGCTCCAGTCGAACACCCAGGGCAGCGGCATCTGCAGCGTCTGCGAGCGCAGCCGCGCCACGGCCTCGATGTCCAGCAGCTCGGGGCAGACCCAGCCGACGTCGCCGCCCATGACGCTGGGCCCGCCCACGCTGCGCGTGACCAGGGGCTCGTCGTTGAGCTTGTCGGCCACCAGCTTGGGCAGGCTGTACCACTGCGGCGCGCTCCAGCCGAACTGCTGCGCGTAGTCGAGCGCCAGGCTCTCGAAGCGCTGCTGCTGGCCGGTGGCGCGGTACAGGTCGAACAGCACCAGCCAGGTCTCGGCGTGCTGCGAGCGCGCGCCGCTGGGGCCGGTGAGGCGCTGCAGGGCCTCCTCGCACTGGCCGAAGTCGGCGTTGGCGAAGGCGATCACGGCCTCGTCGAGGTCGGGGTCGTGCATGACCTCGCTGACCTCGACGGCGAAGGGGCTGCCGAAGTCGCTGGACGGGGCCGGCAGCGGCGCCAGGGTCTGCCCGCCCGGCGCGGGCGGGGCCGGCGGCAGCGCCTCGCGCTCATAGCGCTCGGTGGTCTGGCTGGGCGTGGGCGGGGTGTCGAAGCTCACCGCCGACAGCGGCGCCAGCGGCGGCAGGCCCGAGACCATCTGCACCGGCGCCGGGGCGGTGGCCGGCGGCAGCTGGATGTCGGGCAGCAGGTTGGGCGAATCGGGGCGCACCGGGCGCTCGGGCTCGCGGGCCAGGGGCGCGGGGCTGGGCGAGCGGAAGTCGGGGGCCGGCGGCCTGGGCGCCGTCGTGGGCGCCGCCGTGCCGAAGGCGGCCGGTGCCGGCGGCGGGAAGGCGCTGGCGCGGCTCGGGCTGTCCAGGCCGCCGCGGCGCGAGCCCGACGAGAACCCGCCCTCGCCCACCATCTGCTGCTCGATCTCGTCGATCTTGGCCTTGACGCCGTCGGGGCGCGGCGCGGGGGCCTCGGTGCTGCGGGATTCGGAGTCGTCGAGCCGCGACGAGGTGCCCAGCGCCGCCAGCTGCTCGGGCGACAGGCCCTCGCGGCGCACCTTGCGCAGCATGTCGAACTCGCGCTTGCGCACGAAGTCGTTGCGCCGCTTGCGCTCGATCATGGCCTTGAGCTCGCTCTTCTCGAGCTCGAGCTCCTTGGTGTCTTCCTGGCGCGAGCTGAGGTCGGCCCAATCCGTGGCGGGGTTCGCGACGAACCTCACCACCTTGCGAAAGAAGCTCTCGTTCTTCTCTTGCTCGGCCATGGACGGCGGATGGTACCCCGGCCCTCTGGGGCGGCGGTCGTGAACGATGACCCCGAAAAGGGCGCCAGTCCCGACCGTCGGCCTCAGTCGCCGAACATCTTCTGCTTCATCTCGCGGCGCTGCTGCGCCTCGAGCGAGAGCGTGGCCGTGGGCCGCGCCATCAGGCGCTGCAGGCCGATGGGCTCGCCGGTCTCGTCGCAGTAGCCGTAGTCGCCGGTGTCCAGGCGGCCCAGGGCCTGGGCGATCTTCTTGAGCAGCTTGCGCTCGCGGTCGCGGGTGCGCAGCTCCAGCGCGTGCTCCTCCTCGATCGTGGCGCGGTCCACGGGGTCGGGCACGATGGAGGTGTCCTCGCGCAGGTGCTCGGTGGTCTCGCCGGCGCTGGACAGCAGCTCGGCCTTCTGCTGCTCCAGGCGGGCGCGGAAGAAGTCGAGCTGCTTGTCGTTCATGTACTCCGACTCCGGCATGGCCAGGAGTTCGGCTTCGGAGAGTTCGCGCCCGGGCTTGTTCTTCCAGGCGTTGGCAAGTTTCGGGTCCTTGGGCACTGCTTTGGGCATCTCGGCCGTGTCGGGCATCTGGAAGTTCTGGGTTCGGGCTCCGGGGCCGAAGCGCTCGGCGAAGCCATGCCGCGCGCCGGGCACCGGCGAGTCGGCGGGGGGGATGTCCTTGGCGCCGAGCTTGGGCTCGGCCTTGCCGGACGACTTGCCGCCCGCCTTGGCCGGGGCCTTGGCGGCGGGTTCCTTGGGGGAGACGGGGGCCGCCGGAGCGGCCGCCTTGGCGGGGGCCTTGTCGGCGGGTTTCATGGGGGCCTTTTCGGTGGCCGCGGGGGCAGGCTTGGCGGCGGCCTTCACGGGGGGCGCCTTGGCGGGCGCTGGCGCGGCGGCCTTGGCGGGCGCCTTGGCCGGCGCCTCGGGGCTGCGTTTCTCGGTGGTCTTGGCGGGCGCCTTCGAGGGCGTCTTGCTGGCAGCGGTGCTCTTGCTGGCGGCCGCTGCCTTGGCCGTTGGCTTGCTCACGGGGACCTCCTCCCCTTTCGGGTACGTCCTGGATCGCTGTTTCGGGCGGGTGTGCCACGCCGGGCACCCCCTTCGAGGCGCGCGGATTGTAGCCACGCGATCCAGGGCGCCGAGGCCCCCTCACGCCCCGCCAAAGGGGCGTGTAAACCCTCTCAGACCAGGCTCTGCTCCAGGCCCTGCAGCAGCACCTCGCGCGGCAGATCGATGCCGATGAACACGAGCTTGCTCTGCTTCTTCTCGCCCGGCGCCCACTTGGGGCCGAGGTCGGAGCCCATGAGCTGGTGCACGCCCTGGAATACCACCTTGCGATCGGAGCCCTTCATGTACAGCACGCCCTTGTAGCGCAGCATCTTGGGGCCGTAGACCTGCACGATGGCGCCGAGGAAGTCCTCGAGCTTGGCCGGGTTGAAGGCGCGGTCGCTGCGGAAGACGAAGCTCTTGACGTCGTCGTCGTGGGCGTGGTGGTGGGCGTGGCCGGCCTGGTGCGAGGGGTGGTCGCAGTGCTCGCCGTGCTCGTGGTCGTGGTCGTGGTGATCGTGGTCGTGCCCGTCGTCCTTGAGGAAGTCCGGGTCGATGTCGAGCTTGGCGTTGAGGTTGAAGCCCTTCAGATCGAACACCTGCGCGATCGGCACCTCGCCGAAGTGCACCTTGTGGTGCGGCGCGCGCGGGTTCATGTGCTTGAGGCGGTGCATCAGCGCCTCGACCTCGCCCTCGGCCACGAGGTCGGTCTTGCTCAGGAAGATCTGGTCGGCAAAGCCCACCTGGCGGCGCGCCTCCTGGCGCGTGTCGAGCTGGGTGTTGGCGTGCTTGGCGTCGACCAGCGTCAGCACGGAGTCGAGCAGGTAGCTCTCGGCGATCTCGTCGTCCATGAAGAAGGTCTGCGCCACGGGGCCCGGGTCGGCCAGGCCGGTGGTCTCGATGACGACGCGGTCGAACTGCAGCTCGCCCTTGCGGCGCTTCTCGGCCAGCGTAGCCAGGGCGCTGCGCAGGTCCTCGCGGATGGTGCAGCAGACGCAGCCGTTGCTCATCTGGATGATCTGCTCCTCGGTGTTGACCGAGAGGATCTCGTGGTCGATGTTCTCCTCGCCGAACTCGTTCTCGATGACGGCGATCTTCTGGCCGTGGGCCTCGGACAGCACGCGCTTGAGCAGCGTGGTCTTGCCCGAGCCGAGGAAGCCGGTGAGGATGGTGGCGGGGATCAGGCCTTGGCTCATGGTGGGGGCGGGGTTCTCAGCGGGCCTGCGCAGGTGCGGGCGGCGTCCAGGTTTGCAAGTGCGGCAGCAGGGCGCGGTAGGGCGCCAGCAGCAGCGCGGCCATCAGCGCCTTCACGGCCAGGTCGCCGGTGGCGAGCATGAGCCAGTTCATGTCGGTGCCGGCAAAGGCCAGGAAGAAGAACACCGCGGTGTCGACCACGCTGGCCACCAGCGAGCCGATGAGCGGCGCCTTCCACCAGGTGGCCGCGCGCCAGCGGTTGAAGACGGCCACGTCCATGAGCTGCGCGAACAGGAAGGCCGCGCCCGAGGCCACGGCGATGCGCCAGGGCGCCAGCGCCAGCGACACCGCCACGGCGATGGCAAAGCCGATCCAGGCCACGCGGCGCGCCATCTGCGGGCCCAGCGCGCGGTTGGTGAGGTCGGTGACCAGGAAGACCAGCGGGTAGCTGAAGGCGCCCCAGGTCAGCCAGTCGTTGATGGCGTGCTGCACGAGCACGTTGGACAGCACGATCACGGCGGCCATGGCGGCCACCGGGCCGGCCAGGCGGGCCAGGGTGCTGGAGGAAGACGGGGTGTTCACGGTGCGGGCTCCGCGCGGCGGGGCCGGGATTGTCGCCGCAAGCGGCCCCGGCGGAGGCCCCTGGGGTATTCTTGTCGCCCCTGTGACTGCCGGCACCACCCCAGTGTCCGACCCCGCCCCCAGTCGACGAGACCGCGGCTCCGACCGTGGTCCGTCTGCCGAAGCCCGCGACAAGCGCGGGCTGTTCGAACGCCTGATCGAGTTCGTCTCGCCCGGCCCCGACAGCCGCGACGAGCTCATCCGCACCCTGGCCGACGCCGAGAACCGCGAGCTCATCGAGCCCGAGTCGCGGCTCATGCTCGAGGGCGTGCTGCGCATGGCCGACCTCACGGCCGGCGACGTGATGGTGCCCGCCACGCGCATGGACCTGCTGTCCATCGACGCGCCGGTGGAAGACATCCTGGCCACCGTGATCGACACCGCGCACTCGCGCTTCCCGGTGCACGAGGGCGGCCGCGAGAACATCATCGGCATCCTGCTCGCGAAGGACCTGCTCAAGCTGCACCGCGCGCCCGAGCTCAACCTGCGCGCGCTGCTGCGGCCGGCGGTGTTCGTGCCCGAGAGCAAGCGCCTGAACGAGCTGCTGCGCGACTTCCGCTCCAACCGCAACCACCTGGCCGTGGTCATCGACGAGTTCGGCAACACGGCCGGGCTCATCACGATCGAGGACGTGCTGGAAGAGATCGTCGGCGAGATCGAGGACGAGTTCGACGAGCAGGAGCAGGAGAACGGCATCTACACCCTGGCCGACGGCAGCCACCGAGTGGCCGGCGACGTCGGCATCGAGGCCGTGAACCACGCCTTCGGCACGCAGCTGCCGGAGGCCGACTTCGACACCATCGGCGGGCTGGTGGCGCACGAGCACGGGCGCGTGCCGCGCCGCGGCGAGACGGTGGCCGTGGGCGGCCTGGCCTTCACAGTGATGATCACGCGCGGGGGCGCCGTGCGCTGGTTCCGCGTGGCGCGCGCGCCCGAGACACCGTCGGTCGAGGGCGGTGACGTCGACTGAGGCGGCGGGCGGCCTGCCGCCCGTGGCCCCACCCGCCGCGCCGCGCCGCCGGCCCTGGCCGCTGGCCGCCGAGGCCGCGCTGCTGGCCGCCGCGGGCGCGCTGCAGACCCTGGCCTTCGTGCACACGGCGGCGTGGGCGCTGCCCATCGCCACGCTGGCGCTGCTGGTCTGGCGGCTCGACGCCGCCACGCCGCGGCGTGCCGCGCTGCTGGGCTGGCTGTACGGCACGGCCTGGCTGGCCGCCGGCACCTGGTGGCTGTTCATCAGCATGCACCGCTACGGCGGCCTGCCGGCGCCGCTGGCCGCGGCCGCGGTGGCGGCGCTGTCAGCCGCGCTCTCGCTGTACCTGGCGCTGGCCGCGGCGGCTTATGCACGATGGCGCTCGGCCGATGGCCGCGGCGCGCTGGACGCCCCGCTGTTCGCCGCGCTGTGGCTGCTGGCCGAGCTGGCGCGTGGCGTGCTGTTCACGGGCTTCCCGTGGGTGGCCGCGGGCTACTCGCAGGTGGATGCCCCGCTGGCCGCCGTCGCGCCCTGGCTGGGCGTGTACGGCCTGGGCGCGCTGATGGCGCTGGCCGCGGCCGGCGCCGTGCAGCTGGGACGCACGCGCGGCCGCCGCTGGGGGGCGGCCACGGCGGCCGCCGCCGTGGTGGCGCTGGCGCACGCCGGCCCGGCCGACTTCACCACGCCGACCGGCACGCTGGAGGCGGCGCTGCTGCAGACCAACGTGCCGCAGGACGAGAAGTTCGCCACCGAGCACCTGCCGGCCCACCTGGTGTGGGTGCAGCGCGAGCTGCTGCGCGCGACCGCGCCGCTGGTGGTGGCGCCCGAGACCGCGGTGCCGCTGCTGCCCGACCAGCTGCGCGAGTTCGCGCCCGGCTACTGGGAGGAGCTGCAGGCCCACTTCACGAACCCCGCCGTGCCGGGCCGTGCCGCGCTGGTGGGCGTGCCGCTGGGCGACTTCGAGAACGGCTACACCAACAGCGTGGTCGGCCTGTCGGCGGCGCACGCGGCGCAGCCGCACCGCTACGACAAGTGGCACCTCGTGCCCTTCGGCGAGTTCATCCCGCCGGGCTTCCGCTGGTTCACCACGCTCATGAACATCCCGCTGGGCGACTTCGCGCGCGGCGTCACGCACCCGCCGCCCTTCGAGGCCCTGGGCCAGCGCTTCGGCCCCAACATCTGCTACGAAGACCTGTTCGGCGAGGAGCTCGCGCGCCGCTTCACGGATGCGCGCACGGCGCCCACGGTGATGGTCAACCTGAGCAACATCGGCTGGTTCGGCGACACCATCGCCATCGACCAGCACCTGCACATCTCGCGCCTGCGCACGCTGGAGCTGCAGCGGCCCATGCTGCGGTCCACCAACACCGGCGCCACCGCCGCCATCGACCACCGCGGCCAGGTGACGGCCTTCCTGCCGCCGCACACGCGCGGCGTGCTCGTGGCGCCGGTGGAAGGCCGCGAGGGCCTGACGCCCTATGCGCGCTGGGTGTCGCGCCTCGGCCTGTGGCCCCTGGCCCTGGGCGCGGCCGCGGTGCTGGCGCTGGCGC